>Ga0310909_10002213_pt1 | contig 11861 bp, 12 predicted proteins | sample GREbulkMGT000H_FD_203449 | JGI IMG/M metagenome (GOLD analysis project Ga0310909, IMG submission 203449) | Lab enrichment of tropical soil microbial communities from Luquillo Experimental Forest, Puerto Rico - GRE.bulkMG.T000H | ecosystem: Environmental > Terrestrial > Soil > Tropical forest >... | reverse complement strand
GAGCTGCACGGCCGATATGGCAACCCAAGCGCCGACGAAGTCTGCGAGCAAACGACCGGCAAGGATCGCCGCGATCCCCCAGACCGGAGCGTCGAACTCTATGGCACCGTTTTGAACTTGTGCGAACCACATCAGGCCGAGCCCCCCGGCCAGAAGATATCGGCGCATTCCGCTGATCTCGAACCCATTACTCCGCTGCTCAGCACGCGCTCCCCTCACTGGTACTGCCACTGCACCCGCTCGGCTGCGGCGCAGCCTCTTGTATCAGCAGGCTCTCGCTTGAAAGGCCACGTGGTGCGGCATCCTCCCCGACGCCTTCGTGGGCTTCGCCCATTAGGGGGGTATGCGGCGGATCTTTGCCTCCCATCGGCGAGACCACAACGATCGAGACGCGCCGGTTCATGGCCATACCCTCCAACGTGCCATTCGAAGCCACCGGGTGAAATTCACCGTAGCCGGCGCCCACGAGCAATGTCGGGTTAATTCCACCGGCGACAAACCGTCTGACGACCGATATCGCCCGAGCCGCTGACAGATCCCAGTTCGAGCTGAATTGCGCGCTGTGGATCGGCGCATTGTCGGTAAAGCCGTTGACCTGGATCCGATAATCCAAATCCTTCAGCACACCGGCAACCTGATCCACAAGCTGCAGCGCCGCGGGGGTCAAATCCGCTTTGGCGCTATCGAACAGAACGACGGCATTGATATCGATGACGACACCATAAGATTGCAGCGAAACGCGGACTTGCCCTTCGCGGATCATCGCCGCGAGCAGCCGTGACAATTTCTCGTAAGCCTCGACGAGCTTTTCGGCCTGTTGTTGTACCTGTTGGCGCAGCGCCCGTGGCAGATGCTTCACTTGCGCCTCGCGCGTAATCACTGGCGAACGAACCGGTGAGGGAAAGTTCTCAAACGGTGCCTTCTCGGCCGCGGCCAACCCGTTATCCTTGACCGTCGGAGTCCGGCCCATAAATGCGGTCGAAAACGATTCTGCCATCTGCTGAAATTTTGAAGAGTTGACAGTCGACACCGCATACATCACGACGAACGTCGCGAGCAAAAGCGTAGTAAAATCCGCGTATGAGATGATCCAACGTTCGTGGTTCTGGGGTTTTTGCTCAGGCGGACGCCGCATCCCGATCTCCCGGTTTTATTGCTCGAAACAGTGTCAACCGGCCGCGCGCAGCTCATTCTCGTCTGAGGCCCCCGCCGCAGCCGCGTCACCCTCTGCCGCCTCTTTTGTCGCCTCGAGAAAGCTGCGCAACCGCATCTCCAGCTGCATCGGTGACTCCATAATGGCGATCCCGACCATTGCTTCGGTGATCATCTCCAATCGGCGCATGCGGCGCCGCACGAGAAGCTTCAATTTGTTCCCTATCGGCAGACAAAGAAGGTTGGCCGCGCCGACACCATAGACAGTGGCGACAAAGGCGGTCGCGATACCGCTTCCAAGCCTCGAAGGATCATCGAGATGCGACATAACGGTGATGAGCCCCATCACCGCCCCCAGGATCCCGACCGTCGGCGCATATCCCCCCATCGCCTCAAATATCTCGCAGCTGAGCATCTCTTCATGCTCCTGAGTTCCAACCATCGATTCGAGCAGAGTCCGGATCTGCGCTGCATCGATCCCGTCGACGACCAGTCTCAGCCCTTGACGCACAAAGGGATCAGATTCCTGCTCTGCCACGGGGTCCAAGGCGAGAATGAATTCTCGGCGCGCTATCCGCAGCCACTCCATGATGTTGCGCAGCAGCTCCGGGCGATCGTCCTTGGGTGGGAAAACCACCCAAGACAGCATCCGCAGGCCACGCACAAAGACGCTGAGCGGCGTCTGCAACAACACCGCAGCAACTGTACCGCCCCCGACAATGACCAATGCTGATAGCTGAAGTAGAGCACCGAGATCGCCGCCGTCCAGTGTCATCGACGCCATAATGGAGCCGATGCCCATGACCAGCCCGATTAGGGAGAGAAAATCCAAACCCTAATCTCCTGCGGCAAGGGGTGTCGCGTCCGCTGCGCTCCAATCACCAAGAGTGCTCCGCAGCATTAGTAACGCTCGGCCATGGGTCCGGCTCACTGTCGATTTATTGAGCCCGAGAACCTTTCCGACCTCGTCCATGTTGAGCTCGTGTTCGTAATAAAGTGAAACCACCAATTTCTCCCTTTCCGGAAGCAATGCGATCGATTCGGAGAGCGCAGCCATGATCCGGTTTCGAGTAAGACTCAGTTCTTGATTATCGGTGACCTGGAGCGGGTCCTCACCAGCTTCATCGAAATCTTCGAGATGAAGGAGGCGTAGACCGGCTGTATCGACGAGCAGTCGGTGGTATTCGGCAAGGGAGATCTTCATCTCGGCGGCGATCTCTTCATCGCTGCCCTCGCGCCCGGTGCGCTGTCTAACGGCGCGTATTGCCTGTGCAGCGGCCTTTGCAAATCGAACGGTTCGAACCGGAGCCCAAGTCTCACGGCGTGCTTCATCGACCATCGCATTCATGATCGATCGGCGGAGCATGGCATCCTCGAGCTGCTGCCCGCCACCCTGACGCATGATACGCAATACCGCAATGAGCCCTGCCTGGATCAGATCATCCAGCTGCACGGTCTCCGGCAGACGTCCCTTGAGGTGGCTCGCAATCCGCTTCACTGTTGGCACGTGCTGGTTGATGATCTCTGTCTCGTCGAGCTCCTGGGAATAGACCGGACGATATTCCGAGCACACACCGGGGGCGCCCAGCGCACCTCCCGGATCCAGTGCTGCACCGGACCGCGCTTGGGGGGCTCTATCGTTGGCCATACTGTTCTGCCGGCCGCCCGAGTAATTCCACTACCTTGATCCGCTTCTCCGAGGGGATCTCCTGGTAGGAGAAAACCCAAATCTTTGGACTGATGCCGCCCAGCAACTGAACGACCGGTTCGCGCAGTTCCGGCCGCGTGACCAATCCGGCCACGGGAGCGACAGCCCCGAGCCGAGCCGCCGCCGCTGACGCTGCGGCACGCAGTTCGCCAGCAAGGCCTGGCTCGATCGCAAAGACACCGCTCCCCGCCGACAGACGCAACACCTCTTGCAGCAGCTTTTCGAGCTCAGCTTCCAGCGCCATCATTTTCAATTCGTTAACAGCGCCGAAAACATTCTGGACGATAAAGCCGCCCAGCTTGACGCGAACCAGCTCGAGCAAGAGCCGCGGCTCTTGCGTCGCCGTGGCACTCTCAATCAACGCGGCGATGATCGTCCTGGGATCACGGATCGGTACCCGTTCGGCCAACAGGCCGCGAAACACAGCGTGGACTGTTGTCAAGGGCAGGAGCTTCGGTGTCAGATCTTCGACGAGCTTTGGCACCTGCTTGGTGAAGAAGGAGAGGAGCCCATCGAGTTCGGTGCGGCCGAACAGAGCCGCGACGTTGTCCGCGACAATGCGTTCGAAATGCGTGGCGATCACGACCGCCGCATCGAAAACGGTGTAGCCGGCGGCCCGGGCTTGTTCTGCCATATTCGGGATGATCCATTGCGCGGGCCTGCCAAAGACCGGATCGCGCGTTGGAATGCCCGGCATCTCTTCGCCACTGGCTCCGGAAGGCATGGCGAGCAGCTTGTCCGGGTGCACCTCCCCGGCAGCTCGTTCCACTCCGTAAACCAATATTCGATAAGCATTGGACTGAAGGTCCGGGTTGTCCCGCACGTGTACGACCGGAACGAGGAACCCGAATTCCCGTGATATTTGCCGGCGAACAGCGCGCAGACGGCGCAGGAGCCCGCCATCGCGTTCTTTGTTGACGAGCGAGACGAGCCGGTAGCCGACTTGTACCTCCAATGGCTGAACCAGCTCGACGACCGCAATATCGATTTCTGCGGCTTCCGCAGCTGGCGGCGGCGGTGCCGACTTCCGCCGTGCCTCGCGACCTTGTTCGCGTCCCAGCCACCAACCGCTGGCCCCGAGGAGCGGCGCAAAGATCAGAAATGGCAGATGCGGCATTCCCGGGATCAATCCAAAGAGCCCTACGATGCCCGATGCGAGCCACCAGGCTTTGGGAAACGCCGATAACTGGGCGATGACCTGATTGCCGATGTCATGGCCCGTCGAGACGCGGCTCACGACGACGCCGGCAGCCGAAGAAATAACAAGGGCTGGGATCTGGGCGACCAGCCCGTCGCCAATCGTCAGCAGAGTGTAGGTCTGACCTGCTTCGCCGAGAGTCAGACCGTGCTGCCAGGCGCCGATAATGAAGCCGCCAATCAGGTTTATGAACAAAATCAGCACTGCGGCGACGGCATCGCCGCGCACGAATTTGCTTGCACCATCCATCGCGCCGAAGAAATCGGCTTCGTGCGCGACCTCCCGGCGCCGGCGCATGGCCTCTTCCTGGTTGATCAGGCCGGCATTGAGATCGGCATCGATCGCCATCTGCTTGCCCGGCATACCGTCGAGCACAAAACGCGCGGCCACTTCAGCGATGCGTCCGGCACCTTTGGTGATGACGACGAAATTGATGATCACGAGGATCGCGAACACGGCGATCCCGACGGCGTAATTGCCGCCGATAACAAACTCCCCGAAGGATTCGATGACCCGGCCTGCGGCGTCCGATCCCAAATATCCGTCGAGCAATATGACGCGGGCTGCCGCGACGTTGAGCGACAGCCGCAGCAACGTCGTCAGCAGAAGTAGGGTTGGAAACGCCGAGAAATCCGTCGGCTTCGCCGTGTATAGCGAGGCCAGCAGGATCATCAGCGCAAAGCAGATGTTGAAGGTGAACAAAATGTCGAGCGCAAAAGGCGGCAGCGGCACCACCACCATCGCCAAGACCAGCACAAAGGCGAGCGGTCCGGCCAGCGTCGACAAATGCCGACGAAGTCCGTAGAAGATTATCCCGACAGATGCAGCTGGGCTGGCCTGGTCAGTCACTGCAGCATCCGTGGCAGACCCACCAGTACCGCGATCGTGAATGTCTCGAGCTGGCGTAGCAGCCACGGGCCGAGCAGCGTCAGGGCTACTCCTGTGCCCAAGAACTTTGGAACAAAGGCGAGGGTCGGCTCATTGATTTGCGTCGCCGCCAGGAACACGCCGACGAGCACTCCGATCGCTAGAATAACCCCAAGTATTGGCCCGGCGACATACAAGATCGTCAGCAGTGCTCCTTGCCCGATTTGCGGTAACTCTGTCATCAACTACATCCTAGGCTAGGCGCTTGACCCGCTCAGCTTCGCTGACGACCTCGGTGAAACGCAAACCAAGCCGCTCCTCATTGATGACGACAACCTCGCCACGTCCAATCAGCACTCCGTTGATACGGACATCGAGCGGCTCGCCGGCGTTGCGGTCGAGCTCGATCGTCGAGCCACGCCCGAAGGTTACCACGTCGCGGATCGGAATTTCTGTCCGCCCCAGCTCGACCGAGAGGCGCACGGGGATGTCCAGCACAAGATCGAGCTGCAGTGTTTCTGTAGTCGCCGCCCCGAAAGGTTCGGCGGTTTCGCCTGAGATCGCCTCCGGCACCGACCCCGCCTCGAGGATCGCGAATGGCGACTCGTCTTCTTCCGATGTCGCCGGCTCGGTCGCGTCCACTTCAACCCCCACGGGGGGATTATCGTCCATCACAGCCACGGTCGCTTCTCCCCTAGGATATTCCCGGAATAACAGCGGGAGCGCACGGGAGCAGTCGCTCCTCGATCCTCACGCCAATCCTCCGGCCAACTCTCCCCCACCGCGCTCGAAACAACGGCAGGCCGCCGGCTTCCACCGTCACGCTTTCGGGTCGCTCGATTTCGAAAACCATGCCGGGCCTTAGTTCCAGCAGGTCGGCGACGGTGATCTCGATCTTGGCGAGTTCGACATTGAGTGTCAGCGCCGTTTGGCCGACACCGATCGTCAGGGCCTCGCGCCATCGCAGATCGTGATCGACTGCTCGCTTGACCGTGCCGGTCACCAGATGATCGTGCAGCGGTTCCAGCATGGCGTACGGAATGCAGATGGTGAGTCTTCCGCCGCCCGGGCCGACCTTCACGTCAAACGTGTTGAGGATGATCAGCTCACCCGCAGTTGCGATCCCGGCGAACTGCGCGTTTATTTCGTGACGCAGGATGTGCGGCGAGAATACTGCGATCGGTTTCCAAGCACGCGTAAACTGCTCGAGGGTCGTGTCCGCCACGCGACGCATGCATTTTTGTTCAAACGGTGTGAACTCCCGATTGGCCGTCGTCACGGGGAACCGGCCATTGCCGCCGAAACGGCTCTCGACGATCCAGTTGACAAGTTGGGCGTCAATTACGATGAGGATCGTGCCGCGCAATGGGCTCAGTTCAGCAACCGTCAGGTAGCTCGGGACCTCAAACCGTTCCGCCATTTCGCCGTGCTTGATCAGCTGGATGGCTATCGGCGGCGTGACTTCTACGGGTGAGGGCAGAAGATGAAGCAACGCTGATCGCAGATATTGGCAAAATCGGTCATTGATGATTTCGAGTGTTGGCATCCACGCGCGCGAAGGCCGATGCTCGTTAAAGAAGATATACCGGCGGACGGAGGGCGGTCGGTCTACGACATCAGACATAGACGCTAATCCGAGAGGCGGGTGACAGCGTGGGCAGTTCTGACGCGTCGTCTACGGTCAGCCGACTGGCCGGGCTCCGTCGCGGCTGCGGTGTAGAGGAAGTTCCGTCCCATTGACCGGGGCCCCGCGCATCCGCCCCAATCCAAGTACCGTTCAGACTGTAGCCAGCGTTGTCGAGGCTCGTATGGAGTTGCCCGATCGCCTCGCTGATCGCCTGCTGCACCTGAACCTGCGGCGAAACAAACCACGCTGAAACGTCACGGCCGTTCACCAGAACGCCGACTGTCACGTCGCCCAATTCCGGCGGATGCAACTGCAGAACGAGCTCGTGAGCGTCGCCGCCCGCCAGTTTAATCAAATGGTGGGAAAGATTGTCCGCCAGGTCGCCAAGAGTCGTCTGGGGTACGGGAGAGCCGCTGCCGGTCTGTGGCGCGGAAAGCCCAGCAGTGTCGACAAGATTACTTGTTGGGTCGGTCGCCGAGCCACTGGGCAGTGTCGAGTGGAGGGCCGCTTGCTCTCGCAAAGTGGCTCCGGAAGGGGCCGAGAGCGGATCTGCGGTCGCGACACTCAGGATTTCTTTCACGAGCGGAGCCGGCAAGAGGTCCGAACCGGAGTCGTGTTTCAGCGGAGCGGATAATCCAGTGCCGAGAACCAGGCTATCGACCGACGAAACGTCTTTTCCAAGTCGACCCTCATCCGGTTGGGGTGCCTGCTCTGCCGTCGCAGAAACGGCAGACGCGGATTGCGCCAAACCCTGTCCTACCGCCAGTTCGTTCCAGTCGCTCAACGGCGTGGCAGAGCCAACGTAGCTAACCACAGAAGCGGCGCTACCTTCGTCGGTAGGCGAACGGGCAGCGGGCGCCGCGCCCGGAAGAGTCCAGCCGATTGTGGCCGCAGCCACTTCCGCGCCATCTGCTCGGTGAGGCAACTGCCGAACCCGATGGTGAGCTTCTCCATCGGCCCGCCCTACCGAGCCCTCAATGAGCGATGGGATCCGACCTCTCTGTAGTGCATTCGCCGAACTGCCCGAGGTCGTTCCCGGGCTTGCCCCAGAGTCATCCATTCGCGTCGCATTCGAGGATTTTGTTCTTACCTCGCTTTGCGGTGTGCTGGCAGGCTCTCCTGCTTGGAGCACATCTACAGGACTAGTCTCTGCTGCAAACGCGGCAGAGAGCGTAGCGCCGCTGGTCGGGGCGCTCGCGCCACTGCCCGAAGCCACTGCCGAGCTCGAACCAAGCTCGCCCATTCGCGCAGGGCTGAGATATTTTGCTCTCCCCTCAATCGCCGGCGGAGTGGCCGCGGCTCCAGCGAGAGAAGTGTTTGCAGTGCCCGTCGGAGGTCCGAGCACCGGAGGGAGGTTTGCGCTGCTGGCCAGTGCGTTCACCGAGTTGCCCGACTCGGCAGTGATAGCCGCCATTGCCAAACTGGACTCCGGGTCGTTAGCTCGCGTCGCACCGGCGTGTTTTGCTTTCGCCTTGATCTGCAGCGCCGCGGCGGAGTCCCCGTCGGTCGAAGCGTCGACAGGGTTGGCCAGGGCTCCGAGCGTTGCCGGAAAACTCGCACCGCCGGCCGATGCATCCGCAAGGTTTGCCTCGTCGACCCGGTTTCGGTCGAGCGGCGTCCGGTTCCCGGCGGCAGCGCGCACAATCGACATTACACAGCTCCCTACGAGACCAAATCGCCCGGATCGTTTCGCAGGATGATCTTCCCCTCCTGGCCGAGCGTCTGGGCCGCAACTACGATTTCCTTTCTTGCCGCCTCGATTTCGGCCAGCCGCATTGGCCCGCGCGACTCGATTTCCTCGCGGAGCATTTCTCCCGCTCGCTGCGAGAGATTGCGCAACACCTTGTCCAGCGCCGCTGGAGCGACCCCCTTCAACGCCACGACCAACAGTTTTTGGTCGACTGATCTCAGCAGGATCTGAAGGCTACGATCGTCGACAGCGAAGAGATCTTCAAAGACGAACATGTTATCCGTCAGGGCTTGCGCCAATTCTGGGTCAACATCCTTGATCGTGCCCAGCACGCGCTCCGCTCGCTCAGTGCCGACCCGGTTGAGAATCTTGGCGGCGACCTCGACCCCACCAACCACGATCGGAGCTTGTTGAGGCTCGGCGGCGAGCAGGTGCTCGATCGACTCGCTTAGTTCCCGAACTACGGTCGGCGGGATCGCGTCGAGCGTCGCCAAACGAGGAATGACCCGCTCGACCAGCTCGTCCGGCAAATATTGGATGAGACCCTGCGCCTGCTCCGGCTCCAGATGGGCCAAGACCATTGCCACGATTTGCGGGTGTTCCGCCTTGACCATTTCAGCGAGCGCGCGCGGTTCCTGCCATTTTACCGCCTCGATGCCGACCGCGTTTCCCTGCGTTAACCGTCCAACAAGACGATCGGCCTTTTCCCTGCCCAGCGCCTTTTCGAGAACCCCGCGGACGTACTCCTGAGAGCCAATACCGAAGGAACCCCCTTCCGCCGCCAGATCGACAAATTCCTGCAGTGCCGCTGCGACAGTGGTTTTTGAGACGTTTGAGATCTGTGCCATCGCCGCGGATAATCGATCGATTTCCGGCTGTGAAAGTAATTTCATGACCTCGGCTGCGGTGTCCTGGCCGATTGACATCATAACCACAGCAGACTTCTCGATATCGGTCAGTTTAGCTGGCTTGTTTGAGGTTGCTTCTGTCATGTGCGAGCCACATCTTGATGATCTGGGCCGTCCGTGCAGGATCATTCGCCACTAACGCGCGCACGGTGTCGGTCCCGGGGGTGAGTGCCTTGGGTGATGGCGGGAGCAAACTTACAGCCGGTTCGGTTCGGGCAGCCGAATCGTCCTGTGACCCGCGGCGACCAGCGGCCAACGCATCCACGACGGCGGTCGGCCAAGTGATCAACGCCTGATCCGCCGCCAGACGTCGCAATAATGGAAACAGTCCTCCGAACAGCACGAGCAGCCCGCCCAGAGCAAGCGCTGCGTTCTGACAGACCGTAACCAGCCATGGTTCCTTCCACCATGGTCGGGAATTTTCGCCCGCTGGTGCTCCCTCTTCTGCAAAGGGTAGATCGACCACGCTCACATGCCGGTTCTCGCCAGCGCCAATGGCCGAGCGCACCAGCGTCTCGATCGCCTGAATCCGCTCGGCGGGTATTGGCTTGCCAGAAGGGTTATTCGCGAGAACAGCGACGTTGATCGCCCGCAGCCTCCAGAATGGATGTTCCAGGAATTGTACTGTCTTGTCGATGTCGTAATTGGTTGTACGATGCGTGTCTGGAGGCTTCGGAGGCGGGCTCTCAGGCTGATCGGGCACTGGCGCAGGGTTAGCAGACGGCTGGGCGTTTTGCGCTGTTGCCGGAGTTGGTGGCTTGGGCGTGTTTGACGGCACTGTTGGGGTATCCGGGCGGCGATTCGACAGTGCTCCGGGTATCCCGATGGCCAGCTCCGAATCGGAACTGCTGTGAATTGTCTCGTCCTGGCTCAATACGTGGCTGTCGCCATATTTGACCGAACTCTCTTTAGATTGGGAGAAATCGATGTCTGCATCGGCAGACACCCGAAAGTTGCCGCGACCCAATACGGGGGTCAGTAGATCGGTGATATTGGCTTCGTACTGTCGGGCGACTTCGCGGGGAATCTCGAGCTGCTGTGGAACCTGTTGGAGCGGATCCTTGGGGTTGACGTTGAGAACCTTCCCGCTTTGATCGACGATCGTCACGTTTTCCCGGCTCAGTCCCGCAACACTTCCCGCGACGAGCCCGACTAGACCATCCACCTGCGCGGGTGTGAGTTGCAGCCCCGGTCGCAGATGGACCATCACCGACGCGCTCGGTTTGGGCGCATCGGCGAGAAAATCCGTCTGTTTTGGCAATGCGAGCTTCACCGTGGCGGCAGCCACCCCGTCCACTTCTCGGACCGTGCGCGACAATGCGCTCTCGAGCGCGCGGATGTAATGGACTTGCTCGACAAACGGGCTCACGCCCAAACTCTCATTATCGAGCAAGGCCCACTGGTCGTTATCCTGCTTTGGCACACCTCGCGCGGCCAATTGGAGCCGTGCCTGGCCGACTACGGCGGCCGGCACGAGAATCACACGGCCGCCTTCGGTGATGCGGTAGGGAATGTTGAGCTTTTGCAGCTCGCCGATGGTACGCCCACCCTCCTCCCCGGAGAGCCCCGCATAGAGCACCGAATAGGAAGCGCCAGAGGACCACAGGATGGCAGTGATGAGCGCTGTTACCGCAAGGGCGCCGCCAGCGATGAGCGCAGTACGTCCTCTGCCCTGCAGAACTGGCAGTATTCGATCCAGAACGCCTCTTGGGAGGATTGCTGCGATGTCGAGCGAGGCCACATGCCACCCTTAAGGTTCAGACCGGCATGTTCATGACATTGGTGTAAGCCGCGACGATTTTGTCGCGGACATTCGCCGCTGCTTGCAGCGCAAGGTTCGCCTGCTCCAGCGATACCATTACATCGCTTAACGAAACATCCGGGCTTCCGGCAGCAAACGCTTTCGCTTTCGTATTTGCCGAGGTAATGGCGTCATCGAGCCGGTTGAGGGCCGTATTGAGGGCCTGGGAAAACGAGGCGCCTTGCGCACCCGAGACGGCGGGCTCGACGGGGTCCGGCGCCGGAGTGCTTGACATGCTCGAGATCGACGACAGCGCAGAGAGCACGCCGGCCACTGCGGTAATTATTGGAAGCATCGTTCCCCTCTCACGGCGGGATTACAGAGCGTTGTGTGCGCTGACGGCGCTGCGTCAGCAGAGCCAGCCGCGCGATATTCTCTCCGACACCTTGCGATACTTGGCAGAGCTCTGCTCGGATGCGGCAATCGGACCCTTCGCCGCTGCCGGCACAGCTCGACACTTCGCCAAGCACAATGATCGCCTCGCGAAATATCGGATCAAAATAAAGCTTGATGCGCAGCCAATCGCCGGGTGATTGCGGGAGTGCTGAAACCCACGAGATCAGCGTAGAGCTGAGCTCGATCTCGCATAGAGGGGGCAGTTCGACGTCGCGGTAGGAGAGCCTTCCCAACATGTCGATGATCATGTCGAGCTTTGTCCGAAGCGGTGCGAGGGCTTCAGTGAGGTGCTCGTCGGCAGGGCGGTGCATCGCCTCGAGATCGACCCCCTGCAATAGGAACCCGAGGACGCCCGTGTTCGAGCGCTCAATCGCTTCGCGTATTTCGCGCGACGGCGATTGAGCGAGACGCTCATATGAAACCGGCAGCACGAGCCGGCTCGAGAAGATTTCGCGGTCGGTCAAAGCGGTGGCCGCATCGTTGTGCTAACTAACTTGACGAAAATAGGAAATAC
>Ga0310909_10002211_pt1 | contig 11866 bp, 16 predicted proteins | sample GREbulkMGT000H_FD_203449 | JGI IMG/M metagenome (GOLD analysis project Ga0310909, IMG submission 203449) | Lab enrichment of tropical soil microbial communities from Luquillo Experimental Forest, Puerto Rico - GRE.bulkMG.T000H | ecosystem: Environmental > Terrestrial > Soil > Tropical forest >... | reverse complement strand
AATGTCGTCATTCGCGGTTGGCAGTGAAGCCGTGAATGGCAGCGGTGGCACCTCTGTCCGTAGTCCGCTCACGAAGTCGCCACCGCGCCGTACAATGGTGGATAGGTGCGCTGAACTTACAACCAAGTTCGGCGAGAGTCGCATCGCCGTTCATTTGTCGAAACTCTTGAATATCCGGTGACGTAGTTTACCAAGTTCTCGATTCAGAAAATGGCCGCGGCCGAAGAATGGCAAGACCGAGTCACGCCGCTTCACGACCTTGCCGCGGGCTTCCACTAATCGCGCGTCATCACCGAACAATCGCAATGCACGCTCCAACTTTTGTAACGCTTTTTCACGCATTCCCGCTAATGCGTACACCTCTCCCAGATTTAGGTGGAACTGGATTTCTCTAGGATTTAGTTGCACGGCTGTTTCGCAAAGATCCCAGGCTTGGGCCCATTTCCTTTGCGCACGCGCGATCGCCAATCCGAGAAACGAGATGTAATAAGCATTGTTCTCCTCACTTTCAAAGGCACGCTTGAATCTCACGAGAGCTTTTTGAGGATACTCATTCTTGAGTAGCTTAATTCCTTCTCGGAAGTCGACCTCTTGCATTGTTACAGATCCGACGTTCATGGCGGTCCTGGTTGTGAGCTTTACATGGAATTTACAGGGGTTTTTCGTGCGAAGTCCACTGATTACAAGGCCAGTGTGATTAAAATATGACCGGTTGCACTGCTCTTCGACATACCCAATGTTGCTCGAGCACGCTCACTGAAGGAGGCGCATTCCAAGTGTAGACTTGGAGTTGTGCTGCCACGCATTCACCCCATGCGGCTCCGTCTGACTGGTGCGGCAGCCCTTCGACCATTCCGATTACATTTTTGAGCTGAAACACGACGGTTTTCGGGCGATCGCGTACCTGCAAAACGGCGAGTCAAAGCTGGTTTCGCGCAATCAGCGGAACCTTGGATTTGAGTCTTTGAAAAAAGCGCTGGCCACGCTGCCGGTGCAAACTGCAATTCTCGATGGCGAAATTGTGTGCCTCGATGGTAAGGGGGTCAGCCAGTTCAACCAGTTGCTCAGCCGGGAAGGTGAGCCAGTCTTTTACGCGTTCGACCTTCTGTGGCTTGATGGCGAGGACCTGAGGCAAGGGCCCCTTATCGAGCGAAAGAAGCGACTCGCGCGGCTCGTCCGGGCCGCAAAGTGTCCAAGGCTGCTTTATGCGCAGCATGTCCTGCAGTACGGCAAGCCCTTTTTCGCCGAAATTTGCTCCCGGGACCTTGAGGGAATTGTGGCGAAGCGAAAACTCGGCATCTACAAGGACGACGCACCCGGCTGGTTGAAGCTTAAAAACCCAACTTATTCTCAGGCGGAGGGACGGCATGAACTGCTGACACGCGGGAGGTAGGTGCGGGCGGGTTGCTGGTTTCGTCGCGCAGGTTAACCACGAGAACGGCGGTTCCACTAGTTGCGTGGCGCTTCGAAGCCCGGAATGTGAAACCGGGAGCCGAGTCGCTGTCGAAGTGCCTTGCGAACGTCTTCAGGCGAAACAACCGTCGACCTCGGACTGGTCTTGGTCGCTAAGGCGGGCACGGCGTTCTCACTCATGGCTTCGCCGGGACTGGGGGTCGCTAAGTAAGCATCAGCTAGCGGGGTTCCCTGCACCGTTGTTTTCCCGGCGATCTGCCCACGCGAATTGATGCTATTTCCTTCCTCCAGAAAGGGAGCATTGGGGTCATGAACGAGGGTATTGAGTTCTGTCATCGTCCCGTCTTGCCAAAGGAAGACACGGCAGCTGAAGGAGTCATCGCATGAATCTCCGACGATTTGGCCTTTGTCGTTGATTCCGATGGCCAGGCTAAAAACGTCCGGCGGTAGAGTGCCGAGTTCTGTTGCGACACCGTTCTGCCATACGAAGGCAAGAAACGTGCCATTGGCAGAGACCGCGAAACCCACTATTTGACCTCTATTATTGATGTGAGTTGGAAAGAGCAACGAACCGCGGAGGGTGCCCATGTCAGTCGGGGTGCCTTTGATCCAGAGCACGGCATGAAAAGTACTCGTGCAATCCCCGGTGGTCCCGACGGCTTGACCATTGTCATTGATGGCGAAGACCTGCCCGTCCGGGTCACCGCCGATAGTTGGGAGTTCCTGAATCTCGCCCTTTTCCCAGATGACCGGCTTAATCTGCAAAACTTGGGGGGTGATCGAGGGGTCACAGGTTGGGTCCGGCGTTGTGTTCTCAGCTTGCCCGGCCACTTGGCCTCTGCTGTTGATCCCGCTCGCAATCCCGTTATTACCGCCGAGCGTGGGGAGTGGGACCATGTGACCGTCTTGCCAAAGGTACGGGAGACATATAAGGTTGGTACCGTTGCCGCAAAAATCTTCCCCCAACGGGTCTGGAGTGGAAGTTTCAGCCCCACCCACGACCTCGCCCCTCTCGTTGATGGAATTCGCGGAGCTGTTCGGTCCTCCGAACGTGCCGAGGTCGCTCTTAATGCCTTTACTCCACAGAAAGGCATGGAATTCCGTGTCGCCAGGCAGGGTTGCGAAGCCCACTACCGAGCCGCTGTTGTTTAGGGCATTGGCTTGGCCAAATGTCCCCCCCAAGGTACCTAGATCTGTGACGGTATAGTTAGGAGGCTGTTGATTTTTTTCCTGTGTGGCCAGCCGAACCGGGATCGCCAGAGCTGCGAAGACGGTCATCGCAGTGATGGACATCAATCTTATGGACTTCATGTTTTTGCCTCCTCTTGCGTGGGAACCTGGAGCCGAGGGGCGGATTCAGTCGTACGACTGGGGACAGCGAACCTGGATAGAATCGAAAAAGGTGCTGCAGAGTGACTGGGTAGCGATTCTCCACCGTGAAGAGAATACGGGAACCATACGCCTCGTAGGTCGGATGTCAAGCGAGCTACACAAAAATTACAAGATTGACAAAAATGCTTTGCCACTTACGCGGGATTTACAAGGGCCAGGGTGTAGCTCGCGGCGTTGTGGTCCCAACGCCTTTACCGCCCTGATAAACCTCCTATCGTGCGGTCTATTTTCCTAGCCTGAATCGCTGGCAACTTGCCTCGTATCAATCAGCGCCGTGAGGTCGAGGCCGACAACATCCACCCTGCAGTTTGGTGCCATCGGTGTCCTGAATCACGGCGCGAAGAACGGCATCCTCGATTTTCCCGTGATGCAGGTTCACGCGGATTTTGTCAGTTACAACCGAACACCAAATCAATGAGTGCCCAAATCGCGGCGGCAAGCCAGACAAGCCCAACGAGCTTAAAGACACGCATCGGTCCTTCACGTAACCGTTGACGGAAGCCGATCCCAGTTACTCGTAACACGTTTTTTCACCTAAATCGAAAATCAGATTTGTTGTTTGGCCTGGTCGTATCATTCTCCGCATGAAGCGTGCCAAACCCTATATCTCTCAATCGGCGGTACTAGCTCCACAGAAGAACGACAATTTCGTGAAAAAAAAGGGCTAAAACACTCGACGAGATCAGCGGACCTTTAACGTTTGGGTTAACGACTAACCGAACGGATAGAACCTGATTCTTGACGTTCGCGCGGAGTCAAATTCACTCGACAATCTACCTGCAGTTTGGTGCCATCGTCGTCTTGGATCACGGCGCGGACGACAGCATGCGTGGTGACTCTTAGCTAGTCGTCATCTTCCTTCGGCCCGCCTCGTTGCGGGTTGGTCAAGTCTTCGCAGTACATAGCTTTCCCCGCTTTGCTTCCAACAATCAATCGTCTGCTGCGCTTTTTGGCGGTATTCTTTAACCATCCGCAGCGCGCCGAGGTGTGCGGTGGGGTCAGTCACTTGCAACGCAGTGAGCAGGAGGTGTATGCCGTCCATCGCAATCTGCGCTTCGCGGAACGCGTCCACTTTGCCGGTGATGCTGTACTGCTTGCGTGCTTCGGCGAGCGCCATCTCACAGGCGCGCTCGGTTGCTTCTGCAATCTGCAAGTTAGTTGACATAGGCCACCAATTCATCTACGGGACGAGAGCGGTGTCCTACGAGGGGCGCCCCGTCCCGCACTTAGTTACGGCTACATAAGCTCATTGATTGTAACTTCTCATCAGTGGACCAGGGCAACTTCACTCGACAACCTGTCGCGTATCAATCAACGCTGTCAATTCGAGGCCGACAACATCCACCTGTAGTTTGATTCCATCGGCGCTCAGACTTTCGGCGCCGAAACCTGCCACAGATACACGAGCGCCGTCTCATCTTTCCCGTAGGACACTTGGAGCCGAGGGGCCTTGGTGTATTTGACGACAGCCGTTACAGTCGCGTCTACGATGCGCCCTCCTGACAAGCTGACGGTGACGCGGTCGCCGACCTTGAACTCGCGCTTTGGCTCCTTGGCTAGCACGGTGTGATTGTATGACAGGAACAATCGCGCGCTCCATCCGACGCAGGTCATTTTACAATCTGCTACTGATCATGAGGCCATCCGGTCGTCTCAAGAACAGGTAATCGATGGAAACATCGTAGTACTGCCGTACGGAACATCGTAGTACTGCCGTACCGTTCACCCCTCAGACGACCACTGTTTATAAAAACACTACTGGAGCGAGTGTGCCCAATGCACCAGGGAGGGGTCTTATGTACCAACTTCTTTTTGTAGGGTCGCTTGTCGCCATCCTGGTTGCGCTTTTGGTGGTTAGGCAAAAGAGAGCCTCGAAACGTCGAACAAGGTGGATGCCTGACATCCGGCGGGTAGCTTAGTGGACCATGCGCCGAACAATGCGCGTCATGCCTGCTTCTTCGGCGGCTTCGCCGTTCCGTGCGACTTGTGAGACTTCCAGGCTTCCGACTTGCTGAGCGGCTTGTCGTCGTAGTTCATGTGCGGATCGCCGCCGTACTCGGGGGAATCGTTGTTTTCCCGCCGCGGCAGGTTGGCAATCACTTCCGGTGCTGTGGGCTGCTTTGGCTTTCCTTCGTACTCGCTCATGACATCCTCCAATCGCTTACGGCTTCCGCGGGGCTTTCTTAACGACGTTACGCTCTTTCGCCGCGCGTTGTTGCACTTGAAGATTCCGCGCCTGTTTCCAGGCTGCGTAATCCACTCCTTCATCACTCGGAACTTCCGCCCGTTCGAGATCTTCCGAAATGTTCTCGGTGCGTTCCGCGGCATCCAGTGGATGCAGCCGGCAAAGGGCTTCCGGAACATCGGGGCAGAATCCGAGGAAAAGCGCAATATCCGGGCCGTTCTCCGAACGCACGATCTCATCCCTGACGCTCAACGGAATGGGAATATCCTGGCCGACATATTTTTCAAAGTCCGGATACCGCTTCTTAAACTCCTCGACTCGCTGCGCATAAAGCGCCATGTTTTGACGCAATTCTCGCCCCGGCGCCATGGCCTCGAGATTCTGAATGTCGTCCTCACCGTGCTCGATGCTTCCGTCCTCGCGCTTCACCGAAGGGCCCGAAGTTACGATCGTGAGCCGCAGGGCGTTGTAAGGCTGTGTCGCAGCGACTCGCCGGTCCAGCTCAGAATCCGTTGTGCTGTCGATTTTCACATTTCTCATCGATTGTCCTCCTGATTTGCTGCAATTCACTTAATGGTCGGGTGTACCAGCCGCCGCTCATGTAGGGCACTTCTTCATAGATCGTCTCGCACACGACGTACTCCACAGGCTGACCCGCTTGATACCGACACTTCAGTTTCGGAAACTCTGGCGGCGGTCCCGGCAACTGCGGCGGCGAAGCAGGCCGGTCGAATGCCCGCGACGCCTCCGGGTCCCGCGCTTCGCGCAGCAGATTCAGCAGACTCGCGTCGGTCTGCACCATGTCGCCGCGTCTCGCCAGCCGCGCCTCAAGCGCGGCTATCACCGCACCTATCACGGCGTCAGTTAATCCTTTTTCGTCCATTTATTCGATTCTCCTCTCCAAGGGCCAAACAACCATCCTCTGCTGTTTACGCGTTTTCTGCGAATATTTCAAAGGAAAACAGGGCATAATGTGTATGCATTTCGTTGTCATTTCGGGGAGCGGGCCATGGCCGATTACAGGCAGTACATCAAATTCGAGGGCAGTGGGAAGACACTCCGGCCCGATGTTCGAAAAACCCTTCGCAAAATCCCTATGGACAAACTTAGCGAGCAGCAAACCAGGGCTCTGGCTGTCGAAGGCTCCTACAATTCCGGCAATTTCCCATTTCCGGGCCGCATATTCGGCGACGCCATCGAGGTGGTCGAAACCATCGATATCGATGCCATCGAAGCCGCGTCGATCGCGGAGAACCTTGAGAAGATCAAGTCCGGCGTCACTCCAGAGAGTATCCGTAAGTTCATGAAGGAATGCCGTTGCGGCCGCCATGACAGCTATCGGAAGCTTGAAGAAGCGACGAAGATAGACAAATCGCTCATATGGCGCCATGCAAACGGGAAAACTCAGCCCCGGGCGGAAAATCTCGGACTCTATGAGCGAGAGTACTTGAAGTGCCAAGGCCACAAGATCACTGTCGCCGGCCTCGAATCCCCGAAAATACAACAGAAATAGCAACACGAAATAGCAACGATCTGCATATTCCCACGCCAAGAATAGTCCTTTAAAGTTCCTGAAAGTCTCATCGTTCAGGAGCTGCGACAATGCCGGCAATTACGGCTAAAACCAAGTGGCTTGCCACCAAGCAAGCGGCGAATTTCCTTGCTCTGCATCCGAAAACGTTGCAGCGATGGCGCCGCGGTAGCTATGGGCCGCCGTTCCACAAGAAAGATCGTCGCAACATTCGATATCTTCTAAGCGATTTGTGCCAGTGGAAGGAGTCGCGCAGGGTCGCCTAGATGTTTTTGTAGACACCCGTAGCGCATTTGGCGTGCGCTATGGGTGGATTCTGAAAGGAGAAAAGTTGTGGACAAGTGGCAATTTACACTCACCGTTGAATGCCGTCAAGGCGAGCCGATACCTCGAATACCTTTGGGTCGCGAAGAGCGGCGGCGACTTTTGGGGGCCTCCATTCGTTTGTTGGGCTATCGCTATGACGCGGGCAAACGAATTTCGAGGGAGGATTTTGCGCGCATCGCTTTGTTTGCGGACGACGGGGACACCGAGATTGTTCCATGCACTCGGCTTGTCCTTGGCGCGGACGACGCTGCGTCACCTGGCCCATAGCGCAAATGCACGTGGAGAATTGCGCCATCACCGGCGCCCGCGATGGCTCGAGGCGCAGAAACGGAGGCGACATGGAGCCACCCTTGCCGAACAACCTCGAGGCTGAACGCGCCGTGCTCGGCACTATCCTCCGCGGCGACAATACCCAGCTCGCTAGCGTCTGTCAGATTCTTCGTCCCGAAGACTTCGCCTTGAGCGAGAATGCATTCCTGTTCCGGACCATGCTGGGCTTCGCCGACGCGGGCAAGCCCATCGACCTGATCACCCTCACGGACTTTCTCGAGGGACAAAAGGAAATCGGGAAAGCCGGCGGCGTCCCCTATATCGCATCTCTGACCGATGGCCTGTATAAAGTCTCGAACGTCGTCGACTATGCGCGCATCGTGAAGGAAAAAGCCGTGAAGCGCAGCGTCATCCATGCCACCGAACTCGTGCAGCACAACGCTTTCAACGGCGAAACGGCCGAGGATGTGGTGAAGTCGGCGAAAGCCCGCATCGAGGCCATCGAAAAAACGCTGCCACAGGAAAACACCATCCGCACCGTGACGGCTAAGGAGCTGTGTCAAATGCAGGTAGCGAAACGGGAATTTCTGCTCGATCCCTGGATCACTTCGCGGAGCATCGGCGAACTCTTCGCCTGGCGCGGCACCGGAAAAACCTTCGTGCTGCTCGGTATCGCCCACGCCGTAGCCACGGGAACAAAGTTTCTTAAATTCGAGGCGCCCAAGCCCGCCCGCGTGCTCGTCATCGATGGTGAACTCGATCCCGCCACGCTCCAGGACCGCGCCAAGCTGCTCGGCGCCCACGAGGACGAAAACTTGAGCTTCCTTTGCGTGGACATGCTCGAAGATGGACTTCCGCACCTGGCCACGAGCGCCGCCCAGCAGATCATCGAAGCGGAAATCTCGAGGAGACAATCCCAACTCGTATTCTTCGACAACCTTGCCGCTCTCGCGCCCTCCACCAACGAAACCGAAGCCGAAGATTGGGTTTCCATCCAGGTGTGGCTGAAACATCTCAAAAAAGAAGGCATCGCCAGCGCCTTTGTCAATCATGCCGGGCACGCCGGATGGAGCCGCGGCACTACGCGCCGAGAAGATCTCCTGGACTGGGTATGCAAACTCGAATGGCCGAAGGACTACAACCCCGATCAGGGCTTACGGTTCGAACTGCGCTTCACCAAAACCCGTGCCTACATGCGCGATGCCGCCCACCCTATCGAAGCCAGCTTCCGCACCGATGTCGATGGCGATGTTACCTGGACGTTCGCCGATATCGAGGATGCCAGAATGGGACAGATTCTCGAATTGCGCAGCGCGAATACTTCTTGGCGCGAAATTGAGGCTTTGACCGGGATTCCGCGCTCCACAGCCGAGAGAATTTGGCGAAATGCAGGCAAGAGCAAGAAATGAGAACACTAAGAGCGCAAGTGTCCCAAGTGTCCCACGATTGTCCCATTTTTTGTCCCACGCTGTCCCACGAGGGGGGCATCGCTCGCCCCCGGTGTCCCACTGTCCCACTCTTAAAGAGTGGTGGGACAGTGGGACACATAGAGGGGGCGCGGAGGGCGAATACCATGCCCCCTGGCCGGGACACTCGAAATGAATGATGGCCTAAAACCTCTCCTCCTCCGCTGCCTCGAGGCGGCACGAACCGAACTGCCCCCCGAGGAACTGCCCGACTTCCTTGCCGAAATCGAACGTATCAAAGCCGTCGCTTGGGCCAGATTGCAGGCTCCCGTTCTGGCACCATCTGACCAACTGCTCGACGTTAATGAAGCGGCTCGGCGCTTAGGCATCAGCAAAACTAGGTTGTACCGCCATCAGCGACAGTACCCTTTCACCCGCCACGACGGGCGACGAGTCCTTTTTTCGGTCTTGGGCATCGATGCCTATATTCGGCAAAAAGAGCCGCCATCACTTTCCTTGTTGCCTACAATCAAGAAGCGCACAGGATGAACATTTGCGCAAAAGATTTTCATAAATGCCAAGTGAAAATCGATGGTAAGCCGCAGGAACGTTGGGGTGTCAACCCGAAGTGCCGCTGCAACTCGTTGATCGCAGTGATATTATTTTGACTGTCCGTGAAATGTACGTGAGTGGGAGGGCGACAGAAATGGAATTAGAGCAGCCGATCGCCGAGGCTTCTACGCCTCAAATCGTCCCGGTTGGCGATTCAATGCTAATCAAGAAGCAACATGGCGGTAAGCGACCAGGCGCCGGGAGGAAACCCAACCTGACCAAGATCCTCCTTAAGGGCGTGTCCCGTCAGACAATCCTAGCGGCCTGCGAGAATGTCGATGTGGGCGCCGTCATCATTGGCCTGCTTCGGAGCAAGCGCGAACAAAGCCGCATTGAAGCGCTGCATTTTATCTTCGACCGGATAATGGGCAAGCCAAAGCAGGATGTAAGCGTATCAGGCGGAATCATCCACACACATACCCGCGATCCGTTCCTGGTCTCGCTTCCCAAAGAAGCCCTCGAGGAACTCTTACGCGCTAATAATGAGATTCTGGCGAAGTACTCGACGCAAGTCTTCGATGTCGCCCAGGATGGCCCGCATAATCAAGTAAAATCAACTGTAGGCATTGAAGCAGCGGAGAGCCGGCTTACTGCCGCCGACGGCCGCGTGCGCGAGGACGGTTATCATCGGCTTCCGGAAGATCTGGAACGATAAACGGAAACCGGTAATCCTTCAGCTCGTCGAGGCGGGAATGCAGCAAGTCGCGTCGCATCATGTAGATGATGCGGTTGACGATCTCCCACTGTTGTTTCTCAGATCCGCTCTCTTCTTCGTAATTCTTGATTAAACGATCGACTTCCTGGAGTACCTCGGAACTGGCCATGAGGTTCATGATGTTGATGCTGTGTGTGAAAGCCAACTGCGCCTCGCGCGTCTGTAGTTCGACGAGCTCGAAGAACGATCTCAAGAACTTCTGATAGCAATCGAGCTTGAAGGCGTCTTGTTTCGCTCGTCTCTCGCTCCATCCGGTGAAGAAACTGACGGCAGGATAACCGATCAAGGCGACGAATCCGGCGATGATAGCAGCCCATACTTCTGGACTCATGTGTCCCCCTGCCGAGAGATTGTGGTGAGCGGAAGCCACTCAAATAGTTCCCCAAAACCCCCGTAGGATTGACATCTTAATACAGGAAGCGGTACCTCCCAGTAACCTCTATCTTCCCTTGGCCATCGCTACAACCTTGCGTTCTGCTCGAGCGGCAAGGTGTTGTTCAGTCCTGGCCAGCGCTTCGCGTTTCAGCTGCTCGTCAACGATGGCGTAGCGCCTAAACATGGAATCCGTCTTATGGCCGGTAATCTTCATCGCAACCGCCTGGGAGACGCCTGCCGAGATCATGTTGCGGGATGCGGTGCGCCTCAAATCGTGGAAAAGCCGCTGATCCACATTCGCTAGCTTGCAGGCCGTTCCCCAGGCCTTGCGGAAATCACCAACGGGCAGGCCATCCCGGTGAAAGACGTATTGGGCGATGCGCTTCGTGCCATCCTCAGCCTCGAGGACTTGCGCCGCTCGGCGCCGTTCGATGATGGCGGTGAGTTCGCCCTCGAGCGGAATTGATTCCGCCTTGCGGTTCTTGGAGTTTTGGGCCCTGAGGTACACTACGCCTTCTCCGACATCGCTCCAGCGCAGTGACTTGATGGATCCGCTGCGCCATCCGGTAAGGAAACCGAAGCGGCTGAAGTCCTGCAGGTATTCGGGCAGGTGAGCAGCGACAGCCTCGAAGTCCGCGGTTTCGAAAAATCCTTGCCGCTCATTCCCGATTTCCGACAACCGCGGGATGTAGGGAGATGCAGAGAGCTTCTTGTTCTGCACGGCCACTTTGAAGGCCTGGCCGAGAATCTGCGTACGCCTGTTAATCGTGGCGTTCGTATAGTCCTCGTTGCGAAGTTTCTCGATATACGCGCTGACGGCATCGGAATCGACCTCGACAGCGCGCCAGGTGCCGAAGTATTCGCGCAGCGGTTTCACGAGTGTAGCGACTTTGGCGTTCCACTTCCCGCGGAGCCGGTAATCAATCTCGAGGCTATCGAGCAGTTCATCGACGGTGATGCGCGCCTGCTGCGGGCCGACGAACGCGGGGCCGCCGTATTGCGAGGCCGCGAGCTGGCCGAGTTTTTGTTTCTTGAAGCGTTCGGCCTGGGGGCGATTCTGCTCAGTAGCCTCGAGCTTCTCCCCGGTGCGGACATGGCGAGCGACTTCGCGGACTTCCTTTCCGTGGGCATAGAAAGCGATCCAGAAAAACGGGCTCCCTTTGCGCTGGAATACACGGCCATCTCGGTTTCTCATTTTCCTGCCTTCTTTCCTGGCTTGCGCCTGGGAACGTTCCAGTAAGGGCTGTTGCAGTTGGCGCAGAATCTCGGGAGTCTCGGGGTCCGCGGATACCATGTGGCGCCGCATCGCAAGCATTTCACTGGCTTGATGACTTCCATAGCCCACACTATATAGACTGGTCTAAAGTCTGTCAAGCCCTAAATTGTCCGTGAATTGTCCGTGAACTGGGGGCAAAAGCGTGCAAAAGCAGGCTAAAGCGAGTTTTCCCGCGTGCTGATTCGATTGGCTTTTCGCGTTGATACTATTGGTGATTTAGTCTGGAATTGCGCTCGAGTTGCTTCGCGTGTCGGTAAAAATCTGACTACGAACCAGAAGGTCGGGAGTTCGAGTCTCTCAGGGCGCGCCACTTTCCCCTTTTTTGTCATCTAGTTACGAGCCGTCACGGATTAGTTGTTTTTCG
>Ga0310909_10002205_pt1 | contig 11871 bp, 7 predicted proteins | sample GREbulkMGT000H_FD_203449 | JGI IMG/M metagenome (GOLD analysis project Ga0310909, IMG submission 203449) | Lab enrichment of tropical soil microbial communities from Luquillo Experimental Forest, Puerto Rico - GRE.bulkMG.T000H | ecosystem: Environmental > Terrestrial > Soil > Tropical forest >... | reverse complement strand
CTGTCGCCGGTGCGTCCGCTGCGAGCGCTGCGCTCGGCAGGCCTACGAGCATCGCCCCGAGGATGCAAGCCAATCTCACCGCGCTCATCGGCGCCTCCCGCCACCACCACGTCCACCGCCGCGGCCTCCCCCGCCCCGCGACGACCCGAAGCTCGATGAGCCGCGTCGGCTCGAGGCGGACGCGCGCGATCCGTTGTAACCGTTGGAGGATGAGAAGGCGTCGCGCCCTCCTCCGCGGGATCCGCTGGACACACCGCCCGACATGTCGCGACCGCCCGATAAATCGCGGCCGCCGATGCTGTCGGCTCCGCCGCGTCCGCCGCCACCTTGGCCCGTATTGCGACCGCCCGCTCCACCCGCGCCACCGCTGGCGCTTCGATCACTCACGCCAGTACCGCCGGCGCGGCTACTGCTGCTGGGAAGATTTCCGCCCTGACGGCTGATCTGCTGGCGGGCGCCTGCCTCGCGCGTTGAGGCGGACGCGCCACGCGTGCTGCCTCCGAAACGATCGGCCGTCGCGCGGTCGCCATATGGAGCACCGCCCCTGTGCTGCGGGTTGTGCTGCCAACTGCTGTTGCCACCGCCCGCGCCGCCCGCTCCGCCGGGTCCCTTGGGACTGCCGGCACCGGGCTTACTGCCACCTCCGGGGCCGCCGACTCCACCGACTCCGCCAACGCCGCCCGGACCCCCTACTCCGCCCGCGCCTCCGGGTCCGCCGACGCCGCCGACTCCTCCGACGCCGCCCGCTCCGCCAACACCGCCAACACCACCGACTCCACCGACTCCACCAACTCCACCAACGCCGCCGACACCACCGACACCACCGACGCCGCCCACGCCGCCCACGCCGCCCACGCCGCCGGCGCGCACGAAGTTATTGTTGTGATTGACATAGACGTTGGTCGTTCCCCATCCGCAACCGTAGCCCCAACCGCCGCTCATCCACGCACCCATCATGAATCCGAAACTGAAGGAGACGAACGCGGCACCCGGCGGGTAGTAGGGATAGTAGATCGGGGGATACGGGTAAACGGGCGGACCGTAAACGACGACAGGATCATAAGAAGGGACATAGACGACCTGCGGATTCGCCTGCTCGATGACGATCACCTGCTGGCCGCTCTCGACCTTCTGCGTCTCGACCTTCTGCTGCTCGTTCGACTTGAGCGTGCCCTTCGCCTCGGCTTTCTTGCGCATCCGTTGCACGGCATCCATCACGTCCTTCTGCTGCGCGAGGAACGCGTTGCCGAGATCGGTCGTCCACTGAATGTCGTCGGCGAGCCGCTTTACGACATCCGGCAGCGCTGCCATCGACTGGACGCTCGGATCCCAGGGCTGCTTTGACACGGCATCCGCCAACGCCTTGTCCTTCAGGCCCTTGTTCTTAGCAAGCCACTGCTGCAGCTGGATAATCTCGAGCGGATAAGTGGAGGCCGCCAGCGTCTGGGCGAGCAGGGGATCCGGATAGAGCGCAATTGGGGCGACCAGGGCGTCGAGCTGATCCGGCGGAATCTTCGCTCCCTGATTCTGCGCCGCTCCCTGGTTCTGTGCCGGAGGAGGCGTCGATGCCTTCTGGGCGGGAGGTGGGGGCGTGCCGGTCTGGGCCGCGTCGACACTCGTCAGGACGCTGCCGAGTCCAATCACGACGGCAAGAACAACCACGAGCACGCCGCCGCTTGTTCCCGGAACGCGTCGCCTCGCAACCATGGTCATTGCCTCTCGATCGACCCAAATCCGGCGCATTGTGCGGTGACTCTCTTAAGGGACGCTTAAATCACCCGCTCGCCTGAGACCGCATGCACGAAGAGGCGGGCAGGGCTCACTCACTGCATCTCGCGAGATAAGGCGGCACGCAGCGCGCAACCGCCACCACTTCGGCGACCTTCTTCCTTGCCACGCTGAGTCATCGGCGCGCAGGATGCCGCCCGACCCTATCAGCGTCGATGGGTATTTGGGCCTATTGCAAGGCGGCATGGCAAGCTGCCCTTTCGGGCAGGTGCCGGCATCACCGGCTCAGCTCTTGAGCTTGTATCCGGTCCTGAAGATCCAGCTCACCACCGCGACGCACAAGGCAAGAAAGCCGAGTGTCGCAGCGGCACTTATTGCCACCCTCACGTCCGCAATGCCAAAGAAGCTCCAGCGAAAACCGCTGATGAGATACACGAGTGGATTGAACAGCGTGATCTTCTGCCACAGCGGCGGCAGCATGCTGATCGAATAGAAGGCTCCGCCGAGGAAGGTGAGCGGCGTGAGGATCATGAGCGGCACGATCTGCAGCTGCTCGAAGCTCTCCGCGAGCAATCCAATGATGAAACCGAACAGGCTGAAGGTCACCGCGGTCAGCACGAGAAACGCCACCATCCACACCGGGTGCGCTACCTGGTAGGGCACGCACAGACGCGCCGTGACCAGGATCAGGATGCCGAGCATCATCGACTTGGTGGCCGCTGCCCCCACGTAGCCGATCAACACCTCGACGTACGAGACCGGCGCCGACAGCAGCTCGAAGATCGTGCCGGACCATTTCGGCAGGTAGATGCCGAATGAGGCATTCGACACGCTCTCGCTCAGTATCGACAGCATCATCAGTCCCGGAACGATGAACGCGCCATAGCTCACGCCGTCGACCGTTCCCATCCGCGCGCCGATCGCGGCACCGAACACGACAAAGTAAAGTGCGGTCGACAGCACCGGGGCGGCGATGCTCTGCATCAGCGTACGGAAGGTTCGCGCCATCTCGAAGCGGTAGATAGCCCGGATCGCGTGCACGTTCATGCGCGCGTGCTCACCAGGCCGACGAAAATGTCCTCGAGCGAGCTCTCCTCGGAGTGCAGGTCCCTGATCTCTATGCCGAGCTCGCTCAGACGTCTGAGCAGCCCCGGGATGCCGGTCTCCCGGCTGTGGGCATCGAAGTTGAAAACCAGCGCATGCCCGTCCTGCGAGAGCTCGAGCGCATACTCCGCCAGTGCCGCCGGCAGCTGCGCGAGCGGGGACTGCAGCTGCAAGGTCAACTGCCGTTTACCCAGTTTTCGCATGAGCCGCGCCTTGTCCTCGACGACGATCAGCTCGCCGTGGTTGATCACGCCGACCCGATCCGCCATCTCCTCGGCTTCTTCGATGTAGTGCGTCGTCAGGATGATGGTGACGCCGCGGTCGCGCAGCCCGCGCACCAGCTGCCACATGTCGCGGCGCAGCTCGACGTCGACGCCGGCGGTCGGCTCATCGAGGAACAGAATCACGGGCTCGTGCGACAGCGCCTTGGCGATCATCACGCGCCGCTTCATTCCGCCCGAGAGCGTCATTATCTTGTCGTCCTTCTTGTCCCACAGCGACAGGTCGCGCAGCACTCTTTCGCAAAGCGCCGCGTTCGGTGCCTTGCCAAACAGCCCGCGGCTGAAGGTGACCGTCGCCCAGACGCTCTCGAACGCGTCGGTATGCAGCTCCTGGGGCACGAGGCCGATGCTGCTGCGGGCGCCGCGGTAGTCACGAACGATGTCGTGGCCGTTGGCCGCGACCGTTCCGGCGGTCGCTGTGACGATTCCGCAGATGATGTTGATCAGCGTCGTCTTGCCGGCGCCGTTCGGGCCGAGCAAGGCGAATATCTCGCCGCGATTTATGGTGAGATCGATGTTCCTGAGGGCGGTGAGTCCGCCGGCGTAGGTCTTGCTCAGACCGCTTACCGCGACCGCCGGGACGAATTCGCTCTCAGGCATGGAGTGAACCGATTCCTCAGGCGTCCCGGTCGAAGGCGTCCACGTCGCGGGGCCAATCCTGCTTCAACAGGCGCGACAGCGCCCGGTCCGCGAGCAGCCGGCCGCCGGTCTGACAGCGCGCGCAGTAGTTGGTCTCGTTGTCCGCGTAGCGGATGCGCTGCACCGGCGTGCCGCAGACCGGGCACGGCTCCCGGAAGCGGCCATGCACGGCCATCTCCTTGCGGAACGCGGTGACTTTCTCGGGAAATTTTCCGCCGCTCTGCTTGCGCAGCCGCCCGGTCCACAGCTGCAATTGCTCCCGGACCGCCGCGTGGAGCCGCGCCACCGAGTCATCGTCGATGCGACCCGTGAGCAGCAGGGGCGAGAGCCGCGCCGCGTGCAGAATCTCATCGGAGTAGGCGTTGCCGACGCCGCTGAAGAGCCGCGGGTCGGTGAGCGCGCGCTTGAGCGTGTGATTCTCACTGCGCAGCCGCGATGCGAACTGCGCCAGGCTGGCGGTGAGAACGTCGAGACCGCCCGGATCGTGCCGCTGCAACTGCTCCTCCCCCTGCACGAGATGCAGCGAGGCGCGCCGTTTGGTGCCGGCCTCGGTGAGGGTCAGCGTGCCGCTGCCGAACTGCAGGCGCGCCAGCACCGTGCGCTTGGGCGGCGCGGTCCCGGGATCGTACCAGTGCAGGCGCCCGGCAATCATCAGGTGGAACACGAGCCACAGCCCGCCCTCGAGTCCGATCGCGAGCCGCTTGCCGAGGCGGCGCACTTCGGTGACACGCCGCTGCTCCGCCGCCTGGATGGGCGGAACGGCGCTGCGCAACACGAACGGCGAGACGATCTGCACGCGCTCGAGGCGCTCACCGACGATGCGCTGCTGCAACGCTTCCAGATACACGGTCAGATCGGGCAGCTCGGGCATAGGGTCCCGCAGCTTACCGCGCACACCGCAACCGCGGGCAGGCATCCGGCGCATGCAGGCACCAGGCGCGCGCCAACCGCAGGCCGGCGCACGCAGCAGGCGCGAGCGCGGCCGTGCGTCAGTTTCCGGCGGGTCGCAGCAGCGTCGAGCGGACCACGCTGCCATTCTTCATCACGAATGCGACATCCTTCAGCGCGTTGATGTCTGCCAGCGGGTCGCCTGCGACCGCGATCAGATCGGCGTATGCCCCGGGCGCCACGGCACCGAGCTCGCCCCGCTTGCCGAGAAGCTCGGCGCCCCGCGAGGTGGCTGCCTGAATCGCCTGCATCGGTGTCATGCCGAACTCGACCATGCGGGGAAACTCCTGGGCGATCGGCTCCGACCAGGGGAAACCACCCACATCGGTCCCGAAGGCGATCTTGACCCCGGCACGCACAGCCTTCTGGAATGACACGCCGTGGACGGCGACGCGCTTGCGGTCGCGCATGCCGCCCGGCGTGTCGGGCGGCTCCTGGTCGTGGTAGTACACGGCCAGCGTCGGCACCAGCCAGGTTCCCTGTTTCACCATCTGGGCGATCTGCGCGTCCGTCAGCTCGAGACCATGCTCGATGGAGTCGCAACCGCCATCGAGCGCCCGCTGCAGACCGATGCCGTTGTAGGCGTGACAGGCGACTTTCCTCCGCCAGCCATGCGTCTCATCGACGATCGCCCTGAGCTCCTCGACCGTGAGGGTGGGCTGTGAAACGAGCGCACCCTGCTCATCGACCCACGAGCGATGCGTCATGTACACCTTGATCCAGTCGGCGCCATGATCCAACTGCTCGCGCGCCGCCTTGCGCGCCTCCACGGGGCCGTCGATCAGCTGCGCTCCCTTGGGCACGACGATTTCCGGGGCATAGCCTTCCAGGTTGTAGCCGCCGGTCGATGAGATCGCCCGCGTCGCGACGAACATGCGCGGGCCGGGAATGTAACCTTCGTTGATCGCCTGTTTGATGCCCACATCGCCGTAGCCGGCGCCCTCGGTCTCCACGTCGCGAATCGTGGTGAAGCCCTGCTCCAGCGCGCGTCGCGCCGCGACGACCGCGCGCGCCACGCGGAAGGAGGCAGGAAACTTGAGCAGTTGCACGTCGTAGCCGCCGGCTGCGGGAACCTCTCCCTGCAGGAAGATGTGCGTGTGGGAATCGATGAGGCCGGGGAGCACGGTGGCGGCGCCCAGGTCGAGCACCTCGGCGCCCGGGGGCGGCGGCCGGGTACCCGCCGCGTAGACCGCCGTGATGCGATCGCCGTTGATCAGTATTTCCTGGTTCGCACGAGGCTGCGCGCTCGTGCCGTCGATGAGCACGCGCGCCCGAACGACCACGATCTGGGGCGCTGCCGCAGTGCCTGGCGCTGCGGGCGATTCCTGTGCCATGCACAGCCGCGCGGGGCACAGGATGAGGAGGACGAGAGAGACCAGGTGACGCATGCAGAACCTCTCGCGGAAGGGTCGCAATCGAGCCGCTTACCGCGGCGTCGGAATAATGCCCGAGAGCAGGGGATACGCCTACGCGGGCGCGCGGAGAGTTGCTTCGTCCCGACGGGGGTTCGCGGCGCGCGGTGCACCAGCGGCCCGGGCGCCGGCTGCCCGAGTGAGCGGCGGACCGCAGATGTCGGCCCGCCGCCGTCTCCGTCAGTTCACCCGGTCACTTTGAGGTTAAACGTCAGCGTAGCGCTCGCGCAGCCATCAGTCACGCTGATCATGATGTTGTTGAAAGTTCCCTTCTGCGCGGTGCCGAACAGCTTCCCGGTCGTGGGGTCGAGCTGCGCCCATGGGGGCGCGTTCAGGACGGAGAACGTCAGGGTGCTCGTCACGTTGCCGCCGAAGAATTCGGCAGCCGTAGGTGTGAACGAGTAAAACGTGCCCGAGCTGACGTGGGTGAGCGGCGTGCCGCCGATGGCCGGCGGAATTGCCGATTGCGGCAGCGGCGACACCGGCGGCATCGTAGAGATCGGGAACGGGTTGCCGTTGTTGATTCGCTCGTCGATTGTGAAATATTGGTTCTCCACGAGCGCGCGCACCAGGCCGGAGGGATCGGGGCTGTAGTTACCGCTGGGTGGGAAAATGCTCGTATTCGAGGCATTGTTCACGACGTACTGATCCGCGATCAGCAGCTCCAAGGCCGCGTCAACATTGCCTGCAGCAAAGGCGAGCTGGCTAGTCGAGACGCACTGGGACAGTTGAGTGTTACTCCCTTTTCCGTCCGGCAGCTTCGTCGGCTGCAGAGGCGGCTGCTGGAAGTATGCCGCATTGTTGAGCGTGCTGAGGAGCGTCGCGTACTTGGCATTAGCGAAGTCTGTCAATCCATTTGCGAACACCTGCTGATTGACGTTAAATCCAATACCCCAGAGAGACATTGTCGGGCCGTTGCTGTGGCCACCGCCGCAGCCGTTGGTGACTTCCCGGAGCGAGTTGAACGGGAGGAGGTTGAGGTCGTTGCCTTGCAGCGGCGCCCCTTCATCTGCCAGAGGCGCCCAGGCGAGCACGGGCAGCACTGGCGGCGGGCTACCCGGACTACAGTCGGGCATGCCCGGAAATAATGAGTCGTTCTCTATCGCCGTCCCATTGAGTGGAAAACTGGGGGGGTTGCTGTTGTCGTTCTTGTAGGCCTGCGTGAGCGTCTTGGCGAGCGCAAAGCCGCTCAGGGTGCTCCCGGAGGCGCCGCACAGGTAATTCGGAATGTATATTGGCTTGGTTGCGTTGTCGAACCCGGCACCACACACCTGAGAGACCGGCAGCCCGTTCACATACTGTGTCGTGCTGGGAGCGCCCGGGCAGTTCCCCTGGGCAGCGGCCGTGCAGCTGCCACACTGGGCGATTCGAGGATCCGTCTGTACCACACACACGTCTTCAGTGATGTTGCCGCCGATGTTTACCGGCACCTTGTGGGTGATCAGCTTTTTACCCAGTAGGTCGCAGGGGCCCGGACTGCAAGTGGAGAACGGCTGAAACGCCTTGTTGGTGACGGCCAGACCCTGAGGATGTTGCACGCCGTTGGTCACGGGTGGCGCTCCTTGTTGATTCGGGCCGCTGAACTCGAGGATGTCCCCGCCGTTGTTATTCGCAACGAAAGCAAACGGGTTGCCACCCTGGGTTCCGGTCTTGACCTTGAATTGACCGTTACCCAGGTTGCTCGCGAAGGTGGGGTCTTGGGTGAGGGTGGGGAGGTCGTACCGGAGGATGGTGCCTGTGCTGGTCGTCACCAGGAGGCTGTTGTCGACAGGCCAGAATGCCATGCCGCCGGGAGACGTACCCGCGGGAAACTTGCTGTTGCTGATCAACGTGAACGGCGTCAGCGCGGTCGGGCACGGAGCAACTGTGCAGGGCCCCTGGCCGTTGTTCCCGTCTTGATGATACAGGAGCACAGATGCGGGATTGCTCGTCAGCACCAGCAGGTCCCCGGGACTGATCTGATTCAGACAGGTACCCGAAGGCGGGCAGACTTGATTCGCCGGCAAGGGGATCGTGGCTTCGACCACGAGTGTCTCCTCCAGCGTCTCCTTCGCGGCGTAGTTGGAATCGATCAGCACCGGGTTTTGAAAGGCGAAGTTCTGACACGCGCCCGGCGCGGGCTGGGCGGGGGCAGTGAGCACCCAGACCTGCGGATTCGTCGAGGTACCCGAGCCCTGGTTGACGACGAACAGATTTCCGGCCAAATCCACCGACAGCCCGTCAGGGCTCGATGGCCCGCCCTGTGTTGCATTCCAGACGACGGTGCCAGTGGTCTTACCGGCGGGACTCGCACTGGTATTGAAATCGGCGCAGTAACGCACGATAAGGCCGCCAGCGTTATCCGCTGCCAGCAGATCGAGCTGCAGATTGACCGGGTTCGTTGTAAAGCTCAGTGAGCGCAGGCTGTGGAGCGACCCCCCATCGGTGTTCTGGACAGTGATAGTCCCGTTGCCGAAATTCACCGTGTAGATGGCATCGTTGGACGCGTTGGCTGCCGTCACATTGATGTTCTGGCCGTGAGCGACAGCGGCTGCGGCAAGCGTAGTGACCGCGAGCAGCGGACGCAGGAAGCCTGATTTTCTGAACATAGAAGCCCTCATCGATAACCCCTCGTCCGATCGCTGGATCGGCTCTGCTTATAAACGTTCCGGTTATGGCCGCGCAGTGACTCTGGCACTGCCGTTTTATTACTTATTGTATTGCGCGACCGTCGGCTCGGCTGTCACGCCGAACACTAGCATACTCGTGTGATTTCCGTCTCCCGAAGCTCTATTCATAGGTATCTCAGATCATGTCTAATTCGGCCAACCGAGTGGTGCGCGGCGACGGACACCCACCACCGCACGCAGCGCTACATTGCTGGTTGACCGGCGCTGCGTCCTGAAGAATCCCGGGCGAGCCCTTAAAGATCGTTTGAAGATCGTTGAAGCTGAGTTAAAGGGATAACGTCCCTCAATTTATCTACAAGTGCACCAAGCCCCGCCGGTTAATTCGTCGGGGGCATTGCGGCTAGCGGCGACGCGGCCGGCACTGCGACAGAGCGGTTACTCTTCGAGTCCGCATAACGACGGGCATCCTGTGGCCGTCCCCATTTCCGATACAGATCCTCGAGGTAACCCCGCACCAGCGTTCGGTACATGGGCAGTGCGCCTTCATCGTTGTTCAGAACCGTGTTGCTGTGTACGAGTTGCCCTTCCGCCTCGGCATATTTCCCCATGCCCGCAAGTGCCGCGCCGCTCACGGCCTGCGCCATTGCTGTCTTCCAGTGGGACGCCGACAACTCGGCGGTATAGATGTCCGCGGATGCCTGCGCTGCCGCGAGCGCATCGGCATATTTGTGCGTCGCGACTTGAAGAATCGCGACATAGAAGAGGCTGGCGGCGACCTCTGGGTGCGAGTTGCCGAAGAGCCGCCGGCGCATCGCCAAACCTTCCTGGAGGTAGGTCTCGGCGCTCGAGTAATCGCCTTTCCCGATAAGGTAGTAGCCAAGCAAAGTCATGACGCGCGCAACGTCGGGGTTGTCGCCGGGAAACACCGTGCGGTAGATGCGGAGCGACTCGTGTTCGGTGTCCACTGCTCCTTGACCGTCCCCCTGGTCGTAGATCACCCCGGCGAGATTTCGGAGGGTGAGCGCGACATCCGGGTGGACGTTGCCGAGCAGCTCACGCTGCATCGTGAGCGCCTGCCGGTAGGTCGAACTTGCACCCTCCAGATCGCCCTTGACCCACAACACCCCGGCAAGATTCTCCAGCGAATTTGCGATCTCGCGATGTTTATCCCCGAGCAGGCGGCGGTTCATGGCCAGCGATTCTTGCAGCAGCTGCTCGGACTCCTTGTAGTCGCCCTTATCGCGCAGGAGCAGCCCCAGATCATTGAGGGCGGCTGCGTAGTCCGGATAAGGCTCAGCGCCCCACACTGAGCGCTGAATCGCTACGGCGCTCTTCATGAGAGGAACCGCCTCGTTCAGATTGCGCTCGTTGATGGCCCACGCCAGCACCTGCATCGTGCGTGCGATATCGGCCCTGGCATGGCCCTGACTGCCCTGGCAATCGACAGAAGTGTCCGTGTAGAGACGCTGCTGAAGGGCGAGGGCATCGCGCAAGGTTCGCTCGGCGTCCGCAAACCGTCCGGCATTCTCCTGCTCATTGCCCAGGCCATAGAGGCTGCACGCCAGGGCAAGGTTGTCGCGCTGGTCGGGCGGTCGCGAGTTCTGCAAGCTGATCGCGCGGCGATAGGCGTTCTCGGCCTCCGGATTTGCAGCGCGTAAGGTCTGTAGGTCCCCGAGATGCCTCAGCGAGAGCGCCAAGTCCGCAGGCTCAGACGGCACGAGCCCTTGCCGCCTGGTAACGGCTGATTGCAGCAGCGGCTGCGCCTGGCCGTAGAGTCCCAGACCCATGTATACGGTCCCCAGCGTGTCCATCAGCGTCGCCTGGATCTCGGGCTGTTTAGCCAGCTGACCTTCGACCCGCGCGGCGCCCTTGTCGAGTACCTCACGCGCGGTGAGGCTGTTGCCGCGCGCCTCGCTCGGGTCGGAAATCCGGAATAGGTCGACGAGAAATGCAGTGGTCTGGCGCGCAGTTTCCGCCTCGCGCTTTGCAATGACTGTCTGCCGCTGGGCCGTGGCGCGGGCTATCAAGGCCGCGGCAGCGAGTCCGCTGGTGATCACCATGCCGGCTATGGCTCCGGAGGCGATCGCGAAGAGCTGCCGCTGCCGACGACGCTGCTCGCGCTGGCGCAGGCCGTCGAAGCCCACGCCCAGAATGCCGGCGATGAGTTTCAGTTTCGCGTTGGTGCGCCCGTCCTTGCCCTGCCGCGCGTCGGCCGCAATGGGTTCGGTGCGCTCGGTGCTCAGATTGCCGTCGGGTCCCAGCTTGTAGCGCAGCGCCGGCGGGAAGCATTCCTCTTCGGCATGGGCCGGATCGTCCGATGCGTTGGGCTCGCCATCGACGATGAGACAGAAGATCCGGTCCTCGCGGCCGAGCCGCTTGAAGGCCAGGATCTCCTCGTTAACCCATTTCGAGCGCGCCGAGCTTGGTGAGCAGATGACGATCTGACAGGCGGACTGTGTCAGCGCTTCGTTGATAACCGTGCCGAGATCGGTGGCGCTGGCGAGCTCCTCGCGGTCCCTGAAAATTGGCGCGAGGCGCTTCGGCACCTGACCGCGCGCAGTAACCGTGCCGACGATCTGCTTGGGGGGCCGGTAGGACTCGAGCGCCCTGTGCAGCCATGTCCCCCACTTCTCATCGCGGTGGCTATAGCTCAAGAACGCCCGGTACCTGGGGGAATCCAAGACGTTGCTGCCCTTCTCGGAGACTTCCCTTCTGGCCGACTACGGCGTCCTGTCGCGGTCCGAAGGGTTTATGAATAGCCCGATTTTACCGCACTCGCCTGTAACAGCGCGACTCCCTTCGGGTGCCCGGTGTGAAGTGCCGTTGTCCGGCGCGCCCGCAGGCGGCACAATCCCCATGACGAGTACGAACTTCACCCCAGCGGCGAACCCAGTTTTGTCGAACAAAAGCGAGAACGACGCCGTTTCACCTTTCGTCGTTGGGGTTTCCGGTCATCGCGATCTGCGTGCCGATGACTGGCCTCACCTGCGCGCTGCGGTGACCGCGATCCTCAGGCAGCTCGCTGAGCATCTGCCGGACTCAGAGCTGTGGATCGTTGCGGGCATGGCGACGGGCGCGGACCTGCTCGTCGCGCAGACCGCCCTCGAGCTCGGATTCGGTGTCGATGCGATGCTGCCGATGCCGCTCGAG
>Ga0310909_10002197_pt1 | contig 11886 bp, 10 predicted proteins | sample GREbulkMGT000H_FD_203449 | JGI IMG/M metagenome (GOLD analysis project Ga0310909, IMG submission 203449) | Lab enrichment of tropical soil microbial communities from Luquillo Experimental Forest, Puerto Rico - GRE.bulkMG.T000H | ecosystem: Environmental > Terrestrial > Soil > Tropical forest >... | reverse complement strand
GTCTACAACGCGATGCTCCAGGCCACCTCGACGACCGGCGTCGATGACCACCGCCTCGAGGCGCTCCCTCTTGACAGGCTCAAGGAAATTCTCGCTCGGCACGGCATCGGTACACCGACGAAGTGACGGCACGCCAGACGGTGGGGGGCCGCTGACCGCGCGCCCGCCAAGCCAGTTTTACGGCGCGTGTGTCGCGGCGCAAATCGGGCCGATCAGCCTCCACTCCCACGGCGAAGCCGGATTATCGAAGACGAGCTGCTCGTGCTGCTCGCCGCCGTCGCCCTCGAATAGCAGGCTCCCCGTGCTGCACCGACCGAGGTGCCGCCGCCCAATTTCGGCCCGGCTCGAAGCGGGTGACGGCTCTCGACCGAGGCTGTGCGAAAACTCCCGCGTTCGATTTGCACGTAGAAAGTTCTTCTCGATTTCTTCAAACTGAGAATCAAATTTTCTGGCGGGGGGTGTCCGAAGACGGCAATAGAGAAAACGATTCTACGGTTTCTTTGCTCGCGCACGTTTTCACACGGCCTGGACCCATAAGAGACACTAGCCGACGCGGCGGCCCGCCGGGAGCGGCTATGTCCGTTGATCCATCCCCGTGGCCGTGATATAGAAAGATAGGGTGGTCAATTCGCGTTTTCCGGCACCTCCGCAAACGCATCGTTCGTTCTCATGTCCCGTGCAATGCCGACCACCATCAGTTCCAGTGGAGCGGTGCCGGCCGTAAAGCTCTTGCTCTGGCCAAGATCGACCGGGATCGCGTCGCCGGTCTTGATAGCGACGGTCTCGCCGTCCACGGTCACATTGCCATCACCGGAAATGACATAGTAGGCCTCGCTCATATCGGCCATCCTGCTTGTGCCGATGCTGGCGCCGCTCTGCACGATCAAATGATCGACATAAGACCAAGGGGTATGGAATACAGCAGGTCCCAGTACCCGGCGGCGCAGCACGATGCCGGCTCCGCCGTTCATCTCCGGCACGGGTTTCAAGTCGGCGCGGTCCAGCTTCATGGTGATGAATTGCGGGATCGGGTCCTTCGCGGCGCCCACCCGGGCATCTCCCAGGTCGAACGCGTCATAAACTTTCGAAGTGCCAACGTTAATGTTCATCCATTCCACCGGCTGGTCAGTGGGATTGTAGATGGCGTGCGCGCTACCCATGCGGTCGGGCACGCCAGCGGGAGCCTTGAGCAACGAGGTACGGCCGTTGATGGTGAACTCCGCCTCGCCGGAGAGGATGACGAACATCTCCTCGCAGCGATTGTGGAAATGCTCACCAATGCCGCTGTGCGGCGAGATGACACCGCGGTGCCAGAAAAGAAGAGTAGTGGACAGCGACTTGTCGTCCATGATCGTTGCGATGCTCATTGAGCCGGCGCCATCGTGCACCGCAGTGACACGCCGACTATTCTCCGACTCATAATGACCGATGCGCTCCGCTAGCGTAGCCGCCAGTGCAGGCGCGACAAGAGCGCAGAAGCCACAAATAAGCGCAACGCTCTTCATCCCACATTCCCTGGTGTTCTGCATGATGAGGGCAATGCCTCTTGACTTTCCTTAGCAACAAAATGTGACCACTACCAGCCCCTGGTGGACCTAATAAATTAGGAGCGCACTTGTGCGAATAAGAATGCTTCCTCGCGCACACAGCTTCCGGTATTTGGCTCCTGAGACTCGCGCGCCGAATATCCCAAAATCGCGCGCAGGTTCCGAAGCTGCCCGTCTGTCTTCTTGACCCCTTCCCGCTCGCCCCGGTTTTCCCGTACCGGAGTTGCGTGGCGTGCGTTCGGCCATCAGGCGGCGGCGGCTCCAAGCTTGCGGCTGATCTCTCCGAGAGCAGCCGCGCGGTTGCGCTCGCGCTCAGCGAGCTCGCCGTGAAGGGACGAAATTCGCGGCCTCCTCCCCGGCCCGATCTTTCCCGTACGTCGAGACTGCTCTTGCATCCTTGCTTGCTCGCGGGCGCGACGGAGCTTCCTCGTCGCGCTTTGGGTATTTCCCCCAACAGACCGCTCCCGACCCTAAGCAGTCACTCGTGCTGCCCCACTGGATCGGGCGCTGTTGCCCCATTTCGGACCTCGCGCAGTTCGATCGGCAGGCCGGCACAGCCCACCAGATTTTAACAGACACTCCATGGTCGTCGGGTTTAAGTAAGCATCGTTAGATAGCGCGGGCTTTTACATTGCCTGCGCGGATTGGAACGGGAGGCACCAATGATCCGCAAATCTGACCTGTTTCACGCCGTGGTGGCAATTTTGGTGACAATCAGTCTCCCGAGTGCCGCTGGCGCGCAGAAGCCAGGCGGCATTCTGAAAATGTATAGCCTCGACAATCCGGCGAGCATGTCGATCCACGAGGAGGCGGACGTTTTCTCTGAGCGGCCGATGATGGGCGTCTTCAATAATCTTGTCATCTTCGACCAGCACGTGAAGCAGAACAGTCTACAATCGATCGTGCCCGATCTGGCCACCGGCTGGTCCTGGAATGATGACGGAACCGAGCTGACATTCGAGCTGCGCCAAGGTGTCACCTGGCACGATGGCAAGCCGTTCTCCGCCCGTGACGTTCAGTGCACCTGGGATTTGATTCTTGAGAAGTCGAGCGAAAAGCTCCGCATCAATCCACGCAAATCCTGGTATCGAAACCTCGATCAGGTCCACACGAACGGCGATTACGAGGTCACCTTCCATCTAAAGCGACCGCAACCAGCGTTCCTGATGCTTCTCGCTAGCGGGTTCACGCCGGTTTATCCGTGCCACGTGTCGCCACGCGACATGCGCCAGCATCCGATCGGCACCGGCCCATTCAAATTCGTCGAATTCAAGCCGAACGAGTCAATTAAGGTGACGCGAAATTCGAATTACTGGAAGAAGGATCGGCCTTTTCTCGACGGCATCGAATATACGATCATAAAAAATACGTCGACGGCGATATTGGCGTTCGCTGCCGGCAAGTTTGACATGACTTTTCCGCATATCCTCCAGATCCCGTTGCTCAAAGATCTGAAGATCCAGATGCCGCAGGCGATCTGTGAGCTGGCGCCGAGCGGCATCAACCGCAATCTGCTTGTCAACCGAGACAAGCCGCCCTTCGACAATTCCGATCTGCGGCGGGCGATGGCGCTCAGCTTGGACCGCCAAGCGTTTATCGACATCATCAGCGAGGGCAAGGGCGATGTCGGCGGGGTCATGCAGCCCCTACCAGAAGGGCTATGGGGAATGCCCCCGGAAATCCTGCGCGCTCTACCCGGCTATGGTCCCGATGTCCAGAAAAACCGCCGGGAAGCCCGCGGCATCATGGAGAAGCTCGGCTACGGGCCCCGCAGGCCGCTGAACGTTAGGGTATCGACGCGCGACCTCCCGTTCTTTCGCGATGCTGCGGTGATCCTGATTGACCAGCTGAAGGAGGTGTACATTGATGGCGAGCTGGAAACGGTCGAGAGCGGCAGCTGGCTCGCCAAGCGTATGCGCAAGGACTACATCGTCACCGCCAACCAGTCGGGCAGCGGGCCCGACCCAGACCAGAACCTCTACCTGAGCTACGGGTGCGGTGCCGAGTTGAATTATGACGGTTACTGCAATCCGGAGGTAGACAGGCTGATCGAGCAGCAATCGATCGAGGGCGACCTGGAGAAACGCAAGCAGCTGGTGTGGAAGATCGAACGGATATTGGCGGAGGATGTCGCCCGCCCCATCATCTTTTACAATCGGAGCGCCAGCTGCTGGCAGCCCCATGTGAGGGGGCTAACCATTATGGTCAACAGCAGCGACGACAGTACGCGCATGGAGGACGTCTGGCTCGATAAGTAATCTGTCGATTATTTTCGTGTACCATTATCATCACGTCCGCAGACGGTGGCCAACCCTGCGCTGTCTCTCAACTCTCCCTAGGTCGAACCACGCCGTTGTGATCGGCCCGGCGGAATGGCAGCTTACGGCGTCATCCTCGTCACTCCGATGCGTTGCGGCGAAGGACCGCTCACCACCCATTGCTGTCGTTCGAACTCAAGAGGCGCCTGACGTGAATTTTCCATAAATCGCGCTTACGCGCACAATTTAAGTCTTAGAGCCCAAACACAGTCCTATACATTTGTTGACCTTCCTCAGAGGCGAACGGGGGTAAGAAAATGGCCTCGGATTTTTTGGGAAGCATAAATTTCGGTCTGCCGACTTTGACCATGTGATAGCAAGCAGCGTATGTCGCGATTTGTGATCCGAAAACTTTTCGAAAGGCAGACGTCTGATAGACCGGACCATTGCTTTCCCACATCGTGCCGTCGCTAGCGTCCGGTCGCGAATGGGTATAGCTGGACAATTCGTCATAGAGATCGTCGATCCACCCGTTCTGCTTGAAGAGGAGCGAGCTAACTGGTTCGCTCGTAAACCGCCGAAGCTGCGCCCGCGGAAACACGAGCCGCGCATTGCTGGCTTTCCACATCGCGTACACCGGATCGGCCGGCCTCAGATTTCCGACCGTGCCGATGGCGACGACATCAAGGGCGGCGCGTAAATTCGAGAGAGCCGATCGGTAATAACCGTGCAATGCATCAAACGTACTCGATTGAAGGCAATCGGCCACGTCGAGCATGGCGCCAAAAAGTGCGTCTTGATCCTCTCCGATCGCTTCAAGCCAAGCAACCCAAAGCGTGCAGAGGGTCCGCAGCTGCTTACCGTGGTGGTTAGAAGTTGTCAGTGCTACATCGTCAGGAAGATGCATTATCTCGCGCCAAACTCGCTTGCGGACAAGATCAGTTGGTCGCGACCGATTTCCTGTGACCCACACGAAAGCTTTATCCGGGAGCAACTCCCTTGACGACCTGAAGTCCTTGACTGATTTACGCTTCGGCATGGCAGATTTATGCCACAGCACAGCCCGCGACGGCGTGAGTTTCCAGAAAGCGGGCTACGCGACTTTTTCAATCGAGCCGCCGCGCGACGGTTGCAGCTTCTCGTTTGGCATCGACAAAATTGAGAGCAACAACGAGCCGACGCGAAATTTGCGAAGCCGGTTTGCCGATATTCAAACCCGCGGGACGAATCGGAAACGCCACTGTGCCGCGTGGCAAAAACGTGCCAAACCAAGCTGCCAGTTCCTGCACGGTTCCGCTCCCCGCTGCCATTTCAGGTTGCCCGCGGGTCACATAATTGACAAAGAATTTCAGAGAGTTGCGATGGTCGGAGTGAGGGGATTTGAACCTCCGGCCCTGCCTCCCGAAGGCCGCGGTCGGCCCAAACTGCGCGTCTCACTGATTGAGCTTGGGTACTAACGGATACTCAATCACTCTTCCCCATGTTACGGGATCCGCGCTCATCTGAGCACAGTGTTTGTTGCGGCGGGAGACCCCAGAGTTGGACCAACCGGGCCGCAAGGTGAGGGGCAGCGCCGACAGGCGCGCCGTTATATGAGGCCTGGCGGATGATGGCCGTTCAAGGTTTCATCGATGACAGCGGCGAGGGTGACGCGCCCGGCGATCCAGTCTTTGTTCTCGGCGGCTTTATCAGCAGCGCGGAAAGATGGGTGGATTTCTCGAAGGAGTGGCGCAGCGCGCTCGATGACCCGCCCTCAATCGAGTATTTTAAGATGGCGGAAGCCGCCAATCTCAGCGCAAAAGGCCAATTCGCCCGGCGGCTCGGCTGGACCGAGGCCAAACGTGACGCGAAGCTAGAAATACTGACCGGTATTATAGTCCGGTATGCCGAGCTCAAGGTGAACTGCTCGGTCGATAAGGTGGCCTTTGTCAAATACGCCCGGAGCCTCGCCGTTCCTCAACGCACGTCGACTATCAACAAGCCTTACGCCATCGCTTTTCAACACATCGTCGTTGCGACGGCGTCGGTATTCCTCACCTATGATATTCACCCGCCCTGCGACTTCATCTTCGATGAGCAAGGGAAGATCGGTCAGGACGCTGTAACGATGTGGGACATCCTGAAGGAGCTGGTCGAAGCCAATCCGGCGCAAGGCCGGCCCGACTTCAAACTCGGCGAGCGGCCCGTCTTTGCAAATGACAAGCAGTTTCTGCCGTTACAGGCAGCAGACCTTTACGCATGGCACGTTCGACGCTCACTTTCTCCTCAACAAGGTTTTGCATTCGGCGTCGGGCAAGGTGATGCGCGATCTCGAAAGCCTTCGAACGATTAGCCGACATGTCGATGAGCAGCGATTAGTGAGATTCAGAAGCCACATGGAAATGGGTGCGGCGGTCTTCGCCGCGAAAAATCCCGATGTGGAGCTCCTGGCCTATCAGGGAACGGCAGCTCAACAGAGGGCAGCACGTGTCGCGGCGCAAGCGGGGACGAAAAAACACCCCCCCGTTCCCCTAACCCCGGCAGCAAAGGCAAGCGACTAAACCCCCCGGGCCATCGTCCTGTTGCAATTGTGCCGACTTCGGAGCCCGCAGCGATCCTACGGGAGCTCTACAACATGATCATCGAAACGATCGCTATCCGTTGCCGTCGCGATGCTCCGTGGGATCCGAGCGAATTTTCCCAACCGCACCAGCGCCAAACCACTACCGGCCAGGCCGCCGCCAGCCGAGGAGCGTGATCGAGACGATGGCCGCGGCAGTGTCAGGCCCAAGGTGAGGCGTGTTCGATCGCTGACGGTCGATGTCGGCGCATCGAGCAGCCGCCGTCTGGTACAACAAACGGCAACCTCCAACCACGTGCGTCAGCCTACAAATCCCTAGCACCCTACCGGAATGGCCGCACGGTAATGGCGGCTTCCCTCTCTTGCTGCCGTCGATGCAGCGCTGTCGGTAATGGCCTGTTTGCGGGCCGCGTAATCGGCCAGGTTCGCGCCATGGCCGCGCGCGGGTACGGCGTAACATCTTACCCGTCGCGCAAGGCCTATTCAGGGCGGCGTTTGAAAATCTCCGGCTCACCGCTCTCGCAAGAGGCCGGCTCGTTGCAATGCAGCGCCTCGACCTGCCGATCGGGCTCCGCACCGGCGTCGTCATGGGCTATTGGGATCAGCCGCCGGGTCGATATGTCGGGCTCGGCCGCTTCGCGCCGGTTCCGCGGGTCGACAATCGCCGCATCAGGGCGGCGCGGCGATCCGCCTATGCGTCATGGCTTGCGAATCCTCAACGCCCGGTGCGCAGCTCATCAGGCCCGCTCCCATTCACCGCGCCCCATTCGACGCCGGAGCGTGCCCAAGGGAAGGTGACGGTCATGGGAATCGCAAGATGCCGGCGCGCTGCAGCGCCTCAATTGCGGCATCGATTGCGCGACGCGTGAGCAACATCGGTGAGGAACTCATTCGGGAAATCCCGAGAAACTGCGGAAAGAAGAAAGTTCCTCACTCTTCAGTAGTGCGTTGAATTTACTAGAAAATAGCGCCCCGGTAGGGGACGGCAATAAACCAATAAATTAGAGCCTGGGAGTGTGCCGGTAGTGTGCCGCCGGGCGGCCCACCCGAACCGGGTTAGACAACCTCTTCTCGGCCGACATCCGCACCCCGCTGACGACCATTGTCGATTTCGGAGACGAGATTACGATCGAGGTCCGTAGCTTTATCGCTGAGCCCACAGAAACATCAGGGTCGCCAAGAGCCCGAGGGCGCTTCGCGCAGCATGAAGAATGCCCCACTGCCTGATCATTTGGCGCGTTTCGACCGTGGCGTCTTCCGGGGGCGTGTCCATGAGGCGACGGTTGGTCGGCATGATCACGTAGATCGTACAGGGCCAATTTGCGAGCAGAACGACGGCTCCAAGGAGCCAGCGCCAATCGAGAGTGCTGAGAAAAGCGACGAGCCCTAGGACGCCGCCAACGACGACGAGGCTTGCCTGCGTGATGTAGCCCCGCTTGTAGGCTGGCTTCCACTCGGTGAGGAGCGAGTGATCGTCAAGTTGAAGGCGCGCCGGCTGCTCGACGATGTTGATATAGATCGCCGCTCCTGTAAACACGGCGGCTAACATGAACGCAAGCTGGCCAACGAGCATTTGCCTCCTTTTGACTTCACTACGGCCCTCCCGCCAGCCCGGCCTGAGATTGCCTCGTTGCCGAAGGATGTGCTGCTATTATCACCAGGCACCATAGCTGGAGCGGATGCATGCGGCGATCGCCCCATCCTTTTGACGAGGCCAGGGCACGGGCGGTTACCTGGCTGACCGCGTGGGATTCGCAGGGCGTCCACCGCACCGGGACCGCCGGCGACGAGGCTGGCGCGCGTTGGCTCGCAGACGAAGCGGCTGGCCTTGGCGTCGAAGTGGCCAGCGAGATGTTTGTACTGGATCGGCTGGATCCGGTCGACTGCTACCTCGAGCTTGACGGCGAACGCATCTCGGGGGTGCCCGTGTTCGACGCTCCGGCTACCGGCGCCAACGGCTTGGCCGGCGCACTTACGTTGAGCGGCCACGAGGACGGCATTCTCGTCGCCAAGCTGTCGCCGCGATCGGTTTATACGGGGGAATACGAGAAGCTGCGTCGTAGCGCCGAGCATCGGGCGCTGGTGATTGTCTGCGCGGGCGAGCGTCCTGGTTTGGGGCTGCTGAACGCCGAACGCTTCCGAAATCCCTCCCGCGCGCCGGCGATCCACGTGTCGAGCGAGGCGAGTGAAGCAGTGCTCTTCGCCGCCGCGGGCGCCAAACATGCGCGCGTGGTATCGGAAAGCCGGTATGTCCGGGCCTCAGACAACCAGCTTCACTGCGCCCGCGTATTAGAAGTTCGAATCCAGTCCCCTCCACCGGGAGAGTCTGCGAACTTTTGGTTCCTCTAAGCGGCAGAGCCCCAGCTGCTGCTTGTCCGGACCTGCTCACCGCCGAATCAAGCGGCGCGACTAGGGCCGCGCTGTTCGCGACGAGAGCGCATCGCGGAACCGGACTCCACGAGCTGCGGGACGCATGCTTTCCCTCAGCCACATCTGACAGTCACAGCGGTCGGTTTACCCCGTCCTGGCCATAACTGCCTGATGATTCGGCATCGACTCGATTGCAGCTTGCAGCCGTTTCACAAGACTTGCTTCGAGCGCGTGATATTCCAGACGCTGCTGCATTGAGAGATCGAATGGCAAGAAATCATGGTCGGTCAAAGCGCCGATACGGTTTATCAGTATAGTAGGCTTGCCGCGGCCGTGCGCCAGTCCGAGTTCGTACAGAACATTGGCGCGGAGTCCATCTAGGACGGCGATGGCATAGTCGCAGGCTCTGATGCCGTCGTGGATTTGCCTCCCAACGTCTCCGGGTACTGCGGCGCGATCTAGCCGAATCGGCTCATGGCCCGCGTTTCGGATCGCCGGCTCGATTACGAAATCATAAAGCCCAGTGAAATCTTCTGCAAATGGCATAATGACAAAGCAGTGCCGCGGCAGGCTGTCCAGCAAAGCCTTCACCATTTCGAAAGCCAGCTTCCGGAGCTGCTCCGAATTCGCCTGACCCGATTCCTCCCAGCGTCCCGCTGTCGCCTCGTCGATCCGCAGGTCCTTCAAGAGCTCGTTTCTGTAGGCCGCCCATACCTCTTTAGCAGCGCCACCAAATAGCGGCGCCGGCAGAACGGGTATACTCAGCTCGGTCGCTAATGCCAGCTCCTGCGCGGTGCCGCTGCCTCCTCCGACGGCGAAAAGAGCATCAATGCTTCGGACGAAGGCGAAGCGCCGCGCCTGGCTTGTCTTGCCGCGAGCGCGTCTCGAAGAACCTATATAAAAATGCTCTGTCGTGCCCCTCACATCGCTTAATACCGTCTCTATCCGTTCAGTGACCATATCTGGCGGCAAGTCGCGCTCGGCGGCACTTACGATGTACCAGTCGGCAGCTAAATCGTCTTCGGCAGTACCCGGTCGCCTCTTAGCGCCACCGCTGACGATCACGACATGCGGCTCATGTGCGAGCCGAGCGCCCACACCTTGGCAGAAAGGAACCGCCTCCTCCGGCAGACCCCTCGAACTTCCACATACGCCGACCCGGCGTGGCGCGAAGAGCTTGTGAACTGTCATCGTCAGGCTCCTACAGAGGCCTCGTCTAGGTAACCGGCATGTTCCAAATGCGCGGCACCCACACTCGTAGTATCGTCGAAGAATCTGACGAGGGGTGTGAGGTGGTTCACAGTTCGATTTCATTGAATGCGGCTGGGGCCCTGGCAGCCAACGCGCGGTGAAGCGGCCCCTTAAATGACCGGACAGGGGCCTACCCCTTGGTTAAGAACCAGGAGTGTGTGGACAAGTCGCTTAAGGCGCTATTCGCTACCGGCCGGACCCGCCGCAGGTGGATCGCTGACCCCGATCCACCCCAAGCCGTAAGGTGGTAAAATTCGTCGCTCGATATAGAGATCACTATATCCCCTCACCGGCGGAGAGGGTAGGCTGGAGGGCCACACTCGCGCGGTCACCAAATCGTGACCGCTATTCGAAGGCTTCAGCCATTTCGTTACCTCCATGACTGCTCCGATTCCGCGTTCTAACGCAGAGATCCACCTTGCTAGGGGCCGACGTTCGAAATCCCGGTCCCGCCAGGCCAATGGGGCGAACTCCCGATCACTGGAAAACGTCCTCGACTCGGCCGAACGGCCTGATGGCGCGTCCGGGAACCGAAAGTTCGAATCCATCTCCCTCCAGCGGAGAGTCGAGCGAACTTCTGTACGGAACCGGAGGTCTCGGGATCGGCCGAAGACTCCACAGAGCTGACGGTACGCGGCGCGCGCAGAGCGTCGAGGCGCGAGTTCAAATGCATGATGGGAGGCCAGTCCATTCTCGCTGCGGGACCAATGGTTCGAATCCATCTCCCTCCAGCGAGATGGATTCGAACTTCCAGTACGCGGGCGCGGTCAATCTGCTGCAGGGTGCCGAGCTTCGGCCGGCGGTTGATGACCCTGGCGGGGTTGACCGTCGCCATCGTGACGACCTCTTCGAGCAGGAAGCCCAGACCCAGGAACTTGCTCATGACCCAAGTCAGATAGGGCATGCCCGGCGTATTGCCGGAAACGACGTGGAGAGGAGATCGTGTCGGGCGGACAGTCTTGCCCGATGGTGGCCTCGGCCACCGTATCCCTTCGCATACGTGGTCGCACGTATTGTCGCCGCACACCAATAGCGCATGTATCCGGCAGGCGAATTGCTAAGGCGATACCGAGTTGCTCACCGCTGATCAGGCGAGCTTGAAGATTGCCAGGAGCAGCAAACCGAGACAGCAAGATCACACGCATCTGGAGAATGCGCTTTAAAACGGGAGACATGCGATGACCTCAGGTTCACCATTGCTGCTGTTGTTCATCTACTCCGTGACGAGCGCCCTGATCGCGGCGGCGCCGACCGGCTCATGGGCGGCGTAGCCAGGGCTGCCTAACTAACTAGACCTGATGATCGGCTCCTGCTCGAGAGGCCTGCGGGGCACCATGCTATGATGTCCGGCGGGCTCTATGCGATCGTCCAGGGCCCGGGGCAGACGCCCGAAGTCGCCCTTCACAGCCGACTAAAAAGCGGTCACTACTGCCTGAAGCCACGTCACCCGACGCACAGCTGCCGTTTCGCCTATCTCAGCACTGCCCCTGGTAGCTCAAAGGGCAGAGGTCTATCGTCTTCGATGATGGGGCTGCCGCCTCTCGGAGCCGAGGATCACTGCATGAGCGTAGCCGTGTGGCTACAGAATTTGGGCCTGGAGCGCTACGAACCGCAGTTTCGCGACAACGAGATCGATTGGGAGGTGCTGCCGAAGCTGACATCGGAGGATCTCAAGGAGATCGGCGTCGTAGCGATCGGCCATCGGCGCAAGCTGCTCGATGCCATTGCCGCGCTCGGCGCTGCGGTTCCGGCTGCCGCTGTGACGGCGGCAGCCCCTGATGCACCGGCTCCCGCCGATGCCGAACGCCGACAGCTGACGGTGATGTTCTGTGATCTCGTCGGCTCGACAGCGCTCTCGACGCATCTTGACCCGGAAGATTTGCGGGAGCTGATCGGCGCC
>Ga0310909_10002186_pt1 | contig 11911 bp, 11 predicted proteins | sample GREbulkMGT000H_FD_203449 | JGI IMG/M metagenome (GOLD analysis project Ga0310909, IMG submission 203449) | Lab enrichment of tropical soil microbial communities from Luquillo Experimental Forest, Puerto Rico - GRE.bulkMG.T000H | ecosystem: Environmental > Terrestrial > Soil > Tropical forest >... | reverse complement strand
AAGACCACCACCACGGGCAAGCTGGCAAAGTGGCTATCCCAGCACGGGCACCGGCCCATTGTGGTTTCGACCGACGTGTACCGGCCCGCGGCTCGCGAACAACTGAGCCAGGTGGCCAAAGCGATCGGCACGCAACTTTGGCCCGGTACGGGCACCGACAAACCTCTCGAAATCGTGCGCGGTGCCATCAAGGAAGCGAAACTTTCGGCCAGCGACGTGATCCTGGTGGACACCGCCGGGCGCCTGCACATTGACGATGAGCTGATGAACGAGCTCTCGATGCTGAAGAAGGAATTGCAGCCCAGCGAAATCCTGTTTATCGCGGACGCCATGATCGGGCAAGACGCGGTGCGGTCCGCGGGCGAGTTTCACAAGCGTCTGGGGCTGACCGGCGTGATCCTGACGAAGTTGGACGGCGATGCGCGCGGCGGTGCGGCGCTTTCGATCAGCAAGGTCTCGGGTGCTCCCGTCAAATTCGTGGGCTTGGGCGAAAAGTACGACGCCCTCGAGGGGTTTTATCCCGAGCGCATTGTCTCGCGCGTGTTGGGTATGGGCGATATCCTGTCGCTCATCGAGCGAGCCGAATCGGCGTTCGACAAGAAAGCGGCCATGGAGTTGGAGCGCAAGCTCCGCAAGGAAGAGTTCACGCTCGAAGATTTCCGTGATCAGTTGCGGCAAATCCGGAAGATGGGCCCGCTCGAGCAGCTCGTGGATATGCTGCCCAAGGTCGGGCCGCTGCAGAATCTGCCGAAAGATGCGTCGGTCGACGAGAAGAAGCTGAAGCAAGTCGAAGCCATCATCAATTCGATGACCAACGAAGAACGTCGCGACCACAACGTGATCGACGGCCGGCGCCGCAAACGCATCGCCAAAGGCAGCGGCACGACGGTGCAGGAGGTCAATCAGGTGATCAAGCAGTACCTGCAAATGCGGCAGATGATGAAGCAGTACGGCGCCTTCGCGGCTCGCGCCAGGATGAAGGGTCTCGGCAAACTCGCCGGCATGGGCTGAGGCCCGGGGATTTACTGCGTTTGCGTACGGAGCAGGAGCCCGGCGGATTTTTCGGCGAGCGCCTGGGGCTCGAGGTCCAGGCGGTTACAGAGCACCACGGTAGTCAGGCCATCGCGGGTGAAGCGCTCAATCACGGTGCGAAAGCCGCGGGTGCTGCCGGTATGGTACATGCGCGGATGGCCCTCCCAGGAATCGAGAAACCAACCAAAGCCGTATGAGACGGGCTTGCCGGGAGTGGCGTTGTCTTCGCCGGCCTCTTTGGGCCAGTGCGCTTCCGACCCATCCGCAAGTTTCACCGGCTCGAGCGCCGGAGCCATTTCTTTTTCGCCCAGCAGCAGATGATTCTCGAGGGCGTCATCCCACCTCGATAGATCCTCGAGATTGGAATAGACCCCACCGTCGCCGAGCGTCGCGGAGGTCGAACTCTGGTCGGTCTCCACGAATTTGCCGTCCTGTCTCGAATGACCGAAGGCCCGATTCGGAATTTCGTTAATTCCCTTCTGATAGACGAGGGAATGATTCATGCCCGCGGGGAAAAAGATGCGTTTTTGCAGAAAATCCCGGTAGGGCATGCCCGAGGCTTTCCGAATGATTATCCCCAGCACGACGTACCCGGAATTGCTGTAAGCCCAACTGCTGCCGGGAGGGAATCTTGCCACCGATGGCTTCTCGAGAAGCGCGAGAACTTCGTCATCCTGGATCTGGTGTTCCGAGGACCATATGGGGCCCTTGGCCTTTTCCTCTTTTTCCATCAATTCCTCGTAATCGGGCAGCCCGGAGGTGTGGTTCAGCAAATGGCGAATGGTAATGGATTGTCCGTAGGCGGGGAATTCCGGGAAGATTTCGGTGAGCGTCTCCTCGTAGCGCAACTTCCCATCGCGAATCAAAAGCATGACCGCCATGGCCGTGAATTGCTTGCTGAACGAAGCCAGGCGGAAGTCGGTGTGCGGATCAATTTTCGTGGGGGTGCGAAGCTCCCGCACCCCGTAGCCTTTTTCGAGGACCTTCAAGCCGCCGTGCTTCACGAGCACGGCGCAACCGGGGTCGTTCGCCGTTGTGACTTCGAGAAAAAGGGCATCGAGTTGGCGCTCCACGGCGTCCTTTCCCTGTGGGCGGGCAGGTTGGACGGCCACGGACAAAAGGAATAGCATGGCAAGGCTTAGGCCGAAACCGATACGCATAGTCCCCCCGGAGACTCGGGCCAGCATACCATGCCCTTCGCGTCCGTTTATCTGGGCGTAACACGGCTGAGATAGTTCTAGGCGCTTGCCGGGGCCTAAAGAATGAAACGCATCAAACTGGACGATCCTTCGTTGTATTCCAACCGTCACCTGCAATGGCTCGCGTTCAACCAGCGTGTGCTCGAGGAGGCGCGCGACACCGGAAATCCCTTGCTGGAACGAGTGCGCTTTCTGGCCATTACCGCCAATAACCTCGATGAATTCGTGGAAATTCGCGTATCCGGCTTCCTGCAAAAGATCGAACACGGGAAACAGTCGATGGGTCCCGACGGCCTGGCACCGGTCGAGGAACTGGATCGCATATCGGCTTCGATGCACCGGTTGGTTCGTGAGCAATACAAGTGCTGGAACGATGAGCTGCTGCCGGCGCTCGCCAAACACCAGATTCGCGTGCTGGCGTTCGATCAGTTGAATGCCAAGAGCGTCCGGATGACGAAGAGCTTCTACGACCGCCAGGTCTATCCCATGCTCACGCCGGTGACGGTCGATCCGGCGCATCCCTTCCCGCATGTGCTCAATAAAGCGCTGTGTATTGCTTTTTTGCTGCGGCGGCGCAAGAAGCCGGGGGACAAGCCGCTGTTTGGAGTGGTGACCGTGCCTCGAGCGCTGCCGCGCTTGTTGCGCGTGCCCACGGGAAATGGCGGAATCCACTTCGTTTTTATCCAGGAGATTCTCTCGCAATATGCCGAAAAGCTTTATCGTGGCTACGACATTCTGGCCTCGGCGGCATTTCGCATCACGCGCAACAGCAATTTGTACCTCGAAGAGGAAGAAGCGCGTACCTTGATGGACGCGGTGGACGCGCAGGTGGCGCAACGGCGGAAAGGCCAAGCGGTGCGGCTGGAGATCGAAGCCGGGGCGCACCCGGAGATTGTGTCGCACCTGGTGACCACGTTCGAACTGGACGAATCGCTGGTGTTCCGGGTTGCCGGCCCCGTGAATTTGCAGCGGCTGTTTCATTTGTACGATGAGACCCCGCGCGCGGACCTGAAATACGACAAATTCGTTCCCCGCCAGGTGTCCGTCGGGCACGATGCGGATTCCATGTTCGAGTCGGTGCGCCGCCAGGACCTCCTGCTGCATCACCCCTATGACTGCTACGACTCCGTGGTGCATTTTCTGCAAACGGCGGCCCGCGATCCCCGGGTGCTTTCCCTGAAGCAGACGCTGTACCGCACGAATTCGGATTCACCGGTGGCCCGCGCGTTGCTGGAAGCGGCCGGCAAGAAAGAAGTGACCGTGGTGGTGGAACTGAAGGCCAGCTTCGACGAGGAGTCCAACATCCGGTGGGCGCGAAGTTTCGAAGATGCCGGAGTGCAGGTGTTCCATGGATTGGTGGGCCTGAAAACGCACGCCAAGCTGGCGCTGATCGTGCGGCAGGATCCGGACGGGAAAATCCGCCGCTACGTCCATTTGGGAACGGGGAATTACAATCCTTCGACAGCACGGTTTTATACCGATTTCAGCTTCTTTAGCGGCGACGAGAGGATCACCTCGTCGGTCCACGACGTCTTCAACTACCTCACGGCTTATGCGGACAAGCCGAACTATAAGCCACTTCTGGTGGCGCCCAAAGACCTCGCGAAAAACTTCATTGCCATGATCGAGCGCGAGACGCGGCACGCGCGGCGCAACCGTCCGGCGCGAATTATCGCCAAGTGCAACGCGGTGGTGGATCCGCCGGTGATCCGGGCCCTCTACCGGGCGTCACAAGCCGGAGTCGAAATCGATTTGATCGTGCGCGGACAATGCACGCTGCTGCCGGGTTTGCGGGGAATCAGCAGCCGTATCCGGGTGCGCAGCATCGTGGGGCGTTTTCTGGAGCACAGCCGCATCTATTATTTCGCCAATGGCGGGGAGCCGGAACTATTCCTGGGCAGCGCGGACTGGATGCCGCGCAATTTGTACGAGCGGGTGGAAGTGGTTTTCCCGGTCAAGGACGAGCTTTTGCGGAAACGCCTGGTGGAGGAGATTCTTCCGTCGTACCTGGCGGACACGCGCAAGGCCCGTGTGCTGGGGCCGGCCGGCCAGTACCGCCAGTTGCGCAAGGAGCGTGGGTTGAAGAGTTTCTCGGTGCAACAGCACTTCATGGAGATGGCGCAGGTGCGGGTGAACGGAGCAGCGCCGCACCGGGCGCCTATGTATCTGAATAGCGAACCGGCGCCGGCCGCCATGGTCCCCACCGAGACACTCGAAGCGGAAGTCCAGGACGCGACCAATGCAACCGTATGATCTGGTGGTCATCGGCTCCGGTCCGGGCGGGCAGCGAGCCGCGATTCAAGCCGCAAAAGTAGGAAGGCGTGTTGCCGTGGTGGAGAAGCAGGCCACCGTGGGCGGCGTGTGCATCAACACCGGAACCATTCCGAGCAAAACCATGCGCGAAGCGGTGCTGCACCTTTCCGGCTTCTACGATCAGGCGTTCTACGGCGCGAATTACCACGTGAAAGAAAACATCACCATGAGTGACCTGAGTTTTCGGGTCACGCACGTCATCGAGGGCGAAACCGCGGTGCTCCAGGATCAATTGAAACGCAACGGTGTGGACCTGTATCACGGGACGGGATCGTTCATGGACGGTCGCCACATCCGGGTGCAGAACAACACCGGCTACAGCGAACTGGAGAGCGAATTCGTGGTGCTTGCCGTAGGAACCAAGCCGGCCAGCAATCCCAAGGTGCCGATCAATGGGCGAACCATTGTGAACAGCGACCAGATTTTGAGCATGCCGGCGATTCCCAAAACCCTGATCGTGGTAGGCGGCGGCGTCATCGGAGTGGAATACGCGTGCATGTTTTCGACGCTCGGCGTGCGCGTAATCATCGTCGAGAAGCGCCCACGATTATTGGAATTTGCGGACGCGGAAATGGTCGAAGCGTTGAGTTATCACATGCGCGACCGCCGGGCGACCATGCGTCTCAGTGAAGAGGTGGAAAGCGTCGAGGAACTTCCCGACGGCAAAGTGGCCGCGAACCTGGTGAGCAAAAAGCGCATCGTCGCCGATGCCCTGCTCTATGCCGTGGGCCGCCAGGGGAATATCGACAAATTGAATCTGCAGGCGGCCGGTGTGGAGTCGGACGATCGCGGGCGCGTGAAAGTAGATCGTGAATACCGCACCACACAACCGACGATTTTTGCCGTGGGCGACGTGATCGGATTTCCGAGCCTGGCCTCGGTGTCCATGGAGCAGGGCCGGCTGGCGGCCGCCAAAGCGTTCGGCTTGCATGTGGAATCCGATCCGGCCGGCTATCCGTACGGGATTTACACCATTCCGCAGATTTCCTTTATCGGGAAAACCGAGGAGCAGCTCACCGAAGAAGATGTGCCCTACGAAGTAGGTGTGGCGTATTACCGGGAGATCGCGCGTGGGCAGATTTCCGGGCACATCGACGGACGGCTGAAGCTGTTATTCCATCGCGAGAGCCTCGACCTGCTGGGGGTGCATATCTTCGGGGAGAACGCGGCGGAGTTGTTGCACATCGGGCAGGCGGTGCTGCTGCTCAGGGGCAAGATCACCTATTTTATCAACACCGTTTTCAATTATCCGACGCTCGCGGAATGCTACAAGGCGGCAGCATTCAACGGACTAAACCGGCTCGGGTGAGTCGGGCTACGACGGGTTGGGCTTGCGGGCCACAAAGAGACCGTAGACAAATGCGCCCTTCGTAAGTGCTGCGTGCACGGCGCGAAACGCCTTGAGATAGGTAAGGAACTCCGGCCCCCACTGAAGAGCCAGCGCCCAGAAGGCTTTTTCCTTGATGATGTCAAGACCGAGATCCCAGGTCTTGGCGCAACTCGAGGTCATGTCCTCGCGGAACAGGATCTGGAGTCCGCTGGATGCCAGGTGGCGGGCGTAATCATCCATGGTCTGCAGTTCGACGAACATGCCCTTGTCGATGGGAGCGATGAGTTCGTCGTACTCTGCGGGCGAGAGATTTTCTCTCTTAAACCAGTCGGTCAGCGCAAACGTGCCGCCGGATTTCAGATAGTGGGACGCGGAGCGGAAGAACTGCGCAATATCCTGATAATGGGAGATGGATTCGACCGACCACAGCAAATCGAATTGCTTGTCGAAGCGGAGATCTTCCGCGTCCATCAAAAGAAAAGTGGCGCGCGCTCCGGCGGCCGCAGCCGCACGATTGGCCATCTGGACCTGGACCGGAGAAATGGTGATGCCGGTGGCGGTGGCGGCGTACTTTTTCGCCAGGTACAGACTGCTGGCGCCAAAACCGCAGCCGATGTCGAGTATCTCCGAACCCGGCCGTACCCCAGCGGAAACCGCGAGGTGCTCGACGAGCTGCTGTTGCGCGGTTTCCTTGGACTCGTCTCCGCGGATCCAATAGCCATGGTGCAGGTGTTCGCCCCATAGCGAATGGTAATACGGGCTGACGCGGTCGTAATGATCGATGATCTTTGCCTTGTCGTTGGTCCGAAGCATCCCGGTTCCTCGCCAGCAGCGGTTGGGTAAAGTGCGAAGGGGCTATTGTACTCAGCAGAGAAGGGATGTCCACAGGGGGAAACGCGGCATCGGGGAACCCCTTACAGGGTTTCCTCAAATACTTATGATAGACAAAGAGTAAAGTAATGCTATAGCATGCGGTTCCGCATCGGCTCTTCCGAACCCCAGACTTCGCGACGAAGTTCCTTTGCCGGGTGCTGCGAGTCACGTTAAACTAAAAGCAGTCGATTAGGAGGACGTTTTAGTGTTAACGATTCGATTAGCCAGAATTGGCAAGAAAAAGAAGCCCTATTACCGCGTCGTGGTAATCGAGAGGACGCGTGCGCGCGATGGGCGCGTGCGGGACGCGGTCGGCACCTATGATCCGCTGAAAAAGCCGGCGGAGATCAAGTTGGATTCTGAGCGCATTAAGTACTGGCTCGGCGTAGGGGCACAACCGAGCGACACGGTCCGAAGCTTCATCAAACAGCAGAAGATCGCGTAAACCTCAGATACAAGCGCAAGCTCTAGCTCGTACGCAATCGGGAACCAGGCTCCCGGTGGCGGAGATTTGGCGGCGGGTCCTCAACGAGGGAAGGGCCGCGGCCCGATTCGCGGATGGTCGACCGGTTTCACAGGGGGCCCGATGAAGGAACTTGTGGAGGAGATCGCGCGAGCGCTTGTGGATCGCCCGGAGGGAGTCCAAGTCAAAGCCGTGGAGGGTACCCAAGTGACGGTCCTGGAGCTCCGCGTTCATCCCGAAGACCTGGGCAAGGTGATTGGGCGGCAAGGCCGCACCGCGAAAGCGATCCGGACGTTGCTGGGTGCTGCCGGGATGAAACTCCATAAGCGTTTTACGCTCGAGATTCTGGAAGATTGAGCGAACCGCGTGAATCCAGGCAATGGCTCGAGGTTGCCCATGTCCTTAGGCCGCGGGGCAACAAAGGCGAGGTTATAGCTCGGCTGTCCACGGACTTCCCTGCACGTTTTTCCCACCTCAAGCAAATGTATCTCCGAAGAGACCAGGAGCCGCCCGAGGCCCGGGGGTTGCGCAATTTTTGGCTCGACCGCAATCACCCGGGCACAGGGGTATTTCATTTTGCCGGATGCTCGTCCATTCCGGAGGCTGAAACGCTGCGCGGGTACGACGTGTTGCTTCCGTTCGAGGAGCGTGTGACGTTGCCGGCGGGCCAATATTTTGTAACCGATTTGATCGGGTGCACCGTATTCACCTGCGGCGGCGAAGAAACCAGGTTGTCCTCTCCGGCTTGTGAGATGGAGGTAGCTCCCCGGGTCGTCGGAACGGTGCAGGACGTGTTTTTCCCCGGGGCCGGTGTGCCGGGCACGCCGCTGCTGCAAGTCGACACGGTGCGCGGCGAATTGCTGGTGCCGCTCGCGGAAGATATTTGCAAGGTCATTGACGTGTCCGCGCGGCGGATCGAGGTGAGGCTTCCCGAGGGGCTGGACGACTTGAACGCCTAGGAGCATTGCCGGTGTTCTGGCGAATGGTCAAAACGCTGGTGTTCACGATCGTGGTGCCCGGTACCGTGGGTGGCTATGTTCCGCAAACGCTCAAGGGCCACGGCGGAAGGTTACCGGTTCCCTTCGTTTGGATTGGCATCTCGTTGCTATTGTGCGGCGCGGCGATTTATCTGTGGTGTGCGTGGGATTTTGCGGTCAAGGGATTGGGGACGCCGGCGCCAATCGACGCCCCGCGGGTGCTGGTCGTGAACGGGTTGTACCGGTTTACGCGGAATCCGATGTACCTTGGAGTTTTCTCGGCCATCGGAGGACAAGCGCTGTATTACCACGCGATGCACATCGCGGTTTACGGCTGCATCATGCTCACGATCGCGTACGTGTTTGTGGTTCTGTACGAAGAGCCGCATCTTCGAAAGCGGTTCGGAGCGCAATACGAGGGCTATTGCCGTCGGGTGCCGCGGTGGCTGGTGCGGCGGTAGGGAATAAGAGACCCTGCGCCGCGCAGACTCCCACAGCGAACCGTCCGGCGCAGCGAATCATCCTACAGGGAGTGAGGAGGATGCGATGATTCTGATTACCGGGGCCACCGGCAATGTCGGCACGGAGCTTGTGAAGAGGCTGGCGCGCCGCGGCGAAAAGGTGCGCGCGTTTGTGCGGCGCGGGAGCACCAGGGGAGCAATTCCCGTTCGTGGCGTGGAGTTCGTCGAGGGAGACTTCAACGAGCCGGCCTCGTTCTTGCCGGCATTGGCCGGAATCGACCGGCTATTCTTGCTGATTCCTTCTGGGGAGCACGTGGAGCGGCAGCAAAAGGAATTTGTCGACGCTGCCAAGCAGAGCGGAGTGCGGCAAATCGCGAAGCTGTCGCAACTCGGCGCGAATGAAAAGGCTCGAGCGCGGTTCCCAAAGTATCACGGCGCGGTTGAGAGTTACATTGTGAAATCGGGAATCGGGTATACGTTTCTGCGGCCGAACCTGTTTATGCAGGCACTGCTGAATTTTCGGTCAGCGATCGTGTCGCAAGGGGTTTTGTACGCGCCCGCCGGGAACGGCCGGGTCAGCATCGTGGATGTACGGGATATCGCGGCGGTTGCCGAACGGGTCCTTACGGAGCCGGGGCACGAGGGTAAGGTTTACGACATTACCGGACCGGAGGGCCTCACACACGGCGAAATGGCGGCGACCCTGTCGCACCGCCTGGGACGAACGATTAAACACGTGGACGTCGCTCCGACGGCGTTCCGCGAAGCCCTGCTGAGCTTTGGCCTGCCGCATTGGCAAGTGGAAGGCGTGGTCGAAGATTATGAGCAGTATCGCAATGGCGAAGCTTCCGCGATTCGTTCGACCGTGCGCGACGTCACCGGCGAGGGGGCCCGCGCGTTTGGCCAATTTGCCGAGGAATACGCGATGAAGTTCCTGGGACAGGCTGCGAACGCTCCATGATGGTGACAGTCCTACCCGCGTTCAGTACACTCGGAAGAACGGACCGCCTCGCCTGCGTGGGCCGGCCCTCTGAGGCCGCGGCAAGCCGACGGCGCTCCCTGCGTGATGCGATTCGACCTGATCACCATTTTCCCGGAATTTTTTGTGGGGGTGCTGGAGCACGGCATCGTGCGCCGCGCGAAGGAAGCGGGCATCGTACAGATTCACGTGCAGGATCTGCGGGCATTCACCACAGACCGGCACCGCACGGTGGACGACCGGCCGTTTGGCGGGGGCGAGGGGATGGTGCTGAAGCCGGAGCCCCTGTTCGGCGCGGTGGAAAGGCTGCTTGGGCATGGAGTCGGGAATGCCGCGGGGCGCACCGCGCTCGCGCCGGGTACGGCCATCTTGCTGATGTCGGCGGCGGGGAAGTTGTTTACGCAGGAAACCGCGCGGCGTTATGCGGGTTTCGAGCGGGTCATCCTGATTTGCGGGCGGTATGAAGGCGTGGACGAGCGCGTCGCGGAGCACCTGGCGACCGAGGAAGTGTGCATTGGGGATTATGTGTTGAGCGGAGGCGAACTGCCGGCAGCCATCGTGGTGGATGCGGTGACCCGGCTGCTGCCCGGGGCGGTGGGGAACCTGGCCTCGACGCAGAATGAGTCCTTTTCCGCTGCTCACGAAGTTCGGAATCGTGCCGAAAATGGCGAACCGCGAGTGGCGGGGGGCGAGTGCGGTCGAGTTCTGCTGGACTATCCGCATTACACGCGGCCGGCGGAGTATCGCGGGTGGAAAGTGCCGGAAGTGCTGATCGGCGGCAATCATGCCGACGTAGCCAAATGGCGGCGGGAAAAGGCCATTGAGAAAACCAGGCGGAATCGGCCGGAGTTCATTGAGAAGCCATAAGCGCGGGCTGTTTTGGGTCGCCTTGGGTGGGTGCCGTTTTGGATGGGAGGGCCTGACGCCAGAACGAAGCGCCGCCCATCGCAATCCTTAGCTAGGCAATGCTACGAAATCTGCGTATAATTGACTTTTGTCTTGAAGTGCTGGCCCCGCCTGAGTGGGTCTGCAGGGAATAACGACAATGAATCCGGTAATCCGTAAGTTGCATGATGCGCAATTGCGCAAAGACCTCCCCGAGTTTCGGCCGGGCGATACCGTGCGCGTGAATGTGCGTTTGCTCGAAGGCGAGGGCGAGAAGGTTAAAGAACGCATCCAGGCATTCGAGGGCGTGGTGATTTCGAAGAAGGGTCGGGCCAGCAGCGCCAGCTTTACGGTGCGCCGCGTAAGCTTCGGTACGGGCGTGGAACGGATTTTCCCGCTGCACTCGCCATCGATAGCCTCGATTGACGTGGTCAGCAAGGGCAGCGTGCGCCGTGCGCGGCTGTACTATCTGCGCGATTTGAGGGGCAAGGCCGCTCGCATCAAGCGCGCCAGCCGAGAAGATACCACGCAAGAGACCGCCACAACCGCGAACGCGTAAGCGTCAGCTGGTTTCGATTTTCCGAGGGACAGGCAGAAATGCTTGTCCCTATTTTTTTCTGTCGTGGCGGTTCCCCGGGGTGACTTAGAATCAAACTGGCAGTGAGTTTGTGATTCCTGGCGGAGATCATCGATGTTCAGGATTGCCGCAGTGCTGCTGCTTGTGTGTCTCGGAGTTGGCGTCGAGATTTTTGGGCCAGCAGGCACGGAGACTCCGGAAACGATCGTCGCCGCGACGCCTCCGATGGGCTGGGACAGCTGGGACGCCTTCGGCGAAAGCGTGAAGGAGAGCGATATCCGCGCTGCCGCAGACTGGATGGCCAGGAACCTCGAATCGTACGGCTGGCAATACGTGGTGGTCGATTCGGGTTGGTACGTCAAGAACCATGCGGCCGGTTACAACGCCGAGACCGCCGAGTTCAGCCTCGATGAGTTCGGGCGCTACACTCCGTCTACGAACACCATTCCGTCCGCGGCCAATGGAGCGGGCTTCCGGCCGCTGGCGGATTACGTACATTCGCTGGGGTTGAAATTCGGACTGCATATTCTGCGCGGTATTCCGAAAGAGGCGGTAGGGAAGAATCTGCCGATCCAGGGTTCTCGGTTTCATGCGCCAGACGCCGCGAACACGGCCGACCTCTGTCCGTGGAATCCGTTCAACTACGGCCTGGACACCAGCAAGCCCGCAGCGCAGGCGTACTACGATTCACTGGCGCGGCAGTTCGCGGACTGGCAGGTCGATTACGTGAAGGTCGACTGCATCGCGAGCCACCCGTACAAAGGGGAGGAGATTTCCTTGCTTAGCCAAGCGCTGCGCAAGACCGGACGGCCGATGGTTTTG
>Ga0310909_10002184_pt1 | contig 11911 bp, 8 predicted proteins | sample GREbulkMGT000H_FD_203449 | JGI IMG/M metagenome (GOLD analysis project Ga0310909, IMG submission 203449) | Lab enrichment of tropical soil microbial communities from Luquillo Experimental Forest, Puerto Rico - GRE.bulkMG.T000H | ecosystem: Environmental > Terrestrial > Soil > Tropical forest >... | reverse complement strand
CGCTTAGCGGCTCCGCCGACTGAATCGACTTGCGGGTGCCGCTGTGCAAAAATGCTCCGTGCTGTTGCCAGCTGCAGGGAGGCAGCCCGATGATCGAGAAGACCGCGCAATCAGTCGCGAACCTGGGCTATCACGCGCACATCTATTACGACCCATCAAGGACGCGCACTGTCGCCGAGCGAGTGTGCGCTGCGATCGAGGAGAAATTCCCGGTCGAGATCGACGGCTTCCGCGACACGCCGGTCGGGCCGCACCCGATCGCCAATGTTCTGGTTATCTTCAAGCCCGACCAGTTCGAGCAAGTGGTGCCTTATCTGATGCTGAACCGCGACGGGCTCGACGTACTGGTCCACCCGCTGACCGAGGACGCGGTGGAGGACCATAGCAGTTATGCAATCTGGCTCGGTAACCCGGTCGAGCTGAAGCTTCAAACCTTGCCGCACGGCCGCGGCGGGCGGCTGCCGAGCGGCGTAAGCGCATAGGCGCGGGACTTCTCGCCCGGCTACATCACCCGCGCGAGAGCGCGGGTCGAGGGGCCTGAGACGTTGTTGGCGGCAGCCTCTAAACCTGCGCTTTCGCGCGAATAAGGAACACGGGGAGAGGATAGCCGATGGTCGGTTTTGCGCCTCAACCAAGGCCCGCTCTGCTCGTGCTTGCGGCGGATCTCGCGGCGGGCCGCACGACGAGCAGCGCCTTGGTCGGCGAAGCGCTCGCGCGCATCGCCGATCCTGCCGGCGAGGGCAAGCGCACCTTTGTCAAGGTCTATGCCGACGCGGCGCGTACGGCGGCCGAGGCGCAGGACCGGCTGCGCGCGGCCGGTTATGTCGCCTCGCCGCTCGCCGGCCTCCCCGTGTCGATCAAGGACCTCTTCGATGTCGCCGGCGAGATCACGCTCGCCGGATCGCGGGCGCTCGACGACATGCCCCCGGCCACGGCCGACGCGCCGATCGTGGCGCGGCTCAAAGCGGCGGGGGCGGTCATCATCGGGCGCACCAACATGACCGAGTTCGCTTTCTCCGGGGTCGGCATCAACCCGCATTATGGCACGCCGGGCAACCCCCACGACCGCAGTCTGATCCCCGGCGGCTCCTCGGCCGGGGCGCCGGTCTCGGTAGCGGACGGCATGGCGGCGGTGGCGATCGGCACCGATACCGGCGGCTCGGTCCGTATCCCGGCGGCGCTGTGCGGTCTTGTCGGGTTCAAGCCGACCCAATACCGGGTGCCGCGTGACGGCGCCGTGCCGCTTTCCACCACCCTCGACTCGATCGGCCCGATCGGCGTCAGCGTCGCATGCTGCGCGCTGACCGACGCGATCATGGCCAGCGAACCTTGCGAAGTGCCGGCCGCCATGCCGCCCGACGGCCTCCGTCTCGGCATCCCGAAGACCGTGATGCTCGAATACCTGGAGATGCCGGTCGCCGCCGCCTTCGAGCGCGCGGTTTCCGCACTCGCCCATGCCGGCGCGCGCATCGTCGAGTTGCCGCTCGAAATGTTAGGCGACTATGCTCGAATCAGCATCAAGGGCGGTTTGCCGGTGGCCGAGGCGTTCGCCTGGCACGAGAAGCTGATCGAGCGGCGTGGTCAAGATTACGACCCGCTCATCCGAACGCGCATCGGGCGCGGTCGGGACATGACGGCGGCCGAGTACATCGGCCTGTTGAACGAGCGCGCCGATTTTATCCGCCGCTTCGACGCCGAGACGGCAGCATTCGACGAGTTGGTGATGCCGACCGTGGCGATGACGGCGCCGCCGATGGCGGCTTTCGCGCGGGACGAGGATTACGCGCGTCTCAACCTGAAGCTGCTGCGGAACACCGCAATCATCAATTTCCTCGATCGGTGCGCGCTGACCTTGCCGATCCAGGCGCCCGGTACGCCGCCGGTGGGTCTGATGATTGTCGGGCGCCACGGCGAAGACCGCCGCCTCCTCGCCATCGGCATCGGGATGGAGACTGTGTTATCCGTTGAGTAACGCACGTCACAGCAATCCGTCATCCCGGCCCACGGCTCCGGCCGAAGGCCGGCCCGAGGACTGGCTCCGGTCGGGACCCATGGCCGAAATCGGCACCGGCTTCCGTCGGTGTGACGAGGGGTGAAGCGACTTTCACGGGAGTACCGACTAATGCAATCCGAAATCAACGACGCAGCCCTCGACTACCTGCTGGCGCGTGCCGGGCTCGACCTGACCGAGGAGCAAAAGGCCGAACTGAAGACCGTGCACGCCGCATTCGCTGCAATGGCCGAGCGTGTGCGCAAGCCGCGCGGCCGCATGGCTGAGCCGGCGCACAGTTACGACTTTGGCGAGGAGGACCTCGCATGAGCGACGCGATCCCGACGATCGCTGAAGCTTCCCGGCTGATCGCCGCGAAGCAGCTCTCGCCGGTCGAGCTGACCCGGGCCTGCCTCACCCGTGTGCACGCGCTCGACAAGGAGCTGCACGCCTTTGTCCACCTCACCGAAGAACGCGCATTGGCTGATGCACGTGCCGCCGAACGGGCGATCATGGCCGGCGGTCACTCGGGGCCATTGCACGGCATCCCGATTGGCCTCAAGGACATCGTCGACACCAAAGGGATACCGACGACCTGTGGGTCCAAATTCCTGCAAGACAACATCCCGGAAACCGATGCCGCTTGTGCGGAGAAGCTGGCCGCCGCCGGCACGGTGTTGATGGGCAAATTGACGACGCACGAATTCGCCGATGGCGGCCCGTCTTTTGATCTCCCGGCGCCACCCGCGCGCAACCCGTGGAATACCGAACATTTCACCGCCGGCAGCAGCAGCGGCACCGGTGCGGCGGTCGCGGCAGGGCTGATCCTCGGCGGCATCGGTACCGACACCGGCGGCTCGATCCGCGGCCCTGCTGCCTTGTGCGGCATCGCCGGTATCAAGCCGACCTACGGCCTCGTCAGCCGCGCCGGTGTCGCACCCGCCGCCTACAGCCTCGACCATATCGGCCCGATGGCGTGGACCGCCGAGGATTGCGCGATGATGCTGCAGGCGCTTGCCGGCCACGACCCGCGTGATCCGGCCAGCGCCTCTCGCCCGATCCCCGACTATACCGCGTTGTTGGGCAGCGGGATCAAAGGGCTCAAGATCGGTGTGATCCATCATTTCCACGAGACCGATCACAAAGTCAGCGAAGGCACTCAGCGCGGCATCGACGCCGCTCTCGTCACGTTTCGCGACCTCGGCGCGGAATTGCGCGAGGTGCAGTTGTCGCCGTTGCAGGATTGGGCGGCCTGCGGCTCGCTGATCTCGATCACCGAGCGGGCGGCGGCCTATGAGGAATGGTCCCGCACCCGCCTCGGCGATTTCAGCGAGCGCTTGCGCAGCCGGCTGATGCTCGGCGCCCTGGTCTCGGGTGTGGACTATGTCCAGGCGGTGCGCCGGCGCCGCGAATTGCGCGCCGAATTGCAGGCCGCGATGGCCGGGCTCGATGTCGTGCTGACGGCGACCCAGCCGGCCGAAGCCGCGAAGATCGACGCGGTGCCTAAATGGGATCTCTTCGACAAGCCCGGCTTGATGATGCCATTCAACCTCGCCGGCTACCCGGCGATCTCGGTCTGCGCCGGCTTTGGCGCCGGCGGGCTGCCGGTGGCGATCCAACTTGTCGGCAAGCCGTTCCAGGAGCCGACCCTGTTCCGCGCCGCCGACGCCTTCGAGAAGGCGACCCCGTTCCGCGGGCAACGTCCGGCGCTGGTCTCTGCCCGCGCTGTGCTATGAGGCCAAAACAAACCTCACTTGTAGTCAGGAGGCAGGAGAACATCCGGAGATCATTCATCCTCATCGTTGTGATATCGGGGCTGCTGTCGGTCGGGCCGGCCTCGGCCCAGCAGCAACCGAGCCAGCAGCCTATGTTACGCCTCGAAACCGGCACGCATACAGCGCCGATCCGGGCGGTCGCGACCGATGCCGCAGGGAAATTCCTGGCCACCGTTTCCGATGACAAGACGCTGCGGCTTTGGATGCTGGCGACGGGCGAACGTATCCAGATATTGCGCCCGCCGATCGGCCCCGGCTCCGAGGGTGAACTCAAGGCCGTGGCCTTATCACCCGACGCGCAACGCGTCGTAACCGGGGGATGGACCGGATACACCTGGGAGAACGCAAACAGTTTCTATGTGTTCGAAACCGCGACGGGGCGGCTCGTTCGGCGGGTCGGCGGCCTCCCTCAAATCTATCGGCTCGCCTGGTCGCCAGATGGCAGTTACGTCGCGGCCGGACTCGCCGGGGCCAACGGGGTCCGCCTCTTCGCAACAACCGACTGGCACGAGGTCGGCAGGGATGCCGATTATGCGGCGCCGATTTACGGTCTCAGCTTCGACGCAGCTGGCCGGCTGGCGGTGAGCGCGTTTGACGGATATATTCGTCTCTACGGCACGAAGTTGCGGCCCCTCGCAAAGGCCAAGGCGCCGAGCGGGACCCGCCCCTACGGGGTGGCGCCAAACCCTGACGGCAGCGCACTCGCCGTTGGATACAATGACGCGCTCGCCGTTGACATCCTTTCGGTTCCCGACCTACGCCGCGTCGGCGCCGCGAGTGTTGCCGGCTTGACGGGTGGCACCCTCAGCCAAGTCGCATGGAGCCGGGAAGGAGCATTGCTGGCGGGCGGTACCCACTGGTCTGCTGCGACCGGGTCGCCGATATTTCGCTGGGCCGACAGTCATTGGGCGAAGCGGACGACGCTCACGGCCGCGGACGCGACGCTTACGGGTATTGTGCCATTGGCCGGGGGCGGCTTTGCTTATGCCACCGCGGACCCGACTTTCGGGCGCTATGACGCGCAATTGAACCGGGTGCTCGATCGCCCGCCTGACATCGCTGATTTCCGAGGACAGATTGGAACTCTCCGGTTGTCGGCCGACGGGATGCGAGTGTCCTTCGGCCTCGAAAAAGGTGGCGGCAAGCCCCACTGGTTCGATGCGGATGCCCGTCGGCTAATCGCCGGCAACCCGCCCGCCGACATGCGTCCGGCCGATACCGACGGCCTGGCAGTGGGCGATTGGCGAAACGGTTCTGTGCCCAGGCTCTCAGGCAAGCCGATCACGCTCAAAAAGAACGAAACCTCGCGGAGTCTTGCGATCGCTCCCGATCGAAGGTCGTTTGTGCTGGGCACGGACTGGTACCTCCGCCGCTTCGGCGCCGATGGCGGGGAGGTTTGGTCGGCGCCGCTTCCTGCGCCCGCCTGGGCGATCGGGATCAGCGCCGACGGTCGGCTGGCGGCCGCGGCGCTCGGCAATGGGACGATCGGCTGGTATCGCTACGCGGACGGACTGCCGCTGCTGTCGCTGTTCATGACGCGGGACGGCACGCGCTGGGTGCTGTGGACCCCGGACGGATACTACGACGCGTCGGCTGGCCGCGAAGATCTGATCGGCTGGCATGTCAACCGCGGCCCCGATCAGGCCGCCGACTGGGTCGAGGCGGGCCAGTTGCGCGACCGCTATTACCGGCCTGAATTGGTTGCCACGGTGCTACATAAACTCGATCTCGAGCAGGGAAGCCGCGAAACCAGTGCGCCGACGTACCCGTCGGCCCCCTCGGTGCTGCCTCCGGAGCCGACGAACCCGTCGGTCCCCGCGGTGCTGCCTCCGGAGCCGACGAACCCGTCGGTCCCCGCGGTGCTGCCTCCGGTCGTCCGCATCGTGTCGCCCAGCGCCGGGGAGTCGGTCAGCGCCCCACCGCTCGAGATCCGCTATTCGGTTCGCTCACCGTCCGGGGCACCGATTACCGGGGTGCGCCTGTCGATCGACGGTCTGCCAGCAAAGGATCTCGATGCGGGTCCGGTTGGCCGGGACGTCGAACGGGAGGGGATCGCCGAAGTTCCGTTGGAGACCGTCCCGTCGGAAGAGAACACAACGCTCTCTCTAGTGGCGACGATCGGGGACCTGACCAGTGCGCAGGAGAGTGTCAAAATACGAGTTGTGCGGATTCAGTCGCGAAGCGAGGAGAAGGCTGGCGCGCAAATCAGGACGCAGGCCAGAGAGGCACCCAAGCCGACGCTCCGTGTCCTAGCGATTGGTGTCAGCCGCTACCGCGATCCTGGCCTCGTGCTATCCTTCGCCGCGGCGGATGCCAACGACGTGGCGGACGCGCTGCGAAAGCAGCAGGGTGGCATCTACGGCAGGGTCAGTCCACTCGTGCTGCGCGATGACGATGCGACATTGCTCCGTATCGAGAAGGAACTCGATCGCATCTTCCAGGAGGCGAGCGGTAACGACGTGACCGTGGTCTTCATGGCCGGGTACGGGACGACCCAAGACAACAAATATTATTTCCTGCCGGTCGATGTGGACGTCGGACGGCTGCAGCAGACCGCGGAGTCGCAAGACGGGATCCGTGAGAAACTATCCCGCATCCGGGGCATTAAGCTCTTTTTCTTCGATACCTGCCAATCCGGAAAGGCGCGCCTGGCTCAACCCGACATCACTGGTGTGGTGAACGATCTTATTATGAGGGCGGACGGTGTCGTGGTGTTTGCCGCCACGGAGGGTCGTGAGGTTGCCTATGAAGAACAAAGCTGGGTCCATGGCGCCTTCACACAGGCGTTGCTCGAAGCGTTAAATGGTCGGGACGGCGGTCATCAGGAGATCACCATAGGTCGGGAGATCACCATTGCAGGCCTCAAGACCTGGCTGAGCGACCGGGTGAAAGAACTGACCAAAGACCGACAGCACCCGAGTTCGCCCGAGCCCAGTCCGATCCGTGATAGAGCGATCGCTCGGGTGCAGTAATAGCTACCGCGCAAGCTGTGTAAGCGAGGAGGGAACTCACTGCGTTCTCCGGCGCCCTGAACTAAGGCTGGTACGAAGCGACGTCTCGGCGATCGACTTCGCCATCGTACCTTCACTCTGCCAACTGCTCTCCCCCACCCCGGGCCACGACGTGGTCTTCTTGGTCGTGCTTGCGCGTGGCTGATTTGCGATGTTCGCGAAACAAGTTTCCCAGAAAAGTATCGGTTGAAAAATCGCTAGCTTTAGTCTAGCATCATTTACTAAAAAAAGAGGGAGAAACGCTCGATGAAAACCGCGATCAGGGCGGCAGGGAAGGTTTTGGGTGCGTCCTTCACATTGGCGAGCTGCGTCGCCCCAGGCGGCACCACAGTTCCCCAGATAACGAGGGTCGCGAATTACCCGCAATGCTACCAATCTGTGGCCGTGTTGCGCTACCAGGACGAGCAGTTTGAGCAGGCCATGGCAGCCAGCGCGGTGGCAGGCGCAGCGACCGGCGCTGTGGCGGGAGCGCTCGCCAGTCGTGGGGATTGGAGAGCTACCCTGATCGGGGCGGCGGTCGGTGGGATCATTGCCGCCAACATGACCTACGCCGCGGCTCGCCGGCAGCAGCAGCCTGACAACGAGCTCCGCCGGGGCCTGATAGCCGCCGACATGTATCATGACAGCAGCGAGCTGCAGCGGGCGGTCGTTGCGGCCCGCCTGGCCGATTACTGCTATGGTGCGGCCTACAATCAGCTCGTCGCGGGTTTGCGCAGCGGTGCCCTGTCGAAGGCTGAGGCCATCCAACGGTTCACAGAAATCGATCAGGGTGAACGGGAAGCGGCTGCCATTCTCGCCGAATACGGCAAGAAGACGGCTGCGAATGTCCAGCAATACGAATTCGCCTTCAATCAGGAGGCGCAGCGATTGAATGCAACCTCCAGGCAGTTTCTTGCTGAAGCCGTCGCGCCGTCGCCGGGCTACGGCGGGCTCGCGTCACGACCGGTGCAACGGGTGTCGCAGAACACGTACCAGCTGGCGCAGAGCGCCAATAAGCTCAACCAGCAGGTCAGCGAGGTCTATGAGGAGCAGTCGTCGATGGAGCGCATGGTCAACCAGCGGCGGAACAACATGCGCACCCTCGGAGTCGAGATATAATCGTCACTAACATTCCCGACCGCCGCGAGTGCTGGTCCCTCCGAAATTTACGCTGAAGCCCTGCAAATGACGACGAACCTCAGCACCGACGGCTTCGGCGTTGCCAGGCTAAAGAAATCATTCCCGGCGCAATCGCAACGGGCGATCCGGCCGGTCTCGGTCATGGTGATTTGATTTTCTTCAACTGCTCTTCAATGGCCGGGATCCAGCCCTTCTGCTCAGCCGACAGCGCGTTGACCTGATCGAGGCTTTGCAGAATATGGAGTGCCCGGGCGAGGTTGGCCTCCTTCGCTTGACCCGCCTTCGCAATTTTGTAGAGCGCGACGGCGAGATCGGTCTGCCATTCGCTGTTGCCGGGATCGTCGCGGGCGAGCTTTTCGCGAATCGCCAACGATTTCCGATAGGCTGCAAGCGCCGCCTCGCGCCGTTCGGCGGCCACCTGTTCGTCGCCGATCCTTTCTTGGATGACCGAGAGGTCGCGCTGCCAGAGGGTATTACCGGGATCGACGGTAGCGAGTCTTTCACGGAACGCCAGCGATTTTTGGTGGGCGTCGAGCGCCTCCTCGCGCCGCCCGGCGGCGGCCAACTCATCACCGATCCTTTCATAGCTGACCGAGAGGTCGCGCTGCCACTCGGTATTGCCGAGGGTTGCGGCGGAGAGCGCTTTGCGGATCTCCAGTGATTTCTGGTAGGCATCAAGTGCCTCCTCATGCCGCCCAGCGGCGGCCAGCTCATCGCCAATTTTGTTATGGCTGATCGAAAGATCCCGCTGCAACTCGGTATCACCGGGGTGCGCGGCGGCGAGCCTTTCGCGGATCTCCAGCGATTTCTGGTCGGCGGAGAGCGCTTCCTCGCGCCGCCCAACAGCAGCCAATACGTCGCCCATTTCGTTGTGGCTGATAGCGAGCTCCCGTTGCAGCTCAGTATCGCCGGGATCCGCAGTGGCGAGCTTTTCACGGATCTCCAACGATCTCTGGTAGTCTGCTAACGCCTCCTCGCGCCGCCCGGCAGCGACCAGCACATTCCCGATCCTGTCATAGCTGATCGACAGGTCGCGCTGGTAGTCGATCCTGTCAGGCGCCGAGGCGACCAGGGCTTCGAGGATCCCCTGGGCTCGTTGCGACGCGGCGAGAGCGCCCTGAGTGTCGCCGATGGCGAGCCGTGCGATCACGCCTTCGAGGAGAACCATCGCTTGGCTGTGGCGCAATTCCGGCGAGCTTTCGCCGCCAGTCGATGACTGCTCCTGGAGCTGGCGCGCATTGTCGAGAATCTCCTCGACCGTGTCGAGAGTTTCCTTGACTGTCGTGGCTGGAGCATTCTTGAACCTCTGTGCGAGGTTCGCGAGTTTAATCATAAGGCCATTGGCGGCCTGCGTCGCGAGTGCGAGGCTTTCCTCGGCGCGATGACTCTGAAACTGAGCCTCCTTCGTTTGATCCTCGGCGCGCTGCCGCTGAACTTGAGCCTCCTTCGTTTGATCCTCGGCGCGGTGCCGCTGAACTTGAGCCTCCTTCGTTTGATCCTCGGCGCGCTGGCGCTGAACTTGAGCCTCCTTCGTTTGATCCTCCGCAATGCGCCTTTCTTCCGCCGCGTTGTGCCATTGCCGACCGGCGAAACCGGCCAAGGTCAACGCGACGACGAGACCGTTCGAGGCCATGAACAACACAATCCGTCGCCGCCGCGCGACGTCGCGAAGGGCTGTGTCGGCGGCGATCGAGGCGGCAACGAAATCGCGCCCATCGGGCACAAGGTCCGTGGCGCGGCGTTCGAACCAGGTCCGGGCGATCGCTAACTGTCGTCCCATCAATAGTGCCTCGTCCTGCTCAGCTTTGGGCAGAGCCGCATAGGCCGCGGCGTCGTGCTCGACCTGGCCTTTCCAAATCAGAAACTCGCGCTCATCGTCGAGCCAGGATTTGAGCCGCGGCCAGCGCCGCAGCAGCTGCTCGTGCGCAACCTCTACAACAGGCTCTCCATCTGCCGCACGCGCTAGGGTCAAGAGCCGCCAATCCTGTTCCGCAAGCTTTTCCGCCATCTCCCATTCGGCGGCACTGCATTCGCTGCGGCGGGCGCGGCGGCGAACCGGCTCGCCGGTCTCAGGCACATGGGCGAGGCGCAGGGTAAACAGGCGGCGCCCGACGACCTCGTCGTTCCTCGGATCGCCAAGAAAGGTCTCGGCGCGGCGCCGTAAGGGTGCGGCCACATCGATGATCTCAGGGTTGTCGGACCAGCGCAGGATGCCGTCGCTGCGTGCCTGCATGTGCAGCCACATCTCATGCATCAGGTCGGAAAGCAGAGGGAGGGCCCCCGGTTCGCGTTCAGTCGCGTCGGCGACCCGGTCTGCCATGTCGTCGCTCTCGAACCGCGCCCCGAGTGTCAGCGCCGGGCCTCTAATAACTTCTCTCAGTACGTCGCGCGGGAGCGGCAGTACATCGACACGCTCCGAGGCATCGAATAGGGCGCGGTCGGTCTGGTAGGCGGCGTAATAGTCAGAGCGCAGGCTCATCAGCACCGAAAACGGTCCGTGTCCGGCCGCTTCGGCGACCAGCGTCGAGAACCGGCGCGCTTCGTCGGGGCTCGCGCGGGTGTAGACCTCCTCACCCTGGTCGAGATAGACAATAAATCGTTTTGGCGGTTCGGCATCCAGCGCTTCAGAAAGCTTGCGGCGCGTGGCTCGCAGCATATCCCCGAGGGCGGAGCCGTGGGCGAAATGTCGCGCCCAGCCCGTCGCCTCCTCTTCGAGCTCAAAGGGTTTCGTGCAGTAGAGCTGAGCAAAGGCGAGAGCCAGCTCCTTCAACGGCTGTTCGCCAGGGCGTACCACGAGCGGCAGAAAGGTGCGGCTATCGCGTAGGCCCACTGGCCATTCGCCCGCCAGGGACGGCCAGAGCTGCGATTTCAGCCGGGCTAGAACACCTGCCCGAGCGAGCGATGATTTGCCTACCCCGGATTGCCCGATCAGGGCAATGATACGGTTTGGTTGTTGCGCCATCAAATCGAGGATCGCCGCGGTATCCTCGTCGCGACCAAAGAAGAAAGCGGCATCGGCCTCTTCGAGGGCCGGCAAACCCTTGTAGGGCTGGAAGCGCGGCCACGCCGGAGATTTGTCCGGCGGCAGGCTATCATCGAGTGCCCTCTCGATTGCCTCCAGAGTTACCGGAGCAGTCGGATTTGCAGCGAAGATTTGGTGCAATTGGGCGAAGAACGGCAGACCGGGAGCTTGATCGGCTGTTACAACCGGCACTACGCGCGGCCGGCCGGCGCGTTCTCTCGTCAGCCTCAGCGCCTCGTAGTATTCGAGTTCCTGCCAGGGGCCGATGGTCCTTCCCGCCAGGAACAGTACCGCGTCCGCACCAGCCAAGGCCTCGGCAATGCTCGACACCCAATACGCGCCGCCGACGATAGCGCGCGGCGCCAGGTAACATGCGAGCCCTGGACGGCGCGCGCGAAGAGCCGCCTCAAGGGCACGCGCTTTATCCTGATCGGGCGTGTGATAGCTGATGAAGACCAACACGCCGTGTCTCCCGATTTTTCTTTGATTGTCGCATTAACCAGTCGGCGACGTCCATGTCCTCTAACTTTCATGTCCTGCTGCCGATTTTACCGAGCCCGCCGCTGGCGGAAGCCGCCAGCGCGGAATAGGACTATTCGGGGACCCGTCGCGTTCTCCGTCTCGCCGTCGTGACAGCTCGACCTTCCAGCCGTTGAGAGGCCGAACATGGCGGACGGGGCCTATTTCGGCGACACACCGGTTACTGCGGCCGCGTGCCGGCACCCAGCCCTTCCTGTTCCTGCGATGCAACGGGATCCGGTGCACGCCGCATTCGCCGCAATGGCCGAGCGTGTGCGCAAGCCGCGCGGCCGCATGGCCGAGCCGGCGCACAGTTACGACTTTGCCGAAGAGGACCTCGCATGAGCGAGACGATCCCGACGATCGCTGAGGCTTCCCGGCTGATCGCCGCGAAGCAGCTCTCGCCGGTCGAGCTGACCCGGGCCTGTCTCACCCGTGTGCACGCGATCGACAAGGAGCTGCACGCCTTTGTCCA
>Ga0310909_10002170_pt1 | contig 11951 bp, 6 predicted proteins | sample GREbulkMGT000H_FD_203449 | JGI IMG/M metagenome (GOLD analysis project Ga0310909, IMG submission 203449) | Lab enrichment of tropical soil microbial communities from Luquillo Experimental Forest, Puerto Rico - GRE.bulkMG.T000H | ecosystem: Environmental > Terrestrial > Soil > Tropical forest >... | reverse complement strand
GTCTTGGCGGTGACGATGACCCGGGTACCGATGCCGGTACGATTGGATTTGACGCCGACCAATCTGATTTTGATCCAATTGCGGTTGAGCGTGGAGTCGCAACGCAGCAGCTGCGGTATGGCATTCACGCAATTCACCGCGATATCCATGTCGCCGTCGTTGTCGTAATCGCCGAAGGCGCAGCCGCGCGCTGGCGCGCTTTCCACGATGCCCGGGCCGCCCTGACTCGTGACCTCCTCGAATCGTCCATTTCGCAGGTTACGGTAAAGGTATTTGTGTTCTGCATATTTCAAATCAGCCTTCGATTTGTCCACCTCGGGGTATACGTGTCCGTTGGACATGAGGATGTCGAGCCAACCGTCATTGTCCATGTCGAAGAAACCCACGCCCCAGCCGAGCAGGCGGGTGTTGACGCCGAGGCCGCTCGGATAAGTGCGGTCTTCGAAAACGCCGTCGCCCAGGTTCGTGTATAGCGAGTCCGTGTCTCCTGCAAAGTTGGTCTTCACGATGTCGAAATTGCCGTCGCGATTGTAGTCGCCGATGGATACCCCCATGCCCGCCTGCGGTTTGGCCTCGGCAGAAAGCGCCGCGCCGTTTTCGATGGCCACGTCTTTGAACGTCCCGTCCTTCTGGTTGAGGTAGAGGGTAGCGGGCGCCGAATCGTTCGCGACATAAATGTCAGGCCACCCGTCATTATCGAGGTCGGAAGCGGCGACGCTGAGCCCATAGGTGCCAATCGCGTTCCACATTCCGGCTTTCTCGCTGACGTCGGTGAATGTGCCGTCGCCGTTGTTGTGGTAAAGAATGTTTTTCCCCCCGAGGAGCCCCGGAGGGCCACAGGCGACGACAATGCCTTTGTAGGTGCAAGGCCCTTCTTCGGGCAGCGGCGCGGTCTTCAGGTCGAAGTCGACATAATTCGCGACGAACAAGTCGAGATGCCCGTCGCGGTCGTAATCCACCCAGGTGCATCCGCTGTTCCAGCGCGTTTTTGGGCCGGGCTGAATCAGGCCCGCGCGTTCGGTAACGTCGGTGAAGGTGCCATTTCCGTTGTTGTGGTAGAGCACGTTTTGGCCGTAGTAGGTGATAAAGAGGTCGTCGTTGCCGTCGTTATCGTAGTCGCCCACGCAACAGGCTTGCCCCCAGCCGGTACGATGTTCGAGGCCCGAGCCCTTGGTGACATCGGTGAACGTGCCATCGCGATTGTTCTTGAACAGCCGGCAATGGGGCTCGTGGCCCTTCGGAAATCCCTCGAGACGCCAGCCGTTAACAAAGAAAACGTCAAGCCAGCCGTCGTTGTCGTAGTCGTAAAAGGCGAGCCCGCAGCCGGTGGTCTCCAGCAGGTATTTGTTCTTGCCCACACCCCCGTAGGTCGTTTCGAGGTCCAGTCCCGAACCCTTCACCACATCCAGGAAGCGAACTCCTAGCGGCGTGCCTTCGATAGGCGATTTGGGACCCGGGGGCGCCGGTGCCGGCTTGGCATCGTAACTTCGCTCGATCGGGCCGATCTTTTTCTTGGGTGGATTTTGTTCCTGTTGCTGTACGCCCGCGAGACCAAGAAGTTCGCTGAACGGCAGGACCAGCGCGCTCCGGCTCAGGGACTGGAGAAATTTCCGGCGATCCGAATGCGACACTCATCCTCCGACATTAATGCTGACCCGTACCGCTGCCGCCGGCCACGACACCGCCCTCGCCAGCTTTCAGATCCGTGTGCATGTGCCAAGGCACGCTTTCGGTCGAAATCTCCGGGTGCTTGCGCAGATAATCGAGTGAGTATGTCGGAGCCTCGGGATCGACCCGTTTCGTGGCATACCGCGCGGCTTGTTCCGCGGCTTCCGCTTTCATGCCTTTGCGTCGATACAGAATAGCGAGATTGTAGTGGGCCGCGAGATCGTCTGGATCGATGGCTTGCAGAGCCTGGAATTGCATGACCGCGTCATCGGTGCGATGCTGCTGATAATACGCAATGCCGAGTTCGCGGCGCGCATCGCGCGATTGTGGGAATTGTTCAACGACCTTTTGCAGATCGGCGACTTCCGCCTCCGGATGGCCCTCGCGGCGCTCGACCAGCGCCAAATAGTACAGCGCCCGTGCGTAGTTGGGATGTAGCTCCAGCGCTTTTTCCAGCGGCGGCCGGGCCTGCGAATATTTCTCCCATTCGATGTAGGCGAGTCCTACATTTACATAACCGTCTTCGTAGTCGGGCCGCAGGCCCAACACTTCCCTGAAGGCACTTATGGCATCGGAATATTGCTGCTGGTCCAAAAATCCGATGCCCACATTATTCCAGCGCATCCAATCCTGATTGTCGTTTGGCGCCGGAGGCACGGGCGCATTATCCCCGATGTTCAGCTCCCGGGTGTGAGAAACAAGTTCGACTATGGGGTAAAGCGGATGGTCAGTCCCGAACACGTTGTTCAAATAACTTTGCCGTAAGTGCCGGTAATTTACGCGTGCCGTGATGCGCAACGGTCCTTTGGCCTCTGCGGGCACCTGGAACTCATAACGCATCAAGGCGGAACGTCCCGATTGGATCGAGTTGTCATAGGCCATCGAATGGATGGTCCAAACTTTATGATTGTCGACAAACTCGCCGGAAAGATTTACCGGACGATTGGTGAAGCTATGGGCACGCGCGTCAAGCAGGCCGTCGGGCTTCAGAAAGCCGCTATGGTAAATCTCCTTTCCGGCGGAATCCTTGACAACAACCTCGACCCACGCTTCGTACAGGTCGCGCACCTCCGGAATCAGCGAATGGCCAATGTTCTTGTTCTGCACCACGACATAAGCTTCCACGACTTGGTTCGGCTCTAGCGTAAAGGGCACGGAGCCAAGCGGCGCGATCAGGCTGTCATCGCCTTCCTTTTTCAGCGCAAAAATGTCGATGTTGAGGTAACGGCCGGACTTCAGGAACGCGATGGTCCTGTCGAGTTGCTCGTCGAAGCCATAATAGAACGGCACCGCGGTGTTGCCCGCTACCCAGCGATGCGACGCCAGTTTCCCGTCTTTCGCTCCTGCGTCATGCACCGTGGTTGGCCCGCGAGGCATGTGGCAGTTTTGGCAAACGGCGAAGTCCGCGGTGTAAAAGGTTAGTGGATTGCGGTGCGAAAACTTCGAATTCTGCCACTCGTCGTAAACCGTAAACGCGCGGATAAATTTGTAATCATTAAGCGGATTCGGAAGGTTGGCCTTATGGCAAGCGGCACAAAATTCCGGGGTACGGTAAAACGATTGCATGACCGCTTTCGAATGTCGCTCCGGATGCTCGTAGATATCGCCGAAAGGAACTTCGCCGGGGATGCGTTTTCCGCTCTCGTCGACCATCACGGCGGGGACCGCCAGGATGTAGCCGCCGTTGCCCGAGGTCGACTGCAGTCCCTGAATCGAATGGCAGGTGGTGCACGTCAGCCCGTCCTTGTCGAAAGACCGATCGACCTGGGAGTCGCTTGTGAGCGCGCCCGACACCACCGCGATGGGATTGTGGCAACTGTCGCAATGGCGCGAGAACTCGATCCCTTTCGTGCGGATGAGGATGTTCACGCTGGTCCGGTAGAACGGCGTTCGGAAGGAGTTCGAATGCAATGCTTGTCGCCACTGCTGGTAGGCTTCTTCGTGACAGTGCGCGCAGTACTCAGCGGTCGGAAACGCTCCGGGCCGGATGAACTCGTTGTTCACGGTCGCAGCGTTTCCCGGCAGCGAAAAATTGTCTTTGCCAAAGAGAAAGTGGTAGGACTGTCGGACCTGCTCGGAATAGGAAGGCTCGTCTGTAGTACGAGACGTTCGGACCCGCACCGCCCCGGCCAGCAGCGCAGCAACAGCCATAAAAGCCGCGGAAACGATTAATAGGCGACCGGTGCGAAACACCATTCGGGCTTACCTGCGGACCCCACCTTCGAATGATCCCGGACCGCGGCGGGCTTCCATCCCGGGCCTGCGGAATCTTCTCCACGCCATCCAGCGTTTGGCTGCGCACTTCTATATAGCGCATCGTGCCTACGGTGTAAATGGCGGGCCACCTCGCGCCCGAGGACGCTTCTGGCCGCTGCCCTACGGACGCGGCTTTTCGAGCTCGCTCGCTTTCTGCCGTTCCGCCTCCGCCTCCGCCTTTTTGCCCTGGCGTTCCAGCGCCTCGGCTAACCCGAGATGCGCCTGGGCATAATTCGCATCCTCGCCCAGCGCTTCTTGGTAGCGCTCGATAGCGTCGGCCACTTGCCCTTTCTTCATAAGCGAATTCCCATTATTGGTGGCTACTTCCGCTCTCTGACGGTTCATGGCCATTCGCTCCAGTTCCGCACCTCGTTTTCGTTCGGCCGCAGCTTCCGTCGTGTTTCCCTGTTGCGCCAGCACCGAGGCGAGCGTCAGGTGGGAGTCGGGTTGATCCGGCGCTTGTCGGATGGCTTCGCGAAGCGCGTCAACGGCTTCAGGTAGATTGTTCATCTTGCGGTACAGACTGCCCAGGGTCGCCCAGCCGTCTGCGTTATCGGGTTTCAGCTTCATCGCGAGCGACAGTTCCCGCGCGGCATCCTCGTAGTGTCCGTCCTGCATGTAAAGAATGCCCAGCGTATAGCGGGGTTCATGGGCGGCGGGATCGAGCCTGGCTGCTTTTTCCAGTTCCGGAATCGCGGCGGCAGGGTCGTCCTTCAACTTCAGGGCGAGCCCCAGGTTGTAATGCAGCTGAAAACTTTCGGAACCGTACTTCAGTCCGGACCGCAACACGCGAATGGCATCGTCGACTTCGTTCATTTGCATGTACGCCGCCGCCAGATTTTCGTGCGCCGTGACGTCACCGGGCTTTTGTGCCAGCCTGCGCTCCAGGAACGGAATCGCATCCTTCGCGTTTCCCGCGAGAAGAAGTGCCAGGCCTAACCCGGCGGCGGCATCCCCATTTTTCGGTTCCGTTTGCGCGACCTGGCGAAACAAGGGAATGGCGTCGGCGTTGTTTCCACTGCGTTGTAGCGCGAGCGCGAGTTGGTATTTGGCGTCGCTCGATTTCGGATCCAGCTGAAGCGCGCGACGGAATTCGTCGATCGCTTTTTGGTCCTCATTGCTGGCCGCGTAGGCTTCACCCAATTCTGTTGCTGCCGGGGCGCTTTCGGGAGCCAGTTGGCAAGCCAAGGTGAGCTCTGCCAGCGCTTCAGGCACCTGCTGCTCGGAAAGCAAGGCAGTTCCTAAACGCAAATGCGCGCCTGCGTGCTGTGGATTGATGCGAATTGCCTCGCGAAATTGCGCAGTAGCCAAATCCCAATTGCGCTGTTGCGCATAAAGCGTACCCAACGCGTCATGCAAATCGGCATTTTGCGGAGATTCATTCACCGCGGCTTTCATCTTTGCCGTTGCGCTCGCGAATTGGCCAGTCGCCGCCAAAGAGCGAGCGTACGCCGCAAGAAACGCCGGGGGCAGCCTGTGCGAGGGGTCGGATGCGGGCTTGGCCCGTGCCTCGGCCTCGACTTCTTCGAACAGCGCAACCGCTCGCTTGTTTGCCCCGGTCTGCTCATAGGCCCAGGCAAGATTCATCCGTGCCGCCTGGTCGCCAGGTTTCAGCGCCAGCGCCTGTTCCAACTCGCTGATGGCCTCCGTGAATTTCCCAAGTCGAAGCCGTACTGCGCCCAATGTGCTGTGTCCTTCTTCGATATTGGGAACAAGCTGAACGACCTTTTCGAGTTCCGTCTCGGCGGTCCTAAAGTCGTTTTTCGCGGCTGCCGTGGTGCCGGCTTTGTACGCCGCTTGTGCTTCTTCGTTAATCTTGGCTTGCGAACCTGCAGGTGCGGTACTTTGTGCGCCAGAACGTGCCGATAGGCAAGCCACCAGCAGGGGGATTGTCCGCATACCGCGTCGAATGCTCCGGTTCACGCTCGTAGCCATAGGCCGCCGCTTAGGAGACCATAATCGATGGCAAACCGGTACGCGCGCAGAAACTCGCCGATCCGTAGCGGGTCTCCCCGCAAGGGCAACTGGTTCGTTAGCCCTTCGCGCGATCGGTGAAACGGAAGAACAACGACTGCTGCGCTACGGGCGCCGCAAGTTCGTTCAACGCTGTCATCTGCGTGGGGGAAAGCGGCGTAAAATTCCTCGCGATCGCCACGTTCTCTTCGAGCTGCGAAAGATTGTCGCACCCGATGATCACGGTGCTGACCGGCAGAGAGAGGGTGAAGCGCATCGCCTCGCGCATATTCATGACGCCGGAGCGCGTGGCGATCGCGGAGCCTTCCCAGGAGTGCTGCTGCTGTTCGAGCGAAGGAGGTGTCCACGACGAAAGCAAACGTCCGCGTGCGGGCACTTTCATACCGATGATGCCCATTTGTTTCTCGACGACCAGGGGTAGCAATTGATCACTGAAACTGTGAATATGCGAATCGGCAGCATTGAGCGCTAACAGAATCGTGTCGAAGGGATGCCGATTGACGGTATCGATCAACGCTTCCGGGCGATAATGGCCGGTCACCCCGAGAAAACGCACCACCTTCTGCTGCTGCATTTCGAGCAACGCCTTCATTGCCCCGTCGGGGGCGAACACGGCTTGGACGTCCTGCGGAAGGCCGATGTCGTGCAACTGCCACAAATCGATGTGATCGGTATTCAGCAGCGCCAGGGACTTCTCGATCATGCGCAGCGAACCGTCGCGCGTGCGTTCTTTCGTTTTGGTCGCGAGAAACGCTTCTTGCCGCCGCGTCTTCATCACGCGGCCAACGTATTGCTCGCTCCAACGTTCCGGGCCGCCATAGATCGAGGAGGTATCGATATAGTTCACGCCGAGGTCGAGCGCGCGTTCAATGAGAGGCACAGCAACATCAAAATTGTTCGCCTTCTCAAGCGCTGCCTGACCGCCGAGGCTGAAGATCCCCACCTTGTAACCGGTCTGGCCAAGATTGCGGGTTGGCATCGCTTCGACCGTTCTGGGGTTCGCGGGGAAAGGCGGAAGCGCATTTGGGGCCGGCGAGGTGGTGGCCCGGGTGCCGGCGGTGAGAAGACCTGCAGCAAGAGCGCCACCCGTTTTCAGAAAATTGCGGCGGCCCGGAAAGCGAACAGGTGGTTTCATAATGAGTACTCCAAGGGAACCCCAGGCAAACGAGCTGATATTACCACGCAGCGGGTCAGAAGCGGTGGAATCGAGCATTGTTGGCGAGCTATGCTGTCGGTCTGCAGCCAATCGTTTGTGCTGCAAGATGAGGGAATATGGTTACACGACGTGAGTTTCTCCATTCTTTGGCGGGCCTGGCGGCAGGCTCAACGGCGAAAAGTTACGCGCGGATTCTGGGCTCCAACGAACGCTTGAATTTTGCGGTGATCGGGTTGAACGGACGGGGCTATGCCCATCTGGCCGCGCTGAAGGCCAACAAGGATTCCGGATGCATTTCGCATGTTTGCGACGTCGACGCCAATATCCTGAAGAAATTCGCGGACACCACAAAACGGGAAATGGGCGAGCCCGCAGCCGCCGAAAAGGACTTCCGGCACATTCTCGAACAGAAAGAAGTCGATGCCGTGACCATCGCCACCCCGGATCATTGGCACACGCCGATGGCGATCGCGGCTTTGCAGGCGGGCAAGCACGTCTATCTTGAAAAGCCGTGCAGCCACAATCCGGCCGAGGGTGCCATGCTCGTCGAGGCCCAGCGGAAATATGGGAAGCTGGTGCAAATGGGCACGCAACAGCGGTCTTCCCCGCATACCATTGAAATCATCGCGAAGATTCATGGCGGCGCCATCGGCAGGGCGTACTACGCAAAAGCGTGGTACAGCAACACCCGCAAGTCCATCGGCACGGGCAAGGAAGTCGCGGTTCCCCCGCAATTGGACTGGGATTTGTGGCAAGGACCGGCGCCGCGGGGTCCCTACCGCGACAATGTGCACCCCTACAACTGGCATTGGTTTCGCATCTACGGGACAGGGGAAGCGCTTAACAACGGTACACACGAAGTCGATGTGTGCCGCTGGGCGCTGGGTGCTGACTATCCGAAGCGCGTCACCGCCTCGGGTGGCAGATATCAATTCAAAGACGATTGGCAATTCTACGACACCTTGATCACCAGCTTCGAATATGACGACAAGTTGATTTCGTGGGAAGGCAAAAGCTGTCAGGGAATGGAATTCTATGGACGAGATCGTGGCGCGGCGATTATGGGTACCACTGGGACGGTAGTCGTCGACCGCGATGGCTACGAAATCTATGACCTCAAGGGAAACCGCACCAGCGAATTCAAGGTCGGCAGTACGACTTCAACCGCGGACACAATCGGTCGCGATTCCATGACCGATGCGCACTTCGCCAATTTCATCGCCGCCATCCGCAAAGGCGAAAAGCTCAATGCGCCTATCGATGTCGGCAACGTTGCCGTCACGATGCTTCAGCTGTCGAACATCGCCTGGGAGCTCAATCGCGAACTGTATCTCGATCCCAAGGACGGCCGCGTCCAAAACGATCCCGACGCGATGAAGATGTGGGGACGCGAATACCAACAGGGTTGGGCCCCGCACCTCTAACCGGGGGTCCAGGGCGTGGCCAGCATCTAACCGAGGAGCCCTTCTTGGGACAACGCGGTCATTCTGGCAGCGGGCGGTTCGAAAAAGTTGTAATGTCTCTCCATGCCGTTTGTTCATCGAAGGAACACTGTTGGCCCGAGACGATTCTGGAATGCTTCTTGACGAAAATTGGCTTTTTCCCGCGGATTCCCAAATTCGGCCGATCGTGCAACGGCTCTACACCGCGGTTCGAGATTTGCCCCTGTTAAGCCCGCATGGCCATTGCAATCCGCGCTGGTTTGCCGAAGATACTGCGTTCCCCGACCCTGCGAGCCTGTTCATCGTTCCCGATCATTACGTTTTCCGGATGCTGTACAGCCAAGGTATTCGGCTGGAAGACCTCGGAATCGGTAGTGAACAAGTTCCGGATCCAAGGAAGGCTTGGCGCATATTCGCCAGACATTACGATTTGTTTCGCGGTACACCCACGCGTCTCTGGCTCGATTATGTATTCCAGGAGTTATTCGGATTGACAGCCCGGCTCGGCGAGAAAACTGCCGACGAATATTACGACGTCATCGATGCCAGACTGAAAACGCCGGAGTTTCGGCCTCGCGCTCTCTTCGAGCGCTTCCGGCTGGAGGTCCTGGCTACGACCGATTCGCCCGTTGACTCGTTGGCATACCATCAGGCCATCCGCAACGCAACCTTCAAGGGACGTGTGATCCCCGCGTTTCGTCCCGATCCGGTGGTGGATCCCGATTTCGAAGGCTTTAGCGCGAACCTGGCGATGCTGGCAAGGCTGACGGGCGAAGACACAACCACCTGGAACGGATACCTAAATGCTTTGCGCCAGCGCCGGGCGTACTTCAAAAAGTTGGGTTGCACGGCTTCGGACCACGGTCATCCCACGGTGACGACTGCCGATCTTGAACCCGCAGCGGCTGGAAAACTGTTCGCACGCGTGGTTTCTGGGCGCTCCGGCGCTCACGAACACGAACTGTTTCGCGCCCAAATGTTGACGGAAATGGCGCGCATGAGTCTTGACGATGGGCTGGTCATGCAGATTCATCCGGGTAGCTTCCGGAATCACAACGCGCAGCTGTTTCGGAAGTTTGGCCGCGATGTCGGAGCCGACATTCCGACCGCTACGGACTACGTACATGCGTTGCAACCACTTCTCGATCGATTTGGAAACGAGCCGCACTTAACGGTCATTTTGTTTACGCTCGACGAGTCGGCATATTCTCGCGAACTCGCGCCGCTGGCGGGCCACTACCCCTGTCTGAAGCTTGGTCCGGCGTGGTGGTTCCATGACAGCCCGGAAGGAATGAGGCGTTTTCGCGAATGGACCACAGACACCGCTGGTTTCTACAATACGGTGGGATTCAACGACGATACCCGCATGTTCCTTTCGATTCCCGCGCGGCATGCGATGGCGCGGCGCGTGGATTGCGTGTTTCTGGCGCGTTTGGTTGCTGAACATCAACTCGGCGAAGACGAAGCACACGAGGTGGCCGCCGAGTTAGCCTACCGCCTGGCACGGCGCGTCTACAAATTGTGAAGGCAAGCATCCATGAGCCTATTCCTGGAACTCGGAAGCGCGACACACGAACTGTCCTTGGCTGAACTTGCCGAAGGCTTGCACCGCGCTCTCGACGTACTCGGAAAGCGCTCCCGCGTTCTTGCCGTCCCTCCAGATTTCACGCGCTATTACAGCCGCGCTGGCGAACTGACTGCCGCCGCGTACCAATACTATGGCGAGGAACTCCGCGCCGTGCTGCCCGCGGTAGGCACACACGCTCCCGTTTCGCCGGAACAGCGCGAGAAAATGTTTGCCGGCGTACCGCCAGCCTTATTCCACCACCACGACTGGCGCAACGATGTCGTGCGGCTTGGCGAAGTCCCCTCCGCCTATGTACGCGAGCTGTCGGAAGGAAAACTGGATTACGGCTGGCCAGTTGAAGTGAACCGGCTCATCGTGGAAGGCGCGTTCGACCTGATCCTCTCCATCGGGCAGGTCGTTCCTCACGAAGTCGTCGGCATGGCCAATTACAACAAAAATATTCTCGTTGGGACTGGCGGGCCGGAGAGCATCCATCGCAGTCATTATCTCGGGGCAGTTTACGGAATGGAGCGGGTCATGGGCCGGGCCGACAATCCGGTGCGCCAGTTGCTGAATTATGCGGACGAACGTTTCTTGCGGTCTTTTCCGCTGGTTTATGTGCTGACCGTGGTGGCCACCAATGACGAGGGCGACATCGTGACCCGCGGACTGTTCATTGGCGACGACCTCGAATGCTTTCAGAAGGCTGCGGCGCTCGCACTGCGCGCGAATTTCGTCATGCTCGATACGCCGGTTCGAAAAGCCGTCGTTTATCTCGACCCCGGCGAATTCCGCAGCACCTGGCTCGGCAACAAAGCGATCTATCGTACCCGCATGGCCCTGGACGATGGCGCCGAGCTCATTGTTCTGGCTCCCGGCGTGAAGGAATTCGGCGAGGACGCGACCATCGATAAACTGATTCGGGAATTTGGCTATCGAGGGACACCGGCTACACTGGAAGCGGTGAAGAAAAACCCGGAACTCGCTGCGAATCTGAGCGCTGCCGCGCACCTGATTCACGGCTCTTCCGAAGGCCGCTTCGGCATCACGTATTGTCCCGGTGGCTTGTCGCGCCAAGAGGTCACCGCTGCCGGGTTTCACTACCAGGATCCGAAATGCGCAATGGCCAAGTACAATCCTTCCGCACTGAAATTGGGATACAACCGCGTGGACGGCGAGGAGGTATTCTTTGTTCCGAATCCTGGTCTGGGCTTGTGGGCGCATGGCGGCCGATTCTACTCGTGACGAAACACCTGCTGAGCACAGGAGTTAGGAAAAAAGGATGGAATTCCCGGCATTGGATCTCCGCGGTAAAGCCGCTGTAGTGATTGGTGGTACCTCCGGTCTTGGGAGAGTTGTCGCACTGGGATTGGCGAATGCGGGTGCGGATGTCGCGGCGTCCTCTCGGCACCTCGAGCAGGTAGAATCGGTAGCCGCCGAGATCGAATCGATGGGGCGCAGAACGCTTCGTGTGCCCTGTGATGTTCGGGACCGCGCTTCCCTCGAAGACCTGCTCGCGGTGGCCCTCGAGAATTTCCACAAGGTAGATATCCTCGTGAATTGCGCCGGAAAAATAAAGCGCGCGCCGACGCTCGACTTTCCAGAGGAGGAATGGCGCGGGATCCTCGAAACCAACCTCACGGGGACCTTTCGTGCCTGCCAGGTTTTCGGCAAACACATGCTGGAACGTGGTTACGGCCGCATTATTAATATTGCTTCGCTGAACACTTTTGTCTCGATGCTGGAAGTCGCAGCCTACGCGGCCAGCAAGGCGGCCGTGGGGGCCCTAACGAAAGCGTTGGCCGTCGAGTGGTCCAAGCAGGGTGTGCTGGTGAACGCCATCGCGCCGGGTGTTTTCCGTACCGCACTTAACGCCGAGTTGCTCGAC
>Ga0310909_10002163_pt1 | contig 11963 bp, 10 predicted proteins | sample GREbulkMGT000H_FD_203449 | JGI IMG/M metagenome (GOLD analysis project Ga0310909, IMG submission 203449) | Lab enrichment of tropical soil microbial communities from Luquillo Experimental Forest, Puerto Rico - GRE.bulkMG.T000H | ecosystem: Environmental > Terrestrial > Soil > Tropical forest >... | reverse complement strand
GGATCACCCCCGCGCGCGGGGACGAGACTGCAGCTCGTGGCACTCGTCAATCACCACCACCGGATCACCCCCGCGCGCGGGGACGAGACCCTTGCTCATAAGGCATTGATCTCACATAAGACCTCCTTTCGACCATTTGGCTGCCGTGAATTTTGAAGGACTACGAGGGTTGAAGCCTCAACATCCCGAAGCCATAGGCGCGTTGCCGTCCAACTCCGGTGCTGATCGCCTGAGTGAGCCGCACCGGGTCATCCACGCGAAGACGGCCCTCGATGACTGCCTCAGGCATCGTCCTGCCCGATACTGAACGGTCTTCTTTCGGACGCATGAACCGCCGAAGTCGAAACCGAACCAGACGGCTGGCTTCGATGGATGCACCGGCGAGCCGCTCGGCTAGATAGTCGCGGTAGACATCATCGCGTTTGAGGTTGGCATCCTTTCCGGCGGCATCGGCTTTGGTCAGAAATGCATCGCGCTCACCGTAACGCCGACCTTCTACTTTGGTCACCCGGATGGTAGGCACCAAGCAGATCGAGAAGCGGTAGCGTTCGCTCTCGGAAAGAGCAGGAAGCGGGACTGCAATCGCCTCACCAACAGCCGCTTGGACTGACGGCAATGCCAATGCACGACGTTTGTTCAGTTCTCCGGCATCGGTCTGTGTATATCCGATGATGATGATCGTTGGACCTTTTTGAGCATGAATTGCCCATGGTCGAAGTGCGCTGCCAGAAAATCCTTCCCACAGGATGGTCTTGAGGATCAGGCTCTCATCTTCCAGCGCCGAAGGTTGCAGAAATGCTTTGAGATGACGAACCGCACCAACAAAGTCGACCGGCACTTGAGCAAGGAACACGACCACGCCCTCCGCTTGACTGTCGCCGAGCGCATCGCCGATGCCGAGTGTCACCAACACGCGGAAAGATCAGCAGCTTCCACGCCGTGGCTAACCAACCACCGTAGAGCCTCGTCAATCAAACCTGGGAGCGATGTTCGTGAGGCTGTGAGGATGCGGTCCATACGATCTTCTGGGAAATCCTGAGCTGCCAGGGTTCGCCCAAGTGAGGCGGATGACTGTCTAACGTGACCAAGAGCGCGCAAGATGATCTTCCAGATTGCTAGGCAGTGCTCGTCATCAATCTGCTCCTGCGGTACAGCAGCCATCATCTTCCAGAACGATAATGGCGGCTCCGGCAGAAACATTGTTCTGAGCTGTGCTCGATCAGTCGGCGTTGCATGGTCGGCGACCTCCCTAAGAATAGCGAAGGTCTGCCGTGCGAGTGGCGGCGGGTTAAATGTTTTCGACATGCTTTCCCCCTTGAGCCTGAAATGAATGCCTGCTTCAAGGCGATATTCAGCACGAGCAGCATGAAGCGGGCGTACGAGTGCCGTCGCAGCCAGATTGAATGCCAGGCGAACCTCAGACGCGATCAAGCGGTCGAAGCGTCGTTGTTCTTCTGGGGCGTTCTCACTGTCATTGAGCAAATCGAAAACAAGCTGAACAGATGCATGCCCGACCGCATCGTAGTAAACGAGTTGGCTCGCCCGGATGCGGCTCAATTCGATGTCATTGAGATCGTCTGTATCGGGATAGAGCACCGCCAGGGCCGAATAGAGCACCTTCGATCCGGCGTCGATGGTTGCTAGGGCGAATGCCGATAAACGCGCCGGTCGATCCTCTGGCTTCGGCGGATCGAGATGAAAAAGTCCCTCCGAACGCACCGCTATAAACAATGTCTCGCGGTAGCCTTTCGTTTTGCCTTGGTCGGTACCGAGAGCGCAAAGTCGCACACGGCGGTATTCGACAAGGTCAAGAATGCGTGGACGCTCAATCGTACTCCGCTTATCGACAGAACCGAACAAGACGCGGTGTTGAAACCGATGGTCAAAGGATTTGGCTCCGAGCTTGTATCGTTTGCTTCCCTCTTCGTCGGTTACCCTTGGTGTATGGGGATCATCAAGCCATGGATCGGACCCCGTTACCCGGATGGTGTTATTAGGGCAGGCCCAAATTTCAAATTTGTCATTGTCGGTTTGCACGATCCTTTGCGCTCGACCGATATCAAGAAACGGACGCGGCAAATCCGCAAAAGATATTGGCGCGTCAGCTTTAGGTCGATACGGCTTGAGCCAGACGAAATGATCGGCCGCCTTGTTGGAGCGATGTGTCGGCAGCTTGAGTTGGTCATACGCCGACAGGAGACTACATATCTCCGATCCAAGCGTCCCATCGACACTTGGGAGAATTGCACAAAGCCCTGCGCGGGTCGAACTGCGGTGATCTTTGACGTTCGGTCGCGACAAACTGCCGACGATGGAAAAGATCGCTTGTTCGGCCCTCGCGGTCGCCCACGTTCTTTTCACTTCATGCTCGACGTTTGGCAGCAACAGGTCGGCTGCCTCAATCGATTGCAGCGATGTTGGCTTATTTGTCGGCGGTTGCAGGAAAGCAACTTCGTCGTGGGGGGCAGTCACGCGAAGGGCATCGGGGCCGATAAGCTCGTCCCAAGCCTGCTCCCAACTCTCCTTAGATGCCCGGTTAACTTTGGTGTATCGGGCAAGGACGTGCATCAAGATCGCGAGCACCGTGATAACCGGCGACCGCTGGTGAGCCGCCATCCCCGGCAAATCGATGAGTCCACCCCGTGCGGCAGCGGCCATCAGATCGAATAGGCCGTACTCCTTCCTGCCGTTCGCCGTGGTGGCCGTAAAAATTGGAGCAGCTAGAGTGTCCGACACAGTATTCCCCACAGCCCGAGCAGTGCGAAGCCTGCAACGCGCGCCCAATCTCCTAGCGCCCGCCATCCCGCATCGGTGATCCGCACGCGAGCGGTCTCGATCCTCCATCCGGCCGCGATCACGCGCTCGGCTTCCGCGAGCCCGGCGCGCACAAGCTCGACCATCTGCTCGACCGTGAAGCCATGCGCTAGCATGACCGCCTCGGTGCAGCCCGTCGCGACAGGAGGCAAGGAGTCGAGCGTGCGGCGGCGGTCGGGCTTGGTCGGTACGGGCAGAATACCACGCCGCACGCGCCTGGAAGTCGGAGATTAGACCCCCAAGCTCCGGAGGCCTCCTGATCGCTCACCAAACCAGAGCGCCTCGCTGCTCTTGGGTCCATTGACCGACGACCTCGTCGCCGCGTCGAACGCGGAGTTGACGAGCTTGCAGCCGCCTTCCGTCGGCGGCCTGCCGGGCTTGTGATACAAGATGAGCGACACGGGGATAGAAGATACCCACGCTATGCCCGCCGCCTGATTCGGGCCAGCCCCGCGCCGCCCCTGCGGCTAACCGAGCAGGGACTTCTCGGCTGCCGCCAACTCCGCACCATCATCGCCGCGCGGAAACAGGTGGCCATAGGTATCGGCGGTCATCTGGATCGAGGCATGGCCGAGGCGGGAGGCGCACCCGCTGTTAGTCTCATGTCGCAAACGGAAGGTTTTGCATCGTGGTTCTGCTCGCTAGCACTCGCACTTGAATTATTGCCACCAGATCGAACGGATCATTTGTAGGTCGCAATAGCCAATCCGTTTCCACGCTTACTTTCCTAACGAGGGCGTCGTCCTGTAGAAGGCAATGGATCGGGTCGTTATCGCCCCGTGTGGCGATCTTGGCTTGTTGGGCTTCTACCGTACTGGGCATCCGCAAAGCGTCTAAGAGCGTCTTCAAACGGTTATCGATGTCCCCCCCTTCACCCAGCAGTTGTCCAGGCGACTGCTGTCGAAGTAGCGTGACGGCAAGTTCGCAGGCCAAATCATTTCTCTTCGTGACAAGGGGGGCGAAGAGCACGTTGTTTTTTCGCTCCAAGATAGGGATGCCGCGCCCACCTTGTCCACGGTCCTTCTCTCGAAGAAACCAGGTCGACATTTCGGAGAGGGGCATACGTTCCCAAAGCGTCTTCAGCTGAGGATGCAGCTCCATCCTTATTTTGTGAATGTCTGCGACCTTGAAGCGTCGCCTTGGCGCAATAGGGCCCTCGTAGAGTAAACGAAATTGCATGTACTTCCCCCTACAGGAAGGCTCTCTCTGCTGCTGCCAGCTCGGCACCGTCGTCGCCGCTTGGGAACAGGTGGCCGTAGACATCCATGGTGATCGCAATCGAAGCGTGCCCCATGCGCTGCTGCACCAGCTTCGGCGGCAACTCCAGCCCGCCGTCAACTTTGCGGTTGATGCACCACGACGCATAGAAGTGGCGCAGCGAGTGCCAGCCGTACTTGGCGGCGATGATCGGCTTGCCGTCATCGTCCTTGGACGGTTTGCCGTGTTCGTCCAGCGCTGCCACCGTGACACCGGCCGCGAGCAGTGTCGGGACCAGGGCATGCCGCGTGATGTTGACGTAGCTCTCGACGCTGCCGTCAGCGGCGGGGAAGACCAGCCCCAGCTCGCTGTTCGGACAGGCGAGCTTCCACTTGCGCAGCGTGCTGACCAGCGTCGGCGGCAGCGGGACGACGCGCTCGCCCGCCACCGACTTCAGCGGTCCGATCTTGTTGTAGCGGTCGGCGCGCTGGCGCACATGCAGCTCGCTGCGCTTGAGATTGACATCGTCCCAGCGCAGACCGCGCAGCTCGGAGATGCGCAGGCCGGTGAAGATCGCGGACAGCAACAGGGGGCACCGTCCGTCGCTGTCGCCGCCGCCATAGCTGACAGCCGCGATGATGGCGCGGATTTCGTCCGGCGACGGGATGTCGACGCCGACTTTGAGCTTGCCCTTCTGTCGGGCGGCGGCGCGCGCTTCCTTGCCACGCAGGCTGCGAGGCAGAGCGTGGACCACGTTCTGTCCGACCAGTCCGCGCCGTTGTGCATCGGCCAGCAGCGCGCCGAGTGAGATGCGCACCTTGCGCACCATGGTGGGGGAGCGACCGAGTTCTCTGAGCTTATCCTGGAAGGTGGTCAGCATCGGCATGGTGAGGCGCGAGAGCTTCACCGCTCCGATCACCGGGATGATGTGCCGGTCCAGGTGCTGCTGGTAATAATCGACTGTCGATTGCTCAAGCCCGTCGGCCTCGCATCTTTTCAGCCACAGCCGCCCGGCTGCCGCGACGGTGACGCTCTGGCTGTCGGGGACGTGGGTGCCAGCGCGCAGTTCGCCGGTAACGCCGACATGGAAGCTATCGGCCTCCTGCTTCGTCTCGAAGGTGCGCAGCCGCCGCTTGCCCTCGTGATCGGTGTACTCGGCGACCCAGGCTTGGCCCTTTGCGCCGTCCTGGTTGGTCCAGGTTCTCTTTCTGACTGACATCGTGATACCCTTTTCTAGAAATTACGAACAAGTGCGAACAGATGCGAATATCTGGGCACGACATTTCACGACAAAAGTGGTGAGAAACCTCGATAAAATCAAGGTCTGAAACAAGTCTTCTGAACCGCCACACGAGCGCCAATCGTGATAACATGATCACACATCCGAACGCAGGACATGCGCGCTCGCGTCCTCTCGCGGCCTCGGCGCGATATCCGCGATCTCATGAGGACTCATGTCACGTCGATCTGTGACGGTACGGAAGAAGAAGCGGGCGGCGCCTCCCTCGGGCAAGGGCACGCTGATCGGCCTGCGTCTCGAGCCCGCAACGCTTGCGCGCGTCGATCGCTGGGCGGCGTCGCAGCAGGACGATCCGTCGCGCTCCGAAGCCATTCGCCGGCTGGTCGAGCTCGCGCTTGGGATCGGCCAGCGGGCAGGAGCGCGCACCAAGACAGCCGCCAAAGCGGCGGAAATGGCGAGCGAGGAAATCGACCGCTTGGGTGATCCGTCGGCATCCGACGAAGAACGGCAATTGCGCAAACGGCGGCTGATCAAGGGACCGAAAGAGTTTCTGGACCTTCGCCGCAATCGCCCGAAGGCCAATGAATGACGTCGGTGGCGAGCATCGCGCCGGAGACTACAACACCAACTCGGTCGCCGGATCGATCAGGTGCATGTGGTTGAGGTTGGCGTAAAGCCGCATCTGCTGTCCCGGCGCGCTTGCCGCCGTCGGCTCCACGCGCGCGCAGACCTCGGTTTCGTTTACCGTGAAGAACACCATGGTCTCCATCCCCATGGGCTCGATCACGTCGAGCGTCATGGCAAATTCGCAACGCGGCTCGCGTCCCTCTCCGCGCGGCTCGGTAATGTGCTCGGGCCGCAGCCCTAAGATCAAATCCTTGCCGACGGAGGGCCGATAACGAGCGGCGTGTGTCGGCGGTACTGGAAATGCCAGTTCCGGCGCGAGCCGCAGCAGGAGGCCATCGCCGTTCGGCTGCAGACGGGCGGGCAGAAAGTTCATAGCCGGCGAGCCGATGAAACCGGCCACGAAGCGGCTTTTCGGCCGATGGTAGAGGTCCTGCGGCCTGCCGATTTGCTCGATGCGGCCGCCATTCATCACCACCACGCGGTCGGCGAGCGTCATGGCCTCGACCTGGTCATGGGTGACGTAGATCGTCGTTGTCTTCACCTTCTGGTGCACGCGCTTGATCTCGGTGCGCATCTGGACGCGCAGCTTGGCGTCGAGATTGCTGAGCGGCTCGTCGAACAGAAATACCTTCGGGTTGCGCACGATGGCACGGCCCATGGCGACTCGCTGCCGCTGGCCGCCGGACAGCTGTTTCGGCCGCCGGCCCAGGAGGTCGGTGATATCGAGGATTTTCGCCGCCTGCTCCACCCGCGCGCGGATCTCCGCCTTCGCCACTCGCCGCAGTCTCAGCCCGAACGACATGTTCTCGAACACCGTCATGTGCGGATAGAGCGCGTAATTTTGGAACACCATGGCGATGTCGCGATCCTTGGGCGGCACGTCGTTGACGACCTCGCCGCCGATGAGGATGTCGCCAGCGGTGGCCTCCTCGAGCCCGGCAATCATGCGCAGCGTGGTGCTCTTTCCGCAGCCGGAGGGGCCCACCAGAACGACGAATTCATTGTCGGGAATGGTGAGGCTGATGTTGCGCACCGCATCGACGTCGTCGAACCGCTTCACGACATTGCGCAGCGCCACGTCGGCCATCGCTCACCCCTTGGTCGCGCCGGCGGTCAAGCCCGCGATGTAGTAGTCCATCAGGAAGGCGTAGATGACCAGTGGAGGCGCCGCGGCAACCAGCGCCCCGGCCATCAGCATTCCCCACTTGTAGACATCGGCCTTGATCAGGCTCGTCACCGTGCCGACGGTCAGCACCTGCTGGTCGGCGCTGAACAGGAACGCAATCGGATAGACGAATGCCGCCCACGAAACCGTGAACGCAAAGATGGTTGCGGCGATGATGCCCGGCAGCGCCACCGGAATGAATATCTTGAGCAGCATCTGCATATGCCCGGCGCCATCGATCAGCGCAGCCTCGTCGAGCTCCTTGGGGATCGACTGGAAATATCCGATCATGATCCAGGTGCAGAACGGGACCGTCAGCGTCGGATAGACCAGCACCATGCTCCAATAGGAGTTGAGGAGGCCGAGGCCGCGGACGATCTGGAACAGCGGGATGAAGAGCAGCGTGTCCGGGATGAGATAGGTGAGGAAAATGCCGGTGGCGAGAATTCCCGATCCCCAGAATCGCATGCGCGAAAGGGAGAACGCGGCGAGCACGCTGACGACCATGGTGATGGCGACGACGCACAGCGTGACGACGACGGTGTTCTTGAAATAGATCAGGAAGTCGCTTTCCTGAAACAGCAGCCGATACTGTTCGAAGGTAATGCCGTTGGCGATGATCCACGGGTTGGTCGCGAGATGCGCGACCTCGGCATCGGATTTCAACGATGTCACGATCATGTAGTACGGCGGGGTGAGAAAGAAAATCGCGAACAGGATCAGGAAAAAATAGGACGTGATCAGCGCCCACCGCCGGCTGCGCTTGAGGCTCGCCCCGCTGCCGCGCGGGTACTCGGCAACCACGGCGGTCATCCGATCTCTCTCCCGCGCTTGCGCACGCCGCGCAATATGAAGACTGCGGAAACGGCGAGGATCGGAAACATGAACAGCGATACCGCGGCGCCGAGCGGAAGGTCGCCGGAGCGGATGCCGAGCAGGAAGGCGTAGGTCGCAAAGACGTGCGTCATGTTGCGCGGCCCGCCTGCCGTCATGATCTGCACGATGTCGAAGTTGGCAAATGTCACGATCAGCGAAAACAGCACCGTGATGGCGATGATGTTGCGCATCATCGGCAACGTGATGTGCACAAATCGCTGCCATGCGTTCGCACCGTCGATCTCCGCCGCCTCGTAGAGCTGCTCCGGAACGGATTTGAGCGCCGCGAGATACATGATCAAAAAGAATGGCGCCCCGTACCACACGTTGACCAGGATGACAGAGAAACGCGCCCAGTAAGGATCGCTCAACCAGGGAATCTCTTTGCCGCCGAACCCCTTGATGATCCAGTTGAACGCGCTGTGGGTCGGATCGAACAACCACCACCATCCGAGCGTCGACAGCGCGAGCGGAATGACCCAGGGCACGAGCAGCATGCCGCGCCACTTGCGCTGTCCCTTGCTCGGCAAATTGTTGACGAGGTGGGCGGTCACGAGACCGATCAGCGCCTTGAAGAACACGGCACTGAGGGCAAAGATCGCTGATTGCTCGATCACCATCCAAAAGGTGTCGCGGCTCAGCAGGTACGAGAAATTGCCGAGACCGACGAACCTGGTTTGTGCCTTGTTCAGCATCGCGAGATAGATCGAGTACAAGGCTGGGTAGATGATCAGCCCGGCCACGATCGCGATCAACGGCAGACACATCAGGAGGGCAATCGTGCTCCGCCGGCGCAGGAACCGCCGCATGCTGGCTTGCGGGTACGTCGCGGACCGAGTCAGCTTTCCCGGATATCGCCGGGCGACGTCGACCATGGCCGTTTCCACTCCCTGGCGGATCGTTTTTGCATCATCGCCGGCCAAAGCCGGCGATGAGGATCGCTCAGTTTGTCGCCCCACTATATCGGCTTGCGCGCAAACCGGCGTGTGCGATGAAAGAATGCGCCGTCAGGTCCGCAGCAAGCCTTCCAGTTCGCCCTCTGCCCACTTGACCACTTTGTCGATCGGCTCGTTTCCCTGACACACCTTGGCAACCATGATGGTGTGGACCGACTGATTATAGATCTGGGTGGCGATATCCGGCCGCGCCGGGTATCCGGTGATGCTCGGTTGCTCGTCGCCGCGCGGCGGATAATTGTAGACCGTGCCTGTGGGCGGCTCGACCTTTTGCCAGGTATCGAAGTCGTAGTAGCTCTTGAACGACGGCAGGTCGTAGCCGACGGACGCCGCCACGAGTTGACGCGACTGCTCCTTCTCCGAGAGGAATTGCAACAGGTCCTTGGCCGCCGGCTTGTTCTGCGAGAACGACCACACACCATAGAAGAACGGCAGCTGACCGACGAACCGGCCGGTCGGGCCGCGCGGCATATCGTGGGTCCAGCACTGGGCTGCCACCTGCGGGTTGTCGCGCTTGGCGACGGCCCAGGCGCTCGGCGGGTTCTGGATGCCGGCGCCTTTGCCGGAAATGAGCCAGCGATTATTGCCGGCATCATCCCAGGCGTAGACTTCCGGCGGATTGAACGGCATCAGCTTCTTGAAATATTCGAGCGCCGCGCGGGTCTCGTTGGAATTGACCTTGATGTTGTCCTTCTCGTCCACCATGACCGAGCCAAAGGCGCGGAACATGGCGCCGGTCGAATCGATTGCGTCGCTGGTCTGGCCCATGGGTAGGCCGATGGGGAAGCCGGCCTTGAACAGCTGCTCGGCGCTCTTGAGATAGAGATCCCAAGTCCAGCTATCGACCAGCTTGGGATCGCGCTTGTCGTTCGGCGGGAATATCGCCGTCAGATCGATGCCGCAATGCTGCTTGTAGAGATCGATGCGGGAGCAGCACGGCTTGACCTGACTGCCGATGGTCGTCGGGATGCCGAACCACTTGCCGTCGTGTTTGGCGAGATATTCGGATACCGGACTGATCGGGCCGGCCTTGGCGACGAGCGCCTTGATGACCTCGTCGACCGGTTCGAGCACGTTGCGGTGGACTTGGATCTGCCACGCCCGGTGCGACATGATGTCGTGGCCGGCGCGCGCCTGGGCTTCCGCGCTCGCGGTCAGGATGTCCTTGTCGCCCTGCGATGTGATGTAGTCGATCGATACCTCGACCTTGTTCTTTTCCCCCACTCGTTGCACAGCTTGGTCAGCGTGTTGTTGGCGCCGGGGACCCAGTGGTCCCACACGCCGAGCGTGAGTTTGCCGGCGGCGTATGAATGGCGCAGATAGGGGGCGGAAACCGCCGGCGCGGCGGCGACGGCCGTGGTCTTGAGCAGGTTTCGCCGAGATGATCGTTGGCGGTGTCGGCGACAAAGAATGCGACCCCGTCTCGCAGCAGCACGTCATTCTCGCCGTGGCTGCCGAAATTTCCGAAGCCCTGGACCTGCCCATTCAAGTGTCCGAGCAGGGCGGCACTTATGATGTTGTTGTTGCTGATGTTGTAGATCTCCAACGATCCCGTCGGGCCGGGGACATCCTGTTGGCGCAAGAACATGGCGGTCCCGCCGCCGGCTTAAACGCTGCCCAAGCCGACAAACTGCCAATCGGTCCCCACCTGCGCCAACGGATGGGCGGCCAAGGTCGCGTTGTTGCCGATATCGTAGATCGCATACATGCCGTCGCCACGACGCAGAATCATGTTGGCGCTGGTGGCGGGAGGCGGAGGCGGGTAAGGGCTGCTGAAAAGTGTCAGCGTGTTGGTGTCGCTGGCGGTGTTGTTGCCGGGGTTGGGATCGATCAGCGCGGACACCGTGACGGTGTTGGTGAGGGTGCCGGTCGCGATACCGATCACGCCGCTGAGCGTAATGAACACACTCTGGCCGCTCGCTAGGCTCGGGCCGCTCCAGAGCCCGCTGCCAGGGTCATAGCTCCCCGCCGAGGGGGCGCCGAAGGTCGCGTTCAAAAGCGCGTCGGGGATCGCGTCAATCAGGTTGAAACTGCTGACCGTGCCCGGCCCGTTGTTGGTGACCTTGATCGTGTAGGTATCGACGCTGCCCGGCACGAGGGTGGTGGCGGCGTCGGTGATGGTGACCGCCAGGTCGGCCGGCAGTGCCACCGTGTCGGTGTCGGTGGCGGCGTTGTTGCTGGGGTTGGTGTCGGTCGTCCCGGCCACCGCGACGATATTGGTGAGCGAGCCGGTTGCGTTCGGATTGACCACGCCGCCGAGCGTCATGCTCACGCTCTGGCCGGCCGCGAGGCTCAGCCCGCTCCATACCCCGGTGCCCACGTCATAGGCCCCGGCTGAGGGGGCGAAGATCGGGTTCGACAGGGCCGCGGGGATCGCCTCGATCAGGGTGAGGCTGTTGACCGTATCCCGCCCGTTGTTTGTGACCGTGATCGTGTAGGTATCGACAGCGCCCGGCACGACGATGGTCGTGCCGTCGGTGATGGCGACCGCCAGGTCGGCCGTCGCCGACGGTGTCCCCAGCGTGTCGGTGTCGGTGACGCTGTTGTTGGCGAGGTTGGTGTCGGTCGTCCCGGCCGGCGGGTTGACCGTGACCGTGTTGGTGAGCAAGCCGTTCGCGTTCGGATCGATCGTGCCGCTGAGCGCCATGCTCACGCTTTGGCCGCTCGCCAGGCTCAGCCCGCTCCATATCCCGGTGTTCGTGTCGTAGGCCCCGACTGAGGGGGCGAAGGTGGGGTTCAACAGGGCGGCGGGGATGGCGTCAGTCAGGGTGAGGTTGGTGACCGCGCTCGGCCCGTTGTTGGTGACCCTGATCGTGTAGGTGTCGCTGGTGCCCGGCGCGACGGTGGTCTTGCCGTCGTCCATCGTGACCGCCAGGTCGGCCTGGGGCGTGAGGGTGTCGGTATCCGTGGCGGAGTTGTTGCCGGGGTTGCTATCGGTCGTCCCGGCCGGCGGGGTGACCGTGGCCGTGTTGACCAGGGTGCCGGTGGCCGACGGATTGACCTGGACCGTGAAGACGAAGGTGACGCTGGCGTTGACCGGCAGGTCCACGGTGGTCGCCAGGTCGCCTATGCCGCTGGTGGGGCCGGA
>Ga0310909_10002160_pt1 | contig 11969 bp, 16 predicted proteins | sample GREbulkMGT000H_FD_203449 | JGI IMG/M metagenome (GOLD analysis project Ga0310909, IMG submission 203449) | Lab enrichment of tropical soil microbial communities from Luquillo Experimental Forest, Puerto Rico - GRE.bulkMG.T000H | ecosystem: Environmental > Terrestrial > Soil > Tropical forest >... | reverse complement strand
GCCCGCAGGCGCGCGCCTCGCTCTACTCGACCGTCCACGGCGCCGGCCGGCTGTTCGGGCGCAAGGAAGCCAAGCGGCGTTTCACCCGCGAGCAAATGGACCGGTGGCTGCAAGACCGCGGCGTGACACTGATCGGCGCCGACCTGGACGAGAGCCCGATGGCCTACCGCCGCCTGCCAGAAGTGATCGCGCAACACGCCGGGACGGTGAAGGTGCTGCACACCCTGCGGCCGTTGCAGTGGCGATGGCGGGGACGCGAGAGCTAGATCCCTGGAAGGACTAGCCCATGAGCGATTTTTTGTTGTCATTTGCGAGCGCGGAATCGTTCTGATCGCCGGATCGACCGGCTGTGCGTTACGTGCTGTTCGCCCTCCCAACCTTCACATCACGCCGGATGCTCGGCGCGATCTCGTTCACGCCGCAAGTGCGATGGGTTCTTTGTAGCGATCACCTTTCGCCATCATGGCCCACGCCATCCTCGCGATCTTATTGGCAAGCGCGATCGCGGCAACCTTACTAGGCCGCCGCGCCAACAATGCGGTGAGCCAGGGCCGATGTTTCGTGCCATGGATCTTGGCATAGCGGATGACGGCCAGCGCCCGCCGTGAATATGCTGCGCAGATAGCGATCTCCCTGTTTGCTAATACTGCCGAGTTTGTCCTTACCCCCCGCTCGAGTGTTGCTCCGCCACAAGCCCGATCCAGGCCAAGAAATTCCGATCCAATCAATCCTTCGGCAAAGCCGTTCTGCCAAGGCGAGCCTGGCGCGATATGGGCTTGTCACTGCCCATGGCTCTTTGGGGAACGCATTGGCGCGGCAACTCTGATGCCCGCACGCGCCCGTAATTGCTCGTTCTCTTGCGGCCCGGTCTCAATTCCTCAAATTGGGACGTTTTTGAGAATCCTCCTGCTATTGCGCCTCGGCTTGCGCGATCTCCGCGATCAGCTTCTTGGTGATGGCGTTGCCGAAGGATTTGAAGTTCTCCGCGACCGCGACGAACGCGCCGGCGCCGCCGATGACGTTGTTGCGATAGTAGTTTGCAAGCCCGCCGGGTGGGTTGGTGTGGCTGGAATAGGAGTGGGATGGCGGCTCGGTCAAGATGACGAGCCCGTTGATCGTCATGCCCCTGGCGATCGCCACATCCCGCGCCGCAGTAGGCTCGCGACCGGAATTGTTGTCGCCATCCCCCGAAACATCGATCACGCGCCGGTGCCCTTTGTAGGGTGCCCGATCGAGTTGGGTCATCCCGAAGTCGATCCCGGCGCTGATCGATGTGCCGTTAGCGAACGCGCGTGGTGCCTTCATGATGCGATCCCCGAACTGACGTGCCGTCTCATCGTTGGTGATCATCGTCCAATCGATTACGACCTTCTGTTGCAAAACGCCCGACCATTCGATGAACGCAGCGGCGACGCGCCCTCTTGGGCCGCCCCGAAGGGCCTCAATCACTCGAGGGTTGGAGAAAGCCGCCGCGTATCCCGAACGCTGCAGCTCGAATTTTGACTTATCCATGCTGCCCGAAACGTCAGCGGCCAGCACAAGGAGGAGATCGACGCGCTCGGCGGCGTGGGTGGAAGTCCAAGCCGTCGTTGCCATCAGCGCGGCAACCACGAAGGTTCGCAGAGCGCGCATTATGTTGACACCGTACTCCTCCACTGCGAACAGCCCGGGATGGTTGCCTCCGCAGCGCCGCTGTAGAGAACCCTCAGTCGCTCTCGTGTCCCTCGCCACCCCTTGCTTCGGGTGCTTGATAGGCGGCGCTGTAGGCTTGCGGTGGCAAACGCGTTCCTCGCAGGTCCCATGCGAAACTGGCGCTTATTGTCGCCATATCAGTTCGTCTTATTCGCGATGAGCTCTAGCACCGGTTTCCACTTCCGTTGCTCCGCCTGCACGAAAGTGATGGCTTCAGCTGGCGACATCGCTCGCCGCCCGGTCTTGCAAGAGTTCGACTGTCAGATGCGTGAGCCGGCCGATGCCGGTGACAGCACAAGATATTTCGTCTGGATGCCCTTTCGCTCGGGCAATGAGATCGGAAAGTTTTTTGATGCCGAGCGAGGGATTGACGACAATGAACATGGGATTTTCGGCCGCGAACCCGATCGCGGTAAAGTCACGCGGCAGCTGGATTGGCAGATTGGGCGCTGCTCCTGGCAGCGACGCGAAGGTGGACAGGACCGGCATATAAAGCGTGTATCCACCGAAGTACAGATGCGCCCCACTCGCAGCTACAGTGGTCAGCACGTGGTGGAGGGCGTCGTGCATCGCGGTTTGCTCTTCCGCGTCGAGCGAGCCACCTAAATCCAGCGACCCGTCGTATGGGAGAGGAGGAGTCGCAAGGCACCCCCTATCCCATTAGTCGTATGATCTAACGAATTTCAGCCAACGTAGACGACGCGCTCTGGGCCTTTGCTTCAGCTGGCGTCTTCGGCTGTGCTGGAAGCTGAAGCACCGTTGCCTGTTGACCCTCATGCAAGTCCGTCAGGAGAACAAACGTGCCATCCGGAAATTCGAGTGCGTCGTGATGCACCTGTGGTATGTCCTTGTCGATTTGTCGAAAGACCGCCGTTCTGGAGCTTATTGTTCTCCAGCCAGAGAGACGGAACGACGCACATATCACCTCCGCGGAAAAGGCGAGTTCCGTTCCGGGAAGAATGCAGACCGTCGTTGTGGAATCCTCAGGCGCGGCAAACCCACATGTACCGGTGTTGAAGTTGTGGGTTGTAAGCTTGTCACCGACCTTTGCAGGGCGTGACTTGACGTTGTGTAGGCTAAAGTCACACATGGCAGAGGAACTTCTCTTTGCGAGCGCCCCACCAACCCAAACCCATTAGCAAAAAACGGGCCAATAAGCCAGCACGCACGGGGAGGCGGTGAATGCCTATGCGAGCAGCAATGCCATCTTGCCGTTTCCGAGTCCGGGCGTCACCGTCAGGGCGAGTTGAAGATGCCCTTGGGCCAGGAGAAATACCCTCAAGTTGCTCTCATTCCCAAGTTGATGCGGGCCCCGTTGAAACAGGAGACCAAGCCATGTTCATCGCCATGACCGCTTCCGCGTGAAGAAAGGTTCCGAAGAGGCCTTCGAGAAAATGGCTCAGCCGCGATGCGCAACTGACCAAGGTGCCCGGCTTCGTCGAATTCCACCTGCTCAAGGGACCCGAGCACGAAGACTTCACGCTCTATTCCTCGCACACCGTTTGGCAGAGCAAGGCGGCGTTCGAAGCCTGGTCAAGGTCGGAGGAATTCCGCGCCGCCCACAAGGATGCGGGCCAGAACAAGCCGCTCTACATCGACCATCCGCAATTCGAGGGCTTCGAGGTGCGCCAGACTGTGCGTCGGGGCGAGGCTGCGGTCGCCTAGCTCCGGGGCGACGCCGCACTGCCCGGCGTGCGATGGGCATCGTCGTGAAAGAATCGGCGCACCTGACTGGCACCGGCCACCTGGAGCTTCACGACTTGGCCCATACCGTCGTTGGCGTGCTCTACTCCTTACTCTTTCTCTTTCCGCAGTCTGACGCTGTGGTCCGGTTGATGGGCAACACCGATCAACATACCCTTCAAACGGCGCCCTGTGTTGTCGAAGTCCGTAATGCTGTCGGCCGAAAGATACTCGACAGCAGCAGCCCATTCGTCATTCTGTGTCATCAGTTCCTCGAGACGAAAGAGCGGCGCCGAATCCACAATGCTGATGATGCCATTCACATGCATCATATTGCGAGCTGGAACGTGATCGCCGTTCTCGCCAAGAATCGGCAACTTCCCAACTGAGGCGGCCAGAATGTGCGGGCCCTGGCTGATCTTCGTCCCGTTCGCAGGTATGTTTGTGCGTTCTTGATCTATGACAGTAATTGGCGACGGCCTCGCAAGACCGAACTCGAAGGGTGGATGCATCTTGGGCTTTTCGCCGGGTTTACGAGCGTGGCTGACATAACCTTCGTAGGCGGCCTTGGCATATTCGGTCTGCACCTCGATCGCTTTATCCAGCGACTTTGCACTAAGCAGATTCTCCATTGTCTTGGTGCCGTGTTCGAATGAACGCTTTGAGTAATCCGCGATCTGGCTCGCGATCGCTTGCGTGACCTTTGTCGCGCCTTCAAACGAGCGCATCGCTTCGTCCACGTTGGCGTTGGTCGTCTTTTGCATGTAGTCGAAAGTTTTTACCATCGGTACCTTTCTTTTTCGTTTAGTCGGTCGCTTTGCCATGGTTAGCGTGTGGATTGATTGCGCAGCTTATCCGTGCGCGCGATTGCAGCCTATATGGTGGCGCTAAAATCAATCGCAAGGAGAATTTTGAGACTTGATGGAACCGAGGCTCCTTTGATGTCACAGCCTCAGCTTGAATTTTTTTCGGGCAAAAATTTTGTAAAGCCCAATGCCATCAACCCTCTGTGCACTCGCATATTTCTCGAGAAACGCCTCATCTCCAAGCCTGCGGCATTCCTCTAGGCTTTCCAATACTGAGGTCTGAGTAGGACGCGTTGTCATCAAGACCTTCGCAATACCCGCTAGCATTCACTACAACTTAGGGCGCTCTGCAGTGATCATCCAGTAGATGGTCCGTCTTTCGATCAGGTTGCGCTGTGTGTTGCGCTGTCGTTCGGGCGCGTCGTCGCCGAAGATGAGCCGGCTGGAAAGCTTAGGCGGCGCACTCAGCATTCTCTCGTAATGCTCGATCACGGTATTTGAGGAATTCATCCATTCGAGAATGCGGAAGCCGGCCGCGTGATATCGCGCTCGCATCACGTCTTCAGGGTCGAGGAAACTGATCGAGGCGTCATAGGCCCAGGGCACCGGGAAAATGATGTCGCCACCCGGCCCACCTGAATATTCCGTCGATGTGAACAGCCCGTCGGATTGAAGCACGCGGTAGACGCCCGCGAAGAGCCCGTCCTTGTCCGCGATATTCATAGCAACGTTTTGGCACCAAACCACGTCGAACGTCTGGTCGGAATAAGGTAGATCGAGCGCATTGCCGATCTGCAGAACGACCCCGTCGGCAAGCCCGCAGCGCTCGGTCAGCACTCGTCCAGTCTCGATCAACTCCGGCGTCAGGTCGATGCCGTCGACCCGGCATCCATAGCTTTGCGCGAGATACCGTGCCGGCCCGCCAATGCCGCAGCCAACATCGAGAACCCGGCTGTCCTCCGTAAGTGCAATCCGCTTAGCCTGCTCGCGAGTGGTGGCCAAGCCTCCAGAATGGAGATGCTCGACCGTAGCAAGGATTTCAGGGGTCAGATTCTGTGGCTCTTGTGCCAGCTCAGTCAGCGCGGCGTCGATCCGTGCAAGCACGCCAGGTCGCGTCCAATGCGCTTGAACATCCGCCGTCCGTTCAGCCATGGCGTTCTGTCGAACTGTCAGGAACTACTGACGTCATCCCTTTGAAATCTGTTTGGAGCATGGTGTGACTGACGCTCCCCTTCAGCGCCCGTTGTGACCTCTTCAGCACCTGTTGTTGTTGCTTGCGCTCCTTCACCTCGAGCTCGCGTTTCCTCAGGCCCTCGTCCTGCTTCTTGACCTCCAATGCACGTTTTCTGAGGTCGGCCGCTATAGCTTCGAAGTTCTCCTGTGTTGCCTTCGAGGGCGTCTGGAATCGTTTAATTACGATGCGTTGGTACACTACCGCAGCTATCACAAGCACTAGAACGATCAAGATACTGACAGAAGCCAGGCTGCCCGGAGCTCTTGACGGCTTCGAGCGCGCTCACAACCTCGTTTACAATTGATTTCTCCATCGACCGGGCCTCGCGACTCATCATTTCGTCTGAACTAATCTACTAAATCGGATTGCCGGCGCATAGCGGCGTTGAATCGCGCGGCGAAACGAATGGCCTTCCTCCTATTTGCCAATTTGGCAAGATCCCACGTCTGCCCGCCCGTCACACACAGCCTCTCGGGGTCGCGTTCGCCCTCTTTGGCCAGTCCAATAATCACCTTGGCGATCGCCATAGTTGCCAGCTCGATCAATCCGAGCTGCCCTAAGGCGGCCTCAAACGCCGCCGACATGCTTGCGATGTCTTCTGGCCCAAACGAATGATCGTCGAGCTCGCGGCACGTAGGCAGCTGCGGCTGGGTTGCCATGTACGAGCGGCGACGAGCTGGTTTCGCTAGGAACGGGTAGTGCCTCAGTTTGAATTTCCCGGCCGTAGTCGAATAGACCGAACTAGAGCATATTGCGCGGCATGGGCGTAGTGCGCTTCAGGGCGGGCGAGATGGACCACAACCAGGAACGTAGGCACCTCGCGCAGGCTGATCGGGCATATTGCGCAGGTGAAGGGCCACATCGACCGTCAACGGCTGATCATCGACCGGCTGGCAACGATGGGCGAGCCCACCGACGAAGCCTGGTTAACCTTGGCGGCGTTTGAAGCGACGCTGCAGGCATTTGAACGCCACCGCGCCACGATCCTACGCATTCTTCGGACTGATTGAGAGTCCCATGCCGCGAGGCCCCCCGAGGTGAGAAGCGCCCCGCCGACAAGATCGGCGCGGCCGTCATGGTCGCCAAGATCGCGACCGACGAATTGACCGACCCAGTCTCAAAGCGGCGGATGCTTAGGATTGCCGAAGACTACGAGGAACTGGGTAGGCGCGCCGAAAGGCGGCTACAGCAGCGCAGCAAAAATTCAAACTGAGGCACTACCCGAGAACGGAAAAGAATTGCCAAAAAGGTGCACGTTGTTCTGGTCCAGGCCCCAAGGCGCAGGCCGAGGGTCATTCAAGACCATGATAGCCCCACGCCACTGAAACTCTGGTGCCTGTCCCTGCATCGCCGGGAGCGCCCTAGCGTCTCGCGAGCAGCTTCGATTGCCCGCTCTAACTTGGCCGTGTTGTTGGTCAGACGGAATAACAGGGACTTCATGTTGGAGCGTTTCTTGCGCACACCTGCGATAAGCCCAACAAGCGCGCTTGCGTTTACAGGGGCGACAGCGAGGCCGAAAGGTTTTTCTTCATCCCGCTGCAACTGGCGCAACAGTGGAGAGGATCGGAAGTGTCGTATTCAGCCTTGAGTTGGCGGCCGATAGTTTCGCGCAATGCGCGATTACAGGCGGACCTTTCTGCAAGATCAACAGGAGACAAGGACACGCGCTCTCTCCCTGGCGCACGCCCCTTTCCCAGGTATCAACCACGACATGGGGTATTGGTTCCTAACGTTGCGCACGCAGTAGACCGGGTTCTGTTTCGCTACTATTGTCGAGGCCCATGCTCGTAATGATTTCACGGGCGACAGCTGGGAAATGGCTGATCGATCCTTCCTTCACGACCCGGCGCATTGGCGCGACCGCGCTGAGGAAGCGCGCACCCGCGCGGATCAAATGAGCGATCCTCAGTGCAAAAGCGCCATGCTTCGGATTGCCAATGACTATGAGCTTCTTGCCGATAGGGCCGCTGAACGAGCCTTGGGACGCTCCCCAAAATCAAAATGACCTCTACTCGAAGGGTCCCAAGCAGACATTGCGTCCCAGCCTCGAATTCGGGCCAACGCCGCGGTCTTAGCGCGCGCCACTGGAGGCCGGGCCGAGGGCTTGCGATGTGGGAAATCTCAATATCGTGAGCCTGCCGCTCGCGCGAGCAAGACCAGGCGGCTCGTGCGCACCCCGATGTTTTCGCAGGTGTGATAAATGGATGAAAGCTCGCGCCGTAGCTGCTTATTGTCTCTCAGCAGTTGTGCAGTGCATTGCTGGCGCGCCTTCCTCTGCTGAATGATCTCCGCCATGCGAGCTCTGGTGCCGCCGTCCTGCGGAAAAACAGCCCTCGCGGCCGGCGGTATCGGCAACTCGCGCTTTGCAACACGAGACTTCTCGACATCCGGCGCCACGATTTCGAGCGCGGGGTGGCCTATGGGCGTGCGGAAGAACCCGCCCTGTTCGTCCGCCACCTGCAAGAACCAGCTCGCCCAACGCCTTGGATTGCCGCCAACCGCGGGATCGGAAAGGTCGCGCACGGCCGCCAACGCCTCTTCGCGAGCGGCCGATCGGTTTGGCAATTCGACCCCTTCGTCATCCGGCAGGATGCGATCGCCGAAGCTGAGATGGAAAAAATAGAGCGGCATGACGCTGCTCCCTTTCACTGAGGAAGCCGAATGGCTCCGTTTTGTTCCATGTTGGTTGCATGCAAACTTGAAAATGGCATCGCGCTCGTGGAACAAACGCCAGCCACAACAGAAAATATCTTGCGAATTCGGCTACCCAAGAAATATCTTGCGAATTCGGCTACCTATCGGCGACGTGCCGGTCGGCGAGGGCAAGATTCCTGAGCCCGATTGACGGAGCCAATCATAACGCCAGAAATTGTTCCCCGTTTGCGATGTCCTATTCCCGACGCGACTGTTGATCAAAGCCCCGCTTCGGGAGGGGTTGGTAACCGCGCGGACGACTTCCACCCCCAGCGGGCGACGAGCGGCGGCGGAATTTCGAGGCCCAGCGCCTTCGCCCTGGGATGCCAATCAGCTTTATATTCGAGAACGGCGCGCTCGAGCGATGGGCAAGCGATAGAACATCGTCAAGCGCACAGGCTGCTTCTTGCGGGGTTTGCTTTCGATTTCGCCCGCAAGATCACGACACCATTGAGTGCGGACAATTGAGCTGCAAGAGCATTAGAATTCCGGATGAAGAATACGCGCAATGTTCCGTCGAACGACGCCATAGCATTCACACGAAACTGCTTCGAGACCCTCGCGATCGAGGACTTTGATGTGCCCGCGCCTGTAGCGGATCACACCGGCATTTTGCAACATACGTGCGGCGAGAGTTACTGTGGTTCTCCGTACACCGAGCATTTCCGATAAAAATTCCTGAGTGAGAGGAAGGGTATCGGAATCGTGTCGATCGCGCGCATGAAGTAGCCACCGCGCCAAACGCGCTTCGAGTCCGTGGATGGCATTGCAAGCCGCTGACTGTTGCAAGTTAGCAACCAGCACATCGTTGGCGGACATCGCGAGATCGGCGATAGCGGAGCTTCTTGTCGCCGCCTGATGGAATTGGGAAATATCGATCCTCAACGCTGTGCCGGCCAACTGGACGATCGCTCTGGCAAAAGACAGTTGGGGTCGCGCACCAAACTTGGTTCCCACCGCGCCTTCGCGCCCGATGGCCGCGATTTCGATCGCCTCACCAGTCTCCAAAATCGCAAGCAACGAGATCATCGCAGTCACGGGGAAATAGACGTATTGGATGGGCGCGTCGGCGTCCTGCAAAATGTCGTATTGCTTAAGGGTAATATCCCTGAGGTGCGGCTCCAGGAGTGACAAGGACGTCGCATCCAGCATTGCCAGAAGGAGATTGGAAGGCCCAGAGGAAGTTGTAGCAGGGGCCGTAGTAGGCATGAAGGCAACCCCTCTAAAGGGCCCCGACCATCTCGGACCTGAACTGATAAGCGAGCGTCTGGTCACGGGGTCCGTCCTCGTAGCAAGCGATTTGCCAGAGTTAGTCTTCCCGCCAGTTAGTGCATTGTGCGCCAGTCTGAGGGTTCCTGTCGGTAACGTACATTACCGACAGGGTAGGGAAACCAGCTTCTTACGCGTATGTTTTGGGAAGGTGAAAAGCGATGCGCGTCTGGAGCAACTGATAACATTCACAAGACGCCTTCATTAGGCCCGGCCGGTTTAGGATCGTGACCTGCCGTCGACCGCGCTCGATCAAACCCTCACGTTCCAACTCCCCGGCAGCATTCGTGATGGTGGGCCTCTGCACACCCAGCATTTCGGCGAGCAGGTTCTGGGTGATCGGCAGTGCATCGTCGTCGCTGCGGTCACGCATCATCAGTAGCCAGCGCGCCAGTCGTTGCTTGAGGCCATGCGCACCGTTGCACGCTCCCGAGAGCAGAATCTGCTCGGTAAACGCCTGGACGTAAGCGTATATGAGGCCCCGGAAGGAAGGCATCTGCCGTACGGCCCGTGTAAATGCCGCGCGAGATATCTTTGTTGCGCTCCCCGGGATTTGAACCCAATACCGGGCGGAGGACCTGCTTGTGCCGAACACGGCTTGCACACCCGTGCAGCCCTCCCTCCCGATCGTTGCCATCTCAATGGTGCTGCCGTCGGAATACACCGCCATAACCGAGACGACACCGCTATCCGGAAAGAAGATATGGTCGAGCGGACTATCAGCGTCCACCAGGATCTGCTCGCGGCGGCAAGGGACGTGTTCAAGATGCGGCATAAGCCGCCTCAGATCGCGGGAAGGCAATGCGAGCAAGAGCCGATTGCGGGGCCATTTGGATAAAGCATTCATATACTCTAGAAGATGACGGATATGCGCTGGTCTCAAGAGGGAAGCGTACTCGCCCGCACCTCGCCAGCATGAGCCACGAGTTGCGCATGCCGCTCAACGCCATTATCGGGCTAACCGAGATGATGGTCACCAACGCGGCGCGGTTCGGCACGGAAAAGGCGCTGGAGCCGCTGCGCCGTGAATGCCGCCGGGACCCACCTCCTGAGCCTGATCAACGAGATACTTGACCTCTCGAAGATCGAAGAGCCGGCAAGCTCGAACTCAATCCCGAGCCTGTCAATTTGGCCAGGCTTATCGATTCATCGGCACTGCGGGACACCTTGCCGAGAAGAACAAGAATCGACTCATCGTTGAAGCGCAAGGAGAACCTGGGCGCGCTCAACGCGGACTCCATGCGGCTCAAGCAGATTCTACTCAATCTCTTGAGCAATGCCTGCAAGTTCACGAAAGAGGGCGAGGTTGCAGCTTGCGCGCATGATGGGTGGCGATGTGACCGCTAGGCAAGGGCTCGGTATTCACGGCGCGCCTGCCGGCGGTCGCGGACACATAGAATTTGTCAGTCCAGCCGAGGCTGTGGCGTTATCGACGTCGCGCGGTGACCTGGTCATGCGAGTTCACGCGGCGTCGCCGAGGCCGTTCACGGTACTCGCGAATATCCGCGTAAAATTGGCCGGTCTGCAGTTTGATACGCCGTAAATCTCCAGCCAGTTGGCTTGTGCGTGATGCCGTTGTCGATAATTTCAAACTGCTCGATCAGGACCGAAGTTCGAACCGCCGTGATGCCCGCGCTGCTCATGGGTTTGTGGTGCGAACGACGCCTGATTGCTTGCGGCGAATCTAGAGACGAGGACCGCGCGCCACCTTCTGCGCGTGCCATGTATCGCTCAGGCGGCGTCGAAGGCGTGACCCTGGATCAGTCCGAAAAATGCGGGTCACGGGTCCTAAACAAACAGTTCCTGAGTCGAAGATGGAACCTTCCCCATGTTCCTGCCAGTTGTGCGTCTGTATCAAGCCCCAAGGAGGAACTTCCACATGGTTTGTGCTCCGCAACGCAAAAGTGAGAGCCAACCTCCGCGAGCCGGATACTCCATCCCTGCTGAACGCGCGCGTGGCTGTCGGCCCAATCCGTGCTCTGGAACTGAAACAAAGAGCGCCGCTGGCAACTTCCAGTCAACGCGCGGCGAGCTGCCTTTATAAAATGTCGGGAACCCGACTTAGCGGCCGTGCGTTGAGTAGTCGGCGTGGAACAGGGGACGAGACGTGGCTAGCCCGTGCCGCGGCCCGATTGCTGCGGTGCGTGAAGCATAGCTCAAAGGGAGCGTCTCCATGACGACAGTCAGCGGGCCCACCGGGCGATCGCATCGCGCGCCCACTTCTTCGATAAAGCACTGTCTCAACGCCACGGTTCAGGCAGCCGACCACCTCGACGACTGGATCCGCCCGTACGTGGTTGAGCATCCGCTTCGCTACCGCCCGACCGAATTTTGTGCCGATCAACCGCAGTCGGCGAAAGGGCAAAAGCCAGTTCCTCCGTTCTCGCGCGTATCGGCATCGCATACTGCCGACCAATCTCGGGTGAACCGGCCCCCTCGAAATCGGGCGGTCTTTGTTCGCGATAGAAGCGTCTGGCTGTCACTTGGGCACTGCCTGAGGGTCCAGTACGACGCTCTCGCGGCTCCCGTCCCCCCGCATATCGCTGCGCTCGTCGAGCAACTCGATACGCAGAGATAGCATGGACCCCACA
>Ga0310909_10002154_pt1 | contig 11977 bp, 16 predicted proteins | sample GREbulkMGT000H_FD_203449 | JGI IMG/M metagenome (GOLD analysis project Ga0310909, IMG submission 203449) | Lab enrichment of tropical soil microbial communities from Luquillo Experimental Forest, Puerto Rico - GRE.bulkMG.T000H | ecosystem: Environmental > Terrestrial > Soil > Tropical forest >... | reverse complement strand
ATCGTAGTAACCTCGCCCATGGATGGCTCCCATTCGCTGCTGATTCGATCACAGCAGTTTGGCACTCAGATGCCGCAAGGGGGCCATCCACCCCATCATTCGATCACCTGGTCGGCGAGGGCGAGCAACCTGTCAGGAATTTGGAGGCCGAGCGCCTTGGCGGTCGTCAGATTGATGACGAGATCGAATTTGGTCGGTTGCTCAACCGGAATGTCTCGAGGCTTCGTCCCGCGCAATATTTTGTCGGCAATGTCCGCGGCGCGCCGAAACAGGTCAGGCAAGTTTGGTCCGTAGGACATCAGACCTCCCGCCTCAGTGAATGACGCGCGGCGATTCCAGTCCGTGCCTTTTAAGGGGGGGTGAGTGATTGGAGTGTTGTATCTTCCTCCGTCGCCTGTGGAAGATAATCGCCGTTACTGATGACAGTTGAGTGTCACAGCCAGGCTATGCTTCGCTTCGTCTTTGTCAAACAACCCGCCATGATGTTCCATAATGATCGCGCGCGCATGGAGGGAGCGCTGCCTTCGACTCTGAGTGCGGGCGCACTCCGCTAGCGACGATACTGGTATTGGAAAACCATAAGAGTAGACGCTAAAAAAATACCTAAGCCGTAGCGTAACCACGACGTAAGCGCATAACCTGCCGCGATCTGCTTAATGAGAGACGACAGCTACACTGGCGAGTTGAATGCTGTCAGGTCCGTGTAAGCCAATGGATCTAAGATACCTGGCCGAGAACCCTGAGGGTTCCCCCGAGCCCCGCCCTTTCTCCTGTTGGGCGGGGCTCTCGTTTTGGCGGACGGCGCAGCCTCGCCTCGCCGTTGGAACCGCATGCACTGCTATGGTATTGGGGGTGAAGGTGAGACAGGAGCCTTCAAGTGTCTCACTCTGTCCACCTTGAAGCCCCGCCCCCGACGCGGGGCCTTTCTTTGAAAGCCGCTCGGCACATCATCGGGCGGCCTCAGTAAGAGGAGGATGATCAATATGATCCATCCCGATGAAGCAAACGAGGTGCACACAGCAGCAGCCCATGCTATCGCTGGTTTTCAGCTTGCCGACATCGCCTTTGGCGTTCTCGTGAGGAATGGGATCTTACCGAAATCCGATGCCGAACGACTACTGAAGCAGGCAATCGCAGCCAATAGAACCCGGCATCCTGGCAATCAAGCAGCGGCTGAATTGCTGGCCGTCGTCTTACAAACCGTTTCCAAGTTCCACCCGGCACCTCGCCAGTAGACCGACCGAGAAATGTCATGGCTACGTCCCGTTGTCATCACCCCCATCTGAGGATGTTCGAACGGCCGTCCCAGGGGGCAGCTCAGTCGATGAGGGCCAGCGTCCAAGTCACGGCTCCCGGTGCGGTCACCAGTATGATCGTGGCTATGAGCACCAGACCCAACAGACAGAATAGGAGCACACGCTCGCGCATGCGGGTGCCCTTAGTACAAAAGCGGAAGTTGAGGCTGGTAAATCGGATAAATTGCCTCAGCCATCGCCCACGTCATGGCCGCTAGGATGGTCAACGCCATCCCGACGGCAAATACCAATCTAGCTATTTTTGGTTTTGGTTCCGGTGCCATGTGTCCCCTCCTGGCTCCAGATAGATGTCGCTATGTCGGACTTTAGAGGGGAATCGGGAGAGACGTGTGAGCCACTTCACACTTCGCCGCTTGTCCAAAAAATGATGGGGTACTCGCCCTACCGCTCCGGCCGCTCACGGCACTGGATCAAGAGCAAGAATCCAGCTGCCCCAGCGGTTAAACGCGAGGCCGAGGAAGATTGGGGCCGGGAGAAGTGGCGGTAGTCCTCAGGAGTGTTCAGGCAATCTTCTGCCGCCGTCGCCACCAGCCGAGAAGGCCACCGCTCTCGCGCTCGCAGCCTAGGAACTCCTCAACAGCGTGCCTTGCGTCTTTTTCAAGGCGCTCCGCGTCCCTATTGAGATTGTCGCAATCTCCGCCGATTGCTGAAATGTGAGCACACCTTACAATCCTTTTCCGATCGGCTGACACCTCAAACAAATATCCATAGTTCGGCGCGGTCTGCTGCTCCGCGAACACGCGCTCGCTTGCCCAATCAACCTCAAAGCCATTGATGATGCGCTTCATAATGGCCGCTCCAGACGAGGCCACTATCACCTCAGCCGCATGCGGTAGCTCAAGCCGTCTGATCGGGAATGGTATGCCGGATGATGGCTTCGAGTGATGTGATGGCCATCACGAAATGGTCGATTCAGGCCCCGTCGTCCAAGAAAAGCCCCGCCTTCGGTGAGCGGGCCTAAGACGATCAGCAATGTTCTTGCGGAAGAACGCCCCTTTCTTTCCGCGCGAATCGGGATCGCGATGCCAAAGAGCAATGGCGATAACCTCTACTTGCTTCTCAAGAAGAAAATGAGTGGCCAAGAGAGGACCACACGAATCCATTCGCGCAACCCGAGCACACCGGGGTAGTGCGTGTGCACCAAAAAAGCCAAGATCAGCCCGGTGCCAAGGTAGAGTCCAGCCGCCGCACCACCGCTCCAGATCGTCGTGCTCAAGCAGTCCTCCGCCGCCGTCGCCACCAGCCGAGAAGGCCACCGCCAGCAAAGATCAGGCCAGGAAGTCCCGCGCCCGCGATGGGACCGGGCACAGACACCGAAGGGGAAATCGTAGCCATCAACCCAACTACGTCATTGCCCTGTGCACCCAAGCTGTCGACAACAAAGTCAACGGTCGATGTGGGCTGGAGACGGACATCGTCAATCGTGAACGGAATTGTCCCCTGAAGCAGGGACAAGCCTGCAAAGGACGCGCTGAATACCGACGCTCCATCGACGAGTATCGTGAAACGGATACCGGCGCTTTCTAGATCGGTCAAGGAACCAGTGATGTTGAACGTGCCGGCGTTCGGAGCAGTGAACCGTGTCACCACAAGATCAGGAGAAGGGAACGACGAACCACCCGGCATCATGACGAGCACGTTGTCTGCCGTCCCGTCATTCGTGCACTGACCGGACGCGACTGAGCAGTTCGTATTCCCGAAAAAGGGGAGGAGCGTGAAGCCGACATTCAAAGCCGTTTCGGTGCCGTAGGTAAATGGGAAGCTATGTGGGTCACCGGGTGCAGGTTGAACGCCGGTGTTGTTGAAATCAGTAACTACATCGAAACTGGCGGCCATCGACGCTTGGACAGCGATGCCAACCATCGTCAGGGCGATTATTGCACATGCAATTTTTCGTCTCATGGCACACTCATTTAGCCGTGCATTCGGCAGTCGCTGGCGTGACAAGGAGGGCCATACAAGCGAAAGCGCCCCATGCTGCGGCCGTGCTGAGTAGCGCTGCGTCTTCAATTTCATGATTGCTCCCCTCTCGACGAACCGCCGCGGCCACCACGAGCGTGGGTTTCAGGACAACCATGTCAATTGCTGTTTTTTGGACGGCGTAAACTAGGCGTAAAAATACGAAGCCATTGCGTCACCGCAGAGTAGGCGCGATCTGCGCGCATTAATGAGTACACGCCCAGCCTCATGCATGCTGCGGCGTGCTCAGCAACATCTGCTGTGACGTGTCGGTACTGAGGCGAGCAGCGTTCAAGTTCTCGGCCGCGCCGCTGCCACCGCCAAAGCCGGCCATCGCTTGCACGAGCTGAGAGGTTTGAGAGGTCGGGCCCTGATTGGAATCGCCGCAGGGCTTTTCTCCCGCGCATGAGATTGTCCGGCGCCCAACGCCGATTTGCAGAATGTTGCCCTCAAGCATTCCCGATACGGTCACCGCGACGCGCCCGCAATCCTGATCGCCTATCGCCACGAGCTACGCGCAAGCGAACTTTGTGAATTGACCTGGAATATGATCGAGCTTGATAGCGGCCGCATCCATGTGCGACGAACCAAGAACGGTGTCGATGGCACGCACCCGCTCACCGGCAAGGAGATCCGGGCCCTACGCCAGCTGCGGCGGGGAGAATCTGCAAAGCCCACTGCCGGGCTTTCCTCTTGCAACTCGCGAATGGCCCGGCCACGCCGTCGGCGCTCAACCAGCTCTAGAGGAGAGCGGTGCAGAATTTACACGTCAGCGCCACCTTGGCCACAAATTGCACACAGCGAGAACCGGTCGAGGGCAAGGCCAATCACTCTAAAGGGCGCTCTCGCGGTCACGCGACCAAACTTTCCGGATCGATCACCCGGACCTGCTTGCAACAACTCCGGGGCAGGAATCTGAACGTCCGCTGATGATCCGGTCTGGGCGGCGGCTCAGAATGCATGCAAGCCAGAAAGGTCTGGGCAATCTCCTCGACCGCCCGCTCGCCCCTGCTGCAGGCCAAGCAGGGCAGCAGTTTGATCGTCCGCGGAATGAGCTCGGTGCCGACGGGATCTACTTTGGTGCTGCGACGAGGCATGGCATTTCCGCGAGGCGAACGCGAGGAGAACGCGACTCATCAGGCGCCTTTTTTGACCCTCATGCAAGCTTGGCACAGATGATGAACGTCCATCGTTTTTTGGGAAAAATTTGCTGGCGGAAAATTTTCGTGAGTTTGCATTATTTCGAGCTCCCCCGCGGTCGGGCGCGAGCATAGTTGAATTCGCATTCCATTCCCCCCTGGCCCCTGGTTTTGACAGGTGGGTTACATCCGATAGACGGGATGATTTGGATCGAGAGGCAGGCCATCCACCCCCACGCGTCGGTCGTAGCCGAGCCGTTCCACGTCCTTTTTGCTGGAGTTGTGACAGCGCTCGCACAAGCTCTGCAATTTCCCGAGCCAGAACTTGTTGACGTCACCGCGCCACGGCTCAATGTGGTCCGCTACGTGAGCAGCAGTCACTTTGCCTTCGGCCAAGCACGTCCGGCACAGCGGCTCGACCCTCAGTTGATGCTTGGCTATCCGTCGCCAACGCTCGGTTCCATAAAGGCGCATCGAATTCCCCCTTGCGGCGACTGTTTGCATACCGTGAGCGCCGGACCGTGAGTATCCGGCACGAACTCAATGCAACAGCGCGTCCGGATCCGCCGCGCGCTCGATGACAGCCATCTCAACATCCAAGTGTTGACGGTAGCCGACCGCGATATTAGCGAGATCGGCCTGCAGAAGTGCGAGCTCCGCCTCCCACTCGCGGCGCGGAACTGCTTGCGAGCCCGCATCTGGGCGCAGAGAAAACCCAAGCGGTAGGCGCGTTGGAGAGGGTGCATTTGGCGCATCGAAGGCCTCGGGAATTCTACGCTACCCAGTTACGTGCGCCCGACAATACCAAAGCCAGCGCTCGCCGGCATACTCGAACGCAATACCTGGCTGACCGCAGATGTGACAGGCGCGGAAGTCGGGGCGGTGATCTAGGCAGTACCAGACCCAACCATTCGCCCTTTGCTCGATGAAGGCACCAGGCCTGCCGCAGTGACAGCTGCCGCGATCGACGGCTTTCAACCGCCCGACCAGCCCGGAAGCGAGGCCGCACAGGGCGGAGAGCTCGCACACCTCTGCTAAGACCGCCGGCGCTCGTAGCTGCTCGTCGAAGTACCGCCGATAATCCTCGACCCAGGCGCGGGTGAGCGGGACGGGATGGGGCTCGACCTGCCTGCCCCTCCTGGCGGCCGTCACGGTTCGCATGGCTCGCATCCTCTTTCCTGACGGATTCAGCCTACCGCCGGTTGTGGTCTCAGCGTCGGACAGATCGGACGGTCGGACGTGAGGCCTTAGGTGCGAGAGGGAACTTTTTAAAAGAGAGGGGCCGCGTTGGTGCAATTTTCTGTTCACTTACGTGCGCGGTCCGATCCGTCCGACAGTGTCCGATTTTTCTATCTCCAGTTGCCGTTTTTGGTCACGATGCACGCCTTTCGCGCAGCATGGTGGTGACCGCTTTTTTGCGTATCACCTCGGTCCGGCGACGATCGGCGAACCGAACCCTCACGCTCGGGTTGAGTGTCCAAACCCGGCAGACCTGCGTCCGGTCGGCAGGATCCAGCCAGCCGCCGGCGATCAGGGGCGAGAGCCGCTCGTTGATCGTGACGAGGGACTGGCCCTTCAGGTCCCGGACATTGGAGGCGAGATCGGCGGCGCGGAAGCGCTCCAGATCGGACGTGAGGATGAAGCTCGCAAGCTGCTTCAGTTGCTCGGCGGCGCCGCCTAGGCGATAGAACTCGTGACCATGCGGGATGACGAACTCGCGGATAATCTGGTCTACCCGCTTGATGATGGTCGAGCCGATGAAGTTCGGCAGCGTCGGACCGTGCTCTTCGGCCACGTGAAGGATGGTGGCGAGACTGCCAGCATAACCGGCCAGCTTGCCGACGAAGGACTGGAACCCGTCCGCGCACCCGTCGCCCATCTGCTCGAGGCTGTACAGGTAGTCGAGCAGCCCGTTGAGGCACGCGAGCGCGTCCTCGGTCAATTCGAGCCGCTGGCGAGGTGTAGACAGCAGCCTCTCGACGAGCAGACCATATTCCGTCGCGTTGCTCTCGATATCTTGGCCGCGGTTGGCCATCGATATCATCGCTACGAGGAAACGCTGTAGCAGCCCGTCTGAGGTCAAACCTTGCAGCTCCGCGAGCCGCGCCGGTTGAATGCCGCCGAGGATGCTGACCGAGAAGTCCGAAATAGGAATGTTGCCGCGCTTGATGCGAAGAAACCCGTAGCCCTCGCCATCATAGACCTGCAACCAGAACCCACGATCACTCCCTCCGCGCGCTGCTCCACCGTACCTCTCCATGCTCGCGATCCAACCGGCGAGCTCGTCACGCTTGACCAAGACGCCGCGAGAGGACTTTGCCAAAGCGTCACCGAGCGCCTCGATCGTTGTGTCGTAAACGACGTAGTGTAGCGGTTCCTGCGGAGCGTCTTCGTCATCCGCTTTGCCGCCGGCGGCGATGTGGTCGCGCAATTGAGCCTGATACTCACGCCAGAGTCTGCGTTGCCAGCGCTCCAGCGGCCGAGCGGCGGCATTTATGATCGGAGTCTTTTTCTTCGATGGATCGCCGACGAGCAAACCCCACAGCCGCGGCCGTGCCTCCCAGTCCCCGTGGCGCATCATCTTGACTTTGAACCGGTGATCGATGGCGCCGGACAGGGCGCAGAGCACGGAGAGCGCCATCGCGCTCGGACAGCCGCCGATGATCAGGCTCTGTCGCTCGACGAAGCGCCCGACGATCACCGGCAGCGTGGCGAGGGGGAAGTCCGGCAGCTGAGCTTGCGCCCAGGGATCGAGCAACGTGTCGGTAGGAACAGCGGCAGCAAATTTCTTATAGCCAGAATGCACCGTGTCTCTGAGCTTGCCGAGCTCGGTATCGCGGCGACGAAGGCGCTCAGGATCTTTCGTTTGGGTGCTGTCGAGCAGCGCCCGCAGCACGCCCCGCGCCGCCAATTCAGGCAGTCCGTGTGCGGCGAAGCTCGCTGCTAGCGGCACGAGCGTGGGGTGAAAATGCTCGCCAGTGATGATCTCGCCGAAAGATTTGCTCCAATCGAGCGCCTCGCCGTCATCGCGCCCTGGGTCACCCGACTTCGTTGTCGACACGTTCGGCGCTGCTGTCGTGAGTACGACCAGCGCCCGATCGAGATCGATCTCGCAGTCGGGATGCAGTTCGACGATCTCACATAGCCGCGGCGCGTTCTTGCAATGCCACGAGCCGGGCCAACGGATCGGGTGACAAATTGGGACATTCGTGGTGTCGCCACCGACGAGATAAGTCGCGAGCTTGCGCGCGCGTTTGAGCTTCTCAAGGTTGTCGCCTTTGGCACCCTGAGCGAGGCGCCAATACAAATGCACTCTGTCGTAGACCTGTTCGGTCGTCGGATTGGTCCATTGCCCGCCACTGCGTACGACGAGAGTTGCGGTGCCGAGCAATTGCTCGAGCTTGACGCGCGCCTGTTGCGGATCTTCATCGCATTCAACCACTAACGCTGGGCCGATCAGAAGATCCACCTCGCGGGCATGGTCCTTGTTGTTGAAGACCGCCACCGGCGGACAGAAGACTGTCGCTCGAGGTTGATTGGCTGCGCGCCGCGCATCGTCTTCGGCGACGTCAATGACAAAACCTAACCCACCGGCCAGGCTCGTCGGTGTGATCCGCACCGGCTTGTCCGAATCGTCGTTCTCATAAAACGCGCGCATACTGATGAAGCCATCCTTGCCGACATAGCGGAACAGCGCCTGAACAAAAATTTCAATCTGGTCACGGTTGGGTTCGAGCAGCATCATTGCTCGCCCTCCTGTAATTCCTGCAAGCGATGCCAGACCCACCCCGGCTTATAGCCGCGCGCGGTGGCAACCAGACGCAACCGGTCCTTGTCATGTCCGGCCCAACGCAAACACTGCCAGTAGCTCATGGTGCTGAGCCGATCGGCGAGCACGAGCGCTTCGCCGCGACGCTCGACGTGGGTGCGGGGACCGGGGGGCTCGCGCAGTACGGCGCCGCATTCGGGGCACTCGAGACAGGCGAGCGGAACGAGTGCACCGCAGTGGTCGCAGCGTTGCAGCGGCAACGGTTGTTCGCCTTTCTCGCGCCCCTTGAGCGTCCAGTTCTGCGGCGCGTCGGCGGGGCCGAAACGGAACGTGTTGCTCGCGTGATCGAGGATGAACGCCTTGGCTTTGCCCGGTGCTGGGCGGAGGGCTCGCCCAATCTGCTGCAAATGAAGCGCAAGGCTCTTCGTCGGCCGCAGCAGGATCACCGCCACCACTCCCGGCACGTCGAGGCCCTCGGAGATGATCCCGCAGTTGCTGACTATTTGTAGTTCGCCGCTGCCGAGCGCGGCGATGATGCTACGGCGGAGCTCGGTCGGCGTGTTGCCATCGAGATGTGCGGCGCGGTAGCCGCGAGCACGAAAGGCCTCGGTCACTAGCTCGCTATGTTGGATGTCGACGCAATACACGATCGCCGCCCGGCCGGCGCAGAGCCGGGTATATTCGTCGACCGCGGTGCTGATGATGACACCCTTCGACATCCGCGCGGCGAGCTCGTCGGTGGCGTAATCACCAGCACGAGTACGGATGCCGGAGAGGTCGGGGCTGCGCGCAGGCGCGAAGGTGGCGAACAGCGACAGATAGCCGGCGGCGATGAGCTCGCTCACGCTCGGACCGATCGCCAGCGCGTCGAAGATGTCGTCAAGCCCCTTGCCGTCGAGGCGCTGTGGGGTGGCGGTGACACCCAGGACTTTCGCTTGCGGGAAGGCGGCGAGGATACGCCGCCACGTGTTAGCAGCCGCATGATGACTCTCATCGATGACGAAAAGATCGGGCGGCATAAGATGTTTGAGCCGCCGCACCAGGGTCTGCACGCTCGCAACTTGTACCGGATGCTCGAGCGCCGCCAGATCGCAGCCGGCGACGACCAGCGCATGCGCCACTCCGAGGGCATCGAGTGCCCGCGTGATCTGCTGTATGATTTCGTCACGGTGGCCGAGAATGCAGACACGATTGCCGCGCCGGACAGCACCAGCGACGACCTCGCTGAAGATTACGGTTTTGCCGCAACCGCACGGACCCTGATAACACACACGCCGAACACCGCTGCGGAATTGTGCGCGCAGCCGCGCCAGATCGTCGACCTGATAGGGACGCAGCACCAGCGGCACGGCCGGTGTTGCGGGCGACAACAAATCGGGCACGAGCTCGATGTCGCTCATGCGCCGCCTCCAAAATGGTCGATTTCATTTCCCCAAGCGGCCGGCCGCCGTTCGCAGGCGCTTACGGACCGCGTGACGATGGTCATGCAGGCTCCGAGGCCACTTTGCAGCAGCGCCTCACAGGCGACGCGACCGGCGCCGATGAGTACGACTCCGGTCCCAGGTTCTTTGCCGATCGAGCCGTCGGGGCGGATGAACTTTGTCTTGCCGCTGGGAAAGAGCAACAATTGCGCGTTAGGCACGACAACCTCGTGAAACCAATCGGCCGAGGTCCTCGCCGCACACAGCGCGATGCCGTTGCCGTGCGCGAAAAACTTCCGCAGCCAAGGCACCTGCCCGCGGCGACCGCCGAATGGCGGGTTGAGCCAAACCAGGCCGTGCCACGGCTGCCGTAGACCATCATCGGCGATCGTGTAGATCTTCCGCGCGGGGACGATGCAATACGGATTGCTTCGGCCTGGGTGCGCCGCGTCGAGGTCGAACTCCTCGATGCCGCCGCGCCTAATTCCATCGAAGGTGGATTGCGGCGTGAACCATTCGAGCGGCTCGATCGGCACCGCGAGCTCGTGCTCAGCCATGTGCGCCACCATCTGGTAATTTCAGGTCGCAGCCAAAGAAATTACGTCCGAGCTCGAGGGCGGCGTGCAGCACCACGAATGAGCCGGCGCAGGGATCGATGATGACGTCGTCTGGCTGCGTGGTTGCGGCGATCAGGCGCTTGATGAGTCCGATCGGCTTGGTGTGCGGGTAAAGTTTTCGGGGGTAGCGTTTCAGGTCAATCTTCTCGACCCAACGGCACCAAATCCCGCGGTCTCGCCACGTCGCGCGCGCCCTCTTCGGCGGCTTCTGCAAGGCCAACAAATAATCGCCGCGGTTACGACAACGGTCTCCTTGCCCAGGGCGCAAGTTGTCCCAAGCGATCAAATCGACACGCTCGAGGAGTTGTTGAGAAATACGGAGATGATGTCCCTCGCACAGACAAAACTTGTCCATCCAGCGCATCAAATAGCCGCTCGGCTTAAGGATGCGTGCGCTCTCGATGCAGCATGCGTCGATATAATCCTCGCTCATCGCCGGCAGCTTGGCGCGCCCGCGCTGGCGTTCGCCTTCGTTGCCGTACTTCTTCTTGTCCATGATCGCGCGATGCTGCGGATCGAAGAACACAAGCGGCGCGTAGCCGTCCGGCAGCAAACGCAACAAAACCAGTGCGTCGCTTTGCTGGGCAACATTTAATCGCAAGGCAGCAAACGGCGCGGGAGCAACGCAAGCTGCATCGGGAGTCTCGTCTAGGCCGTGCCCATATCCGCTCGTACGCTGCATCACCACTCACTCCACCCGAACAAGAAGGGGGCCCGCTGCGCGAGCCACCCTCACGCTTGTTGTTCTTCAAAACGGAGCTTCTTCCTCTTCCACCGCGTCTACGGCGCGTGCCGGCGGCTTTCGCGGTGGTGGCGGCTCGGGCAATGGACCGTTGCCAGCCGTCGGTGGTGGAGTAGCGCAGCGTACGCGAATGCCGCCCTTTTTTTCGCCCTGATACTCGACATCAGGATCGTAATAGAGCGTGATCCAGTTCCCACGCCACTTGTCACCGTCATCGCCAAGCAAGCGCGCAAGAGCACGTGCATTTGTCGGATTAAGAACTAGGCAACGATCTTCCCCGACGAAGTGCACGAGATCGCGCGTTTCTTTACCCATCAGAACGTCCCACTCCACGTAGCTAATCTGCAGGGTCAGGTTGCCGGCTTTGACGTCCTGCGCAGTCATCAAGCTCGAGCCGTAGCGTTCGCTGATACTCGTCATCTCAAACCTCCTGTTGGTTGACGGGTTACGTTTGCTTCTCACTGAAACTTGCCAGTTCGTATCGGCATCACGATCGCGAACGCTGCTGCGTCGTCCGAATCAGTGATGCGGATCGCTGGGTTTGAGGGCCCGTTGACATCGAGCGTGACCTTCTTGCCGCCGAAGGCCTCGAGCACGTCGGTGAGATAAGAAACGCGCGCGGCGAAACGCCCATCGCCGGTAATTTCAACGCCCTCGATAATGTCGTCGGTTTCGTCGGTGCCAGTCATTGAGACATGCAACGCCTCATTCGACCACGCGAGCCCCGCGGTACGCATCACGTGTTTCATTTTTTGGTCGAACAGCGCGTCAATACGGGCGAGTGCCTGACGCAAGTTGTCGGTATCGACGGTGACGGTGTTGCCAGATGCCGGAGGAATGATGCGGGCGTAGTCCGGAAACGTACCGTCGATGAGCTTCGCGGTGAGCGCCAGGCCGGGCAGTAAAATCTCGACCAACCTATCGGAGAGTCGCACCGAAACTGTTTCGGGCGCCGGTTTCCTCTTCAGCAGCTTGATGAGGATCGCGACGATCTTTGCTGGGACGATGATGCCG
>Ga0310909_10002147_pt1 | contig 11990 bp, 10 predicted proteins | sample GREbulkMGT000H_FD_203449 | JGI IMG/M metagenome (GOLD analysis project Ga0310909, IMG submission 203449) | Lab enrichment of tropical soil microbial communities from Luquillo Experimental Forest, Puerto Rico - GRE.bulkMG.T000H | ecosystem: Environmental > Terrestrial > Soil > Tropical forest >... | reverse complement strand
AAGCCAGTTCTGATCAAGGAACGAGGCGAGGGCGGGCTGCGCGAGCTGCGCCTCCCAGACGATACCGAGTAATGAGGCTCGTGCCTCATCCTCCTCGCGCGCCAGCAGGGAGAGGACCTCGGCGATCTCGGCTGCATCACGATCGATGGTGTCCGGACCGGGCCCGAGCCCGAAATCGATGAGCCTGCGACGCTCGGGCGGCGCCAAAGCAAAATGAGCGATCTCGTGGAGGATGACATAAGCCTCGGTAGCGCCGTTCAGCGCTGCGCCGTCCCAGTTGTATGAGCACCGCGTCCCCTCCGGATGGATTGCGATGCCAAACGAACGAGCGACCAAGAGTGCGGCGCGGCGATGCCGCTCCGCCTCCGCGCCGGTGGCACGGTCCGCCGAAGTCGCACGAATTTGGCAAAACACCGCGCGAGCGAACGGATTGCCGAGGCCGGCCATGAAGCGGTCGAGAGCGGGTCGGAGTAGCTCTCGGGGGATCGGGCTCAAGATCACGCATACTAGGTGGGATCTTCTAGCTCGCGCGCGAGGTGCCGTGATGCCGCGATTTACAAAACGCAAAGAGGCGGCCTGGCGGGCCGCCTCTTCCACAATGCGAGCCGACTACCGATCGTCGCCGTCGCGACCGGTCGATGCATCGACCGTCGGAGCGACCGGCACCCGCACGCCGCTCAGAACCCAAGCGCGCTGGCTCGGAGCAAAACGCGGCGCCAGCAACCCGTCATTGATCTCCCGCGTCACGGCGAAACGGTTGAACACCGTTGGCGGAAGGTAGAGACGGGAGTTGTCCTCAAAACCGTCCGTCGGGGTGTCGATGTCACCTTGCGCGGCGGTGATGATGCCCTCGTCGTTCCCTGATACCCTTTTCACCTCCGCGGCGTAGGCATCGAACAGACGCTGCTCAAGGTTCCTGACCTGCGGTTCGAAGGACGCCCACCGCTCGTAGACGTCGAGATAGATCTCATTGGCGAGACCGCTCGGAACGCCGCGTTCACGAAATTCGCGCTGTGCCTCGAAACCGGTGTCCGAGTCGAACTTGTCGGGATCGCGCGGAAGGTTCGGGTTGTCCCCGACGACCTGTGGCTTGTTCTGTTCGCCGCTCGGTCCCGGGCCGGGAACGATCGACTGCAATTTCCCGATCTCGCCATCCTGAAACGCATCAGCAGCTTTGCCGAAATCGTCTGGGAAGCCGCCTGTGAAGGGTAATTCATAAAGTGGGTGAATCCAGTTGGTGCCCAGATAGTTAAATTCCCAATAGGAGTGCACGTCCGACTGTTGGAAAGCATTGTAGGCTCCCATGCTCTCATTGATGGGGACGACATTTGTTTGCACGTCGGGAAAATGATCGGACGCGCTCGGGAAATGAGGGTCACGACCGTCGACAGTGAAGATGTTGCCGGGCACATTGTTGCCGGTGCCCATCCTCGCGAGGATGTCGGCGTCACGTTGGGTGAGAGTCCCGAATTGCGCGTGGCCGTCTTTGCGCGGAGCGGCGACGTTGGGGACAGTGATGTCGTGGATCATCCAGCCCTCGTACCAGCCGCTCTCGTTGTTGATCACGAACAGCGGCGAGATGTCAGTAAAGACATCATTGAAGGCGCGCGGGTCATTGGGATCGGTGGGCAGCCCCGGCTTCGGCTCCAACACGACGCGCACGGCACCGACCGTGGGTAAGCCGCAATTACCTCCCGTAACGGTCAACTGAACGTGGTCATTGACGCCGGGGAAAATGGTCGTAAAGACGTTCGGTTCGAAACCCGTCGTGTCCAGCAGGTAATATTGGAACAACTGGCTGGCACCGTCGGCTTCAGCAAACACCTGGAGCGGTAGGTAAGTGTGCGGCCGATTCGCCAACTGCGCCAACCGATCTATCAGCTCCCCGCGCAGATTGACGATGTCCCCGCGCCCGCGGACCGCAGCTTCATCCGCATCAGCAGTTGGATTGGGATGGCATGGCGGCGGCGGTTGTTCCGCTTTGGCATGATGTATACCCAACAACATTGTTGGAACTGTAAGTGCTAACACCGAACACAATGTGGCAAACCGTGCCCCGATTATTGTCTGTCGCTGCATGACCCCTCACGGAAGGTCCGGTATTCGGCGTTGGTGGGTCACAGAGTGTCCGCATTGCAGCTCAGACGCAGAGAAACCGGGCGATTTCCCTTGTGTAATCGATCCAATAAACTTTTCGTGAGCGGCCTAGCCAATGGCGGTGGGGCGAGTGGCTAGCTGGGTTTACCTGGAGCCGTTGGGATCTTTGGCTTGGCGCCATCGGGAGAGTTCTGCTGGTAGACGATTTCCGCGATCTTGAGCAGCAGTTCGCGGGGGGCGTTGGCGGTGATCGCGTAAGCAAGCCCGTCGTCGACCCAGTAGAATGCGCTGATGCCGTTCTGTTCCCGGTATTTGAATTCGGTCTCTCCAGAAAAATCAACCGAGAGATAGTAGCAGCTGAGCCGGGTACCCTTGCCGTCCTCGTACATGAACATAGCCGCGGGGCCGCTGTCGGCAGGCAAAAGGCGTCCGCCCATCAGCTGGAAACCGAGTGCCGCAAGGTCGGGTGCGATCAACCGATGTCCGAGGCGCTTGGAAAGCCACTGCACCAGATGGGCCTCTTCGTTGGCGCCGACCTCGACCGGGTGGCGAGTTTCCACCGAGAAGGTCCGGTGCGCTGCAATGGCGTCATCAAACACCGTGCTGGCAAGGACTGCCGAAGCCGACGAAGTGAGGCGTGGCACCAGGTCGCGGGCAGTCCACCCGGCGATCCCTCCGAGGAGCAGCAAGACGACGGATGCCGCAATTCGCGTGAACCGTTGGTAACGGCGGCGGCGCTGCGCAGTGAGCAGATAGGCGACACGGAGGCGCGGCGGTGCGGGCGTCTCGGAGACGGCGCCGAAGGCGACACGCAACGCCGCTCGCTGCTCGGCATATTGCGACAACCTCTCACGCTCCTCGGGATGCGCGGCGAGATAGGTTTCGACCATCTCGGCGCGCTCGGGCGCTAGACGACGATCGATGCTGGCCTGTAGGTCGTCCTCATCTACAGGACCGCCCGCCACCCTCACTTTACTCTCCTCAGCGCCGCATTTTTGCGCGGACTATCTTCGTTAACATCGCCGTGCATGCGTTGTCGGAGGCGCTCGCGGCCGCGATGAAGTCTGGACATCACCGTGCCGATCGGCACACCCAAAACGCGCGCAGCTTCCTCGTAGGATAGATCCTCGACCCCGATCAGTAGCAACACCGTTCGCTGCTCCTCGGGCAATGCCGAGAAGGCACGCAACAGATCGCGATGCTCGAGAGCCGAATCCTGCCCGCCGTCGATCCCGGGCAGCTCGGTCTCCGCGGTCAACGCGTCGTGCAGGCCGCGCCGCCGCGCGCGATGCTGATCGCTCAAAAACCGATTGTGAAGAATGGTGTAGAGCCAGCTGCGCACACTTCCATCGGACCGCCGGAGATGCCAGGAAGACAGTGCGCGTTCGAGCGTATCCTGAACAAGGTCGTCGGCGCGCTCACGGTCGCCACGCAGCAAAGCGCAAGCGAAGCGGCGCAATCCTGGGATCTGCGCTTCGATCAGAGCGGCTCGGTCCGGCATTGCCCCACCGTAAGACATACGGCCGCCGAGCAGCCGCGAGACGACTCGACCCGCCGACGGCAAAATCCGGGCCGCCAACGAACTTTCGACCGGTGCTTCCGGGATCATCGCTGCTCTGGTGCTCAAGATGTAATCACTTTCCTGTTAACTAAACCACCCTTTTGGATCACGTCCGCGGTCCGTTCGGCCTCACGCATCATCCGTCATCGATGTTAAGACAGCTCGGGGCGAGCATTTATTTCCGCGAAAGTCGACGAAAAAGAGCCGGAGGGTCGTTTTGATCTTCCAGCCCCGGCCAAAGGCGCCTCCACCAACAGAGATCAGTGTACTCTTCGGGGTAGGGGCATGGTCATCGCAGGGAACAGGTATGATCCGAACCGGGGAAGAGTATCGCGCCGGGCTGCGCGACGGGCGGGAGATCTGGATTGAGGGCGAGCGATTACTCGACGTAACGACTCACCCCGCCTTCAAGCCGGTCGTCGATAGCAAGGCGCGCATGTACGACATGGCGCATGAGGGGCCGTCGGCCGAGGTCATGCGCTTTCGCGATGGCGACGAGTTCTATTCGACCCTGCTCCGACCGCCAACCGAGAAAGATCACTGGCACGAGAAATGGCGGGCGATCGACCTCTACCTCAAAGACATCCGCTGAGTATAGACCCCTGTCGGCGACGAGACTATCGGCTAGATGTGGTCACTGCTCGACGGCCGCGAGATGCTGAGCGAGATCGATCCTCGCTTCGGCGACAATATCGACCGGCACATCCGCCGCGTTCTGCAGCACGACCTCTTCCACGTCTCGGCGAACACCGATCCCAAGGGCGACCGCTCGAAGCGCCCGCAAGATCAGGACCCTGACATGATGGTGCATGTCGTGAGAGAAACCGATGCCGGGATCATCTTGCGCGGTGCGAAATACGAGACCGCTGCGTCCTATGCCGACCAGGCTTTTCTAAAACCGACCATCGCCGGCTGGAGCGATGAGCAGCTATCGGATTATGCGGTCGGCTGCATCGTCAAGATGGACGCCCCCGGGGTCAAGCACCTCTGCCGCTCGGGCTTCGCTGGCCGCGGCAGTCCGGCCGACTATCCTCTCTCCAATCGCTTCGATGAAGTCGACACGCTCGTCGTTCTCGACGATGTCCTCATTCCCTGGGAGGACGTGTTCTTTTACCGGCATACGCGCGCCGCCTCCTTTATTCGCGGCACCCTGCACCGTTATTCGGCGTTTCCCTATGTCCTGCGCATTCTCTATACCGCGATCTGATGATCGGGGCGGCGCTGTGGAATGTAAAGCAGACGGGGCTCGACAAGCTGCAGGCGGTGCGCGAGAAGCTCGCCGATCTGGTCTGTTATCGCGAGGGCATCAACGTCCATCTGATCGCCGCCATTGCAGAAGCCCAACCAAGCCCGGGCGGCCTGATGATGCCGCATCAGTCGCTGCTTTATGCGGGCCGCGTTCACGCCTGCGCCAACCTGCCGCAAATGATGCACATTGCGCGCGAGCTGTGCGGCGGCCAGATCTGCGTGACCCCCAATGCGGCTTCTTTTGCCGCACCGGGCGCCCGCGAGTGGCTGCAGACATTCTATTCGCTCAATGACAATTGGCTGGCCGAGGACCGCCGCAAGCTACTGGCATTTGCGCGCGATCTACTGAACTCCGATTACGCCGGCCACCGGCTGACTTTTGTCCAATTTGCCCAGGCGCCGCACTTCAATCATTTGAACGCGGTCTACAACGCCTTTGACTTTTCCGGTCCATTGGAATTCGTCAAGAAGGCAGCCGATCTCTCCGATCGGGTCGGCGGCGAAGCGGGCTGACCGGCCGCATTAGCGAGGCTCGACGCGCTCCGCGTCGGCATCGACTGTCTGCGGTGATGCTACACCCATCGAGACGTAGATGCTCATCAGGGATTCCACCCCGATATTTGCGGGCTTGACCCACGCGGCCGGCACATAGATCAGCGCGCCGCCGACCGGCACGGGAGCGGAAGGCACGAGGACCACGTGATAGTGCTGTCCACCGATCAGAATGGGCTTGGGCATGGGCAGCAGTCCAAGGACCGTCGCGCCCCCTTCTCCGCCAAAAGAGCACCAGACCGGGCTCATGCTCTTGAGGCCGTCCTGGTCGCGTCTCTCCATGATCGCGACAAAGCGCTTGGTGACATCGTAGAGATTGCCGACAAAGGGGATGCGCTGCATCAAGGAGTCGAGCAACGAGCGAATTCGACTCTCCAGCCGAGATTCGACGGCAATCCCGAGAAGATAAACCAACCCAACCACAACGACTGCGCCCAGTGCGTAAGCCACCGCCGGTGAATCAGAAAAGTTGAAGCCGATCGACAGCAGGATGCGGCCGATCGCACTGTCCGGCCCGAGGTAGGCGAAAATGAGGGACCCGACCCAGACGATGACGGCGATCGTCACGGCGAGCGGCAGCAGGACGAGAAACCCTGCAATGAAGGTGCGAAAGCGGCTGATCATCCGACGCCGGCAGAGATTAAATCCGGTGCGCCCTCATTCGGCAGCCTTGCCGGACACATCATGACGCTCAGCTACCACGGACCCTTGCTGCTTCGATAGCCTCTTGACCTTCTCCCGCAAGGTTTGGAACAAGACATAGAGGCCCGGGATTACAAAGATCCCGAGAAAGCTCGCCGCGACCATGCCACCAAATACCGCAGTACCGACCGCTCTTATCGTCGCCGCACCGGCACCGGACGCAATGACGAGCGGAACCAAGCCGGCAATGAAGGCGAACGATGTCATCATCACCGCCCGGAACCGCAATCTCGCACCTTCGATCGCGGCATCGACAATCTCCCGCCCGTGCTGCCGCTGCTCCATCGCGAATTCGATGATCAGAATGGCGTTCTTGGCGGCGAGCGCGATCAGCACGACGATGCCGATCTGCGCATAGATGTTGTTGTCGAGGCCAAACACCAGCAACGCCGCCATTGCTCCGAAGAGACCGACGATCACCGACAGCAGCGCTGCGACAGGTATCGCCCAGCTCTCATAGAGCCCAACGAGAAACAGGTAGGCGAAGACGATCGCCAAGCCGAGGATCGAGCCGGTCTGACCGGACGCCGCCTTTTCCTGCAGCGCGGTGCCGGTCCATTCATAGGAAAAACCGGGCGGCAGGGCGGCGGCGGCGACGGCCCCCATCGCGGCGAGCGCCTCCCCCGATGAGTAGCCGGGAGCCGGCCCTCCGTTGATCGTGACCGAGCGCAGATTGTTGTAGCGAACAATCGACGCCGGGGCGGTGATCAGCTCGACATCGGCAACGGTGCGCAATGGAATGAGATCGCCTTGCGCTGTGCGGACCCGCACGCGGAAGATATCCTCGACCCCTTTGCGATCAGTTGCATCCGCCTGGACCTTGACCTGCCAGGTGCGGCCAAAGCGGTTGAAGTCATTGACGTAGTTCCCGCCCATCGTGGTCTGCAAAGCGCTGAATATGTCGCCGATCGACACGCCCAAGGTCTCGGCGCGCTGGCGGTCCAGGTTCAAGTACACCTGCGGTGTGGAGGCGCCGTATGTCGTATAGACATTGGCCAATGCTGGGTTTTGATTGGCGGCGATGACGAGCCCATCTGCCACTGCCGATAGATCCTTCGGGCTCGCGCCCGCCAGACTCTGTAATTGCAACTCGAACCCGGCCGCGTTGCCAAGCCCCTGTATTGGCGGCAGATTAAAGGCAATGATATTGGCAGTCGCAATCTGTCGAAACGCGCGATTGAGCTCAGCCAATGCCGAAAATACAGAGAGCGACGCGTCCGTTCGTTCATCGAACGGCTTCAGTCCCACGATGACAATCGCCTTGTTCGGCAGCGAGAGACCGTCGATCAGGCTGTAGCCGCTTACTGTCGTCACGCTTTGGGTCCACGGTCGATCCAAAATCATGTTTTCGACCTGTGCGACCACCGCTTCCGTCCGGTTGAGCGATGCGGCATCCGGAAGCTGTATCTCGGCGAAAAAGGCGCCTTGATCTTCATCGGGCAGAAATCCCGTGGGCACGATCTTCGCAAGCCAGCTCGCCGCCACGGCGAAGCCGACGACCACCATGCCAGTTACGAGGATTCGGCGCGCCAAAGGCCGCACGAGACCGACATACCCGTCGCGGCTCTTGTCGATGCCGCGCTGGAGATAGGCAATGAGCCCCCGGCGGGGCCCGCTGTGCCGAAGGAGGACGGTGCAGAGCGCCGGCGACAGACTGAGCGCATTGATGGCCGAAATGAGCATCGAAACCGACACGGCCACCGCAAACTGCTGATACAGCTGGCCGGTGATGCCGGGGATGAAGGCAGTCGGCACGAACACCGAGAGCAGCACGAGGGTAATCGCGATGATCGGCGCGGTCACCTGCGACATTGCCTTTTCCGTAGCCTCGGCGGGAGTCAGGTGAGGTTCGGTCTCGAGGACATGCTCGACCGCTTCGACGACAACGATCGCATCGTCGACAACGATGCCGATCGCCAAAACCAGTGCCAAAAGCGAGATCGTGTTCGCCGAGAAACCCAGTGCCAACATCGCTGCAAAAGTACCGACGAGCGCCACTGGGACAGCGATGATCGGGATCAACGTCGCGCGCAGGTTCCCGAGGAATACGAAAACGACGATGCCGACAAGCACAAAGGCCTCGAGTAGCGTCTTCTCCACTTTGTGGATCATCGCGTCGACGAAAACCGTTGTGTCGTACATTACGTCGTAGGCGACATCGTCGGGGAGCCGCGGCTCCATCTCCTTCAATGCTTTCTTGATGCCGTCGGCGACGGCGATCGCGTTGGCTCCGGGGGCCTGGTAGATGGCGATGGCCTCGCCCGGCCGCCCATTGTACCGAGCCACTGAATCGGCGGTCTTCGAACCAAGCTCGACCCGCGCGATGTCCTTGATGCGTACCACCCCGCCATCCGGGGTGGTACGCACGATGATGTTGTTGAACTCCTCGACCGTGGTCAGCCGACCTTGTGTGCTGATGTTCAGCTGAAATGAGACTTCGGGCAGGAGTGGTGCCGCCCCTACGCGGCCGACGGCGGCTTGAGTGTTCTGCGAATTGATCGCCTTGATGACCTCGTCAGGGGTAATGTCGAGGCTCGCCATTCGGTCCAGGTTGAGCCAGATCCGCATCGAATATTCGAGATCGCCCCACTGGCTTGCGTCGCCCACCCCGCGCACGCGCTTCAGCGTATCGACCATATCGATTTTGGCGTAATTCGACAGAAATAGAGCGTCGCGTGTGCCCTTTGGCGAATAGACGGCGACCACCTGCAATAGCGATGTGGACTGCTTCTTGGTCACGACGCCATTGCGCTGCACCTCGGGTGGCAGGATGGGGAGCGCCTGATTGACCCGGTTCGTGACGTTGACGGTATTGAGGTCGGGGTCGGTTCCGACCTCGAATGTCACGTTGAGCGTGTAGCTGCCGTCCCCTCCCGAGGTGGATTTCATATAAATCATCTTGTCGACGCCATTGACCCTCGACTCGATGACTTGAGCGATGCTTTCTTCAACAGCCGCGGCCGAAGCGCCGGGATAAGTGGCTGTTACTTGGACCTGCGGCGGGACGATATCGGGGAACTGGGCGACCGGGAGCGCACCGAGAGCGATTACGCCGGCGATCGAAATGACGATCGAGACGACGATCGCGAGCCGGGGACGGTGGATGAAGACCGAGGAGATCATTGTGGCGCTCGCCTTTCGTCAACCCGCCGGCGGTGACGGCATCAGCTGAGGTGCCACCGTCATCCCCGCTCGGATGCGCTGCTGGCCCTGAACCACGATTCGATCCCCTGGTTTTATCCCTTCATCGACGACCGCAAAGCCTTCGCGGCCGGTACCGAGTCGGATGCGGCGTTGCTCGACTTTATCATCCTGGCCGACGACAAACACATAAGGGCCGGTCTGGTCTATCGCGATCGCGGATTGCGGGATCACCACAACCTTGTCGCCGCCCTTTTCCTCAATGATCACGCGCACCGTCTGGCCGTTCGTCAAAACGCCATCCGGATTGGGGAACATCGCCCGGACCGTCTGACCGTCGGTTCGCGGATTGACCTGGACGTCGAGAAAATCGATGTGCCCCCGCTCGCTGTATAGCGACCCGTCGGCCAGCCTGACGCGGGCCCGCACCTTCCCGTTCGAGTCCGAGTCACGGCGCGCGTCGAGTATTTCGCGTTGAGTGACAGAAAAGAGCACCTGCATCGGGTCCTCTTGGACGACCGTCGCAAGCACACCCGTATCCGGCCCAATCAGATTGCCGGGCGAAACCGCTGCTCGTCCGATCCTACCGGCGATCGGAGATTTGATATCGGTGTAGGAGAGCTGGATCTGTGCGTCGCGGAGGTTCGCGTCGGCCTCGAGGACCGCCGCTTTGGCCTGGCCTTGCTCGGCGGTGCGTTGATCGAGTGTGGCGATCGGGGTATTGCCTCTCTTCGCGAGCTCGGCGGTGCGCAGCAATTGTTGGTCGGCGTTCGCAAGCGTCGCTTGGGCAGAGGCGAGCTGGGCCTTGCGTTGGTCGACTGTGGCCTCGAACGGGTCCTTCTCGATCGTGAAAACAATTTGGCCCTCTTTGACGTCGTCGCCGTCTTTGAACAGGCGGGCGCCGAGAAAGCCTTGCACACGGGCGCGCAAATCGACCTTTTCCAGCGCCTCGGCACGCCCGACGAATTCGGCCTGTTTTGTCATCGATCGCAGCTCGGCCGGTTGGACCAGCACGGCCGGCGGCGGAGCAGCCTGTTGCGCATTTGCCGGAAACCCAAGAAGGATCGCAATCGGCGCGCCCAAAGCGACTAAAAAGAAACCGGACCTCATCACACCCCCCATCGCGCCAAAAGTAACCAGCCGATCGGATAGGATTACTCCATCCCGGCTCCTCTATCCGAGAGATACTTCATGTCGCCAATGTGACAGGACGAAAAGGGCTGTGCTGCGGAAGATCGATTTCTGTAGGACTGTCGCGGTGAGGTCGACGAGGTGCCGGCCATGGGGGGATCGTCTCGACCGGCTTCGGGTTTATGGCGGCGCGGCAAAACCGTGCCCGTGACGCACGCCTCACTATTCTTCACCGCGTTTAACACGAGTTTACTCGGCCTGGGCTGCGATGCGTCATAAGTCCTATGACGGGGCCAGCGGGGAAATTCCCAGACAGTGATGCGATATCTTTAGAGGAGGACGTCCAATGTACCATACGTCTAACACGCTCTCCGAGAACATCCGTTCCAAATCCGCAGAGTTGCTGAACCGGCACCTGGCTGCCGCGATCGATCTGCACGCGCAAGTCAAGCAGGCGCATTGGAATGTGCGCGGTCCTGCATTCATCGCCATCCATGAACTGTTCGACAAGGTCGCGGATGTGGTCGAGGACTATTCGGATACGATCGCCGAACGTGCCGCCGCCCTCGGCGGCACCGCCGAGGGAACCATCCAGGTGGCTATCAAGCGGTCCTTCCTCGAACAATACAAGCTCGGCGTCGCTGGCGAGCAAGCGCATATCACGGCCGTGACCGCATCGCTGGCCGCTTTCGGCGACTCTGCCCGCAAGGCGATAGACGAAGCCGCCGCATTCGGCGATCAGGACACCTCGGATGTGTTTACCGAAGTGTCGCGCGGAATCGATAAACAACTCTGGCTGGTCGAGTCACACCTCAAGCCTTAGAGAGCTGATCAATCGCGGTGCTGTGACTAGCAGATGGAGTGGCAAAGCTCTGCGCAAGCCTTTGAGCCCCGATCTCCCGTCGGCCGGCCGGTTCTTCCCCGAGGACCGGCCGCGTTATCATTCCAATGAGGGTTTCGACACACGATGCCCTTTAGATATTACTACCGTTACATTAATATGGGCTAGGGCTACGTATCTGGTCTACTCTTCGCCTGCGAGAGCGTCTGTCGCTCTGCCAGAGCAGGCGCCTCTTAGGCGGAGGTTCCCATGACTGCCTCACCGCTCACAACCGATAGACTTGCTGCGAAACACGGGCGGCGCGCGCCTCTGCTCGCCGGCCTTGTGATGATCGCGGTCGCCGCGGGGGGTTACCTGGGCTGGCAGCATTTCGCGCACAGTCCTGCCGCCGCGAAGCCGGAGCCTGTTCCTCCTGTCCCAATCATCGCCGCGACAGTGCAGAAGCAAAATTTCCCGATCGTGCTGACCGGGATTGGCAATGTGACGGCGCTGAACTCGGCGACGGTCCGCAGCATGATCACCGAATCGATTATCGGCATCGACTTCAAGGACGGCCAGTTCGTCAAAAAAGGCCAGCTTCTGGCCCAGCTCGATCCAAGCACCTATCAGGCACAGCTCGACCAGGCCGAGGCCAATCTCGCCCGCGACGAGGCCCATCTCGAAAATGGGCGGATCAACCTCGGTCGGTATATCCCGCTGCAAAAACAAGGCTTTGCG
>Ga0310909_10002143_pt1 | contig 12001 bp, 10 predicted proteins | sample GREbulkMGT000H_FD_203449 | JGI IMG/M metagenome (GOLD analysis project Ga0310909, IMG submission 203449) | Lab enrichment of tropical soil microbial communities from Luquillo Experimental Forest, Puerto Rico - GRE.bulkMG.T000H | ecosystem: Environmental > Terrestrial > Soil > Tropical forest >... | reverse complement strand
CGGCAGGGGCACTACCGGTCAGCGCGAAAGGTACCGAAGAACGCCGCTTCGTCATCAACGAGGCCGGGACGGTGACCGTGCGCGGCGCTTCCTCTCGGGATGTGAGCTGGCAATTCACCGCTGTCCGCGACCACCCGCCGACGATTGCGCTTGCGAAGGATCCGCAGGCGCAGGCGCGCGGCAGCCTGCAATTGACCTATAAGCTCGAGGATGACTACGGCGTTGTTGGCGCACAGGCGACCTTCAGCTCGCTCAACAGCGACGCCGGCAACCGGGCGCGTGCGCTTTACGAAGCCCCCAACTTTCCCCTGGTGCTGCCCCAGGCGCGCACCCGCAACGGCACCGGGCAGACCATCAAGGACCTGACCGAGCATCCGTGGGCCGGGGCGGATGTGGCGATGACCCTGACCGCCCGCGACGAAGCCGGCAACGAGGGCCGCAGCGAACCCTTCGAGATGCGCCTGCCGGAGCGGCCGTTCAGCAAACCGGTTGCACGCGCGCTCATTGAGCAACGGCGCCTGCTTGCGCTCGACGGCGACGCCCAGGCAAATGTGCTCACGGCGCTCGATGCGCTCACGCTCGCGCCCGAGCGCTTCCACATCGAGGCCAGCGTCTATCTCGGATTGCGCTCGATCTTCTGGCAGCTGTCACGCGCCAAGAGCGACGATCAGTTACGTGAAGTGGTCGACCGTATGTGGGACATGGCGGTGCACATCGAGGATGGCAGCGTCTCCGACGCGGAGCAGGCGATGCGCGCCGCGGAGGAGGCTCTGCGGCAGGCGCTCGAGCGTGGCGCCAGCGACGAGGAGATCAAGAAGCTTACCGATCAGCTGCGCGCCGCGCTGGACAAGTTCATGCAGGCGTTGGCGGAGCAAATGCGCAGGAACCCGCAGCAGCTTGCTCGGCCGCTGGACCCCAATATGCGCCAACTGCGTCCGCAGGATCTGCGGAGCATGATCGATCGGCTCGAGCAGCTATCGCGCTCCGGCGCCAAGGATGCCGCGCGCCGGATGCTGCAGGAGCTCCAGTCCATGCTCGAGAACCTGCAGATGGCCCGTCCCGGCCAGCAGATGGACGACGGCGATGACGACATGATGTCGGCGCTGGACGAGCTTGGCGACATGATACGCAAGCAACAGCAATTGCGCGATCGTACCTTTCAGCAGGGCCAAGACCAGCGCCGCGACCGCATGCGCGGCCAGCGCGGACAGCAGGGTCAGGGGCAGCAAGGCCAGGAGCAGCAGCCCGGCAACCAGATGGGGGAGCTGCGGGAGAACCAGCAGTCGCTGCGCGATCAGCTCAAGAAGCTGATGGAAGAATTGCGCAAACGCGGCTTCGGGCAAGGTCAGCAGGGGCAGGGCGAACTGGATCAGCTCGGCCGTGCCGGGGAAGCCATGGGCGATGCCGAAGGCGAGCTTGGAGAGGGCAACGCGGATAGCGCCGTTGAATCGCAAGGCCGCGCACTCGAAGCCTTGCGGCGCGGGGCTCAGAATCTCGCACAATCGATGCAGCAGCAGGGCATGATCGGCCCCGGTCCGAATGGACAGCCCGGGCGCCTCGGGCCGGCACGCGCCCAGCAGGACACCGATCCGCTTGGCCGCCCATTGCGCGGCCGCGATTACGGCGACGACACGACCGTGAAGGTGCCGGGCGAAATCGACGTCCAGCGCGCACGCCGGATTCTCGAGGAATTGCGGCGTCGTTTCGGCGAGACTTTCCGCCCGCAGCTCGAGCTGGACTACATCGAGCGGCTTCTGCACGATTACTAATCGCGATCAGCCTGTGATCCGGTCAACGCGGTACGTCGGATCGTGGGGATTGCGAGCAAGCTCGGCCCGTTCCTCAATGAGGGGAAAACCATGCTGCGGCGGCAGCGGTCCCGCAAGCTCCGCGCTCGCCCGTCCGGCCGCGTTCCACGTGTGGGCCTGGCCGACTTCGGCCGCGTTCCTGCTATAATGATCGCTGCACGCAACGTGATTCCCGCGCGTGAGGGAATGATCCGGTGGAAGCAGGCACGTGGTGCGATTCGAGCATGTGGGTCTGCGCTACGGGCTTGGTCCCGAGGTGCTGCGCGATCTTACCTTCCGCATCGATCCGCATTCGTTTCAGTTCCTCACCGGACCCTCCGGCGCGGGCAAGAGCTCGTTGCTGCGCCTACTTTTCCTCGCGCTGCGGCCGACCCGCGGCCTGGCGACCATCTTCGGGCATGACGTTGCCACGTTGAGCAAGGATGCCCTGTCGACCCTGAGGCGCCGCATCGGCATCGTGTTCCAGGATTTTAGATTGCTCGATCACATGACGACATTCGAGAATGTCGCACTGCCGCTGCGCGTGATGGGGCAGAGCGAGCAGAGCTACCGCACGGAGGTCGTGGAGCTTCTCAACTGGGTAGGACTCGGCGATCGCATATGGGCGTTGCCGCCCGTGCTCTCGGGCGGAGAGAAGCAGCGGGCTGCCATTGCGCGAGCCGTTATTGCGCAGCCGCAGCTTCTGCTCGCGGACGAGCCGACAGGCAATGTCGATCCCACTCTGGCGCAACGGCTGCTGCGCCTGTTTGTCGAGCTCAACAAGTCAGGCACCTCGGTTGTGATCGCCACCCACGACATTGCCTTGATGGATCAGTTCGACGCGCGCCGTTTGGTGCTGCACGAAGGCCGTATGCATGTCTACGACTGATGCAATCGACCAAGACGAGGACTCGCGCGCGCACGAGGAACCGTCGTCTTTCGCGGTCGAGCCGGCGCGCCGGTTCGAGACCCCGATCGTGCCGCAAGCAACCATTCACGGCCGCGCGCTCGTGGGGGTCGTCGCCATCATGACATTTCTCGCTTCGCTTACTATCGGCGGGGTCATGCTGGTGCGAACCGCGGCAAGTGAATGGGAGGCGGACGTCGCGCGCGAGGTCACGATCCAGATCCGGGCGGCGGCCGGCCGCGATATCGAGAGCGACGTCGCCAAGACCGTTGCTCTTGCCCGCGCCTTTCCGGGCGTCGCGGAGGTGAGGCCCTATTCAAGGGACGAGACCGTGCGCCTGCTCGAGCCGTGGTTGGGAAGCGGCTTGCAATTCGAGGAGCTTCCGCTCCCGCGCATCATCGTGGTCCGCATCGCAGGGGGCGCCGTTCCCGACCTTGCGCGGCTGCGTGCACTGGTCGGTGAGCAGATTCCAGGTGCCAGCCTCGATGACCATCGCGGATTTGTCGCTCGCATGCGCGCCATGGCGGACGCAGCTGTGGCGGGTGGCATTGCGGTGCTTTTGCTGGTGCTGATCGCGACCGTGCTTTGCGTGACATTTGCCGCACGCGCAGCGGTGGCAAGCAATCGTCCGGTGATCGAGGTGCTGCATCTCATCGGCGCCAAGGACAATTTCATCGCAACACACTTTCAGCGTCATTTCCTCAATCTGGGGCTCAAGGGAGGCTTGCTAGGGGGAGGCACCGCGATCGCGCTGCTTGCCGTCGCCGATCTCGCGAGTGACCGGTTCACCGGCACTGCGGCTGGCGATGAGCTTGCGGCCATGTTCGGGACGTTCTCGATCGGAGCACTGGGTTATCTGGCGGTTCTGGCGCAGATCGCTCTGGTGGCTGCCGTCACCGCCGCCACCTCCCGGCGCACCGTCAATCGAACCATTGAAACTGTTCAATAAGATGTCGGCATTAGCCTGTCCGCGAGGGGGCGCGACGAATCCGCGTGAAAATCGCGCACCCTCCCCTTGCCAACGCGTCGCCGAAATTTATGATTCCCGTAAGGCGGGATAAGCAAAGATGCCGGCGGCCCAGTCCAATTTCGGCAATGACAGGATGACCCGATCGGCGCAGGCGCCACGGCACCTCACGCGCCGGATCGGCAGGTCAAGTCTCCTGGTCTGCGCCGCAGCCGGGCTGGCGCTGGCGGGGGGCTTTGCATGGTTCGTAGGGCGCGTTCCCGCTCACGAAGCGAAACTCAGCAGGGATGCCGACGGCATCGTCGCGCTGACCGGCGGCGCTTCGCGCATCGCCGACGCCATCGAGCTGCTGGCTTCCGGCCGCGGACGCAGGCTGCTGATCAGCGGGGTCAACCGCACGACCAGCTCACGCGAAATCTCCCGGCTCAATCCCGAGCTGGAAAAATGGGTGCGCTGTTGCGTGGACTTCGACCGGTCAGTCAACACGCTGGGAAATGCGATCGAGATCAGACGGTGGGCCGAGCAGAACGGGCTGCACTCGCTGATCGTCGTGACTTCGAACTATCACATGCCCCGCGCCCTCGCAGAGATCGCCCACCAGCTGCCCGGCGTTGCGCTCATGCCGTTCCCGGTCATCACCGAAAGGCAGCGCGCGGAGCCGTGGTGGGCGAGCCGCACCACGGCTCGGCTTATGCTCACCGAATACATGAAATTGATCTTCGCGCGGCTTCGCATGGGGCTCAATCCCGCTGCCGCAGCTATGAGCTGATCTCAAGGCGCTCTCCGGCAGCGCCGGGGGGCGACGGCTCGATCGATTTTCTCATGCAGGCAGATCCGTGCTCACCATCCGGTCCGTCATATTCAACGTACTGTTTTATCTGAATCTGGTCGTTATATTGATCCTGGCGCTGCCGACACTGGCGATGCCGCGTCGGGGAATCCTCGCAGTCGCCAGGTTCTGGGCGCGAAGCAATCTCTGGCTGTTGCGGACGGTCTGCGGGACTACGGCCGAGTTTCACGGCATCGAGAAGATCGCATGCGGCCCGCTGATCGTCGCCTGCAAGCACCAGTCGTTATGGGAAACGTTCGCGCTGGTGCTGCTTCTGCGCGACCCCGCCTACATCATGAAACGCGAGCTGATGTGGATACCGTTCTTCGGCTGGTACACGGCGAAGGCCGGCATGATTGCCGTGGATCGAAGCAAGGGATCGCGCGCGCTCACCGACATGAACGCGCGGGTGCGGCGCGAGCTTGCGCGCAATCGTCAGATCATCATTTTTCCGGAAGGTACCCGAAGGCCTCCCGGCGCAGCGCCGCAATACAAATATGGTGTTGTCCACCTCTATCTGGAGACCGGCGTCGCGTGCCTGCCGGTCGCGCTCAATTCCGGGCTGTTCTGGCCGCGGCGCTCGCTGCGGCGCAACCCCGGCACGATCCGCGTCGAAGTGCTCGATCCGATTCCGCCCGGCTTGGACAAGGACAGCTTTTTCGAGCGATTGCAGCGGGAGATCGAAGCCGGAGCGACCCGCCTGCTGAAAGAAGGAAAGAGTGAGCAAGCAGCCCTCGGCTTGCGGATGCCCGATGTCCGGCAATGAGACCACCGTCAGTCCTGGCAGCCCGAGATTTGGCCTCTGACATCCGATCTGTGGCCTCCGAGCATCTGCGCCAGCTGATGCAGTTGGGTCTCCCGATATCCGAGCCGCTCCAGCGAGGTGACCGTCGCAATCACATAATCGCGATTCGCGCCCGACACGCCATGACCTTGTCGAACGTGATGCAGCTGCTGCTCCAGCGCCAGTCTTCCCGCGTATTGCGGGTGACCGCGGTCGACCATGTAGCACAGGGCCGGCACCCTCTCCTCGGGTTGCCGCCTTAGCCAGACCGGGCGGATGACCTCCCGGTAGACTGACGTAACCTGCTCGCGCCTGCGCAGATAGGCAACGGTGCGGATGCGCTCGGCGACCGCCACCCGATAGGCGATGCCGCGGCAGGCTCCGCCCCGGTCGAGCCCGAGCACCAGGCCCGGTCGCTCGGCCGTCCCGCGGTGGACAAAGGAATAGACGCAGAGCGCGCGATGCGCTCCTATGAGACGCGCTTCGATCTGCTCGACAAACGGAAAATCCGGCCGCCACATCAGCGAGCCGTAAGCAAACACCCAGAGGTCTTCACCGGCATGCGCGGGATCGGGGTCCATGCCGCGATATCAGCGAATGTCGCAGCCCATGCAAGCGGTTCGACTTTTAATCGCCGCATTGGGCGTTTTGGGATGGGCAAAAGGAGCACCGGACATGTCGAATTCCGTCTTCCCGTCGGCACCGCCGCGCCGCCGATCCTGGCCGCTGCTGATTGTATTCGGGCTGCTGGTGGCGCTCGCTGTCGCCTGGACAGGATTGTGGTTTTATGCGGCCTCCCAGGCGAAGACGCAGGTCGCCGGCTGGTTCGAGCGTGAACGCCAGGCTGGACGGCAGCAGGAATGCGCATCCCTTTCGATCGGGGGTTATCCGTTCCGGATCGAGGTGCGCTGCGACGGCGGCGTTTTCCAGCTCGCAGAGCTGCCGGCTTACAAGCTGAACCTGCCTTCCCTGCTGGCCGTGGTGCAGGTCTACGATCCCAAGCTCATGATCAGCGAGATGACCGGCCCGCTCAACATATCGCAACGGAGCGGCGGAATCGATTATCTGGTTAATTGGAGTATCGCCCGGGCGAGCATGCGTGGCCTGCCCTCGGAGCCGGAACGCGGTTCGCTGGCGTTAGATAATCTCTCCGTGCGCGAAGGTGCAGCGGCCGGCAATGCTCCCGAGTTCGAAGCGCAGCATTTCGAGCTGCACGGCCGTCCTGCTTCCGGCTCGCGTGCAGACGAGCCGGCAATCGAGACCAACCTGCAGCTCAAGCACTCTGTCGCCGGGAAAATTCATGCCGTGCTCGCAAGGCCTACCGATGCCGACATCAGCAGCGTCATTCACGGCCTCGATGGTCTCACGCGGAAACCCTTGCCGGATCAGCTCAAGCAATGGCAGGCCCGCGGCGGCGAAGTCGAAATTACCGAGGCACTCATCCGGCAAGACGACGTCATTGCGGCAGGGGCCGGCGCTCTGAAGCTCACCGCACGTGGCGGCCTCGATGGAAATCTGCGGGTCACAATTGTCGGGATCGAAAAGCTTCTCAAGATGCTCGACCTGGAGCGGGTCATGTCAGAGGGCCAGGTGGGCTCCGCGTTAAATGCCCTCGACCAACTCATGCCCGGGCTCGGCAGCATCGCCCGGCGGAGTGCAGCGCCGGGGCTGGTCGCGGTGCTCGGCCAACGCGGCGAGCTCGACGGCAAGCCGGCGACAACATTGGCGGTCCGGTTCGTCGATGGAAGAGTATTTCTTGGGCCGTTCCCGGTCGGCGAGGTGCCTCCCCTGTTCTAGGGATCCACCGAATAAGGACGCGGCAGCCGCTCGTGCGGCAGGTCCTGATGCGGGCGGCCGAAGTCGGGCGCGGGGGAATCCTGGCCGATCTCGACGATTCCGCGGCGAATGGCGCGCGTTCTTCTGAAATGGTCGAACAGGGTGTCGCCGTCGCCGCGTCTGATGGCGCGCGTCAGCGCCGCCAGATCCTCCTGAAAGCGCCCCAGCATCTCCAAAACAGCATCCTTGTTGGCAAGGAACACGTCGCGCCACATGGTAGGATCGGAGGCCGCGATCCGGGTGAAATCACGAAAGCCGCCGGCGGAGAACTGGAGTACTTCCGAGCGCGTCACCTGGCTCAATTCGTCCGCCGTGCCGACAATGGTATAGGCGATGAGGTGGGGAAGATGGCTTGTGATTCCGAGCACGAGGTCGTGGTGCTCGGCCGACATTATCTCCACATTTGCGCCGAGCAGCCGCCAAAACTTCTCCAACCGCTGCACGGCGGCCGGGTCGGTGTCTGCTGCAGGCGTGAGAATGCACCAGCGATTGACGAATAGCTCGGCGAAGCCGGCATCCGGCCCGGAATTCTCGGTCCCCGCAACCGGATGAGCCGGCACGAAATGCACGCCCGCGGGAATGTGGGGCAACACGTCGCGCATCACCGCGCCCTTGACGGAACCGACGTCGGAGACGGTGGCGTTCGCCGCCAGATGCGAGCTGATCTGCGCTGCCACCGCGCCGGCGGCGCCGACCGGGATGCAGAGGATGACGAGATCAGCGCCCTCCACAGCTGCCGCGTTTGTTTCGACCACCTGATCGGCGAGGCCCAACTCGGCCACGCGCCGGCGCGTGGCCTGCGAGCGGGCCGTGGCCACAATCGATCTTGCGGCGCCTTGCGCGCGCGCGGCCCGTGCAATGGACGAGCCGATCAAGCCCATTCCGATCAGCGCCACGCGGTTGAACACGAAAGAGGAGCTCATCCGCCACACTAGCCCATGAACTCGGAAAGCGCGGATACCGCGAGGCGGTTCGCTTCCTCGCTGCCCACGCTCATACGCAGCGCATTCGGCAGCTTGTAGGCACTCACGCGCCGGAGAATGAGCCCGCGACTGCTGAGAAAGCGGTCGGCATCCTCGGCAGTACGACCTGCGGCCTTCGGAAAGTGAATCAGCACGAAATTGGCGACGCTCGGTGTTACGGTAAGGCCGAGCTTGCTGATCTCATCGAGGAGCCAGCCGAGCCAGCGCTCGTTATGCGCCTGCGCGGCTGCGATATGCGCGCTGTCCGCTATCGCGGCGATTCCGGCAGCCATCGCCGGGGCGTTGACATTGAACGGCCCGCGAATCCGGTTCACCGCATCCACGATGTGCGCCGGCCCATAAAGCCAGCCCAGGCGAAGCGCCGCCAAGCCGTAGATCTTGGAGAACGTCCGGCACATCACAACGTTCTCCGACGTGGCAACCAGCTCGATCCCGGCCTCATAATCGTTGCGGCGCACGTATTCGGCGTAGGCGGCATCCAGCACGAGCAGCACATGCGGCGGCAGGCCGCGCCGCAAGCGCTTTATCTCATCGAACGACACATAGGTACCGGTCGGATTGTTCGGATTGGCAAGAAACACGACCTTCGTGCGCTCCGATACCGCAGCCAGCATCGCATCGACGTCGGCGGTGTAATTGCGCTCCGCCGCCGCGACCGGCGTGGCGCCCGAGCCAAGCGTCGCGATGGGGTAAACGAGAAAGCCATGCGTGGTATGGATCGCTTCGTCGCCATCGCGGAGGAAGGCGTCGGCCAGGAGGTTCAAAAGATCATCCGAGCCGGCACCGCATACGATGCGCGCGGGATCAAGCCCGAATGCACGCCCGATCGCTTCGCGCAAGGCGGTCGATGCGCCGTCGGGGTACTCCTGCAGGTGCCCGGCGACCTCGCGGTAGGCGGCAATCGCATGCGGACTGGGGCCGAGCGGAGTCTCATTCGATGACAGCTTGAAGACGCGCCCGACGCTGGTGGCCGCGCTCTTGCCCGGCACATAGGGATCGATGGCAAGCACGCCGGGACGCGGCTGCGGACGCTGCGGGAGCGGCATGTTCATGCTCCGGAGAAACGGCCGCCGGCAGCGGCCCCGCTGGGCGCAATCCGATAGCGGGTCGCATGGCTGCCTACGAAAGTCGAGGACCGAACGGATGCCCCGGATTTGACCAGAGCACGCGTGGCTGCCTCGATGCTGCCCCCTTGCGGTATCGACAAGAGCAGGGCTGCTCCGTCAAAGGCGTGGTCGGGCAGCGCGAGCACCTCGGCAAGCAAACGCACCTCGCGTGCCGCCTGCGCATTCCAGCCGGCAACCCGCACGCTCCAGGTCTCCACTTCCCTGACCAAGGCGTCCGGCGAGGCGCGGGAGATGACAAATACCGCCAGGCCGGCCGGATGGTCCGCGCGTTCCACGAAGGGAAGCCGCGCGATGATCTTGGGCGCTGAGCCGGGCTCAAGGGCATTCCACCAGGCGCCGGCCCCGGCAATGTCGAATGCGGGCACCAGCCCCAGGTCGCCCTTGGAGCCGGCAACGGCCGCGACCACGCTCGCCGCCCCCAGATGCGGCACAAAGGGCACGGTGAACCCGAAATGAAACCGCGCGGAGTCTCGCATCATGGCGTCGCCCGCGGAGAGGTCTGCGTGTACCGAGAACGGCGCCTGGACGAACGTGAAAGTCGCAATGATGACGCGCCAGATGCTCTCCGCGGTGTCGAGGGGAAGGATGCCCTTGTGACGCTCCAGCAGGCGCCGCATCATCTCGGCCTCGCGCGCGGGGCGGAAGGCGGAACCCGACTCCTGCGTCTGCTTCACCCTGATCAGACGATCGATGATCTCTCCGCGCTGCATCAGCAGATTGTGCATGGCTTCGTCGAGACGGTCGATCTCAACGCGCAAGTCCGCAAGTGATGAGGCGTCGGAAACCGACAGGTTCGGCATGGCAATCCCGTGCCTGCACAAGCAGGCGGCGGCGCATTGATAGGTGGGTGACCGCGCGAAAGCAAAGAAAACATTGACAGCGGCAGCGCGTGGCCTATCTAAGCCGGTCGCGGCAGCGTAGGGCTTATTTCCTACTCGCCGCATGATGGGCGCCGGGCAGGCGCAATAGGCAAGGTTAACCGTGAACATGATCGAGGCCGGTTTGGGCGTCGCCCTTGATCCCGCCGAGCGGGAGCGCGAGGCCGACTTCCCCCGCTCGCTGGTCGTTCGCTTCGGCATCGATCGGCCGTTGCGACTCGATGCCGGAATTGATCTCGCGCCATTTCAGATCGCCTACCAGACCTACGGCACGCTCAATGCCGCGCGCAGCAACGCCGTGCTGATTTGCCATGCGCTCACCGGCGACCAGCACGTCGCAAACCTCCATCCGGTAACGCACAAGCCAGGCTGGTGGGAAACCATGGTCGGACCGGGCCGTGCAATCGACACCGAGCGCTATTTCGTCATCTGTCCGAATGTGCTCGGTGCGTGCATGGGCACGACCGGTCCGGCCTCGAGCAACCCGGTGACCGGCATGCCATGGGGGCTTGACTTCCCCATGATCACGATCCGCGACATGGTGCGCGCACAGGCGATGCTGCTCGATCATCTCGGCATTGCGTCACTGTTTACGATCGCGGGCGGGTCGATGGGCGGCATGCAGGTGCTGCAGTGGTGCGCCAGCTATCCGCAGCGGGTATTCTCCGCGCTTCCCATTGCCACGTCGACGCGCCATTCAGCCCAGAACATCGCGTTCCACGAAGTGGGCAGGCAGGCCGTCATGGCAGATCCGGAATGGCGCCATGGTCGCTATTTTGCGGACGGGACCAATCCGCGGCGCGGGCTGGCAGTCGCGCGCATGGGCAATCACATCACCTATCTCTCCGATGCCGCCTTGCACCGCAAGTTCGGCCGCCGGTTCCAGGACCGAGAGAACCCCACCTTTTCGTTCGACGCCGACTTCCAGGTGGAGAGCTATCTGCGCCACCAGGGCAGCAGCTTCGTCGAGCGCTTCGACGCCAATTCATACCTCTACCTCACGCGCGCGATGGACTATTTCGATCTGGCAGCGGATTGCGACGGGGTGCTCGCGAAAGCGTTCAAGGACACGCCGACCCGCTTTTGCGTGATTTCGTTCACTTCCGACTGGCTGTTTCCGACTTCGGAGTCGCGGGCCACCGTGCACGCGCTCAATGCCGGCGGCGCACGAGTTTCTTTTGCTGAGATCGTGACGGATAAGGGCCACGATGCGTTCCTGCTGGATGAGCCCGAGCTGTTCGCCATTGTACGCGGATTTCTCGAAGGCGCGGCCAGGACGCGCGGTCTGGACCGGTGAGCGGCGGGAGCTTTCGCTGTAATGCTGTCTCGCATCAGGCATGACCTGACCATGGCGGAAGCGGCGCGCGGTCCGGGCGGCGCGCGCGTCGACCTGTTGCTGGTCGCGGAGATGGTTGCCCCGGGCGCCAAGGTGCTCGACGTCGGTTGCGGCGACGGCGAGCTGCTGCGATTGCTTGCCGAGAGCCGCGGGGTCGATGGCCGCGGGATCGAGCTTTCGCGCGAGGGCGTCAATGAATGCGTTGCGAAGGGACTGGCCGTGATCCAGGGTGACGCCGACACCGATCTGTCGGATTATCCCAACGACGCCTTCGACTACGTCATTCTCTCGCAAACACTGCAGGCCACGCGGCATCCGCGCATTGTCATCGAGCACATGCTGCGCATCGGCCGCCACGGCATCGTTTCTTTCCCCAATTTCGGCCATTGGGGCATCCGGCTGCAGCTCCTGCTCGGCGGGCACATGCCGCGCACCGACAACCTCCCCTACGCGTGGTGGGATTCTCCCAACATCCACTTCTGCACCATCAAGGATTTCCGGCAGCTCTGCCATGTCGTCGGCGCCAAGATGGAGAAGGCGGTGGCCCTCAACGCCTGGGGGCGCGCA
>Ga0310909_10002134_pt1 | contig 12030 bp, 15 predicted proteins | sample GREbulkMGT000H_FD_203449 | JGI IMG/M metagenome (GOLD analysis project Ga0310909, IMG submission 203449) | Lab enrichment of tropical soil microbial communities from Luquillo Experimental Forest, Puerto Rico - GRE.bulkMG.T000H | ecosystem: Environmental > Terrestrial > Soil > Tropical forest >... | reverse complement strand
CCGCTCATCGACTTTGTCATCGTTTCTGGGGCGATACATGCGACGACGATGGCGGTGGACGCCTGGTACACGCCGGGAATGGCGGTCCACCTGGCCTTCCGGGGGGACGTCATCGGCACTTACATTGCGCCCGTGACGTTAGCTCTCACGCACCCCCGGCGCTTTTATCTTTTCGCAAAAGAAGCAACGACGTGAACCGGGACGGCCGTGCCGCGCGATTCTGCGCGAGGTTGGTGATCGTCGCGCTCGTCGGCGGGATCATGCTGGAACTGACGCATGCGATCGAGTGGGCAAGCCCCGGCTTTCGACCAGCCGACTGGATTTGCAGAGCGGGGCCGTCACGCGCCGCTTCCGCAAATGCCAACTAGCTAAGCGACTTTTTCCAGGTGTTATTGAAAAACCCACTCCGTGATTTGCCGAATGAACTCCTCGTTGTCCTTGGCAGCAACGACGAAGAGCCTTTCGATCTCGTCATCAGATGCGTGAGGGCTTTCTTCCGCGTGGCGTAATTCCACGGGGGTAGCGTCGTCAGTGATGATCATTCTCTCCTCCCAAGGCCGCCCCGAACGCCTTGCGTTGTGGCGGTCGTGTTCGGCCGTTTTCCATATTAAAAGTTGCAACTGCGCAGCCTCTCAAGAGGTGGCGCTGCTGAAAGTGGACTGGCGGTTAGCGAAGAGAAATCACTCCCCGGCAGATACGCGCCCACGGGCGTCCGGACTGTTGTTGCGGTGTTGGTGAGCGTTAGTTGGCGCTTCTCAGATCACGCCAAAGCAGCATTGCTTGCCGTCGGTGGACGCCTCTTCCAAAGTTTCAAAGGGACCAATCCACGGATCATCCTCGACTTCGGCTTGCCAGTAGAATCCAGTCTTAGCTTCTTTCTTGTCGCCGGAAGCGAGCCCTTGCCGCGCAGTGAAATACTTGACGATCATTCTCGACCCTCGCCGTTTGGTCCCGAAAAGTGACGATGAGCGCGGCCTTACCTTGTTAAGGTTAATTTTTTCTTAATACCTCACAGGGAACGTGAGGGTGGCCACCGCCCTATGCTCAGTCCAGCCCAGACCAAAAGTGGCCCAACTCAGACCTCCGGCGATGCCCGCTCACATGTCGCAGTCGGTTTTGTTTAGCGGACCTCAATCGAAACTTCCTAACCGGGTGGCGGCAGATGTGTCGTTAATCGAACGATCATGTGCCGCCCCCCGTGTCGGCCGCCCACGATTTCACGGCAAGCCACAGCATGAACACCTGTACCAGAGTTGGCACATTGTCCGGCAAATCGATCGTGATGTCGGACAGCGGGAAGAAATATCTGGCAGGCACGATGGCACCGATATACGTGCCGCCATCGGACAGAACATTGAACGTTTTTCCGAAATAGCGCGCCGGTTTCATCAACCACGTTCTGCCGTCGTGCTCGATTTGCTGAGCGTTAGCCAGCAGCGACGTTGTTTTCTCGACGACGATAACCTCATCGCCTCGATACAATGAAAATGACACGCCAAGTACGCTCGTCGCCTTGGCCATGTATTCTTGCCCGTCGAGGGAAATGGCGACCGTCTCACAAAATCGAACGAGGTGACGAGTTGATTGCCGCGGCACACGTCGATGAACTGCTTGCGTCTTTGAGCCTTGAGCATCCCACCTCCGAAACCACACACGAATGTGTCAGTTGGTTACGCGATTATCCTAAGCGGGCTTGGCAGCGATCGACAGGCAGTTACCAGTTCACTTGCGCTATGCAACGGCCCGCGTTGCTAAAAGAAGCGTGAGAGACAGCCTGCGTGCCGATGCGAAGCGTGATTCGGCCGGCTTTGTAGGCGGGATTTTGAAAAAAATGGGACCCAAATCGAAACTTTTTTCCTCCACCGGTCTGGGTGCGAGAGAATGCTTCGAAGCGCGTCAAACGCGCCAGAACGTTTTGAACCGGGTGGGGGACAGCTCGGTGTAACGCACGGTGTGCTGGATGTTCTTGTGCCCGAGATAGGCTTGAAGGGCGCGGGTGTCGTGCCCCTTGGCGGCCAGCGCAAATCCACAGGCATGCCGGAGCATGTGGGGGTGCGCCTTGAAGCTTAGGCGGGCTTGCTCGCCCGCACGCTCAACCATGCGGGCGAACCCCGCGGTGGTAAAGGGCGAGCCCCGCTCGGAGGTGAACACGAAGGGCGACTTCGGCTCCTGTTCACGTTGCAGCCGACGAAGCATGCGGAGTTCGTCCCCGAGAATCGGATGGGTGCTGGGGCTGCCCTGTTTGCTTTTCCCGAGATTTTTCCCTCACCGGCCGGTCGGCGGTAACGTCCCTATGGCTGCTGTTCCCTCAACGATCAGGCCCGATCGAGGCCCGCCTGGCGACTCAAAAACTTCGACGCCATCGAACTGTCGCCGCCGGCCGGCATCGTCGAGGCAACCGCGCGCGGAGGCGGCCCAGCCCATGGATTGGCACGTTTTCCGATGCTGCGATCTCAGATGCTGCAGTGTCAGCCAGCGAGCGCCAATGCCAGAATTGTCAGAGTGCTCACCACCATCACTGCCGAACCGGCGAAAAGCCAACCTTCGACGGCGTCCATGATACCTCCCTTTGTTAGTCGGCATCATGCGCCGAGGATTCGGCTAAAGCTTCGCTGATTTCGCGTCGCGATAGGAACGATAGCGTGGTCCGATTTGGGCAGCCCGTCACCAATGCGGCATTTCGGTAGTTGACGACTTACCGGACTTCATCTCTTCCCCGACTTTAAGCCCGGCGACAAACTCTGCCCAACGATTGGAGCGAAGCGCCGCTATCAACATGACGGCGAGGGCCATCTCGCTTGGCCGGTAGATATCATCGAGGAATTTTGCGAGACGGCAAAGCCGCACCTTGTCGAGATATTAAACGGCCTCCGTTGCACCGGACAGCGCGGCAGCGATCTCGTCAAGATGAAATGGACCGATTACGACAGCAAGAAGATTAACGTCGTGCAGCAGAAGACTGGGCAGCGGGTTTGGCTGCACTGCCCTGCCCCGTTCAAGGAGATGCTCGACAAGATGTCACGCTACGGCGAATACATTTTCAACAGCAAGTGGAAGCGACCCTATAAGCACGCTGGAACGCTCGGCGCCGCAATTCGCAACCATGTGGAGAAGAGACTAAATCACTCTGATTATTCGATGCACGGCCTTCGCAAGAACGCTGGCATGGAATTGGCGCTCGCAGGTTGCAATGTCCCGGAGATCATGGCGGTGGTTGGCCACAAGTCGCCGAAGATGGCGATCTTCTACGTGCAGCAGGCCGACAAAATCAGGCTTGGCGAGACCGCGACAGCGAAGTGGGAAACGCACATTCAGGCCAGCAATGCCGAGCGCGCCGCTCAACGTCGGGCAGCGATCAAGCGGGTCAAGTGATCGGGTGAACAACGCGCGAACTGTTTTACCAATTTGCCGGCTTCCACATGCGAACAGATGCGGGAAACTGGTAAAAGCGACCTGTGGTAAGTCGCTGAAAACGCTGAATACCCGCAATTGTTGCCGACTTGCGACAAATCCGCGGCGCATTTTGCGGGCAACTTGCCGCAATCCCCAGCCCCCAGTTGGAGGTCAAAACAGGAGGGAAATCAGCCCAGTGGAGGTCCGGACCTGGTCCCTCCCCTGCGCTAGCCGCCGCTGCGATAGACTTGGATATCGAGGTCCCTGATCTTCTTTCGCAGGGTATTGCGATTGAGGCCCAGGAGGTCCGCGGCACGGATCTGATTGCCGCGGGTGGCCGCCAGCGCAGCCGTCAGGAGCGGCACTTCGATCTCCTTCAGGATCCGGTGATAGAGGCCGGGCGGCGGCACGCCGTTGGGGAAACCCGAGAAGTGCGACGACAGATAGGCTTCGACCGCGCCGCCGAGATTGTCGATGCCGTGCGGGATCGATCCGCCGGAGGCGACCGCAGGCGGCGCGAGTTCGCCGTCAATCACCGAGGCCGTAATCACATCCTGCGGATAGAGCGCGGCGAGCCGGCGCGCGAGGTTTTCCAATTCGCGCACATTGCCCGGCCAGCGATGCTGCTTCAGCCGCTCCAGCGCCAGTGTGTCGAGCTTCTTCGGCGGCAAGCCGTCCTTCTCCGCGAGCGCAAAGAAATGCCGCACCAGGTCAGGCAGATCCTCGATCCGCTCGCGCAGCGGCGGCAGCCGAAGCGGCACGACGTTGAGGCGGAAGAACAGGTCTTCGCGGAACAGTCCCTGCTGGATCAGGATACGCAGGTCCTTGTTCGAGGCGGCAACGATGCGCACGTCGGTCTTGATCGGGGTGCGGCCGCCGACGGTGGTGTATTCGCCCTGCTGGAGCACGCGCAACAGGCGGGTCTGCGCCTCCATCGGCATGTCGCCGATCTCGTCGAGGAACAGCGTGCCGCCTTCGGCCTGCTCGAAGCGGCCGGAGGCGCGGGTGTTGGCGCCGGTGAAGGCGCCGCGCTCATGGCCGAACAATTCGGATTCGATGAGGTCGCGCGGGATCGCCGCCATGTTGACGGCGACGAACGGTCCGTTGCGGCGCTTGCCGTAGTCGTGCAGCGCGCGCGCCACCAGTTCCTTGCCCGTTCCGGATTCGCCGGAGATCATCACGGTGAGGTCGGTCTGCATCAGCCGCGCCAGTACGCGATAGATTTCCTGCATCGCCGGCGAACGGCCGACCAGCGGGATCGAATCGAATTCCGTCTCTTCCGCCGCGCTCTGCGTCCGCTCCTTCGGCTCGGCGAGCGCGCGGCCGACGATCGCGATCAATTCCTTCAGGTCGAACGGTTTTGGCAGATATTCGTAAGCGCCCCGCTCGGAGGCGCGGATCGCGGTCATGAAGGTGTTTTGCGCGCTCATGATGATGACGGGCAGGTTCGGCCGCATCTTCTTGATGCGCGGCAGAAGGTCGAAAGCGTTCTCGTCGGGCATGACCACGTCGGTGATGACGAGATCGCCCTCGCCCTGGCTCACCCATCGCCACAGGGTTGCGGCGTTGCCGGTGAGGCGGACCTCGTATCCGGCGCGCGAGAGAGCCTGGTTCAGAACGGTCCGGATGGCGGTGTCGTCATCGGCGACAAGAATGCTACCTGCAGGCATTGTTGTTCCTCATCTGGTGCCCTGTGAGGCATGCAACGGCGTCCCGGTAACGTCATCGCGATGGATCTGGTCGGTTTGCTTGGCGCCGTTGAACATCGGCATCAGCACGCGGAAGGTCGTCTTGCGTGGTTGGGACTCGCATTCGATGATGCCGCCGTGGTCGCCGACGATCTTGGCAACGAGCGCGAGTCCGAGCCCGCTGCCGGTTTGCTTCGTTGTCACGAAGGGATCGAAAAGATTTGGCAACAGATCCTCCGGCACGCCGGGGCCGTTGTCCTTCACGCAGAACTCGAGCGGCAGCGACACCCGCGACTTCTTGCCGGGCACCGAGAGGCGGACACCCGGGCGAAACGCCGTCGTGAGCTGGATTTCTGCATCGCCGCCGAGATCGACCACGGCTTCGGCGGCGTTCTTGACCAGGTTGAGAAACACCTGGATCAACTGATCCTGGTTGGCGAGCACCGGCGGCAGCGAGGGATCGTAGTCCTCGATGAAGCGGACGCTGCGGGCAAAGCCCGACTGCGCCAGCCGCTTCACATGATCGAGCACGGAGTGGATGTTGACCGGGCCGCGCGCCACAGGCCGGTCATCGCCGAACACTTCCATGCGGTCGACCAGGGTCACGATGCGGTCGGCCTCGTCGCAGATCAGGCGGGTCAGCATGCGGTCTTCAGATGAGGCCTGCTGCTCCAGAAGCTGGGCCGCGCCGCGGATGCCCGACAGCGGATTCTTGATCTCATGCGCGAGCATCGCAGCGAGCGCGATCACGCTGCGCGCTGCGCTGCGGTGGGTGAGCTGGCGGTCCATCTTGTCGGCGATGGTGCGCTCCTGCAGCATCACCACGATATGGCCGGGGCGCTCGCTCAGGGGGGCCACGTGGAGGTCGACCTGACGGTCGCCGCCGATCCGCGGCGTGCCGAGATCGACTTTGTATTCGTTGACGGGCGAGCCGCTCGCGCGCACCTGATCGATCAGCGCGAGCAGCGGACTGCCGAACGGCACCAGCTCCTTCAGCGATTGCCGTTGCAGGAACTGGGTGGATATTTCGAAAAAGGACTCGGCGGCGTTGTTGGCGTCGACGATTTTGCCGTCCGGCGCGACCAGCAGCACGGGGTTGGGCAGCGCGTTGAGGATCGCCTCGCCATCCGAAGGACCTCGCTTGCGTTCTGCGGCCGTCGTCATGCGGCAGCACTCCATGCAAAATCGTCGAACGCCTCTCCGAGCGCCCGGTGCACGTGGGAGGGATCGTCCGACGTCAATATCCTTTCGCGCCAGGCTTTCAGTCTTTGTGCCGGGGCGCGCCCGCAAGAACCCGCGACCTCCAGCGCCCAGCCGAGATGCTTGCGCGCATGGCGAAGCCCTACGCGCAAGCCATAGTGACTGCAGATCTCGTCATAGAGGGTGCGAATAAGTCCAAGCTGCTGCGCAAGCGGCGGAGCTGCTTCCGCAATGCCGCTGTCGAGCCGGCGACCGATCTGGCCGGGCAGCCAGGGCTGCCCCTGCGCGCCGCGCCCGATCATGACGGCATCGGCCCCCGAGGCCTCGAGCGCGCTGACCGCGCTCTCATACGAGGTAATATCGCCGTTGACGACAAGCGGAAGGCTCGTCGCCTCCCTCACCTCGCGCACCGCGGCCCAGTCGGCGTCGCCCTTGTAGAACTGGCAGCGGGTGCGCCCGTGCACGGTAATCATCTTCACCCCGGCGGCTTCCGCGCGCCGCGCCAGGTCCGGCGCGTTGCGCGTGCGATCGTCCCAACCGAGCCGCATCTTCAGGGTCACGGGCACTCTCACGGCCGCAATCGTCGCCTCGATCAAAGTCGTGGCGTGGTCGAGGTCGCGCATCAGCGCTGAACCCGATTGGCCGCCGGTCACATGCCGCGCCGGGCAGCCCATATTGATGTCGATGATGTTGGCGCCCGCCTCTTCGGCAATTTTTGCGCCTTCGCGCATCCAGCGCGCCTCGCAACCCGCAAGCTGGACGACGTGTGGCCCTATTCCAGTCGCTTCGCAACGCAACCGGGAAATTGGCCGTCCCTGGGCGAGATCGTCGCTGGCAGTCATCTCGGAGACCACAAGTCCCGCGCCCAGACTTTCGGCCAAACGTCGAAACGGCGCATCGGTCACGCCCGACATCGGCGCGAGAAGAACCCGGTTGGCGAGTCGAATATCGCCTATTTTCAACGGCTTAGAGTCCAAAATGTCTGAGCCGGTCACGAACGTCTCGTCTTTATGACAGGCGCCTCATCGCGACTGCCTATTCGTATAATGAGCACAAATCTTGTGCAGTCAAGTTGCATGCCTACACATTAGACAATTCTTGTAGCGTCTTGCAAGTGCAGTGCAACAAATTTTTGCCTTCCCCCAGATGCGAAACGACACGGAAAGCGGCGAGGAATTATCTCAGGTTACCGGGAATCGCTCTCTTTTGCGCACGCCGCGTGATAAGGCCTGCGGCGCCGGCAAACGAGCTCGCTAACGTCGAATCCGCTCCACGAGTTATGCAACCCAAATTGAAATCCCATGACTAAAGCTACCGCCGCCGTCATCGTAGCAGCCGGTCGCGGCTTGCGTGCCGGTACTGGCGGACCGAAACAATATCGTTCGATCGGCGGGCAGACCGTCATCTTCCGCGCCATGGAACCGTTCTGCCGGCATCCGCAGCTCTTCGCGGTGCAGCCGGTCGTCAACCCCGACGACATCCAGATGTTTCAGGACGCGGTATGCGGGCTCAGCCACGCCTCGCCGACCGAGGGCGGCGCGACGCGGCAGGCGTCGGTGCATGCCGGGCTCGAGGCGCTCGCGCCGCAAAAGCCGGACATCGTGCTGATTCATGATGCCGCCCGCCCCTTTGTCTCCCAGGGGCTGATTTCCCGCGCGATCGATGCGGTGAAGCCCACGGGCGCAGCGGTCCCGACGATTGCCGTTGCCGACACAATCAAGCTCGTCGACGGCAAAGGGAATGTCGAAGCGACGCCGGAGCGCGCGCGGCTGCGCATCGCGCAGACACCGCAGGTGTTTTATTTCGACGCGATCCTCGATGCCCACCGCCGCGCGGCGCGCGAGGGACGAAGCGATTTCACCGATGATGCGGCGCTCGCCGAATGGGCGGGATTGACGGTCGCGACATTTGAAGGCGATGTTGCCAACATGAAGCTCACGACACCTGAAGATTTCGTCCGCGAGGAATCCCGCCTCGCAAGCGCGCTCGGCGATATCAGGACCGGCACGGGCTATGACGTGCACGCCTTCGGCGCCGGCGACCATGTGATGATCTGCGGCGTGCGGGTACCGCATACCAAGGGATTTCTCGCCCATTCCGACGGCGATGTCGGCCTGCATGCGCTGGTCGATGCCATCCTCGGCGCGCTCGCCGACGGCGACATCGGATCGCATTTTCCGCCGAGCGACCCGCAATGGAAGGGTGCGGCCTCGCATCAGTTCCTGAAATACGCGGTCGACCGCGTGAGCGCGCGCGGCGGCCGCATCGCCAATCTTGAGGTGACCTTGATTTGCGAGCGCCCGAAGATCGGCCCTTTGCGCGATCAGATGCGCGCGCGCATCGCCGAGATCTCGGGCGTGGATATCTCCCGCGTCGCCGTGAAGGCGACCACCAGCGAAAAGCTCGGCTTCACCGGCCGCGAGGAAGGCATCGCTGCGACCGCGAGCGCGACGATCCGCCTCCCCTGGGACGGCCAAGAGCCGGACAAAAAGCTAGGGGTTTGAGATGAGCGGCAGCGAGGCCGGTGGAGCTTTCGATTTGACGTTCGCATGAGGGTATCGCGGCAGATGGGTAGCGAACGTCAAATCGGCTCGACTAGTGCACTGGCCCGCTCGCTGCTCGATCTCTGCCGCAGTCGAAGGCTGACGCTCGCGACCGCCGAATCCTGCACCGGCGGTCTCGTTGCCGGTGCGCTCACCGACATCCCCGGCTCCTCCGATGTCGTCGACCGCGGCTTCGTCACCTATTCCAACGAAGCCAAGCGCGCGATGCTCGGCGTCAATGCAACGACGCTCGCGACGTTTGGCGCTGTCAGCAAAGAGACCGCGACGCAGATGGCGATCGGCGCGCTGGAACGCGCCGGTGTCGATCTTGCGATCTCGACCACGGGCATCGCCGGACCCGGCGGCGCGACTCCGGGCAAGCCCGTCGGTCTCGTGCATTTTGCTGCGGCCGCGCGCGACGGGCGGATCATTCACCGCGAGCATCGGTTTGGTGCGATCGGGCGCTCCGCGGTGCGCGAGCGCTCGGTAGTGGAAGCGCTGCGCATGCTCATCGAACTCGCGCGCGGTCCGCAGGCCGCAAAAAAGCCGGTCCGCGAGGCCCCAAGTCGCCTGCGTCCGCGCGCCGTGCGCACACCGCGCCGTCATGCGGTGAAACGGAGACGGCCGCCGCGGGGGTGAGGACGCAAGGGCGGTCTCGATGTGCCACAGACGCGAGCCCGTGCAGATGCCGGCGAACAAATTGCGTTCCAGTCGGGGAACTCGATCAGGGCGAGCGGCTTATTGTGCCGCGCGCCTGTGGCGCTCCCTGAGGAGGACTCATGAAGCTCGGTTTGCTCGCTCTGATCGCAATTTGCTCCGTATCCGCCAGCCTGCCCGCATCTGCAATGCCGATCGCACCTCTGGCGTCATCGACTGCACCAACCGACCTCGTGCAGATCGGGCATGGCGGTCACGGCCATCATTATGGCTGGCACCACGGCCACGGTCATCATTACGGTTGGTATCACGGCCGTCATCACGGTTGGCGGCACTAGCGCGGTGACGCCGGACGTCGCCTCCGTCCAGCGCATGCAGCAAAGTGGTCAGTGGAACGATCGTCGCCGAAATGCGTGAGAAGTTCCCGGTTCGCCGGCGTATAGCTCGTGTTCCGCGAACTTGATCGTCGAGACCGGCCACTTGCCTTCGTGGCCGACGATCGAAATGCGCAGGCCGTGGAACTCGTCAAGCCAGAGCCGATCTACCGTGCCCGCCTTGCCGTCCGTGAGCACGACGGCCTTTCCAACCAGCTCGGCCTGCGCCTGGTCGAACTCTGCAAGGATCGTGCAGGCTCTGAGCTTTGCGGTCGACATGGCTACTCATCGGAGATGGGGGCTGGTGCGCAAACGCGTTGCGACACGTACACGACATCTCGAAAAATCTTGTCGGGGGCGAGGAGATAATAAGGCAATTCTCTGCGGGCGGTGTGCACCAAAAAATAGATCCCTGCGCTCGCGACGCTGCCCGGGACGACAGCGCCTACGACACCGCCGGCCGCTTGCCGTAGATCTTGTCGGCGCGCTTCTCGAACGCTGCCGAAAAGCGCGCAAAGGCCGCATCGAACATCGAGCCCATCAGTGTCGCGAGCACCCGGCTTTTGAACTCGTAGGCGATGAAAAAGCCGACGTCGCAAGCGGTGTCGCTCTTGGGCTCGAATGTCCAGCGGTTTTCCAGACTGGAGAAAGGTCCGCGGAGATATTCGACCAGGATCTTCAAGTTCGCACGGTCCAGCGTCACCCTCGTGGTGAACGTCTCCTTCACCAACTAGAACGACACCGTCATGTCGGCCAGCACCGTCTCGGTGCCATCCGCGTTGACCTTGCGCTGACGGGTCTTCAACGACTTGCACAGCGGCACGAATTCGGGATAGCGCTCCACATCCGCGACAAGATCGAACATCTGTGCCGCCGCATGTTGGACCCGGTGCTTGCTGGAAAAGCGTGGCATCGCAAGAGCGCCTTAGCGGACGATCGCCGCCCGTGCTGCCTTCAGCCTGGCAAAATCCTCGCCGGCATGATGCGACGAACGGGTCAAGGGGCTCGCCGACACCATCAAGAATCCCTTGGTAAAGGCAACCCTTTCGAGCCCGGCAAACTCGTCCGGAGGGACATAGCGGATCACCGCATGGTGCTTGCGGGTCGGCTGCAGATATTGCCCGATGGTCAGGAAGTCGACGTCCGCAGAACGCAGATCGTCCATCACCTGCAGCACCTCGTGGCGCTCTTCGCCGAGGCCTACCATGATGCCGGACTTGGTGAAGATCGTGGGATCTATCTCCTTCATTCGCTGCAAGAGGCGGATGGAATGGAAATAGCGCGCGCCCGGTCGCACGGACAGATAATGCGACGGCACGGTCTCGAGATTGTGGTTGAAGACGTCGGGCTTGGCAGCAGCGACAATCTCGAGCGCGCCCTCCTTGCGCAGGAAGTCGGGCGTCAAAACCTCGATCGTGGTGGCCGGGCAGCGCGCGCGGATCGCGCAGATGGTCCTGGCGAAATGCTCGGCCCCGCCGTCGGCGAGATCGTCGCGATCGACCGAGGTGACGACGACATGGGCGAGCCCCAGCTTGAAGGTCGCTTCCGCGACGTGGTCGGGCTCGGCGGCATCGAGCGCACCGGGCAACCCCGTCTTGACGTTGCAGAACGCGCAGGCGCGGGTGCAGGTGTCACCCATGATCATGAAGGTCGCGTGCTTCTTGTCCCAGCACTCGCCGATGTTCGGGCAGCCCGCCTCCTCGCACACCGTATGAAGCCCGTTCTCACGCACGATGTTGCGGGTATCGGCGTAGCCGCGCGTGTTCGGGGCACGGACGCGGATCCAGTCCGGCTTCGGCGGCGAGAGCGCATCGGGCCGGTTCACCTTTTCAGGGTGACGCGGGCGCAGCGGCGAGGCTGAGACGGTGTCGATAATGGTGACCATGGCTACGCCATACGTAATCCGCGCCGCGGCGACAGGCAACCCGGGCTGGCGCAAGGCTTGCGGATATGAGCAGATTTGGCCGCTGTTCCCCGCTGATTCCGCCCCTCGAAATGGCCCAAAACGCAAAATCCGGCGCTGCCGCGCCATCCCTCGGCAAGAAGCTGAGCCACGGCTTTTTCGCGCGCAGCGTACATGTGGTGGCGCCCGATCTGATCGGCGCGACCTTTTTGGTCGGCGGCGTCGGCGGGATCATCGTCGAAGTCGAGGCGTACCATCACACCGACCCGGCC
>Ga0310909_10002128_pt1 | contig 12044 bp, 9 predicted proteins | sample GREbulkMGT000H_FD_203449 | JGI IMG/M metagenome (GOLD analysis project Ga0310909, IMG submission 203449) | Lab enrichment of tropical soil microbial communities from Luquillo Experimental Forest, Puerto Rico - GRE.bulkMG.T000H | ecosystem: Environmental > Terrestrial > Soil > Tropical forest >... | reverse complement strand
CCTACGACACCCAGCGCGATCCGTCGCAGTTAAGCACCGCGGAACAAACGCGCTACCTACAGATGCTGGCCTCGGTGGCGATGCGAAACGCGCGGCAGCCGACGGGTTTCACCGACGCGGCGCGGGCGATCCTGCAGTCCGGCGACTACACGCCGCTGTTGCATGTGATGCGAGATCGGGAGATACCCACCATCGTCGTGCATGGGGAAAACGACCTGCTGGTGCCGTTCGACAGCGCTCGTGACCTCGCCGAGGACGCCAACGCGACACTATACCGGGTGCCCGGCGCCTACCACTCATGGATGATCGCCAATCCGCGGCACGGGGCCGACGCGCTCCGTCAGCTCCTTAATGCAGAACTGGGAGCGGCGCTCTGCGACGCCGCCGCAGCGTTGCGAATCAAGGATTGGCGCGACGGCGCAGCCTGGGACCGCGCGCTGATCGCACCGGAGGCGAGGGTCCGCGAGCTCAGCGGCGACCAGATCACACAACTCGGTGATGACCGGCGAGAACATGTCGAGATGGAGATCGTGCGCCGCGCCGAGCGATCACTGCAGGCAACACCCGATGGCTCGGCACTACCCGGGCCGTATCGACGCTGGGCCGGTAGCCTGCGGGCCAACTGGATCACAGAGATCCGCGCCAAGGCGCCCCGTTGGCGGTCAAGACATGATGGGGATTAGTGACATGGTCGGTTGTCTCTGAGGTTGCGCCGATGAACTCGGTACAGCTCAACCCCCTGCGGCGCGTGGGTGTGACGCTGGGAGCCGAACCCCTCGCATGTTCATGTTGATCACCCAGTTGTGGTCGTAGCCATGGGCCAGCAGCAGCTGGGGGTCGTTCGCGGTGATATGCGCGCCGATCGCCGTCGGTGAGGTGCAGTCGAATGGTGTGCCCTTCACCGGGGCGATCTGCCCGGTCGGGATCTGGGTGGGGTCGGTCGGGGTGTAGTTGTCGGCGTTGATGGTGACTTGCTGGTTGTAGACGTCGAGCGCGTCCTCACCGGCCAGGTTGAAGTAGCTGTGATCGGTCAGGTTGATCACGGTCGGCCCGTCGGTGGTCGCGTGGTAGTTGATGCGCAGTTCGTTTTTCTGGTCCAGGGTGTAGGTGACCGTGGTCGTCAGCGTCCCGGGATAGCCCATTTCGCCTGCGGGACTGACATATTGGAGCTTCAGGCCCACGCCGTCGCTACCGTTCTGCTGACTGGCCTGCCACACCTTCGTATCGAAGCCCGCGGTGCCGCCGTGCAGGCTGTTGCCGTTGTTGTTGATCGGCACGTGATACTCGGTGCCGTTCAGCGAGAAGGTTCCCTGGGCGATCCGGTTGCCGTAGCGGCCGATGATCGCGCCGAAATAGGTTTTGGCGGGTCCGGTGTTGTTCAGGTAGCCGTCGAGGGTCGGGAATCCGAGCACCACATCGTCGACATGCCCGGTGCGATCGGGGACCGCGATCGACTGAATGATGCCGCCGTAGGTCAGGATTCGCACGCGCATGCCGTGCCCGCTGGTGAGCGTGTAGCGGCTCACCGGGGTCCCACCCACCTGACCGAACGGCTCGCTGGTGATCGACGACGGCCCTGCGGGCATCGATGCATTTCCGCTGTCCGTCGTGGAGTTAGTCCATCCGATCCTGCGCGGCCGCCGTGGCGGTGAACGCGTTGTCGAGTTCGCCGTAGGTGCGCGCCCGAAACGCGAGCACGTTGTCCACGCCCAACGCCCGAGGAACGTCGAGCCAGCGCCAGCCGACGATGTCGTTGTAAAAGGCGTCGGCCCGTGGATCACCCGTTCGACTGTGTAGCCGTCGTTGTCCGCCACGACGACGATCGGTGTCAGTCGCTCGCGCGCCAACGTTCCCAGTTCCTGAACGGTGAACTGTGCGGCGCCATCGCCGATCAGCCGCACGATGAGTCTGTGCCGTTCGGCCAGCCCGGCGCCAAGTAGAAGGCCATTTCACGGTGACGGTTGGGGCGGTCGGCGGCCAGGGGAACGGCCGCTCGCGCCGCCGGGTAGCCGGCCGCCAGATGGCGGTGCCGGGTAGCCCACTGGTTGATGATCGCTTGTGAGTGACGTTCCTTGACCGGTGTCGTGCGGCCCACAGCTCATGCCACGTTTCGGTGGTGCCGGCCAACTGGAGTAGTCGACTACGCTATGCGGCCCGTCGGTAGGTCGTGAGGATCGTTGACGTGCGCGTTCGCGCTCACCTTCATCGGAAGGAGTGAAGATGTCTGCGGCAAGCGAAATAATCTCGCCGATCCGGTCACTGCGCATCTCGGCTGTTTCGCCACGCCGGGTTCAGTCGTCTGGGGTGATTCCTATCGCGTTGCGAGTCAGGAATTTTCGACGCATTGCCACCCGTATGAGGGTGTCGATCGGCGTCGCAGTGCTGGTGGTGATGGCCGCGGTTGTGCTGCTCATCGTCTCGACGATGTCGTCGGGCGTGCGGCTGTCTTCCTCAGCAGCTTTGATCATCGGCTTCCTCCTGCTCCACGTCATCGTCGGTGCCGCGATCCACCTGCTTGTCCGCCGGAACGCACGAAGCCGGAAAGCCCCACCCGATCAGTAGCAGCACCGCTTCAGGCGGCGTGAGGGTTAGACAAACGCGCGCATCAAGCACCGGGCCGAAGCCGTTTCGCCGCGTGCTGCGCTCGAGCGTCGGGCCAGGCTCGTTATTCATCAACCACTTGCGCACCGCTGACGGCTGCGCCTCGATGGGGGCGTCTTGGACATTAAGTTTGCGCAGCAGCAGATTCCCGCTGGGCGGTTGGACCGATCGTTTGGGACGGAGAGGGACGTCGTCGGTGAACTTACACCGCGGCGGATAAGCCGCGGATGAAACTGCATGTTTGCCGCAGGGGTGGGTGACCCGTGTCGCTGAGGAGGTACGCGGAGTTGGTTTGCTTGATCCACGATGACGTCCGGCTCGTATGCAGCATGAATCTGCCAGCGCCTTACACGGTTGAGGGGCGGCGAAACGCCATCAAAGACCGCTATCTGCGATCACTCGGTGTGAACAGCGTCCAGGCCGGCCAAAATTACGCGCCCCCATTTCGACGAAACGGCTGCCGAGGCAACCCATGAACCGGGGCGCAAAAGTTCTGCATGAGGCGTCACTGCAGGGAATTACAGTGGTGTTGGGAGCTTTGGTGAGACCAAAGCGATCAATGGCCCTTCGAGGCGCGAAGCCGACTGGGCGACAACCTCACACACGGCAGGCGGGGTCGACAGCCCCTTGTCCTGCCCGACTCTTTGAAGGGTGGTGAATGAAATTGGAAGACAACGTGTTCAACGACCTTCCTCTTCTGATCGCGGTGCCTCGAGCCGCGCAGCTACTGGGAATCAGCCGGGCTGCGGCCTACCGACTGGCGGCCTCCGGAGACCTGCCGGTCCGCCGGCTCGGTGGTCGCGTCTACGTGGTGACAGCCGGCCTTCGTGAGCTAGCCTCGTAAGGGCTTTGTGTACCAGCGGGGGTCCCAAGTGGTTGCCGCGTCACCGGAGCACCAGAGCCGAGGAGGCCTACTGATGAGCACCGAAACCGTCGCTAACTCAACGCCCGCCGATCTCGAAACAACAAAGCGCACCCGTCGCGCACTGCCAATCACCAAGCGCATCGCCCGCAATGGGAAAGTCAGCTACACATTCCAGATCGACGCGGGCGTAAAGCCGGATGGCTCCCGCGACCGGCGGCGCTACACCTACCCAACGCTGGCCGAGGCCAAACGTGAATACGCCCGTATTGTGACGGAGGCGGCCGCGGGCACGCTGGTCCGGCGCGACAAGGTGACCTTGGGCGCCTTTCTGACCGAGTGGCTCGACAGCCGCCGCGTGCGACCCAACACGCTCGACGGCTACCGCGCAGCCCTCAAGCCGGTTATCGACCACCTTGGCACATTGCCGTTACAGCATCTCGACACCCCGCATCTCGACGAGCTGGTGACACTGCGCTTGGCCGGTGAGCCAATTCCCCAGCGCGCCAAGCGCGGACGCCGTTCCGCCGAGGTGCTGGCCTACCTTCGGGCGCGCCCCGAAGGGGCCGCGTATTCTGAGCTGCTGACCACATTCGGCGAGCCCGGCATCAAAGCACTGGACCGTCTGGTGTCATCAGGCGATGTGCTGCGGCCGCGGCGCGCTCGATACGTCGCTGTACTGCCGACCGAACCCGAGCGTCCGAAAGTGCCTGGCGGCGTGAGTAACCGGACCGTCTGCGCAATGCTGACCGTCCTGTCGACGGCGCTCACCTCCGCAATGAAACGCGGTCTTGTCGCCCGCAACGTCGCCCAACTTGTCGACCGCCCGGCCATCGAGCATTGCGAGATGTCCACGTGGACGCCGCAGCAGGTCGAACGGTTCCGCGAGCATGTGCGCAGCGACCGCCTGTATGCGTGCTGGCTACTAACGCTTGCCGGCTGGCGACGCTCCGAAGTGCTCGGCCTGGCGTGGTCAGCGGTGGACTTCGACGCCGGGACCGTCAGCGTCGCCCAGGGCCGCGTCATCGTGCGCGGTGCCGGCACCACGACCGGCGGGCCGCAGTCTGAACGCTCCCGGCGCACGCTGCCGATGCCCGCCGATGTCATGGCCGCTTTGCAAACGCTGAACGCACAGCAGAAGCGAGAAAGGCTGGCGCTCGGCCCGACATGGATAGACACGGGGCTGATCGCGATCAACAAGGACGGCTCCCCGATTCGGCCCGAGACCTACTCCAAGGCCTTCCGCGGCCACTGCACAGCAGCGGGCGTGCCGGTGATCCGGTTGCACGACGCCAGGCACACCGCCGCAACGCGGATGCTCGACAGCGGCACCACGCTGTCTGCGACGGCGAAATGGCTGGGCCACGATCCGGCGATGACGCTTCGGGTGTACGGCCATGTGTACGACGACGCGCTGGCGTCGGCGGGTGACGTGCTATTCGGCGGGATGTCCCGGGCCAACGGGGAGCGCTGATTCAGCCGCCAACCTTTGGACAGCGCGGCGAGCGTCGTGGTTCTGCATGGCATGACAATCAACACCAGTGCGCGCGTGAAGGCAGCCTGAGGCAGGACTGACGACAATCTGAGAACCTTGGAACTGATGGGCTGAGCCGCCGTCTGGTTATCGCTGGTTATCGGCTGAACCGCCCGGCGAGGTAGTCGGCTCGGCAGGCCCTACGGGCGAGTTTGCCGCTGGTGGTGCGGGGAATGGTGCCGGCGGCGACGAGCCGCAGGTCGGCGACCCGGATGTGATGCTCGCGCGAGACCGCGGCCCCCACTACCGTCGCGATCGGGCCGGGGTCAACACGCCCCACGCCCGCGGCACGTTCGGCGACGATGACGAGCTGCTCTGCGGCATTGCCGTTCGGCGAGTCAAGAGCCTCAGCCGGAACGGAAAACGCGGCCACATAACCGGTCCGGATGGCCGGCGATGCACGACCGATGGTGGTCTCGACGTCGTGCGGGTAGTGGTTACGGCCGTCGATGATGATGAGGTCCTTGATCCTTTCCGTCAGATACAGCTCGCCGTCGATGTAGAAGCCGAGATCACCGGTAGCCAACCATCGGCCGTTGTCGGGAGCACCCTCGGCGTGGCTGCCCAGCTCGAGCCGGGACTGCAGTTTGTTGCCGAACGTGCGTTGTGTGTCTTCATCGCGTCCGAAGTATCCGCGGCCGATGTTGTCGCCGTGCAGCCAGATTTCGCCGACGGTGGAGTCAGGGATCTCGGCACCGTCGGGGTTGGTGATCACCGCCCACAGCTGCGGGAGCGGGCTGCCACACGAGACGTAGCTGACTGCACCTTCTGTTTCTGGTGTGACGACCACTGCGCGCCCGGCAGCCAGCTGAGCACGGTCGATAATAACGGCGCTGGCCGCGGCATCCGCGGCGATGGTGGCTGCCCCCAGCGTGGCTTCGGCCATCCCGTAGGACGGCTTGACGGCCGTCGCAGGAAGACCATAGGGCGCAAACGCTTTGGTGAATTTCTCGATCGCCGCAATGGTCACCGGCTCGGAGCCGTTGAGCAAGCCGACAACGTTCGTCAAGTCAACGGTTTCGCCCTGCGGGGGCAGTCCCCGTTCTGCCGCCAACTCGTAGGCGAAATTCGGCGCGGCCGCAAACGTCGGGCCATGGGCCGCTTCCACGCTGAGCTGCTTGATCCATCGGTAAGGCCGACGGACGAATGCCATGGGATCCAGCAGCACGAGGTATCCACCGCACAATGCCGGGAACATGAGCATGATCAATCCCATGTCGTGGTACAGCGGTAGCCAGCTCACGCTGCGGATTCCCCGGTCGAGCCCGTCGGCCAGGATCATCTGCAGCACGTTGGTGCACACGGCGCGATGGGTGATCTCCACACCGGCCGGCATGCGCGTCGAGCCCGAGGTGTACTGCAAATAGGCGACATCGTCGGTGTCGACGATCGGCTCGACGAACATCGAAGAGAGTGTCGTGGGGATCGCGTCGACGGCGATCAGCCGTGGCCGCCCGGGTACCCGGTCCGCCCGCAGAAATTGCCGAACCGTTTCGGCCGCCGCGGTGGTGGTCATCACCGCGGCGGGCCGGGCATCGGCCAGTACGGTGGTCAACCGTTCCGCGTGCCCGGACAGCGTCGGGGCAAACAGCGGGACAGCGATCCGGCCTGCATGGACCGCGGCGAAGAAGCCGGCCACATAGTCAACGCCCTGTGGCGCCAGGATCGCTACCCGATCCCCGGGCTCGGTGACCTGCTGGAGACGTGCCCCGATCGCGCGGACCTGCGACCACAGCCCATTCCAGCTGAGGTCTACGCCCCGTCCGTCTTGTTCTTTGGCGTAGTCGATGAACCGGTATGCCGGGAGGTCGCCGAACGCTGCCCGGTTTCCTTCGAAAAACGAAGTCACCGTTAGGCCGTCAGGCAAGAAAATTGTGCCGTCGGCGCGAATGTAATCGTTTATGTCAGCCACCCTGGGCTGAGAAGCATTGATAGACATAGGGAGCCGACCCATGGACACAGGATAAAGCGAGACCAATGGTGTTGCGTTTTTAAGGTGGTGTGTCGGCGGTCACAAATTTGACGTGAAACGCACTTTGACCGGCCAGTGGTGGCAGCGCCCAGCGCGCCCGTAGTACAGACTCGACCGGGTGTGCGACCCAGCTGGCACACTCTTGGCACAACGGGGGTCCGCCCGTCAAGCCAAATTAGGTCGCGTATGGCGCTGACCTGCATGAACAGTGGTGGGCGCGGACGGTATCGAACCGCCGACCGCTGGTGTGTAAAACCAGAGCTCTACCACTGAGCTACGCGCCCCATGCCCGCCGGGCAGGCTACACGCCAACAGCCTAAGCACCCAAAACGCTCAGGCCCGCAAAGCCGCCAGCGCGTCCGTCCACAACCGCTGATCGCGGGCCTCACCGGGCCCCTTCATCTCAGCGAACCGGATGACCCCGGACCGATCCACGACGAAGGTACCCCGATTGGAGTAGCCGGCGTCGTCGTTGAACACGCCGTAGGCCTGGCTGACCTCGCCGTGCGGCCAGAAATCCGACAGGACCGGGAACGTGAACCCGCTCTCGAGAGACCAGATCTTGTGCGTGGGCGGCGGGCCCACCGAGATCGCCAGCGTCGCGCTGTCGTCGTTTTCGAAGTCGGGCAGGTGGTCACGCAACCGATCCAGCTCGCCCTGGCAGATCCCGGTGAACGCCAGCGGGAAGAACACCAACAGGACGTTCTTGGCATCGCGATAGGAGCTCAGGGTGACAGGCTGCTGGTTTTGGTCGCGCAAGGTGAAGTCCGGGGCGGTCGTGCCGACGGGCAGCATCAACGCTTCCCGGCCCGCGACTTCGGCTGTACCAACCGGCTGGCGCTCCAGTCGCCCAGGTTGACCGACGAGGTCGGCATCAGGCCGGCGGTGGGCGCGGCCTCGGCGATCTCGGCGGGCAGGACGTGACCGGGCTTGCCGGTCTTGGGCGTCAGCACCCAGATCACGCCGTCCTCGGCCAGCGGGCCGATCGCGTCCATCAAGGTGTCCACCAGGTCGCCGTCCCCGTCGCGCCACCACAGCAGCACGACGTCGATCACCTCGTCGCTGTCCTCGTCGAGCAGGTCACCGCCGCACGCTTCCTCGACCGCAGCGCGGATGTCGTCGTCGGTGTCCTCGTCCCAGCCCCATTCCTGGACAACTTGGTCTCGTTGGATGCCCAGTTTGCGGGCGTAGCCCGGGGCGTGATCCGCCGCGACCACCGTGGAGCCTCCTTTAACCATCCGCGCACAGTGCGATTCGGATTATCGTCGCACAGCCGGAACGCGGTCCATACCCGTCCCTCAAGACGCGCCTCAGAAGGACGCCACGCAGAGTTTCAGCGCCTTCGTCTTGGTGTCGTTGAGCTGATCGACCCGCTGGTTGAATTCCCCCGTCGACGCGTGCGTGCCGATGGCGTTGGCCACTCCGCGCGCCGCGTCGACGTAAGCGTTGAATGCGTCCTTCAGCTGCTGCGACAGGGCATCGCTGAAGCTATTGGCGACCGTGGTCGCACTGTCGTTCAGCGCGTCGATGGCGGGGCCCTCCATCGGGGCGGTGCTGCGGCCCTGGTTGAACGCCGAGACAAAGGCGTTCACCTTGTCGATTGCGGCGCTCGCGGTGGTAGCCAGCGAGTCGCACGAGGCGTGCACCGCCTTGGTCGTCAGCGATTGTTGGCGCTGGGACTCGTGGACTCGCGACGTCACCGACGAGGCCGACACCGACGCGGACACCGACTGCCGGTAGGCCGGCGCGACGTTCGTATCGGGCTTGGCAGTGCCGTTGGTGACGGTGGTACACCCGACGATGCCCATGACCACGGCCGCGACACAGCCGAGCGCCAGCGCGCCCCGCCTGGGCATGTCCCCCCCATGCGTGCGAGCAACGGCACGCCATCCGATGAGCACGGTTGCTGACGTTACCGGGTGCCGATTCTCCCCGCGCCCGGTACGCACCCAGTTGGCGGCGGCTACCCGCACAGAACCTCTGTGCGGCACGATAGGGAGACACAACACAAACAGATAACCCGCCAAGCACAGGAGCGGAAGTTGACCACCGAGTTCGCGCGTCACGATCTGGCGATAACCCCAAGCAACGCAAGCGAACCCGACCGGGTCCGGGTGATCCGCGAAGGTGTGGCGTCCTACCTGCCCGACATCGACCCCGAGGAAACGTCGGAGTGGCTCGAGTCCTTCGACGAACTGCTGGAGCGCTCGGGCCCGGCGCGGGCGCGCTATCTGATGCTGCGGCTGCTGGAACGTTCCGGCGAGCAGCGCGTGGCCATCCCGGCCCTGACATCGACCGACTACGTCAACACCATCCCGACCGAGCTGGAACCGTGGTTCCCCGGTGACGAGGACGTCGAACGTCGCTTCCGGGCGTGGATCAGATGGAACGCCGCCATCATGGTGCACCGCGCCCAGCGCCCGGGAATCGGCGTGGGCGGCCACATTTCGACCTACGCGTCGTCCGCGGCGCTGTATGAAGTCGGCTTCAACCACTTCTTCCGCGGCAAGTCGCATCCCGGCGGCGGCGACCAGGTGTTCATTCAGGGCCACGCCTCCCCGGGGATTTACGCGCGCGCCTTCCTAGAGGGTCGGCTCAGCGCGGACCGGCTTGACGGCTTCCGGCAGGAGCAAAGCCATTTCGGCGGCGGGTTGCCGTCCTATCCGCACCCGCGGCTGATGCCCGACTTCTGGGAATTCCCCACCGTGTCGATGGGCCTGGGCCCACTGAACGCCATCTACCAGGCGCGGTTCAACCACTACCTGCACGACCGGGGCATCAAGGACACCTCCGACCAGCACGTGTGGTGCTTCCTTGGCGACGGTGAGATGGATGAGCCCGAGAGCCGCGGGCTGGCGCACGTCGGGGCGCTCGAGGGGCTGGACAACCTGACCTTCGTCATCAACTGCAACCTGCAACGCCTCGACGGGCCGGTGCGCGGCAACGGCAAGATCATCCAGGAACTGGAGTCGTACTTCCGGGGTGCAGGCTGGAACGTCATCAAGGTGGTGTGGGGCCGCGAGTGGGACGCGCTGCTGCACGCCGACAAGGACGGCGCTCTGGTCAACTTGATGAACACCACGCCCGACGGCGACTACCAGACGTACAAGGCCAACGACGGGGCCTACGTGCGGGACCACTTCTTCGGTCGCGATCCGCGCACCAAGGCGCTCGTCGAGGACATGACCGACGCCGAGATCTGGAACCTGAAGCGTGGCGGTCACGACTACCGCAAGGTCTACGCCGCCTACCGCGCCGCCGTCGACCACAAGGGGCAGCCGACGGTAATCCTGGCCAAGACCATCAAGGGCTACTCGCTGGGCGGGCACTTCCAGGGCCGCAATGCCACCCATCAGATGAAAAAGCTTGCGCTGGAAGACCTCAAGGCTTTCCGGGACTCGATGCGGATTCCGATCAGCGACGCTCAGCTAGACGAGGATCCCTACCTCCCGCCCTACTACCACCCCGGCCCCGACGCCCCGGAGATCCGCTACCTGCTCGACCGGCGCCGCACGTTGGGGGGCTTCGTCCCCGAACGCCGCACCAAGGCCAGGGCGCTCAAGCTTCCCGGGCACAGTATCTACGCCCCGCTGATGAAGGGATCGGGACACCAGGAGGTCGCCACCACCATGGCGATCGTGCGCACGTTCAAAGAAGTGTTGCGCGACAAGGAGATTGGCCCCCGGATCGTGCCGATCATCCCCGACGAGGCGCGCACCTTCGGGATGGACTCGTGGTTCCCGTCGTTGAAGATCTACAACCGCCTCGGCCAGCTCTACAAGGCCGTCGACGCCGACCTGATGCTGGCCTACAAGGAAAGCGAAATCGGGCAGATCCTGCACGAGGGCATCAACGAGGCCGGGTCGGTGGGCTCGTTCACCGCGGCCGGCACCTCGTATGCCACGCACAACGAGCCGATGATCCCGATCTACATCTTCTATTCGATGTTCGGATTCCAGCGCACCGGCGACGGGCTGTGGGCCGCGGCCGACCAGATGGCGCGCGGCTTCATACTCGGGGCGACCGCGGGGCGCACCACGCTGACGGGTGAGGGCCTGCAACACGCCGACGGCCACTCGTTGCTGCTGGCCGCCACCAATCCGGCGGTCGTGTCCTACGACCCGGCGTTCGCCTACGAGATCGCCTACATCGTGGAAAGCGGGCTGGCCCGCATGTTCGGGGAGAACCCGGAGAACATCTACTTCTACATCACCGTCTACAACGAGCCCTACCCGCAACCGCCCGAGCCGGACAACTTCGATCCCGAGGGCCTGCTGCGGGGCATCTACCGCTACCACACCGCCACCGAGAAACGCACCAACAAGGCGCAGATCCTGGCCTCGGGGGTGGCCATGCCGTCGGCGCTGAAGGCGGCGGAGATCCTGGCCGCGGACTGGGATGTGGCCGCCGACGTGTGGTCGGTGACCAGTTGGGGCGAATTGAACCGCGACGGGGTGTCCGTCGAGAGGACCAGGCTGCGGCACCCGGACCGGCAGGCCGGCGTGCCCTATGTGGCCCAGGCCCTCGCCGGTGCCGTGGGGCCGGTGATCGCCGTATCGGACTGGATGCGCGCCGTCCCCGAGCAGATCCGGCCGTGGGTGCCGGGAACCTTCGTCACGCTGGGGACCGACGGGTTCGGCTTTTCCGACACCCGGCCCGCCGCGCGGCGCTTCTTTAACACCGACGCCGAGTCGCAGGTGGTCGCGGTGCTGGAGGCGCTGGCGCGCGACGGCGAGATCGACCCGTCGGTGCCGGTCGCGGCCGCCCACCAGTACCAGATCGACGACGTCCAGGCCGCCCCGGAGCAGACATCCGATCCCGGGGTGGCCTAGTCGCCGAGTGTGCGGCTGGCCGCACACTCGTGGCCGAGCGTGCGGCTGGCCGCACATTCGCGCCGGGCGCGTGACAACACGGCCTGGGTGTTGGCGGAAACTTCCATAAATCTGACGTAGGTTTTAGTCGTGAATGACAACCAGTTTGCGGGCCCCTTCGCTAACCGTCCCAGGTCGCCGCTGGAACTGCTCGACCATGTCCCCGAATCCCTGTTGCGACGCCTGAAGCAGTACTCCGGCCGG
>Ga0310909_10002127_pt1 | contig 12047 bp, 13 predicted proteins | sample GREbulkMGT000H_FD_203449 | JGI IMG/M metagenome (GOLD analysis project Ga0310909, IMG submission 203449) | Lab enrichment of tropical soil microbial communities from Luquillo Experimental Forest, Puerto Rico - GRE.bulkMG.T000H | ecosystem: Environmental > Terrestrial > Soil > Tropical forest >... | reverse complement strand
CCGTAAGTGTGCAGTTCTCCCTCCGTGGCGATTTCCCCTACCACGCGGACTACGGCCTCGAGGTTGGTCTCTTCTACCCGCAGAATTAACTGTTGCTCCGGTGCAAATCTGTGGGTCGAGAGGATTCCTGCGCCATGCAGGCTCAACATCACCGTGTGTGTTCGCTCAGTGAAGGTATTGCCTTCTTCGTCGTGTCCGAACAGAAGGATGGCGATTCGGCGGACAATTCGGCCGCTTCGCCTTATGGGCTGATGCGCAGCGGTGCCGTCACCGGGACTCATTTCTCGCGCCCCCTTCACTTCTCCGGATTTAGCCTTTCTCCGCCATCTTCTTGGCTCTGATGAAGGCGTCAAGCAACTTGTTTTTATTCTAGTCCGCAGCCGATTCAGCCTGCGCTTCTTTTCCTACCATGTTGCTTTCTGCACACTATACCTCGTGGCGGCCCTTCCCTGACCGTGCGGTCGACTCCACCGAAGTCGATTTTGGCACGGAGGAACTTACCGGTTTCCCAACAAACCAGGCGCTGACCAAAGGCGTGGTATAAATCGAATTGTCGTGACCCGTGACCGCTACTCTTTTTCGACCTGTCGGCCTACATGAACTCGCGCTGATTTGGGACAAGGCCATCGGGGATTTTCCGCCTCGTTTGCCCAGTCGGCCGATTTTTTATCGGGTTGCAAACATAACCTACGCTCGCCAAATTGCGCGCGATTGGAACGGGTCAGATGAAAAGTCCGGATTCGTGGGTTTTGTTACTTCATTTGACGTGGACAAAGCTTACTTATCCGGCCTAGAGCCACATCGGGTTGGTTCTTCGGAGCATCTTGAATATTGGATTCCTGCTGGCGACCTTAGCGGCTTCAACGCCGCAATTCGCGGACTTATTGAGCAAGCGGGTTTTTGAATGAAGAATCAGCAGCCGCTGGGGCTGGCTTTCAGTGTGCATGCTTACGGCGGTGCCTCAAAATGTGGCTGTTTTGCCGCCGTGGTTTTACTCCGTGCCGCCGGGCTTTGCCGGAATAGTTTCCTGCGAAGAATCAGTTTTTATTGCCATTACAGGCTCCAATGTACCAACTCGCACTCCTGCTGCACGTCTCTCTACCGCCCACCTCACGGGTGAACATGGCATCCACAACCCATAGTTGTCGTCGTTCAAATTCAACTGGCTCAACGAGAACCGGCTTTTTGGTAGGGACACCTGAGCACCTAAGCAATTGGTTTGGAGGACGTCCATTTCGGACGAGGTTTTGCACACCACAGCCTTGCTTCGTCTTGGTCGTGCATCTGCCTGCCAAGGGATGACCAGATTTCGATTCGGTACATATTTCTTCGCGTGCCGGAATGCCTTGATTGAAGAGCGCGAGGGGGCGGGAAGCGGATTAGCGGCATCAATCTTTCATTCGAAATCATCAAACGTACCCCCCTGGTTCTAGCGAAAAACGCCCGTCGAAGCCTGCCCTCTTCCATGTCTTCTGTGATGACGGCCTGCAAGAGAGCGTTCATTTCGCGTAGTTTCTGATGGGGGCCTCCGCAATAATTCCGTACGCTTGAGTTCATCCACGTTATGCAGTCTCGCCGTATCTTGTTGATTTTAAGATCGGCAAGACTTTTGGCGAATGACAGGGAGACGGTCTGGCAGATGAGGGTGTCGGAGTCCGCCATATTAGGTCAACGAATCGAGGGCGGCTAATACCAAAGTTACCGAACGCAACTTACCGAGCATCGATATGAACACATTTACGCCGTTACGCTCCCTTCAAAAACTTCACCCCACATTTCCACATCCCATCCATTTCTCTCACGTTCGCTATGCGCCCCGACACGAAAATGGAGGGCGCATTCTTCACCTCGGGCGCATACGGCACGGCGATTTGAATTTTCATCTCTTTCTTGTACGGATTTCGGCTCCGAAAGCCGACTCCGCCCTTCGACATATCAAGGCATGTCACGATGTCCGGCCCAAATTGCGCCGTTTTCACACAGGCGAAGAAGCTCACTTTCGCCCGCGCGCGACGCCTCCGCTCGACCGTCGGGTCCCGCGCTGGCTCGGGAGCCGACGCGACCACTGACTCTTCTTCTTGCACCTTCGGTGCCGGAATCCGCTCGGATACCTCTACTTCCTCTCCTTGCGCCAGTCTTGAAAAGTTCTTCTTTGCCCGGAGAACGCAAACTTCCGTGCCCGCGGTCTCTTCTTCCCCGTAAACCTCATCTCGCCATCCGAACTTCGAGGCGCCCATAGCCTCGTCTCGGTGTGGAAAAAAGGGATCGTCGACTCCACTCGATCCCCCGCGAACCGGGGATCGAATTTCAGAACGGGCAAATCTCCTTTTCTTTCTAAGAATGTCGCTCTCGGGCTTGCCCTGAGCTTTCAGCGCCTTGCCTTCACCAGCGAAGCTCGGCCCTTTGCCATCCGCACGTCTCCACACCGTCAGCACTCCACATTCCGCACAGTGCCGCGTAAGCCCTCCATGGATCTGGCTAATGTCATACTCAAATTGGCCACTCGTTACCTCCGCCCTTTGGCCGCACCAACCGCACTCCAAAGGCAGCACCATTGGCCGCGCATCCGACACCTGCGCCGGCGGAAATTCCGTTTGCCAGAAATCTAGGCCTTCATCGAGAAATGCTACGGCGTAAGTGTGCAGTTCTCCCTCCGTGGCGATTTCCCCTATCACGCGGACTACAGCCTCGAAATTGGTCTCTTCTACCCGCAGAATTAACTGTTGCTCCGGTGCAAATCTGTGGGTCGAGAGGATTCCTGCGCCATACACGCTCAACATCACCGTGTGTGTTCGCTCAGTGAAGGTATTGCCTTCTTCGTCGTGTCCGAACAGAAGGATGGCGATTCGGCGGACAATTCGGCCGCTTCGTCTTATGGGCTGATGCACAGCGGTGCCGTCACCGGGACTCATTTCTCGTGCCCCCTTCACTTCTCCGGATTTAGCCTTTCTCCGCCATCTTCTTGGCCCTGATGAAGGCGTCAAGCAACTTGTTTTTATCCTAGTCCGCAGCCGATTCAAACCTGCGCTTCTTTTCCTACCATGTTGCTTTCTGCACACTATACCTTGTGGCGGCCCTTCCCTGACCGTGCGGTCGACTCCACCGAAGTCGATTTTGGCGCAAGGATTTTCCCGGTTACGCGTGCCGGCTCAGACGGTCGACGCAACACTTCTCTAATCGAACGACGACCACTATTTCTCCTGGGCAAACTCGTTGCAACACCCGGTGCGTTGGCCGAATTGCAGAAGGCACGACAGTCACCCGCGGAATTCCTCTCGCTCCATTGCGCCGACTGTGGGGAGACATTTCAGAGGAAGATCGGCGGGAGAACGAGTATAGTCTGCAGCACGGATTCCGGCTCCTGAGCAGTTACCGCACGAGGATCGAGAGAGAATGCGGAGTAGGAAAGCGGCTCGGCAATCTCGTAGCGCTGAGGATTTTTCTTTGGGGCGTCCGGGTCGTCAGGCATTACTGCTCCGTGAAATTGGAGAGAAGGTAACCGCTAATGCCAGCAATATCAATCCTATTTAACGGGCAATTGCGGCTGGCGAACCTGTATTTCGCCAAAATGCCGTACATCTGCAAAACGAACGACTACAGCTTCTTTTCGCTCCCGCGAGGACCTCGTCCTCGAAAGCCTGGCTCTCCGTCGGCAACTACTCGCTTTGCACACGCAACGGCCTCGCACTCGATTGACTGCCCTGCACAAGCTGTTCTGGGTTGCGTTGAGAAGGTTGTGGTCCGGGTGGAAGAAACCTCTCGTCTTGGTTACTCAAGATTTCGACGAGTAGGAGGGCGGAAGCGTGTCAGCAAAGAGGTCCGCGCCCTGATCTTTCAAACGGTTGCCGAGAATCCGACCTGGGGAGCGCCACGCGTTCACGGCGAACTGCTCAAGCCGAGTTTTGATCTCTCGGAAAGGAGTGTCTCGCGATGGATCCGGCGAGTGTCCCTCTCGAGAATTCGGAAAGAGCTGAGCCAAAGGGAGTTATGCGGAATTTGCGCCATAGTTATTTGCGACGGTTTTGCTTTTGGGCACTCCCACTCGCTAGTTCCGGCGCGGGATCGGAAGCGATGGACTAAGAGCCTTTACTTGAGTGCGGACACGAATGAATGCCCGTCGATCAGGCAGAGGCGGACGACTCGCGAAGGGTGGGTTCGAACGATCGTTGCCGGTTCGACAACAGGTCGATCAGCAGTACCGTGGAGACGATGGCCTGAACGATCTGCAGCACTACCCAGTTCTGGATTTCGTGGGTTGCGGGAAACATAAGCCCGGAGAATCCCCACAGTATGTCGGCAAAAGCATGGGTGAAGGTCGCGACCCAGATGCTCCTCGACTTGAGATAGAGCCACGCCATGGGGACTACGACCATGATGTTGTCGATAGGGGTCATGACGAACGGACCGAAGAACGGATGCTGCGGATATTCGTGCATCACGTAGTAGATCGGGGTGTGCCAGAAGCCCCAGATAAGCCCCAGCAAAAGGAGGCCGAAAACGATGCCGAACTGCCGAATCAAGCGGTTCTGGGCGTAACCTCGCCACCCAAATTCCTCCCCGAAGGCCAACGGCAGGGAGATAACGAGGTAAATGAGCATATTCTTCAGAAGTTTGGCAGGATGAACGATGAGGCTACCTGCCGGCGTGGAAGCTGGCGCGGGCGCGATGTAGCCGAAGCGCAACGATAGCGCGATCGCGACCAATATCACGAGCGTGGGCAGGATGATGGCCGCAAGCCAATAGCGCCAGGGCCCGACGCCCCATCCGATCGAACGGAAGCCCTCTCGTCGACGAAGCAGCAGCAGCGCGGCCACTAGTCCCGGCACAAACATCAGGACATTCGCCGCCCAGTTACTCGTAATGTGAAAGAGCGGAAAACAAGAAACTATGAGCGTGGTGGTGACGATGACCGCCAATGCGAAACGAAGCAGATCCTTCTTTTCGAGGTTCATAACGTAAACGTAATTTTACATTATACTTCTTCGGCGGTCGGTCTTTTTTCATTCGATGCCTACTTCTCTGGTCGCGCTTCTTGTCCTTTTGCGTTCGCTCATCCGTTCACGTGTTGACCTCCAGCTGGAAAACTTGGCTCTGCGCCATCAAGTCGGCCTGCTTCAACGCTCGCTGAAGAAACGTCGAAAAATAACCGCAATGGACCGCCTCTTCTGGGCTTCAATGTCGCGTATATGGCGCGATTGGCGTTCGGCATTAGTCATCGTCAAGCCGCAAACGGTTGTGAGTTGGCATCGCATGGGTTTTCGCTTGTTTTGGACTTGGAAGGTTCAAAGTGACTATTGCGGGTTGCCAGCCCAGCCGATCTCCAGCCAAAGGCTGTGAAACAACACAGCGTTGGATCCGCCCGGATTCAGCGTTCCGAAGCCGCGATAGCCTATCGCGCAATCGCGGATCACTTCGCCACTTTCCAGCTTGAAACCTCGGATTTGAGCCTGTGGGTTCCGGAAATTCTGAGCCGCTAATTCCGGAAATTCTGAGCCGTTCTGCCTTGGGAAGCAAGGCCTCTTCCAGTTTGAGATGGCGGGTTCTTCCCGAAGGTCCATCGAGGTGAATGAACCGTCCACGCTCTAAGACTCGATCCAGGATGGCTGCGGCCATATCTTCGTCGTGTAAGACCTTTCCCCATTCATTGAGTGGCTTGTTCGTGGTGAAGATCATAGGCCGCTTTCGTAGGTGTCGATCATTCACCACATGGAAGAGCACGTTGGCGGCGTCTGGACCGTAGGTCAGATAGCCGACTTCGTCGATCACCAAAACATGAGGATGGGTATAGGTTGCCAATGATTCTTGCAGGTTCCCCTTCTTGCTAGCATTCGAGAGATTCTCGATGAGTTCGGCTGCGGTCGTGAACTGCGTTTCGAAGCCGTTCTGAATGGCGCGATACCCGATGGCCACCGCCAGATGAGTCTTACCGCGCCCAGTTTTGCCATGCAGGATCAACGAACGCCCCTCGGTGACGAAGTCCAACCCAAGATAGGAGCCGATCACGGATTGCCGCAGAGTCGACTGCAGGGTGAAGTCGAACTCGTCGACGGTCTTCAAGAAGGGGAAGTGTGCGTTTCGAGTGCAGCGCTGCAGTCGCGTTTGCTTCCGTCGCGCTACTTCTTCGGCCAACAAGAGAGCCAGGAAATCCCGATAGGACCAGTCTTCCTGCTCCGCCCGTTCCGCGACGTCTTTATAGATCCGGCGCATGTGCGCCAGATTCAATCGCCGGAAGTGTATTTCGAGTTGCCCCTCGGAGAGCTCCAGACTCTTTGGTGTGTTGTCGGTCTTTGCGGTTATGCCTGCACCGCGCGGGTCTTTCTCTCGTGTTTCTCTTCTCATTGGACCACCTCCGGGAAAACCAGTTCGTGTTGTAGGAAGCGTTCTACATAGCTAGCACTGAAAACTTGCTCCTTAAGACCCTCTCGGAAAGCTCGACGAAGAACCTCGGGACCGTGGCTCTGCAGGAGGTCGTGCAGTCGGTCGACGTCATAAAACCACTGTCGAGGCCGGCGATGCACGATCTCGGTAAGGTAGAGGAAGGCTGGCTCCCCCAGCTCGAGCAGTTGCTGGCGTTTCAGATAGCGTTTTCCACGCTTGCCCGATACCGCGGCTACCATGGCGGCGCGATGCTCGGCGAGTGTGGAGCCTTCCTGGGCCATGAATTTCCGTGGATGTACCGCTTCGAAGCGACCCGCGACGATGCGAACGCGTTCCGCGTATAAGTACAACGTCCCCGGCATGCTGATGGCTTCCGGAGGCATGGAGTAAGGATGCCCCTCGTGCAGGACGGTTCCCGTGGGGCCGACATACACAGGGATGCGCAGAGCCAGATTTTCCGGTTGCACCTTCAACGGACGAAGTCTGGCGGCTTCTTCCGCAAGGCGTATAGCGGGGATCATTCCCGTCGCACGGCAGGGGCGCTCCTGATTCACCTCCCGATGCCACGCGCTCAACTGTTGCTGAAGATCCTCCTGGTCTAGGAAGCGTCGTACTTTGAAGAAAGAAGACTTTACGAAGCCCACAAGATTTTCAACTGCCCCTTTTTGTTGGGGCTGCTGAGGCCAACACAACTCGACTCCGACGCCCATTTCCAGCATGGCGTAGGCGAAGACCGGATTCCATTCGGTCACCTCGCCGTTCCTCCGCCACTTCAAAGCCACCGTCTTCGGTCGGTCGAAAACACACATCAACGGAACACCACCCCAACTGTGAAGATGCTCGGCCAAGTTTCGCACCAAGCTTTCCACCGTTTCGTCCTTCACGAGACCGACGCGAATGTATCGAGAGTATTTCAGTCGAGAAGCGAAGAAGTGAACTCGACGAGCCGCGCCGTCGAGGAATTCCACGTCCACTTGTCCAAAGTCGTGCTGGCTAAATTCCCCTGGCAGACCCTCAAAACGGACCAGGGGCTTTACTCCTTTCGGTCGCAGCGAAGCCACCAGAGCATACAGGGCGGTCTTACCCCCTGGATAACCGGCCTCGCGAACTCGCCGGAGGATTTCCAGCGAAGGCAGGTCTGGCTTTTCTTCCAGGATGGCTACGACGAGTTTCCGGAAATTCTCAACCAGACTGGGTCTTCCGATCTGCCGCTTCTCGCGCTCGGCGGCATCATCGACATGCACAACCGGAGTTTCCTCCGCAATGCGCTTCACCGAGCATAGTGAAACACCTGCCAAACGAGCCACTTCGGTCTTGGGGTGACCGGCCCGCAACAGAATCTCGACTTCGTGACGCTTTAACATTCCTAACATCCTCCTCCCTCCGCCTCGGTCTACCGACCGGGGGCATAGGGAGAGTTCTATCCCTTCCGGCTATTGCCGGATGGCTCAGAATTTCCGGAATGAAAAGGGTCAGAATTTTCGGAACCGACAGAGCCATTTGCTGCTCTTGAGCGGAGAGCAAACCCGGGACCTTGCCGTACAAGTTGAGAAATAGCTTCTTCTAATACTAAAGTTGAGGGGTGCGCGTGCGGCAAAGCAGGATTTTCGCTCCAGTGGTGAAGTGTCGGGTTTCGTTGTGGGAACGTTGAATCCTGAAGGAGGAGTTGCATGGGCAACCCGCTCTTCGCAACCAAATCGCTCGATGTGCTGATGAAGGAAGCGCGCGAAACCGGCGAGCATTCGCTGAAGCGTGCCCTTGGCCCCATCAATCTGGTCACACTAGGAATCGGCGCTATCATCGGCGCTGGAATTTTCGTGCTGACGGGCTCAGCCGCAGCGCTGTATGCGGGGCCAGCCATCATGCTGTCCTATGTGCTGGCGGGAATCGCGTGCATATTTGCGGGTCTCTGCTATGCGGAATTTGCTTCGATGATTCCGATCGCAGGTTCCGCGTACACGTACGGCTACGCTACGCTCGGTGAGCTGATTGCCTGGATCATCGGATGGGACCTTATTCTGGAGTACGCTTTCGGCGCGGCCACGGTGGCCAGCGGCTGGAGCAGCACCCTAGTTGCGTTTCTCCAGGACTACGGAATTAACTTGCCCCCTAAAATCTGCGATGTCCCCGGCGCGTTGTGGGTGATGGTGGATGGCCGGTGGGGCCCCGCGAGTACCTTCAATTTGCCGCCTGAACAATTGGCGGCGCTGCCGCATACGACAACCACGTTCAACCTGGTTGCGTTCCTAGCGACGATGGCGGTTACCACAATCCTGATTATCGGAATCCGTGAATCGGCGAACTTCAACACGGGAATAGTATTTGTGAAGCTGACAGCGGTGTTGACCTTCATCGCGGTGGCGCTTCCGTTTGTCCTGAAACACCCCGATATCGCTCATGCGAACTGGAAGGTATTTCTGCCCCCGAACGCGGGTACTTTTGGGGCATATGGTTGGTCAGGCGTGTTTCGCGGCGCGGCGGTGGTTTTCTTCGCCTACATCGGATTTGATGCCGTTTCGACGGCAGCCCAGGAAGCGCGCAAGCCACAAAAGGACATGCCCATCGGTATCCTCGGCTCGCTGGTGATCTGCACGTTCCTGTACATCGTGGTCTCGGGCCTTTTGACTGCGACGGTGCACTACTCGAGGCTGAACATTGGGGCTCCGGTATCACTGGCCATACGCGAGACGGGGGTAAAGTGGGGAAGCTACGTGGTGAACGCCGGCGCACTGGCGGGCCTCAGCACGGTGATGTTGGTCATGTTGCTCGGGCAATCACGCGTCTTCTACTCAATGGCACACGACGGCTTACTATGGAAGTGGGCCGGCGACATTCACCCGCGTTTTCGCACTCCTTGGAAGAGCACCGCCGTTGTAGGGCTGGTCGCGGCCATATTCGGGTCGCTCGTTCCCATCGGCAGCCTGGGGCAGATGGTAAGCATCGGCACGCTCCTGGCGTTCGTGATCGTTTGTGCGGCTGTGTTGATCCTGCGAATGCGCCGGCCGGAACTTGAGCGCCCTTTCAGGACCCCATGGGTTCCCGTAGTTCCCATCCTCGGGATCGTGGTGTCGCTGGGGCTCATGGCCAGCCTGAATTTCATCACCTGGGTGCGCCTCGTGGTTTGGCTGATCATTGGGCTGGTTATCTACTTCACTTACAGCGTAAAACACAGCTTCGTGCGTAACCTCAAGTTACCCGAAGGGTTGTGATCCGCAAGAATTTCTATCCGGACTGAACACCTTGTCGACCAGTGCTTGATAGACGAGTGTGGCTTCCGAAACTCGATCTGCTTTCAAAATCAACAAGATACGATGAGGCTTTGTCATATAGTCACATGGATGGATTCCGGCTCGACGGAGTTTTTGCGGATCACACGAGCAGAAAATCGCGTGACGTATGGTGGCGTTCAGGCGAAGTACGCGATGATACGCCGCTCCACAGCAGATAAGGAAAACTCGTCTTGGCTGCCAGGGCGTCCTTCGACAGTCTTGGATACCCAGTTCCCTTGGGAGTCGTAGTCGTACCGAAAACGGGCCTCTGAGCGTCTCGGGTTCGCCCGCGTAGGGCTATCGGCGATCCGGCCTTCCTCGTCGATAGCATAATCGCGCTCTTCGTGCTCGTGCACCTCTACGAGTGGGGCGCCATGTTCGTTGTAGGTGACCGTCTTCCTGTCAAACCCGAGCGGCCCTATGTTCGAACGGGTCTTGACCCTGTGGCCCCGCTCGGAGATTTTTTGAAAAAAAATTGCGTCCTGTTTTCAACAAGTTCCGATCGCAAAATCGATTATGCGTCACTCGCTCGACGAGCGAGATGAGATTTTTCTGCTTGACGCAGCGCATGACATTCCTTTATCTCTGGTCTTCCCCAGTCAAATTCAAGTATTTTCTGAGCGGAGGTTTAATGGCTCAGCTAGCCACAAGTATACGTATGTCCGGGAGATTCCAGCATCCCATGCCGCAGCACTTAGTTGCCGCCCGACATGTGCGCGCTCTCGTCGTTTCTTCTGAACTGGAAGTCCGCAAACCGTTGCTCCGGAGCCTCGAATGGCTTCAAGTAGACGCGATTGTTTGCGCCGACCTTCGAGAAGCCGAGGAAGCGCTCTCAGAACACTTTGTGGACGTTGTCTTCTGCGACGACCGTTTGCCGGATGGTTCGTATGCAGACCTGCTTCGTCCAAGTCGTTCGAGCAGCAAAGCTCCTCGGATCGTCGTCACGACTCGCACGGGTGACTGGGAACTTTACTTCGAAGCCTTGGAAAAAGGTGCCTTTGATGTCATTCAAAGCCCGTGCTACTCGACCCATGTCGAAATGACGATTACGCGTGTCCTGCGAGAAGAAGAAGCGCGATTGGAGTATCGCAGCTCGCGTTGATGCTTCGCCCGTATTGCTAGAGGTCCCCACCACTCGACAAGGAACCACTTGGAGTACGAACGGAAACAGCCTTTTCCCAAGCGGGCGATGGGATCACAATCAGCACATATGTTAAGGATGGCGTCGACGGGCGCTGAGAAATGAGTTGTTACTCAGAGCAGTGACCAGGACCAGTTTTTTCACCATACGAGTCTTCGAATTCCCCAAGAGTGCCCAATACTAATGCCAGGACCGTGCCAACGGGCATTACGGACAGGCGACTCTGGTACCTCGCCCGTCCGAATCTGACATCAACTCATTGGCAAATAAAATCACCGTCGCGGTTACCTAGAACTCCCGGCCTTCTGGTTCGTAGGTAGATCGGCAAAAACTTCTAAATGCCGCTACTGGTAGGCTTTCGAGCCAAGCGCGCCATTTATTCCGCCCTTAAATTGGACGGAAGTTGGACGAAACCAATGGGGTGTGGACGTCGAAAGCGTTTGAGGCCTGGGCCTGCGCGGCTGCTTCGCCGGTCAGCCACCAGCAGACTAAAAGCCATGGCGAATTACTGAATTGGTCGGTGGATTCAAAAGAAACAAAGCCCTGTTTAGGTCTAATTGACAGCCCAGGGCAGCGGTTCTTCGTTAAAGAATTATGGGCTCAATCAATTAAAGAAGCGTTGCGTCGACCGTCTGAGCCGGCATCGCGTACCGGTAACTTGGAATAGCGTTTTCTCAAGTTGCCGGTTGCGTCGTTTGCCTTTCCGTATTGCCGAGAAACCATCCAGAATCCTGGCATCCGCGTGGAACGTACTGCGTAGGCTATAATCACACGCGAATGACCCTAACCTTCGGCACAAAGCTCGGCCCCTACGAAATTGTTGCGCCGCTGGGCGCAGGCGGCATGGGCGAAGTGTACCGCGCACGCGATGCGCGGCTCGGGCGTGATGTCGCGATCAAAGTGCTGCCAGAGGCGCTGGCTAGAAACGCCGATCGACTGCGACGTTTCGAACAGGAAGCACGCACGATTGCGACGCTGAACCATCCGAACATCCTGGGAATCCATGACATTGGTGCGCACGACGGTGCGCCGTTTCTGGTCACCGAATGCCTTGAAGGACAAACCCTGCGGGAGAAGCTCAAATCAGGGCCCCTAGCGGTGCGGCTCGCGATCGAATACGCGCTCGGGATCGCGCTGGGACTCGCGGTGGCACACGAGAAGGGAATCGTGCACCGGGATCTGAAACCGGAGAACGTGTTTGTCACTCGTGAAGGACGGGTTAAAGTGCTGGATTTCGGGCTGGCGAAGCTGGTGAGGCC
>Ga0310909_10002113_pt1 | contig 12088 bp, 9 predicted proteins | sample GREbulkMGT000H_FD_203449 | JGI IMG/M metagenome (GOLD analysis project Ga0310909, IMG submission 203449) | Lab enrichment of tropical soil microbial communities from Luquillo Experimental Forest, Puerto Rico - GRE.bulkMG.T000H | ecosystem: Environmental > Terrestrial > Soil > Tropical forest >... | reverse complement strand
GGAACGTCCATCGGCGTGCTGTCGCTCTCGCGGCCCATGTGCAAAACCGTCCCGTCCGTCCCCGTCTCCCAGGGAATCTCCGCTTCGCGCGCGGCAAGCGCGGCGCAGACGTCGTAGGCGACCTGCTCCGGCAGCGACGCGTTGGCGTAAATCGGCCAGCCGCTGAAATCGAGCGTGTCGACATCGCGCGCTAGACGCGCAAAGCGGGATTTGGGAAGCGAAACTTTGCGCCACCCGAGCCGCGCCATGGCGTCGAACTCGGCCGGCGCGAGCTCGATCGGTGCGAGACCGGCCGCCAGCGCTTCATCGAGCCAGACCTTGATGCCTTCGTCGAACACGGCATCGAGCTCGCCGCGGGCAAGGGGCTCGAGCCGGCGCGCATCGGCCGGCCCGCCGCAAAGGAGGAGCCGGCCGCCCCATGACTCGATGTCGTTAAGCCTAAAGCCGTGCAGCGCGAACGCCTGATCGATCAGGACGAGCGTCGAGTGGGTGGGGTCTTCGCGCACCGACACGCGCAGCGGATAGCGCTTCGCCTTGATGTCTGCGAGCGAGCGGAGACCGGTTCGCGGGTGGATCATGAACACGAAGCGGTCCCAGCTCGGATAGACCGCGACAATGCGCAGGGGAAGCGGCGCGCTGAACAAGCCGACCCCCCGATGAGCTTGCGTGAGCAGCGCCGAAGGATTGACGAACGCCAATTCGACGCCGTCGCCCTTGGCAACCTGCTCGGCGAGGATCGCGGAGCCGGTGGCGAGTCTCAGCCAGGGTCGGAACGCCGCGCCAGAGCCACTGCCGACGGCGATGGCCATATCGCGGTTGCCGCCGTAGGGCGTGGCCGGATTGCCTGCGAGATGCAGGCCGATTTCCCAGAGCGTCTTGGCACGAACGAAGTTTGCGCCTTTGGGTAACAATTCCATACCGAGCATCTCCCCGCGCTGAAAAAGCCCGATACACTATGCCACGGCTTTGGGATGAAGCTACGGAAGGGGACCGCCATGAGGCGACGCGAGTTCATGACATTGCTCGGCGGTGCGGCGGCCGCGTGGCCGATGTCGGCGCGCGCGCAAACGCCCGATCCGATCCCCTGCCAATTGGGCCCGTCGCCGCACCAGAAAGGGCCGCTGGTGTGGATGGACATGGATCAGATCGAGCTCGACGCCGCCTACGATCAGCGCTTTTACGCGCCGATGGGCGATCAGATCCAGAAGCGCGTCGCCAGCAACAGCAACGCAGTACGCGCGCGGCTCGGCGAGCCGCTGCGTCTATCCTACGGGCCGAGCGAACTCGAGAAGCTCGACGTCTACCGCGCGCGCAAGCCGAACGCGCCGATCTTCCTGTTCGTTCACGGCGGTTCCTGGCGCGGCGGCTCGGCGCGAAACAATGCGTATTCCGCCGAAATGTTCGTCAACGCCGGCTCGAATTTCATTGCCATCGATTTCATCGACATCAACCAGGCGGGCGGCGACCTTCGCCCGATGGCCGCCCAGGTGCGAAGCGCGATTGCCTGGACCTACAAGAACGCCGCTTCCTTCGGCGCCGATGCGAACCGGCTCTATATCGGTGGCCGCTCCTCCGGCGCGCATCTGACCGCCGTCGCTCTCGTCACCGACTGGGAGCGGGATCACGGCGTGCCCGCCGATGTCGTGAAAGGCGGCATCTGCTCGAGCGGCATGTACGATCTCAAGCCGGTGCGCATTTCCAAGCGCAGCTCTTTCGTCCGCTTTACCGACGAGATGGAGCAGACAATGAGCCCGCAACGCCATCTCAATCAGCTGCGTGCTCCTGTCATCGTCACGTATGGCACGAACGAAACGCCGGAATTTCAGCGTCAGGCGCGCGATTTCGCCGCCGCCGCCAAGGCTGCCGGCAAGCGTCGAGCTGATCGAGGCGCCGAACTACAACCATTACGAAATGGGCGAGTCGTACGGAAACCCGTACGGCCCGAGCGGCCGCGCCGCGCTCGCGCTGATGCAGCTGCCGATTCTCGGTTAGCGCGCGTCAGTTTACCGGCCGCACGCCAGGCACGTGCGTGCATCTGGCTGGCTCGCGGACGATCTCGTACGTCCGCAAGCGGCCGTCAGCGCGGAGGCTCAGCAGCGGTTCTGCTGCGCTTTGCTGAGAGTGCAAGGATTGGCGGGCGCTCCGCTCGCGCGCCCTCCGTGCCAACCCACTGCGTAGGGGTCAACTCGGGCGCCACTCGTGTCGTACTGGGGAATGTACCCGTAGCGGCGATAGCGGTGGACATAGGCGAAGGCGGCGGACGGGCCGACGTAAAGCCCGGACTCCTGCCGTGGCGACGAGATCTCGCCAGTAAGGACGAGCAACCCGGCAACGGCACACGTAGCCGCTGCTTTTGCTAGGATGTGCGCCATGTAAGTCTCCAATTCGCGTCGATCCCCGCGCACGCGCGTCGGCCACCCCCACCCCGACCAGAAGGTTCATCGCGACGTTCATTGCGCCGCAGTCATTCTGTCGCTGCGGAGACACAACGCCGTGCCGAGAGTGTGGTTCCCACGCCGCGTGGCGCCGCTCCGCCCCACAGACCGCCGGACGAACACGCTCAACCGGCGTCCCGCCCTTTCCCGTTCGCCGGCAGCGGCGCAAACGTGTTGGTGCGCGGAAATCCCTTCGGGGCCAGCCGTCCCGCGTCGGCGCGATTGCCGCGCCAGTCCGAGAGTTCCGCCACCGTCAAAGAGAAGGCACGCCCGGCCGTGTCGGTCCAGGCGAGCCCCTGATCGGCCGTGAAGGTTTTCAGGTCGGAGAGACCGCCGTCGCGATAGCGCTGCAGCCGCACGCCGCGCCCCCGCCCCATTTCCGGCACCTGCTCGAGCGGGAAGATTACCATCTTGCGGTTCTCCCCGATCGTGGCGATGAGCTCGCCGTCAACCACCGCAATCGCGCGCGCCGCGTCGGGCGCCCTGACGTTGAGCACCTGCTTGCCCTTGCGGGTGTTGGCGAGGCACTCCTCCTCGGGCACCACGAAGCCGCGGCCCTGCGCGCTCGCCACCAGGAATTTGCGCCCACCCTGCTGGCGCAGCACGCCGACGAGCTCGGCGTCCTGCTCGAGATCAATGTAGAGACGGATCGGCTCGCCGTGACCGCGGCCGCCCGGCAGCTTCGCCGCATCGAGGGTGTAGAAGCGCCCGTTCGACGCAAACACCAGGCATTTCGATGTGGTCTCGGCGGGAAACGCGAATTTCAGTCCATCATCCGCCTTGAACGCGATGCCGGAGAGATCGGTGACGGTGCCGCGCAGCGCGCGGATCCAGCCTTTCTCCGATACGACGACGGTGATCGGCTCGCGCTCGACCAGCGCTTGCTCGAGCACCGCCTCGTCGTGCTCGGGCGCCTCGGCAAAGCCGGTGCGCCGCTTGCCCAGCGGCGTCTTGGGGCCGAATTTGGCGCGCACCTCCTTGACTTGATCGGCAACCTTCTTCCACTGCTGCTTCTCTGAGCCGATCAGGTCCTTGAGGGTCTTGCGCTCGGCGCGCAGATCCTTGTCCTCCTGCTTGATCTCGATCTCCTCGAGCTTGCGCAGGTTGCGCAGGCGCATGTTAAGGATGGCGTCGGCCTGCACCTCGGAAAGCTTGAACGTGCGCATCAGCACCGGCTTGGGCTCGTCCTGATTGCGGATGATCTTGATCACGCGGTCGAGATTGAGATAGGCGACGAGATAGCCGCCAAGCACTTCCAGGCGATGCTCGATCTGGCGCAGGCGAAATTGCGAGCGCCGCACCAGCACCTCACGCCGGTGCGCGAGCCATTCGCCGAGCACCTCGGCGAGGCCGACGACTTTGGGGACGCGGCCCTTCACCAGCACGTTCATGTTGAGCGGGATGCGGCTCTCGAGCTCGGTGAGGCGGAACAGCGATTCCATCAGCAGCTCGGCGTCGACCGCGCGCGAGCGCGGCTCGATCACCAGCCTGATGTCCTCGGCCGACTCGTCGCGCACCTCGGCGACCAGCGGCAGCTTTCGCTCGTTGACGAGTTCGGCGAGCTTCTCCACCAGCCGCGCCTTCTGCACGAGCCAGGGAATCTCGGTGACGACGATCAGATAGGTGCCGCGTCCGGTCTCTTCCTTGTGCCAGCGCGCGCGCACGCGAAACGAGCCGCGCCCGGTGGTGTAGGCCTCGGCGATCACCTCGGACGGGTCGACGATTATGCCGCCGGTCGGGAAATCCGGCCCCGGCAGGTATTTCAAGAGCGTGCGGCTGCGCGCATTGGGCGTCTCGATCAGGTGCAGCGCCGCGTCGCACAGCTCCGCCGCGTTGTGCGGCGGAATCGACGTGGCCATGCCCACCGCGATCCCTTGCGAGCCGTTGGCCAGCAGGTTGGGGAACGCACCCGGTAAGACGATCGGTTCTTCGGATTGGCCGTCGTAATTGGGACGAAAACCGACTGCGTCCTCTTCGATGCCATCGAGCAGCAGACGCGCGACCTCGGTCAGGCGCGCCTCCGTGTATCGATAGGCAGCGGGATTATCGCCGTCGACGTTGCCGAAATTGCCCTGGCCGTCGATCAGCGGATAGCGCGAAGCGAAATCCTGCGCCAAGCGCACGAGCGCGTCGTAGATCGCCTGATCGCCGTGCGGGTGGAAGTTGCCCATCACGTCGCCGACGATCTTGGCCGATTTCTTGAAGGCTGCGTCGGGATCAAGTCTTAGCAGGCGCATTCCGTAAAGGATGCGCCGGTGCACCGGCTTCAATCCGTCGCGCGCGTCCGGCAGCGCGCGGCCGGTGATGGTGGACAGCGCGTATTGCAGATAGCGCTCTTCGAGCGCCTCGCGCAGCGCGATCTCTTCGACGCCGCCGGCGGGTGGAGGAATCAGTTGTTTGCCCATGACAAAGAGTTAATGCGCGCGCGCGGAATGAACAAGCGATGAATGCGCCAGCCAGTATCCGTTCGGGATCGATCCGCTAGAGTTGCGTGCAATGGCGTTGGTCGTCGCAACGCGGGGTGATCCGGAAACCCGGATCGGCGGATGCAACGCGGCGCGGCCGGCCAATCTCGGACCGCGATCGGCGGTCGCCAAGCGTCAGAACATCGGAGGCAGCGGGCCAGCGCCTCCGCAAACCGAGGAGTGGAACATGCGTTCGATCGTGATTGCTGCCGTGGTGGCAGCGGGAGTTGGTCTTGCCGCCGCGGCGCCGAGCTTCGCCGCACCCGTGAACGGGCCGGCGATCGGCAAGGCCGCCACCGCGAGCCATGTGGTGAAGAAGGTGCATTGGCGGCACTGGCGGCATCACCACCGCTATCACCGCTACTACCGCTAACGCGGGAGCGCGCGGTGCTTCCCCTCTCCCCGCGCAAGCGGGGAGAGGACAATCGTAGGAGCGGTGTAGTTAGCCGGTGTCGTCCCCGCGAAAGCGGGGACCCATGCTCCGTGTACTCTCGATATGACAAGGCGCATGGGTCCCGGCTCTCGCTCGCTTCACTCGCTCGGCCGGGACGACAGCAAAGCATTACTCCCGCAACACCGCGGCAATGAAGCTTGCGCGCGCCTCGGCGAAGCAAAGCCCGCGCGGCTCGAGCACGTGGCGCCGAAAGAAGAAGCCGGTGAGCGCAAACGCGTCGACGATGTCGTGCGGCATGGCGGGGTCGGCGCCGCTGTCGGCGAGAAACGCCGGCAGGCGCAACAATTTGTCCTTCCACGGCTCGCCGATTTGGCGCGACACCGCGCGGCCCGACTTCGGCGACACATAGACGAGATCGTTCGCGTCGCCGCCGCCGGCGCAGCTCGCAAGGTCGAGGCCGAAGCCGAGCTCGGCGAGCAGCTCGAGCTCAAAGCGCGCGACGTTTGTTGCCGCATGGCGCGGATCGAGCAGCCGCTCGAGCACGTCGCTGAGCCGCGCGTGCAGCTGGTGGTGCGGATCGCGCTCGGGCAACAGCCGGCACAGCGCCGCCAGATGGGTCATGCCGTAGAGCGCATGGGGAACCGGCAGGAACGAGGCGGCGCGCAGGTCGATGCCCTCCACGGTGTAATGGCCGAGATGCTCGTCGAGGCGCGCACGCCAGGTGGAGCTGAGCCGGTTGCCCGGCTGCAGCACCGGGCGGAGCCGCGCGCCGGCGCCGCCGCGCACCAGGCCGAGGTGACGGCCATGGGCCCGCGTCATCAGCTCGAGGATGGCGTTGGCCTCGCCATGGCGGCGCATCCCCAGCACGATGCCTTCGTCGGTCCATTGCATGGTGAGGGCGCAGGTAGCTGCTCCGAGCGGCGGGAGCAAGTCGTGGGGGCGGCTCGAATGCCGTAGGGTGGGTTGAGCGAAGCAAAACCCACCGTTTGAGGGTGCCGCAAGTCAGCCGCTGGGTTTCGGCGCCATAGCGCGTCCTTAAAGGCGTTCACGCCCGTCTTCGACGGGCTATGGACGCGCGTAACCGCGCTGATGGCGCGCCTCAACCCACCCTACGAATGGTCAAACTGCTTCGTCGGGAAGGTCGTCGGGAAGCGGGACGCCGTCCACCGCCTCGGTGAGCTCATAATAAAGTGTCTTGTACGTGAGAAAAATCGCGCCCACGTTCTTCATGCGTGCAAGCGCTGCATCCACGTTGGGCGAAGCGGAGAACAGCAGCTCCTCCACCACGTAAACCTCGTAGCCGAGATCGAGAAGGCCGAGGCAGGACTGCAGCACGCACACGTCGGTTTCGCAGCCGGCGACGATGACCTGCTTCTTCTTCAGGCGGCGCAGGTAATTCCTGATCGCCTTTTCCTTGGTCAGATCGAAAAAATCTTTTTCGAAAAATTCCGCGCGGCCGTCCAACTCGCTTTTGAGTGCCTTAGGCAAGCCGCCCTTCCGCTCGATAGGCCGCTCGAGCGTCGCGACGATGGGGATTTGGAAGCAGCCGAGCAGGCGGGCAAAGTTCGCCATGTTACCCTCGATGCCGGAACGGCGGTCGGCCACGGCGGACAGGAAGAACTCCTGCACGTCGATGAGCGCAGCCCAGCAGCGATCACGGACGATGCGTTTGCTCATGGCTGAGTGCCGTCGCCGCGCGAGCCGCGAGCTCCGTCACCCTCTCCCCGCGCAAGTGGGGAGAGGGAAACAGCCTGCGGCTTCCACGCAGCCAAAATGAAGCACCTAATTTGCGCTTAGCGGTGCATCTCGGCGGTCACGGTCGTGCGCACCAGCGACGCGACATCCGAATACGTCGAGATGATCGGCGCGAAAATCCGGTGTCCCGGCGTCTTTCTCATAATGAGGTCGCGCAGGACAAGATAATCCATGCCGGTGCTCAGGAAACAGCGGATCGCGTCCTCGGGCGTTTCGACGATGGGCTCGCCCTTCACGTTAAACGACGTATTCAACAGGACCGGCACGCCCGTGATCGCATCGAATTCCTGCAGCAAACGGTAAAGGCGCTCGTTCTGCTCGCGGCGAACCGTCTGCACGCGGGCGGTGCCGTCCACGTGGACGATCGCCGGGATCCTGTCACGCCATTCCGGCCGCACCACCTCGGTCAGCAGCATGAACGGCGATTCGCGGTGCTCCTCGAAAATCTCGTGGGCCCGTTCGGCCAGCACCACCGGGGCAAAGGGCCGGAACGCCTGCCGGTGCTTGACCCGCTTGTTGACTATGTCCTTCATCTGCGCCTTGCGCGGATCGGCCAGGATGCTGCGATTGCCGAGGGCGCGCGGGCCGAACTCCGAGCCGCCCTGAAACCAGCCGAACACGTTGCCCTCCGCCAGCAGACGCGCCGTTTCCCGGCAGATATCGTCGCTGCGCCGCGACTTCGCCTGCAGGCGAACCTGATTTCTGTTCGCGGCAGCGCGGACCCGCTTATCGTCATAGGCCACGCCGGTATAGGCGTGGTTCATGACGAATGAGCGCTGGTTTTTCTGAACCGCCAGGTAGCCGTAATAGGCACAGCCGATCGCGACGCCGTCGTCGCCGGCCGCCGGCTGAATCCAAATATTCTCGAATCCCGCCTCGCGGGCGATACGCCCGTTGGCGACGCAGTTGAGCGCAACGCCCCCCGCCAGGCAAAGATTCTCGGCGCCGGTCGTCTCGCGCAGCCAAATCGCCCGTTCGAGCAGCACGCGCTCGATGTCCTCCTGCACCTGCCGCGACAAATCCTCCCAATGCCGCATGGATGGACTGGCTTCCCAGTTGCGCTCGCGATCGACCAGCCACGGCTTGCCGAATTCGACGCCCCACTCGGGGACGCTCAGCTCGCCGTTCTTCATCGCCAGCAGCGGCTTGATCGTGCCGGGTCGGCCATAAGGACCCAGACCCATCACCTCGCCGCACTTGTTCCAGTCGGCAAAGATGTAGCTCGAGACGCGGCTGTACAGCGCGCCGAGACCCGGCATGTAGTAGAACTCGTCGCTGAGAAATCCGCGTACCGGATCGAGCCAGACTTTTTTCAGGGTCTCGAGTCGCGAGCCAGCGAACCGGTAATAGCTCTCCGCCTCGCGCGCGAGCGGATTGACCCTCTCGGTCAGCTGAGCGGGCTCGGCGATATCGGCGGCGTAATTGCCCACGCCGTCCACCACCATCACCGCCCCTTCCTCGAAGGGGCAAACCGCAAACGCGCTGTATGCGTGCGCCAAGTGGTGCGAGACCGTCATCACCTTGTTCGAGCGCGACAGATAGAGCGGATGCTTCGCCGCCTGGCTGCGCTCGTCATCGTTCATGACCTCGGGCACGTCTGCAGAGACCATGCGCGTCTCGAGGTCCTCGACCGGCAGCACGTAGCAGTTGCGCACCACCAGATCGATATCGTTGAGCGTGATGCCCTCGGCCGCGAGGCAGTAATCGACCACGCTCTGGTAGAAGCCGGTGGCGTGTTTGTCGCGGCTGATCCTCTCTTTGTTGATGGCAAAGGCGACGGCGCCGTCGCGGATGAGGCACGCGCTCACGTCATGGTCGTAGGCGTTTATGCCGAGCACGTAGGCAGGTTTTTTGGGCATCGGAACCGCTAGGCAAGGAAGGCGTTGTCAACCGATCCGGTGTTGGCGCCACGTCCGTGGTGGATTGACCCCGGTCGCGGTGCAGACTAGCCTTACGCGTTTTTGCAAGACAAGGTGACACCATGTCGGGAAACGTACTAGGGAAGGCGAGAGCCTTCTTGATTCGTGGCCTTGCGGTCGCGGCGGTGCTCGGGACCTACACCCTGAGCACGGTCGGGACGCAGATTGCCAGCGTGGTCGGCGTATCGACTTTGGTGACCACCACGACGGCTACGCCTGCCCAAGCCTATTGGCGTCGCCGGTATTGGCCGCGCCGGTATTGGCGGCGCCGGTGGCGCCGGTGGTGGTGAGGCGCAGCGACTAACGCGGCGTCTCGGCTATCGGCTCTGTTCGATAGCGAACGTTACGGCCTGATTCATAGCCCGGCTCCATGACCACGCGCGTGGTTATGGAGTCCGGGCTCTCGCTTTTGCGGATTGACTTAGCGACGACCTTTCCCGTCATGCCCGGCCTTGTGCCGGGCATCCACGTCTTTCTTTGTTATGCAGGCGCAAACAAGACGTGGATGGCCGGGACAAGCCCGGCCATGACGCCGTTAATTACGGCTCCGTCGCGCCGATCACCGCTTGTACAGCCCCATGATCGCGGCTTTCGCGAGCGTGTTGAAATTGAGCTGAAAGCCGACGACTGCCGCCGAGGTATCGGCGGCAACCGGCAATTTATCGACGCCGACCGCAAACACCGTGAACAGGTAGCGGTGGGGATGGTCGCCTTGCGGCGGACAGGGGCCGCCGTAACCGGGCGCACCGAAGTCGGTGCGGGTCTGCAGCGCGCCCGCCGGCAGCTTGGGCGACCTCGGATTACCGGCGTCGACGGGAAGTTCGCTGACGTTGGCCGGAATGTTGACGATGAGCCAGTGCCAGAAACCGCTGCCGGTCGGCGCGTCCGGATCGTAGCAGGTGATCGCGAAGCTTTTCGTGCCTGCCGGCGCCCCCGACCACGCCAGATGCGGCGATTTGTTTCCGCCGGCGCAACCGAAGCCGAAATCGGCGGAGAGGATGTGATCGGCGCCGAGATAGTCGCCGTCCTTGAAGCTGTTGCTGGTCACGGTGAAGGCCATGTCGGTCCTCCTGGCTGCGGCTTCGCATCGCCACGCGCGGCCATCTCATACACCACCTGATCGCTTCTGGAATCCAGTAACCACTGAATCGCGATTGTTGCTCAGCCGTGCAAGACTGCACTGCCGGCGTTTACTGGGTCCCCGCTTGCGCAGGGACGACGAACAAGTAATACGGATCAGCCTGATTGCATCTCATTCCTTCGGAAATTCCAATCCCATTCCCCGATAGCGGTCGGGATCCTCCGCCCAATGCTCGCGCACCTTGACGAACAGGAACAGGTGCACCGGCGCTTCGATCATCGCGGCAATCTCACGGCGCGCATCGGCGCCGATCGCCTTGATCGTCTGACCATCCTTGCCCAGCACGATTTTGCGTTGACTTTCGCGCTCCACATAGATCGTCTGCTCGATCCGGGTCGAGCCGTCCTTGAGCTCCTTCCATTGGTCGGTCTCGACCGTCGATTGATAGGGCAACTCCTGATGCAGGCGCAAATAGAGCTTCTCGCGCGTGATCTCCGCGGCGAGCTGGCGCAACGGCGCGTCGGTGATCTCCTCCTCGGCGTAATGCCACGGTCCTGGCGGGGCATGCGTTGCAAGCCAGCGCTTCACATCGGCGATACCGTCGCCGGTGAGCGCCGAGATCATGAAGGTCGCGGCAAATTCCCCGCGCGACGTAGCCGACCTGGCGAGCGGGAGCAAAATCGATTTGTCGACCAGATCGACTTTGTTGATCAGCAGGATTTTGGGTTGCCGCACCTCGCCAAGTCTTCCCAGGAGCTCGAGCGAGGCTTCGTCGAGCCCGCGCTTGGCGTCGATCAGCACGCCGACAATGTCGGCATCGTGGGCACCGGCCCAGGCGCTCGCGACCATCGCGCGATCGAGCCGGCGCCGCGGGGCGAAAATCCCCGGCGTATCGATGAACACGAGCTGCGAGCGGCCTGCGATCGCGATGCCGCGCAATGGCATGCGCGTGGTCTGGACCTTGTGCGAGACGATGGCGAGCTTGGTCCCGACCAGCGCGTTGATCAAGGCCGACTTGCCGACGTTGGGTGCGCCGATCAGGGCGACGAAGCCGCAACGGGTGTCCGTTTCCGCCGCTGCGTGGAGCGGGACGGCGGGCGGCGACGGCGACGCAAGCTGATCGCCGCCAGCTTCGCGCATTTTCCTCTCGCCAGAACCTTTGCGACGGCGCCTTCGTTCAGCCATCGAGCCGATCCGCCTTCACGCCCGCGCGCGTAAGCATGGCGGACGCGGCGGCTTGCTCGGCGGCGCGCTTCGAGCGGCCCAGCCCTTCGGCAGGCGCGAGATGCGGCAGCTCGACGGTCACGCGGAACTCGGGATCGTGATCGGGGCCTTTGCGCTCGATCTCGCGATAGGCCGGCGTCGGCAGACCGCGCGCCTGCGCCCATTCCTGCAACAGCGTCTTGGCATCGCGCAGCGGTCGCACCGGCGTGCGCATGCGCTCACTCCACAGCCGCTCGATCAACGCAGAAGCCGCCGCGTAGCCGCCGTCGACGAACACCGCGCCGATCAGCGCCTCGCAGACATCGGCGAGAATGGCGCTGCGCCCGCGCCCGCCGGCATTCGCCTCGGAAGCGCCGAGCCGGATCGCCGCGCCCAGCTCGATCGCGCGCGCCACGTCGGCACAGGCTTCCTTGCGCACGAGGTCGGCGAGGCGGCGCGACATTTCCCCCTCGTCGGCGCCCGGAAATGCGCGAAACAGCATGTCGGACACCGCAAGGCCGAGCACGTGGTCGCCGAGAAATTCCAGCCGCTGGTAGGAGCCGGCACGATTGCGCGACCCGGCCAGCGCGGAAATGTGCGTGAGCGCCTGCTCGAGCAGCGCCGGATTCTCGAAATGGTACCCGATGCGTTGTTCGAAGGCGTCGGTGGGCGGACGCCGGCGCTTGCCGTGCTTTGCCGCGTCTTTGCGCTCGCGATCGGCGGAGGCCGCCCGCCGTGCAGCGCCGGCTTCCGGGCCCCCACCCTTCTCTCCCCCGCTTGCGGGGGAGAGAAGGGTGGGCGCGGCCGTCGATTTGGCTCTTCGCCCGCGGCTCATC
>Ga0310909_10002107_pt1 | contig 12096 bp, 18 predicted proteins | sample GREbulkMGT000H_FD_203449 | JGI IMG/M metagenome (GOLD analysis project Ga0310909, IMG submission 203449) | Lab enrichment of tropical soil microbial communities from Luquillo Experimental Forest, Puerto Rico - GRE.bulkMG.T000H | ecosystem: Environmental > Terrestrial > Soil > Tropical forest >... | reverse complement strand
ACATAGACACCCGCCAGGCGATTAGCCTCGGTGATGCTTGTTCCGTAGCTCATCAGACCACCGGCTTCGGCAAAGTCACGCAAGGGATAGATCGCAGGCACCCTGTGGTAAGCCGCCAGCGTAGCGAGTTGAACGCGACGGTTGTTGAACAACGGGCTGGGAGCTACCAAAAGCGCATCAATCGGCTTTTGCGCAAGGCTCGCAAAGGCCGTATCAATGTCACGGCCGGTGGAGGCCTCGACGAGGACTTCGATTTGCTTCGCGATGGACAAGGCCGCAGCCTGAACGTCCGAGACAAAGGACTGTGTGGCGGCGAAGTTGAGATCGACCAGCACGCCAACGCGCACGGCTCCCGGCTGCAACTCATGCAACAATCCAAGTAGCTTTGCCCCAAGCTCAGCAACGACAAACGCGACACCGGTGACATTGCCGCCCGGCCGGTTGAGACTGGCGACGAGGCCAAGCTTAACCGGGTCGCCGCCGCTTGCGAAGACGATCGGGATCGTCGTAGTCGCCGCTTTGGCTACAATTGACGAGGGGGTGTCATGCGCAGCGATCACCGTCACCTGACGGCGTACCAAGTCAGCTGCGAGGTCGGGCAGTCGATCATATTGATCCTGCGCCCAGCGATACTCGATCGCCACATTCTCGCCTTCGACGTACCCGCTTTCGCGGATGCCTTGCCGGAATGCGGTCACAAGACGTGTTCGGTCGGCGGCCGACGAGCTGCCGAGGAACTCGACTACCGGCATCGCCGTCTGCTGCGCGCGCGCAGCCAGCGGCCACGCGGCAGCCGCGCCGCCGAGTGCGACCAGCAACTCCCGCCGTCCGATGGTGACTGTCATACGCCCCCCTCCCGTGCGAGGTGCGTAGAGGAAAGGATACCACGTCAGGGGCGTGCAGTCTTGCCGTTCAAGGAGGGCAGGACGCTGGTTGCTGCCACCTCGGTCGACGGCTTCAACTGCCGCGTTGCTCGCGATTCGATGTCTCTAGGAGGCGTCGACCAGCGCCGCGTGAAACCTCTCCGGATTCACCGGCTTGTACAAAAGGCGGCATCCTCGGGAGCCGACCTCGCACCTCGCATCGCCGCTGATGAGGAGCGCTGGAATCGGGAGAGCTGGAATCGGGAACGCGCTGCGGAGCCTTTCGATGGCGTCGACTCCGGTCATTCCTCGTGACAATTGATAGTCGCACACGATCACGTCAGGCCGCCGACCCGCTTCGGTTTCAGCGAGGCGTACTAAAGCTTCGTCGCACGACCGAGCCGCGACGACGCAGCAGCCCCAGGAGCGCAGCAGCCCCTCAGTTGCCTCAAGGATCAGGGGATCGTCCTCGATCACGACGACAAGCTTGGCGACTAGCGCACTGCGGGTCGCTTTCATGGCGCGGACCTGATGAACAAAACTCCGGGATCATATTGACGCGCTCCAGCCGGAAAAAGTGACCAGAAGTATCTGCGGCAGTGCTTTCCTCCCACCCTGAAGGATATAATGCGCCGGTACTTACGATAGTTTGTCCCAGGACTTGAATTCTCTACCGGGACGCGTTAGCGGCCTCGCGCGTCGGCTCGTAGCCGTGCGTTGGCGCGCGGCAGATGTCGCGATTGTGGCCGCTCGCCCATATCCAGGTCACTCGGGTCGGGGGTCATAAGTCGGTGGCAGCTTCGCTTCGATTGCGGTTAGCTCTCGGTCACACCAATCAACCGCACGCCGAATTTCTTCCTTCAAATCATGACGCTCACGGGCCTCGTCGTAGTATGCCAACTCGTAACTTGTCCCCGTTATCTCTCGGTTCGGTTCCTCGCCTGTCGAAGATTCCGTAACGATGGCATAGCCTTCGAAGCTGCCGCGCTTCAAAAGCAGATCGCGCGACGTTCGGATGAAATGCAGTTCGGGTGTCGTGAGCGGCGTGGCTTGACACCAATCCTTGACGGCTCGCTTGTGCTCGTCCGAAAGCGTACTGTCGTAGTTCATAAGCGTGCTGAACAGCTCGAAGGCTCGCGAGGATGCCAATCAGATAAAAGCAAAAGGCGTCGCCGCTGAGTTGTTTCGTAAGGAGCTCATCAAAGCCCCATTTCGCCGATTGCAAATACATTCTCGCTTGCGGGAGCTTCGGCAGTTCGTTCACGTGTTCCAATCCTCCAGCGTCCGCTGCCCCGCCTCGGTGATTGTCATCCGCACTACCTCGAACATGCGTCCGCCCCCGACCATGCGCTCGGGTGTCGCGGTCGCCAGCCCAGAGATGCACAGATCAATCATCTGCTCGACTGTGAAGCCGTGCGCGAGCATGATCGCCTCGGTCGCGCCATCGTGAGACGCGGCGGCGAGCAGTTCGAGCGCGCGGCGGCGGTCGGGCTTGGGGCCGTGGCGACGGCGGCGGGGCTGGGGCATGGAGTAGTGGCGGCGGTGCTTGGTCGATGCCCTAAGGATATTAGGCGTTCGGAGAGGCCGCACGGGTATGCCCTCGACCGCGCGATCGGACGGCCGGGGATTGCGGTGGCGGCGATCGCCAAGCGAGTAAGCGCGGCGTCATCGGCCCGTTAAGGGCGGGTCCGGTTTTGACACTTCCCGAAAAAGCCCTTTGTTGCCAATAGGGCGAGATGTGAGCGTTTGACAGCGCAAGTGCTTGAGCATGCTTGCGTGCGGCACTTTTGGGGCAGACCTGAATTGTTCTGAATCGAGGCGCGGGCCTGCCCCCGGTCATGGCCGACCTCCAGTCGTTAGCTTCTGAGTGTCACGGCACCAGGCATTCGCCGACGACGTCGGTTCACCCTTCCTGGTGCAGGCAATTGGAAACATGGACGAAAAAAGAGGCCGGGGGGAATATGAATTTTTTCTACTAGCCCCACGGCCGGGGGCGCGGTGGCGCCGCCGGTTGTGCGAAATTAAAGCAAACATTAACGGTTGTATTTTCATTAGGAGAAAATTCTACGGTGCAAACGGACCTATTCCGCGGAAGAATGGCTGAAATCGACGCGAAATCTTGGGTTTCATGGTCAAAAAGCCTCCGTTGACCTTGGTTGAGGGCGCCGTTGCGGTCATGCCGGAGCCGCCGGAGTGCCTTGGCCCCGCCGGCCTGGCGCTTTGGCGGTCGATCCAGGCCCAATATGGCATCGGGGATGCGGGCGGGCTCGCTATCCTCGAGCAGGTGTGTGGCGCGACTGATCGCATCGCCGAGTACCGCGCGCTTATTGATTTGCAGGGACCGGTGATCATTACCAAGGCCGGCATGCGTGAACATCCGCTCGTGAAGGCGGAGATCGCAACGCGAGCTCTGATCGGCCGCCTGATTACCCGCCTCGGGCTCGATATCGAGGCGCTACGGCCGACGCCGGGACGGCCGCCGCAGGGCGGTCTGGGATGGATACCACCGCGCTAGGGGAGGAGCTTCCACAATGCCCGGACCAATCCGCAAGCCGCTCTTCCATCCCGTCCACGCCCAGCCAATCACAGAGACCGCCGTTAAGATTTTTCTCCAAATGCGGCGCTGTCGTTGCACCTGTGAGCCTGACGAGCGCGGCTATCGCCCCTTTGATTGCGCCGGCTGCAACCGTCGGGACGAGCTCGATGACCTCCTCCGCGCCGAGCTCAAGTCTAAACCGTGGGAATGGCCGACGTTTGAAAACCCACACATCCCGGTGCATCCGACGTGCCAGCCGGACGAGAGAGGCCGGAAGCTATGGCTCGCGCTCGAGGCAGGCATCCGGGAGCTCCGGAGGCGTGAGCGGGAAGCGCGGCGTGCAGCCCGCCAAGCGTCTACGCCTCCCACCTCACCGGAACCCGCCCATGACTGATGCTCGCCTTCTGCATCTCCAAGCCATTGAGCAGGATGTCACCGAAATTCGCCGCCGCCTGGCCGCAGTAGACCGGAAACTGCAATGGGTGACTGCGCCCAGCCGGATCGCCGAGCTCGAGCGGGAAGGCGCCCACCTGCTCGATATGCTCGAGGCTCTGGATCGGGAAGGGCAGACCATACAGCGGCCACCTGCCGCATGACGCAGCCGATCGCGCTCACCGATAGTCAACTAACCGCCGTGATGACAGCCGCCAGATCGCTTGCACCGTGGCGACGCGACGCCTTCCTGCGTGCAATTGCCGATGACTTGTCCCGCCTCACCGAAATCGGACCTGGAGATATCCACCGCGCCATCCGAGCAGCATGGCGTGTCCACTTTGATCCTCCTGACCTCGACGGTTCTGCTGCCTGACGGTCCAAGTTAACCGTTTCCTCGCTTTGATCTCTTCTTCTGTCTTCAGACAAGAAAGAGAAGACAAGATAAGACGGACCCCGTATGTCCCAAGCTTGGGCCATGTACATGTCCCGCTGGGGGACAGGTGACATGTCCCGCCGGAGGACAGGTTAGAACCCAATCAGGGTGATGATCGGTGTCTTCCCGTGCGACCGTTTGACGAGGATCACCGGCCGGCGTTCCAGGTCGCGTAGCATCCGATATTTAATTTTGCGGCTCACGCCCAATGCTTTTAGCCTGGCATTCGGCAGTGGAAAGGTCGAGCTCTTGGCCTTCCATGCAGCATAGAGCAGTTCGGTCAAGACCAGGGTTTCCGGCGATCCTGCGTCCTTGGCCGCGGCCTCGATCCACCACAGCGGCACTTGAACGAAGCGCTCGACCTTCTTCTTCCGCTTTTTCGGCGCGGCCGCCTCCAGTTCTCGCAGGCGTTTTACATGCCAGGGTTCGTCTTGCATCAGCCGGCCTCCCTGGCGGCGGCTTCCTGGCGCTGCCGGCGCTCGGCCAAGAGCCTCAGCACGGTCTCCCACAGCTCCGTGCCGCGGGGATCGGTGAAGCGGTCCGGATAGCGGATGATCTTGAAGGCGGTGCGGAGCTCGAACGTGCCGTCCGCAGTCGGGTTGAGGATGACCCGGCTGGCCCGGCGCATGATCTCCTGCATCAGCGCCACGTCCGCCTCGATCCGATCCTCGGGGGCCTCGAGCAGCACGGCGTCGTGGACGGGGGCGATCAGCGTCAGGCCGTGGCGGGTGCCCCAGACGTAGGCGAGACGGAATATATCGGCGCAGGTACTTTGGATCGGCCAGTTGCGGATCGAGCGACCACTGAATTCGGCGATGCCGGTGGCGCACTGCCAGCCGTAGACCGTGCGCATCATGCCGCTAGTAAGCGAGTGGTGTAGCCAATCCTCCGACCAGGCCCAGTATTGTGAGAACAGTCCGCGGTGCAGTTGCAGCATCTCATGCGCTTCAATCTCCGACACGCCGAGACGGGTGGCCAAGGTCGAGCGCTGCATGCCGTACTGAGTGCCGAGGCAGAGCACCTTGAGGCGATCGCGGATCACCTCGACGCCGGGCGTTTTGCGGATAGCGTCAGGCGGGATCAGTCCGATGGTCTTCCCAAAATCCAGGTACGGATCGCCGCCCTCGTATAGTCCGAGCATTGGATTGTTGGACCCTGGTATGTGCTTATCTGACAAGGCGCCGGCGCCCCCGAATTCCATTGATGAGTAGTCGACATAGGCCAACGCCCTGCCGGGCTCCGGCTTGATTAGAAACCGCAACCACACCGACGGCGAAAATATCCAATGCTTCGCTTTTGGTTGCGTGCGTGATGTCTTCGACGAGAAGGGCCAAAGCACCGTCCGGTTTCTGCCGTCATGCCCGACGCTCAGCTTGATTGTGCGCAACTTGTCGCGGATGTAGCGCAACTGCCGCAGTGGCTCGATCTGCGGATACGCCTTGGCCATGCTCTCGAACGTCTTGCGGCGCAGATCGAGCTTGCCGGTATCCTCCTTGCGCGGCCAATTGATCCCTTCACACGTGAGCACTTCCTCGAAGCGCGCGTTATTCCAGTGCCATTCTCCAACTTTGTCGCAGACGTAGACGCCGTGGGTGTCGACCAGCGGCACCATGCTGTCGCGTATCTCCCGCCAGGTCTTTTTGTCGGCGAGCTCGGGAAATATCTCCATGTCGAGCGGCACGCCGATGTGCTCGGAGCGCGCCAGGGCAGCAACACTTTCGCCGCGGTGTAGGGCAAGGGGAAGATCAATGTGGGGAAGCAGTTTGATTAGCAGCCGGATCAGCATTTCGACGTCTTCGGCGCAGTATGTGAGTATCTGCTCTCGCTCTTCAGCAGTGAACGGCCAACCCTTCATAATGCGTTCGCGCATTGCGTCCTTGCGCTTCGGCGCGATGCTGTCCAGTCCGAAGTATTGGAGAGCGCCAATTAACCCTTGGTTCTTTCTCGGAATACCTTTGCCGTTAACATGACATTTGAATTCTGGGCTTAGGTCTAAAACGTTTTTAGGTAATGGCCAGCCAAGCGATAGGTGGCAAGTGCCTTCGGCATTAAAAACAAAGCTGACGACTAAAGTATCAGGTCCAGGGTCGTAGGGCGGTCGGTTATCTAGCTGGTCGCGCCATAGCCGAGTGGTCTGCCCGGTGCGTAAGTCATGAAACACACCGCAGACCACATCTGGACGTTCTCCCGGAACCGATACAAATTCAAAATCCTCCAAAATGACACAAGAAAAGCGCGCGAACAGTTGGTTAAGCTGCTCGCGCGCTTGTGAGTCTTGCTCGAATAGCCGGTCGAGCAAATCACTTCTTTGCGTCACGGCCGGCCCATCTCTGCACCAAAATGTGGTCGGTGCTGTCAATCATCCGGCCCTTGTCCTTGAACGCCATGCGCGTGATCCTGGCGGGCCCGATCTCCGGCCACTTCGGATCACCGAACCGACCGTCAGGTGCTTTGAAACACTTAAAGGCACCGTTCGGCATGTCGCTGTACATCCGAACCCACTTGTCCATGCCGGCAATCAGCGCCATCTCCTTCGTCCGATCCCACTCGTTCTGCTCGCCCTCCGTGTTCGCGCCGCGGACGGGAATGACGCGCAAGCCGCCGTCCTCGGTGAGGATCAAGTAGAGCGTGTGGTCGATGACCGTGATGCCCATGCCGACCAACGGCTCGATCATGTGCGGCATGACGGCAATGAAGTGCTTGTCCATGCCGACTTCAACGGACACCATCGCGAAGATCGGCTTGTACGTCGGATGCGTGCGATAGAAAGTGTTCTGTGGGCTGGGCTTCTTGCCGACGCTGATGGTGAGCAGTCCCGCCTCGCCGGCACCCTTAACGCCAGGGAGATCGCGACGGAGAGCGCGGTATTCTCTTTCCTCTTCGTCGAGCTCTTCCTCGGTAACGACTTTAAGATCGGGCTTCTTTGCTTGTTCGTCCGCCATGGATGCCTCCTTTGGTTAGCGGCCGATGAAACGCCAGGTTTGTGAAAGTTCAGAACTAAACAGGCAGTCGCCCACGCCGGCGATGTCGGGGTTGGTGGTGATCTTGTTCGCCACGGAGGTGCTGACTTCCCATCCGTTGGAGAGCTCCCAGACGGTCGGGTTGTAGCTGCAACGAAGGACGGCGCCGCCGCGCATAAGCTTGATCACGCGAGCGGTCGTCAGGCGGGCGGGGCGGGTGGGCGAGGAGATGGTGAAGGTGGTGCTCATTGGTATTCTCCGAATAAAAGGAAGGGCGCCACCCTCGGGGAGAGAGAGAGTGACGCCCTGGGTCGACGCCTAGGCCCGGCGGAGGCCACCGACCCCTTGTCTGGCGGACGGTAGGGTCGGCATCGGCGCCGCGTTGAACACGATCACGCCCGTCTCCTGGACGAGCGCGTTATTGTCGGCCGCGGCCGGCTGAGCTGATTGACGGATGTGCTGTGGAAGAGCTAAGAAGTCGCGCAATTTAGAGACCCGTTTTCTTCTCTAAGGCGGCCGCGGTGCTGATCATGCCGATGGTCACCGCGGCCGTTTTCGTTTCAGTCAGCCTTTGGATTGTCCGATCGCGAGCACGTCGCCGAGCCTGTAGCGGCGGAGGCGCGGTCCCACCTTTATGGCGAGATGCCCGAAATGTCGGTTGAAAGTGTCAGGATGGATGTTGAGGAGGCGAGCGCCTTCTTGCTCTGGAATGAGCTGCGCCAGCTCACGCGCAGTGAGCTCTGACGGGGTTGGCGGCGCCTTATGGGAAACCGACATTGTTCACCTCTGAATGGGCTTGTTCAGAGGGATGATCAGGTCTTCCGCACGAAGTTTGGAGCGGAATTGGTGCGGAGACGTGCGGAATTTTTCTCCGCAACTGGCTCTGCACGAACTCCGCACGAGCCTCCGCACGGGGCTCCGCACGAATTCCGCAGCTGAAGCTGTTCGAGGATTAGGTGCGCCCGAGCTTATTCATCGTTCGTCCCGCAGTATCGGGGGACACGTCGGGTAAACCGACTTCATCGGTAGGCGCCTTATGGTCGCGTTTTTCGGCCGCTAATCCTTTGTTGATCTGAGCTGCTCCCCGCGCCGCAGAGAGACTTACCGGCGTCTTACCGCCCGGATAGTTGCGACGTAAAATGCGTTCTGCTCGTTTTTCTTGCTCGCCGCGCCGGGGCCACCTGGTCGGAAGCGGAGCAGGCGCCGCTGATGTTGTCGATGCTTCCGATGTTGAAGGTTCTGACGTCAATGCTTCCGCTAGCGTTGATACCTCTGGCATCGGTACCACTGGCGGCGGCGGCGGTTCGGGCACTTCTGACGATGCCAGGTCCGGCGTCGATGTTTCCGGCGTTGATGTTTTCGGCGCCGATACTTCCGGAGATAGTGTCTCCTGCGTCGACGGCTCCAGCGATGGCGACGGCTCTGACGATGGCTTCGACGTGGGGGCTTCTGGCGCCGCTGCCGGCGGGTCCTGCTCCCCCTGGAACGGTTGCTGGAGCCGGCGCGCCATCTCTGCGAAGGCGCCCTTCATCTCCGGCGACACCGCCTTGGCGAGGGCGTCCTTCATCTCCGGCGAGGTCGCGCCGGGGATCCTCTGCTGCACCCATGTTTTGAAGGTGGTAGGCTTATCGCTACGCCTTGGCATGTGTCTGAACCACTCGATGCCGGGGTTAGGCCGGTCGGGGCGCTTGAGACGCCCTGATCGGCCGTATTAGGCGCCCTTCCGCTTCCTCAACGCAAGCACCTTCGCCGGTTTCCGCTCGCCCGAGACCAAGTTCATCACGCGGCTACCCCAGAGTTCCAGCGCCGCCCGCACTTGCTGGGGGTAGGTCGCATAGTTGTAGTGCCGTTCGGCGGTCCTTCCGGAGAGGATTTGGCCGTGCTCGGTGACGTGCTTGATCACGCGGTGGCCGATGGCGGCATCAACGATATGCGGCAACGCGATGCCCGTGTTGTTCATCACGGTTGAACCGTAACGCCGCAGATCGTGATGCGTCCATCCGGACACCCCGGACGCTTGATCGAGCTTTGCCTTGGCGCTGGCCCAACCGGTGAAACCGCCGGCGGTGGCAGAGAATACGAGCGGCTGGACGCCGTCCCACTGCTGATGTCGGCGCCACAAGATGTCCCGCACCGGTGCTGACATCGGCACCGCGCGCGCGCCTGTCTTGGTGCGTTCGTCGGGAAGATTGATCGTGTTGGTTTCGAAATTGACCTCGTCCCAGCGCAGCCCGCCAATTTCGGTCCTCCGGCACAACGACAACATCAACAACCGGACGATGTCGGAATAATTGTCGTCACACAGCGCACGCCAGATTTTCACGATGTCGTCGTCACTCGGAACGTGCGAGCGCGCCCCCCTGATCGGCGCGTTAGGCATGCCGATGGTGGGATCAAGATCGACGCCAGAGCCGTCGAGCAATCCCTGTCCGATCGCCCACACATAGAACCCGCTTAGGCTTCCCTTCACGCTGTTGGCCTCGCCTGGCCCACTGCTGCCGGCAATCTTGGTGAGCAACTCGGCGACCCGGCGCCGCTCGGCGGCTTTGGCGAGTTCCAGGCGATGCAGTGGCGCGGCGTGTTTCATCAAATGCCGGTTGAGATTGACGAAGGATCGCGGCCGCAGCGTCGCTTGCTTGTGCGTGAGGTACGGCTTGAGTGCGAGTTCGAAAGTCTCGTTTGCCCGCGTGCGCGCCTCGGCACGATCGCCGGCGGGATCCTCACCCAACTTGGTGCGGGCGTAATGTTGGGCGGCGGTGGCGCGCGCTTGTTGGACCGTGACTGCGGTCGTCTTGCCGATGACGATGCGCGGCTGCCGGGCGCCATGACGGTAGCGGAAAAAGTAACTGCGGCTGTTCGGGCGCAGACGAATGCCGAAACCGGGAATGTCGTCATCCCAGACGACATGCTCGCTCTTGCCGGCCGGCAGCGTGAGCTTGGCGACGGTGTCCTTGGTGAACTTCATGGTGCGTTAGGAGGGCTTCCCGATCTTGGGCGGCATGCCGCGATAGGAGACAATTGTCTGTTCGTAGTCGGGTGAGGTTTCCACTTCCCAGTCGGGGTCGAGCGAAACCCACGCTCCGTCACGCCGGATCGCGACACGCCTGCCACCGACTTCGGTATAGAATTCCTTGCCGTCGAACCCCTGCGTGATTTGGAGCTCGTCGCCGTCATCACCGCGGCACGCGAACGTCTCGCGAAAACGTTCCATGGACTGGCCTCGTGGGGAGCATAAGGGGAGCAGCCGCGTTCGGCCGCCCTCCTTCTCTTACCCCCGTTCAGATGATGTAGCTAGTGAAATTTCAAGTAGTTATCGGCCTTGTTCGTCCCCGTTCGTTCTTGTTCTGGCTCACGGCATCATCTCGGATGGATGATGCTGCAGAGCCATCATGACGATGTCGTGAAGCTCGAAGTTGTAAGGGAGCGCCACAACGGACCCATGCGTCGTTTTTAGTGTCACGGGTTCATCGTCGAGAACCCAGTCACCGATATATTCAACGCCGGCCTCCGCGAGGTAATCGAGAGTCTCGTAGGTTTGCGTCAGGCCAGGCCCGAACCAGCCACGCGGTCGCTTACCCCAGAATTTTTCGATGATGTCCATTGATTTCATGATGACGCCGCGCTGATCGTCGAGCTTGTGCATCGGCACCTGATCATAACTGTGCGCGTTGAGCTCCCAGCCGTTTTCGACACACGCCTCGACGACTTCAGGGTAAGTTTCGCAAACTCTCGCGTTCAATGTGACCGTGGGCTTAGCCCCAACTTGCCCCAGCATCTTTCGCAGTCGCCAGAAGCCCACCCGCATCCCGTACTCATGCCAGCTCCAGTTCGGCATATCCGGGAGCTGAGGCTGACCTTGCGGAGGTGAAATGACCATGCGCGCCATTGGACGCGAAATATCCCACTCTTCGAGCGCCAACACCGGCCACACCACTAACCGGATGCCGCTGGGGAATCGAAGCGCGGGGCGTTTGGTAATCGCAGAGAATGAAAGTCTGTCACGCGGCTGCATCTGTCCTGCGCACCCACTGCGCCGTTAAGCACATTATATCATGACCACGATAGAAGCCCGTGTCTCTACCGAAGATTAGATTCTGCAACAGTGATCGAAGCCCGAGGAATGCTTGCGACGAGAGCGTCATTCGCGAGCCGCGAGCACCCGCCGCAACGTCGCGACCAGCCGCTCGAATTCGATCGGCTTGGTGTCGAACTCGTCGCATCCGGCCGCAAGCGCCTTCTCGCGCTCGCCGGCGAGCGCGTGCGCGGAGAGCGCGATGATAGGGATGTCGCGTGTTTGTGGATCGTCCTTCAGTCGTCGCGTCGCCTCCCAGCCGTCGACGACCGGCATTTCGAGATCCATCAGGATGACGTCGGGGCGCTCGCTCAGCGCCATCGCGCAGCCCTGCTCGCCGTCCGGTGCCGCCACAACGTCGAAATCGCCCAGCAGCTCGAGCCGCATCTTGAGCATGTAGACGTTGTCGTCGTTGTCCTCGACGTAGAGTATTTTGGTCACGACGCTGCTTCCATCCCGTTGTCGCGCGCGCCGGCATCGCCGGCTTGCGATTTGATGTCCTCGCTCGAACTTCTTGCATGGACGCCGCCGCCGCCGGGCAGGCGGACGGTGAAGACCGAGCCTTTGCCCGGTTCGCTCGCCACCGTCACGTCGCCGCCCATCATGCGCGCGAGCTTGCGTGTGATGGCAAGGCCGAGACCGGTGCCGCCGTAGCGTTGCGCGGTCGATGCGTCGGCCTGGGTGAACTCCTCGAACAGCTTGGCCTGCTGCGCGGCCGTCATGCCGATGCCGGTATCGGCGACCGCGAACTCGACCCAGTTGCGGCCGTCGGCGACTTTCCGCACCCGCAGCTTCAC
>Ga0310909_10002092_pt1 | contig 12134 bp, 10 predicted proteins | sample GREbulkMGT000H_FD_203449 | JGI IMG/M metagenome (GOLD analysis project Ga0310909, IMG submission 203449) | Lab enrichment of tropical soil microbial communities from Luquillo Experimental Forest, Puerto Rico - GRE.bulkMG.T000H | ecosystem: Environmental > Terrestrial > Soil > Tropical forest >... | reverse complement strand
GTCACTCGTGCGATCGGTCGTCGTGGAGCCGATGTACCGCCAGCGCAGCGTCACATCGAGCCCGGCCCAGGGCGTCAGCCAGTCGGTGGTGAACACGTGCCGCCACTTGGGGAGCGGCGCGAAGCAGTTGACACCGAAGTGTCCGACGCAGTCATAGGCGCCGCCGCCGGTGGAGGAGGTCTCGAGAATGAACTCGTGGAGGTACGTGCCATTCAGGTTGAAACTGAGCTTCCCGCCAGAGCCGATGCCGATGCCATAGTGGCCGACCAGGTCGACCCCGCTGGTCTTGTTGAAGCCGACGTTCTGCTCGGAGGTATCCACGAACCCGTTTGTCGCGAGCCACAGCGACTCGCCGGCAGTCGGTGAGCGGTGGATGCGGCCGCAGGATGCCGGGTCGAACCCGAGGGCGCAGTTGTAGACGATAGCGGTCGGCGACAGCGAGGTGATGGTGTTCGTGATCTTGATGTTGTAGTAATCGACCGACATCACCAGGTTGGGTATCGCCTGCGGCTGGAAGACCAGGCCGAGGGTGTAGGTATCGGCCTTCTCAGGCGTGAGCGTCGGCGTACCCGCGAAGGAGGTGTTGATCTGTGCCGCCGTGTTCACGTTGAGGTGGCCATAGCGGCCCGCGCTCAGACCCGTCAGGGCACACTCGGCCTGCGTCAGGACGGGCACCTTACCCCAGCAGGGATCGACGGTTCCGCCCGCGCCCACTGCCGCGGGTGCATAGAGCTCGTCGATGTTCGGCACGCGCACGGCGCGGTTGTAGCCGCCGCGGAGGCGGACGGATTGGATCGGTGCCCACTCGAGACCGATCTTGTACGTGTTGGTGTTGAACCCCAGGGTGTAGCTCGAGTAGCGGTAGCCCGCGTCCATCGACAGCCGGTAGGCGCCCGGCGCGTCGTCGATGAGGGGCATGCGCATCTCCGTGTATCCCTCCCACACGTGGAAGTAGCCGTTGATCGGCGAGGAGGGAGCGCCGCCCGCCGCCAGTCCCTGCTGGAAGACGTAATCCGGCCGGTACACGAAGCTCTCGGAGCGGTACTGGGTGCCGAAGGCGACGCTCAGTCCGTCGCGCGCGGTCGGAAGCTTGATCCCGTACTTGGTCAGATCACCGGTGATGAGCCCGTCGGTGATGTATTCGACGGTGTCCGTGTTGAATTGCCCCGGAATGCTCATGTAATTGATCTGCGCCGGAGTGACCGGATTCGTGTTGCGCGGCGCCCAGACGTTCCACGGTACACAGGGCGGGCCAACGGTGCAGACCGGTTGTCCACCGGCGCCGGTCACCACCTGGAGCGCATTGGTGATGAATTGCATCGACAGGAAGTTGCCCTGGTTGTCATCCAGCTGGCTCATGCCCCACTGGCCGTAGACGTCGTATGACCACACGTCGTTGATCTCGCCCTTGACCCCGACGTCCTGCTTGATCGAGTTGGAGAAGTAGTTGTCCTGGCGTCCACCGCTCTCGACGCTGCGCCGGGCGATGTACAGCGAGATCTGGTTGCCCGTACCGCCGTACAACGCCTGGTTCTGATCGACGAGCGTCTGCGTGCACAGCGCCGCCTGGGCTCCCGGGGTCGCAGCCACGAAGGGGTTGACATTACTGCCATCGGCCGCGGCGCCGGTCACCCCCGGGCAGCCGAGGTTCACCAACTGGTAGAAGGAGCCGCTGGGGCCATACTGCGCTGTGGAGGTGTTCCGCGACCACATGGTCTCGGTATACACCGTCGCGTGCGGATTGACGTCGTAATGGAAAAAGGCGCCGGCGGTGTAGCGATCGGCCTGACGCTGGAAGTAGCTGAGCGCGCCGTAGTTGTAGGAATCGCGGACGCTGTCGTACGGGATCATCCCGCCGCCAGACTGATTGATCGACGTCTCGGCGATAGTCGTCGACTTGGATGCGGGAGTGTTGCCCAGCATCAGCCAGTGCCCGTTCGCGCTCGTGCCCGAGCCGCCGCATTTGATCGGCTTGTTAGGCGTAGAACCACCGTTCAGCGTGCAGGCGGCGTGGTCGAACTGGTACCCGACCGAGGGGTTGCTGTGGAGGAAGGTCGCGTAGACCGTGGCATTGCCCTTGCCATCGGCGAAGTTGGAGCCCGCGATGAAGTCGATATTCCGGTTCTGGCCGGTGTTGACGGTGCTCGGCGGATGCTGAATGCCCGCAGCGTCGAGGAAGCCGAGGTAAGTCGCATTGTCGTTCGAATGGTTGTTGTAGCCGTAGCTGCCATCGATCTTGACGCCCTGGAAGTGGGTGTTCATGACGAAGTTGACGACGCCCGCCACCGCATCGGCGCCGTACACGGCCGAGGCGCCGCCGGTGAGGACGTCCACACGCTCGACGAGGCCCGCTGGAATCTGGTTGATGTCGGCAGCATTCGCGTTGCCGGTGAAGCCACCCGCGCCGCCCGGGTTCATGCGGCGGTTGTTGACCAGCACCAGTGTGCGCTGCGAGCCGAGGTTTCGCAGACTGACTGTCGCGGTACCGCTCGCTGAAATGGACGTGCCGGAATTCTGCTCGGCACCGATCTGCGGCAACATGCCGAGGATGTCCTCGGTGCGCACCAGGCCGGTCTTCTGGATGTCCTCTTGCGACACACTCGTGATCGGGCTGATCGAGATGTCGTTAGGTTGCTGCAGCAGGCGAGAGCCTGTTACCACGACTTCCTGCACGGCAGGTGCGGCCTGCTCGGCGGGTGCAGTTTGCGCAAGCGCTAACGGGGCAGTTGAAGCCGCCGCTGCAGTAGCGAGAGCGAGGCGAACAGCTTGCCGGAGGGCACGACTGGAATTAGTCATTCAGAGAACTCCCGATGTCGTAAATACGTGTTGTACGCATTCGACGAGTGCGTTTCATTCGCATCCGATGACGCAACTCGTGCCTGCGGAATTAATGAGCAATTAGTGCAACAAGACCCGAGCGGTTTGCACAAATACTACACGCGACATATCCGACCTGCAAAGAATCATCGCTTCGTCGCAGCCCTTTTGTCGGCTCGGCGCAAGCTGTGCCGGAGTTGTATCAGAAACGCAACATGAGACCGACTCTAATGTTGCACTGCAATATCAGGCGAACCAGCAGTTTGTGGCCACCGTAATACGTGTATCGGACCCGTAGAAAGGCGTGACTTCGTGGAAGAGGTACGAGGGGAAGACCACGATCTCGCCTTCCTCGAGTCTCAGATCGAGCGTTCGCAACCCGAACGCGGCGTGCAAGCGCTCATTCGCCGGGTCGCGGTAGGCACCGGCCGCCATGCGGGGATCGAAGAGGCGCAGCAACCCGCTGCCGGGCTCATCCGGCGATACCTCACCCGCCCGCACGCAGTAGACGGCAGACCAGGAGGCCATGGGGTGGTTGTGGCAGACGAATGAACCCGCGTGGCGGGTGATGTGGAACCAGGTGTGGTTGTGAAATTTGAGGCGTGCGAGCTCGGCCGGGGAGAGCGAGGTCGCGAGGAGGACGGTGTGGGCGACGGTGTCGAGCACGAATTTGCGCAGCTCCTGCACGCACCCTTCAGTCCAGCGGAACAGATTGAAGCGGCTCTCGAACGTCTCCTGCTGCGGGGTATGGCTCGGCATCGGATTGCGGTAATCGGGGGTCTCGCGCGCGAGAAAGAGCTGTTCGAGCTCGCGGTTCAGCCGCTCGCAGGGGTAGAGCCGGGCCTGTCCGAGCGGGACCGCGAAGGCTGGCTGCAGCGTCGGGCTCACCACGGGGGCATCCAGGAGTCGCCCGTCCCGACGAAGCGTACGCGGGCGGTTACCATGACCAGCTCACCGCTCGCCCTCACGAGCGCGATCCCGTGGGTGATTGCCGCAGGAAAGACCGCCATCTGTCCTACGACCGGCCGCCAGTTGTAGTGACCGGGCCGGTAGGGGATACGGGTGGCCAGGCTGGCAGGGTCCTGGAACATGGTCCCAAGCCGCGACTCGTGCATGCGCAGCATGCCGCTGTCGAAGCGAGCCGCGGCGGGCGCAGGCGACGCCACGCAGTAGATTCCAACCCACGAGCTGTTCGGGTAGCTCATCGAGGGCACGGAGCCGTCGGAGCGAACGATCGTGAACCAGGCGCGCGCCTGGATGGAGAGCGCCGTGAACTGCGCGGCATCCAGGTCGCTGACCGAGGCCGCAACCGAGCTCACCCCGCCGAGCATCTGGCCCATCAGCTTTCGAACAGGTTCCTCGGGCCAGTCGGTGAGATCGTCGCGGCTCGAGAAAGCATGGCTCCCGCGCGGCCGGCGCGGATCGCGCCAGGCGTCGGTGGCACGGGCCGTGAAGAGCGTGCTGAGCTCGCTGTTGAGCTCATTCGACTCCGGCAGCGTGACGACACCGAAGGGCGTCGCGAAGATCGGCACCACATCGAGCGTCATCGCGCTCATCGACTGTCGCCCGCCGGGACTGCCGGCAGCAGGTCAGCCAGGTAGTCGCGCAACTCCGCAAGCTCGGCCTGATAGTGACGGGCGCGTCCGGAGGAGTCGCGATAGAGCGGCTCACGCACCTGCCAGGTGCTCGCCGTCCTCACCGGGCGGGGCCCGCGCGGAGACTCGAGCAGGCGCGGATCCCAGGCGAGCCCGAGCGCTGCGAACAGGGCCGCCCCGGTGGGCTCCGGTGCGCGGACGAATGCGTCGTAGTCGAAATCGACGACCGCGGTGCCGTAGGTTTTCTTCCAGTGCGTCATCACGGCGCGGTACTGCCGGTAGAAGTGCCCGACGTCCATGAGATCGAGCGCGTAGCTCATGCCGTGGTCGAGATGCAGGAAAAACACCGACAGGCAGGTATCGAGCGGATCGCGCGTGGTGTGCACGATCAGCGCATCCGGGAAGAGCGTCTTGATGAGCCCGATGCAGAAAAAATTGTCCGGGCGCTTGTCGGTCACGTAGGCGGCCCCGGGGAAGGCGCGTGCGATCCACTCCCGGTACTCGCTCGCGAGCCGCCTGAGCTGCGGCTCCGGCGCGGTGACGAGAGCCCTGGGAAAGGGCAGCAGCTCACGGCCGATCAGCGCCGGCAGCAGATTCAACTCACCGCCCGCCTCTACGCCGGGAGCCCCGGCAATCAGTTGTTCGGCGAGAGTCGAGCCGGAGCGAAACATCCCGCAGATGAATATCGGACGCGGCCTGACGGGATCGGCGGTCGCGACCTGTAGCGGCGGAGGGAGCGGTGTGCCGAGCAGCTCCTCCGTTACCTGCTCCTGCGCGGCCCGATCGTAGTGTACGGTCGCGGGAAGCGCGCTCGCGCGGCTGTCGCGATTCGCGGCCTGATAGGCGGCGAACGCGGCGGGGTAATCGGCGCGCCCATCCAGCGCGCGGCCGAGCGCGAAGCCGAGCTCCGCGCGCTCGGCTGCCGGCGCGCCCGGGCGCGCAATGGCGCCACGTAACCGCTCGATGAAGCTATCGTCATGCGCATCACGAGCGAGGAGATTGGCGAGGCGCGCAAGTGCCAACGCACAGTGCGGATCGAGTGTCAGCGCCCGCTCGTACAGGGCGCGGGCCGGCTCGCGCTCTCCGCGGTCCTCGTGCAGCTTCGCGAGGTTCAGGAGCGCCGGGACATAAGCGGGATTCACGCGCAGGGCCTCGGTGAGCTCGCGCGCCGCGGTCTCATCCTGCCGCAGGTACTCCGAGTAGATGAATGCGCGGTTCAAAAGGACCTCTTCAGGTCCACGGATCCCGCGCGCGATTGCCTGCTCATAGGAAGCGAGCGCTGCCTCGAAGCGGCCGATACGCCGCTGCACGACGCCGAGGTTGAACCAGGCATCAGGCAATGCGGGCCAGCGGGACAGAAGCCGCAGGTAGGCAGCCTCCGCCTCGGCGTCACGCCCGGCCAGCCGCAGCGCGTTCGCCTCGCGGATCAGTGCCGCGGGCTCGAGCTCAGCGCTCAAGATTGCATCGACCCGAGATTCATCACCGGAGTGGCTCTCGCCAGAGCAGAGCTTTCGATGGTTCCCAACATGTGCGTGGGCTGAGCATACGTCAGCGCGCTCAACCCTGCGTAACCTCGTTCATCCACAGCTCGACGCGCGCGCATCCCTGCACGGCGCGCCAGGCGGTAAGCTCGAGGTCACCTGCCACCAGCGCATCGATCGCGGTGCGCTTGTCGGGGCCCGCAACGACGAACACCGGCTCGCTCACCCGCGCAATCAGCTCCGGCGTCACGCTCACCGCGGACATCCCGTCGGGGCGGTGCACCGCGATCGCGAGCCGGCCCCGCGCACGCTCAAGATCCGCTTCTCCGAATAGCGAGGCCGTGTGACCGTCGGCGCCAAGCCCGAGGAGGCCCAGTCCGATGCGCACGCCCGAGCCCAGCAGCTCTCCGAGCGCGCGCTCGTATTCTGCGGCAGCCTGCTCGAGCGGCAACTCGGTACGCACCCGCAGCAGCCTCTGCGGGCCGAGCGCGAGCGCTTCGAGCAGCGGACGCGTCTGATGGTAATTGCTCGCTTCGGAATCGATCGGCACATAACGCTCGTCGGTGAAGAGAATGTGCAGCCGCTCATCGTGCGGCAGCGGCCCTGAGGCAAGCGCGCGGTAGGCGGGCAACGGCGTGGTGCCCCCCGAGAGCATGATGGCGCTCGGTCCTGAAGCCGCGATCGCGCGACCGAGGCGTTCCCCAAGCGCTGCCTCGAGGGAGGCGCGAGAGCTGAAGCTGCGGGTGGCGAGTACGGTCATGACGGAATACCTCCCTGCTGCGCGTCAGCCACTGCGCGGACGCTCTCCCACCTGTGCCCTCACCTCGAACACGCGCCCGGCGCGCATGCCGCGCAGCAGGACGCTCGTGCCCGGCTGACGGCTCGCGATGCGTCCCAGCGCATCCTGAGCGCTGTGCGGTGCGGCCCCATCGATGCCGAGCAGGAGATCACCCGGCTGCAACCCCGCGTGTTGCGCGGGACTGCCCACATACAGATTGCCAATGACTACGGCCGGCTGGCCCAGCCCGAGTTGCTGCGCCTGATCCTCGGGCACATCCTCCGGCACGATGCCTATCCAGCCGCGGATTACCCGGCCGTGCGCGATGATATCGCTCAGCACGCCCCGCACCATGTTCACCGGGATCGCGAATCCGATGCCCTCCACGCCGATGTTCTTGGCAACGATGGCGGTGTTGATACCGACCAGGGCGCCGCTCGAGTCGATCAGCGCGCCGCCGGAGTTGCCGAAGTTGATGGGCGCATCGGTCTGGATGAAATCCTCCAGTGGAGCGATGCCGAGCTGCTGACGGCTCGTGGCGCTCACGATGCCGTGGGTGACGGTGTGCGAAAGGCCGATCGGGTTGCCGATGGCCAGCACCACATCGCCGACCTTGAGCCGGTCGGAGCGTCCGATAGTGGCCACCGGCAGCGGCGCGAGATCGACCTTGAGCACCGCGAGGTCGGTATCCGGATCGCGCCCCACGATGCGCGCCTCCGCCACGCGGCCGTCCGCCAGCTGCACGCGGATCGAGTCGGCATTGGCTATGACGTGGTGGTTGGTGACGATGTGCCCTTCGGGGTCGACGATGACCCCGGAGCCGAGACTGCGCTCGATACGCTGGCGGTAGCGGGGCATGTACTCCCCGAAGAGCTCCCCGAGCGAGGGAGCCAGCCGCTCGGTCACCAACCGCGCCGTGTAGATGTTGACCACCGCGGGCGCGGCGCGCTGCACGGCATCTGCGTAGGTGACTTGTGCTGGCGCAGGCGCTGCCGGTTGCGTCACCACCGGCGCCGCCGCCGGCGGGGTGTGTGCACCGTTGCGGATCAGCTCGGGACGCAGCGCCACGATCAGGAAGGCGAGGGCCAGGCCGCCGACGACCCACCCGGCTACGAAGACCAATGCGCTCCCCAGGCGCCCGAGCATTGTTGCACTCCATGAGCGACCCCGAGTTGCGCTGCGCTCCTGGTCGGCGCCGCCGGAACGGGGTGTTCGATTGTGTATAATGCCGTGCTCCCCGCAGGGTACGAAATCGCGTGTGCTGACGCCCGTCCGCGCGGTGCTTGATGAGCGAATGAACTGGAGACGGTTGGATGGCGGATCACGCAGTCGTCGCTGACGAGGAAGTCGACCTGAGCCGGCGCAAGTTCCTTACCGGAGCCACGATAGCGACCGGCGCGATCGGCGCGGTGTTTGCGGCAGTTCCCTTCATCGAGTCCTGGAGCCCCTCAGAGCGGGAGCGCGCCCAGGGAGCGCCGGTGGAGCTCGACCTCTCCAAGCTCGACCCGGGGCAGATGGCGGTACCGGTCTGGCGCAAGACCCCCATTTACGTGGTGAGGCGCACCCCGGAGATGGTCGCGCACATTGCCGGTCACGACTCCGAGCTCAAGGACCCGAAATCCGAGGACTCCGACCAGCCGCAGTACGCCAAGAACGCGCTGCGCTCGCGTACGGATGAGTTCCTCGTACTGATCGGCGTCTGCACGCACCTGGGATGCCTGCCCAAGCAGCGCTTCGCAGCGGGTGAGCTCTATCCGAACTGGCCAGGCGGCTTCTTCTGCCCCTGTCACGGGTCGCGCTTCGATCTGGCGGGACGCGTGTTCGATGGCTCCCCGGCCTCGACCAATCTCCGGGTGCCGCGTTACTCGTACCCCGACCCGCGTACGCTGCGCATCGGCGAAGACGAGAAAGGAGTGGCGTGATGGCCGTGAAGACCGCCAGCGGCGCGCCCGCGGTACTGCCCGGCGGCGCGGCGGCCCAGCCGGCGAAAAAGGGCTTCTGGGCGTGGCTCAACAAGCGCATGCCGATACAGGAGTTCATCGACAGCCAGCTGATCGGTTATTACGCGCCGAAGAATTTCAACATCTGGTATTTCTTCGGTTCGCTGGCGCTACTGGTGCTCGTGCTGCAGCTCCTCTCGGGCATCTACCTGACCATGTTCTACAAGGTGGGGGAGGCCAGCTCTTTCGATTCGGTCGAGTACATCATGCGCGAGGTGAACTACGGCTGGCTGATCCGCTACCTGCACTCCACCGGTGCCTCCGCATTCTTCATCGTCGTGTATCTGCACATGTACCGGGCGCTCCTCTACGGCTCGTACCGCGCACCGCGGGAGCTCCTGTGGCTCATCGGCATGCTGGTGTATTTCGCCCTCATGGCCGAGGCCTTCATGGGCTACGTGCTGCCCTGGGGCAACATGTCGTTCTGGGGCGCACAGGTGATCGTCAACCTGTTCGGCACCATCCCGGGCATCGGACCGGGGCTCGTCGAGTGGATCCGCGGCGACTACGCCATCGCCGATGCCACGGTCAACCGCTTCTTCGCGATGCACGTCGCGCTGGTGCCGCTCGCGCTGCTGCTGCTCGTGATGCTGCACCTGGTGGCGTTGCGGCAGACGGGCTCTAACAATCCAGACGGGATCGAGATCAAGGCGAAGCTCGGCCCCGACGGCAAGCCCCTGGACGGCATCCCGTTCCACCCCTACTACACGGTGAAGGATGTGGTCGGGGTGGGGGTGTTCGGCATTTTGTTTGCCATCGTCGTGTTCTTCGTGCCGACCCTGGGGGGACTGTTCCTCGAGTCGCCGAACTTCGAGCCCGCCAATCCACTGTCAACGCCCGAGCACATCGCGCCGGCGTGGTACTTCACGCCTTATTACGCGATTCTGCGCGCCGTGCCCAATCAGCGGCTCGGGGCGCTGCTGCTGGTTCTTTCGGTGGCGCTCTTCCTGTTCCTGCCCTGGCTCGATCGCTCACCGGTGAAATCGATGCGCTACAAGGGCTGGATGTCGCGCACGGCTCTTGCGCTCTTCACTGTGGCGGTGCTCGTGCTCGGCTACCTGGGCCTGCAACCGGCGCAGGGCCTGTACGTGGTGCTGGCGCGAATCTTCGCGGTCATCTACTTCGCCTACTTCCTGCTGATGCCCATCTACAGCAGGCTCGATCCGGTGAAGCCGCCGCCAGAGAGGCTGACCTATCATGCGCACTGACGCGCGCAGCGGGCTGTCGTTGCTCGTGGCCGCTCTTGCGGCGGTCGTGCTCGCGCAGGGCGCGGCTGCGGCGGAGGAGCCGGCCGGGCCGAACGAGGCGCAAAAGCCCGGCGCTGACTGGCAGAGCTGGCATGCCAACAGCAACGTGACGGACATGCCTTCGGTACAGCGCGGAGCACGCAACTTCGCGAGTTACTGTCTCGGCTGCCACGGACTCAAATACGAGCGCTGGTCACGCCTTGGGGAGGACCTTTCCATTCCGCCGGACCTGCTGCAGAAAGACCTGCTGCCGCCGGGCGACAAGGCGACCGACTACATCCTTACCACCATGCCCTCGAAGGATGCCGATAGCTGGTTTGGCAAGACTCCGCCCGACCTGACGCTCATGGCGCGTGCGCGCGGTACCAGCTACCTGTACCAGTACCTCAAGACCTTCTACGTGGATCCCAGCCGCCAGACTGGCGCCAACAACCTGCGTCTCCCCGCAACGGCGATGCCGGATGTGCTCTCGGAGCTCTCGGGACTCAAGCGCGCGGTGTTCCGCGACGTCATGACCAAGGGCGAAGCCGGGCAGTTTACCCATGAGCAGGTGTTCGACCATTTCGAGGTGGTCGCGCCCGGGCGGCTGAGCGAGGCCGAGTACGACGGGTTCGTGCACGATACCGTCAATTTCCTCGACTACGTGAGCGAGCCGGCTCAGGCGGCGCGCCGCGCGCTCGGGGTGTGGGTGGTGCTGTTCCTGTTGGTGTTCACCTGGCTCGCATGGCTCGTGAAGCGCGAATACTGGAAAGACGTTCACTGATCAGCGTTGGCTGAGCGCGCAGCGCGCGCCGGCCCCCGCAAGTCGCAGGCGCGCAGGAGCGCAAAGTTGTCGAGCAGACGATCCATCATGACCCTGTTCTCCGCGCCGTCCGATCCGTGGAGTCATCGCACGCGCATCGTGCTGGCGGAAAAGGGCATCAGCATCGACATCGTGAGCGTCGAGGCGGGGCGCTTTCCCGAGGACCTGCTCGACCTCAACCCCTATCACAGCGTCCCGACCCTGGTCGACCGCGACCTGGTGCTGTATGACTCGCGGGTCATCATCGAGTATCTCGACGAGCGCTTTCCGCACCCGCCGCTGATGCCGGTCGACCCGGTAACGCGGGCGCAGTTTCGCCTGGCGCTGTATCGTATCGAGCGCGACTGGTACAGCCTCGCGCGGCAGATCGACGCCGAGCCCGACAAGAAGCAGACAGTGAAGCTCAAGAAAATCCTGCGCGACACGATTCTGCAGAGCACCGACCTGTTCAAGGTGAAGCCATTCTTCCTGTCGGACGAGTTTTCCCTGGTGGATGCCACCATTGCGCCGATCCTGTGGCGCCTGCCTTATTATGAGATCGACGTGCCGCCGCAGGCGCAGCCGATCGAGAGGTACGCGCAACTGATATTCGCCCGTCCTGCATTTCGCGAAGCCCTTTCCGAGCGCGAGCAGGAAATGCGCCTGCTGTAAACATGGCCAAGGCATTACCCAAGCGTCCGTACCTGCTGCGCGCGATGCATCAGTGGATCGCGGAATGCGGGCATACGCCGCACGTCATCGTCGATGCCGGCCGCGAAGGCATCGAGGTGCCGCGCGCTTACGTCAAGGACGGCAAGATCGTCCTCAATCTCAGCGAGGGCGCGACGCAGCAGTTGCGCCTCGGGAACGATGAAGTGGAGTTCGACGCCCGCTTTGCGGGTGTCATCCACCATGTGCGCTTTCCGGTGACGGCGGTGCTCGGCATCTACGCACGCGAGACCGGTGAGGGCATGGTGTTTTCGGAGCAGGATCTGGGGCCGGAGCCGCCCACGAAGCCCCCGCAGACGGAGGAGGGCGGTGCGCGCCGCCCGCAACTGAAAGTCGTCAAGTAACCGCGGGCGCCATCACCCCGTGAGCGGGGGTGGGGGGACCACCGTGGAGAGCTCGGCGAGGCCAATGAGCGCGCTTCGCATCTGCGAAGCTCCCGCGCGCATTGCGTAAAAAAGAGTCGGCCTGTAAGCCGGGTTCTGTCGAGGACAGTCATTCCTCTGGGATCCCCGTCACCGGGGACCTCTAGCAGCCTACCCGGAAGCGCGCGCGGATCCGCGCTGCATCAGCCTCGTGGGCCGGTGCGGCTTCCCTATTTGGCCTTGCTCCAGGTGGGGTTTGCCGTGCCGTCGAGTGTTACCACCGACGCGGTGCGCTCTTACCGCACCGTTTCACCCTTACCGGTCCCGTGAGGGACTTGGGCGGT
>Ga0310909_10002091_pt1 | contig 12135 bp, 12 predicted proteins | sample GREbulkMGT000H_FD_203449 | JGI IMG/M metagenome (GOLD analysis project Ga0310909, IMG submission 203449) | Lab enrichment of tropical soil microbial communities from Luquillo Experimental Forest, Puerto Rico - GRE.bulkMG.T000H | ecosystem: Environmental > Terrestrial > Soil > Tropical forest >... | reverse complement strand
ACCTGTGCAGCTCGCGCGACCTCTCGCCAGAGGAGGGCTTGCATAGTGGCCGAGTCCGCGTTGGAAAGCGATTTCGACCATCCGGTCATCTGCCGGCGCTGGCAGGAGCTTCGCCCGAACGCCCGGGTCACCTGTTAGACCCCGAGGGAGGCTCCATCAGCGGACAGGATCAGCCGGACTCCGGGCGGCTAACCTTCGGGTGATGATACCTCCCCGCTTCATCTTGTTGCGCAGCCTCAAGCTCGGCTTCGACTTGCTCGAGCAGCGGCCGGCATTCTCAGTCCGACCCGTAGGCTGTAGCTCCTGCACGCGCTCCTTGATCGCCGAAAGGTCCGCGTTCACCGTCAACACGCGGATGATCGTGCCCTTGTCCTGCCACCAGGGCCCTCCCATGGCCTCATGCTCCGCTTCGCGGAACGCCACCCAACGGCGCTGGGATGCGCGCACCAGCTCCCGCGACTTCGGGTCCAGCCCGGCCATCACCTGCTGATAGACTTTATTCAGGCGCTTGTCCCACTCCCGGATCGCCTCGGTGGTGCACTCGACCATCCCCGGCGTGCTCGCTCCCTCGGGCTTGGCCAGGCAGGCATCGAGTGCGGCGTCGAGAGGGTCCGGGTCTGCTGCCAGAGCCGGCAACGAAAGCAGTGAAAACGACAGCAACAAGGCGCGCATCATCACCGGGGTAGGTTCCGGGAGCGTGAATGATCCTAAAGTCGTCGTCGATACGTCTGATCCATCAAGGCGCGAGTTCTCCATCAGCTCCCGTAGGCCGGGGTCCCGCGGGCGAGGCCGCCGTAGAGGTCGAGCATGCGGCCGCGCCAGGCGCCGATCGGATCATCGGTCGCGAGCAATTCGAAATCGCTAATTGCGCGTGCCCATTGAAACGCGCCGAAGACGATATAGTCGGCATAGCCCGGCGCTTTGCCGGAAACGAAATCCTGCCGCTCGACGGTGCGGCGTAGTGGATCGAGGCTGGCGCGAAACGCGGGCAGCCGCGTCTCGCGATCGCGCACGACCTCCTCCAAGGTCCTGCCGAAGCGCTCTTCGCGCGACCGGCGGAAATAGTCCTGATCCTGCGGCCGGCTGTGGCGATGGATGTCGAGGACGACGAGCGGGACGATGCCCGATTGCAGGACTGTTTCGGTCCAGTTCTGCACGAAGCGCGCGAGCGCGCGGCCGGCTTCGCCGCCAAAGAGAGACGGCCGGTCGGCATAGTGCTCCTCGAGGTAGTCGGCGATTGCGGTCGAATCGTGCACGACAGTGCCGCCGTCGACGATTACCGGCACCCGCCCGGCGTTGGGCTGCGGCAGCCTGCCTTTCTCGGTGAAGCCCCACGGCACGGTCTCGACCGCAAGCCCCTTATGCGCCAGCGCCATACGGGCGCGCCAGCAGAACGGGCTGAAGCGCCGGTTCGGCTCGGCGCCAGCAAGGTCGTACATTGTGATGCTCATGACTCGGTCCTCACGCTAAACCGCCATAACCGGTACTTATCTTGGCTCGACTGACGGCGGTCCCTGTCGCTCCCTCAGCAATGCGTTTTCCGTCCCTGAAACGCCCCCTAGGTGAATGCGACGATGAGCAGCAAGCCTTTGATCCAAAAGGCGTTTCGGCGAGAGCGGAGCGGGCGGTGAGAATTGCCTCCCCTGATCTGAAGGATAGGCCGCTCAATCAGCCGCGGCGGCGCGCTCGGGGTGCCGCTCCCAACGCCGTGCCGGCGTATTGATGGGATCGGTTAGCCGGGCGGCGCCGAAGGACGCCGCTCGGCGCTCGGCAGGGACGTCGGCGTAGAGGGTCGTGCGCTGGCGCGGCTCGCGCCCGAGCGCGCGGATTACCTGCTCCATGCTTTCGGGCGGCATCTCCTGCCCGTGCACCGCGCCGGCGGCGCGAGTGATGCTCTCGTTCATCAAGGTGCCGCCGAGATCGTTGGCGCCGGCTCGGAGACAGAAGGCCGCACCGTCGCTGCCCATCTTGACCCAGGAGGTCTGGATATTGGTGATCAGAGGATGCAGCACGAGGCGGGCCACCGCATGCATCAGCACCGCCTCGCGCCAAGTCGGGCCGCGGCGCGCCCGGCCCTTCAGAAAAATCGGTGTCTCCATCGGCACGAACGGCAACGGCACGAACTCGGTAAAGCCGCCGGTCTTCGCCTGGAGCGCGCGGATGCGCAACAGGTGCCGCGCCCAATGCTCGTAACGGTCGGCATGCCCGTACATAATCGTCACGGTGCTCCTAAGGCCGGTCCCGTGCGCCGCTTCCATGACGTGGAGCCACTCGGCGGTCTTGATCTTGTCGGGACAGATCACGGCGCGAACCTCGTCGTCGAGGATCTCGGCCGCGGTGCCCGGTAATGAGCTGAGCCCCGTCGACTTCAGCTCGGCCAAGAAGTCAGGGACAGTGCGGCCGAGCGTTTTGGCACCCTGCCAGACTTCGAGCGGCGAGAAGGCGTGGATGTGGATGCCGGGTACGGCCTCCTTGATCGCGTGGCAGATCCCGAGATAGGTCGCCCCGGTGTACTCCGGGTGGATACCGCCTTGCAGACACACCTCGGTGGCACCGCGCTCCCAAGCCTCCGCGACCCGCCGCCGGATCTCCGGGAGGTCGAGGTCGTAGGGCCGGCCACGCAGATTCTCGCTGAGCTTGCCCTTTGAAAAGGCGCAGAACTGGCAACGGAAGTAGCAGATGTTCGTGTAGTTGATGTTGCGGGTCACGACATAGCTGACGGTATCGCCGTTGACCCGCTGCCGCAGCTCATTGGCCGCCCGACACACCGCATCGAAGGCCCCGTCACGCGCTTGGAATAGCCGCAGAATTTCGGCTTCGCCTAGCGCCTCGCCGGCGGCCGCCCGGTCGAAGATTGCGGCAAACGGATCGACGAAAAAGGCCGGCCGCGCTCTCCGGTCAACCGGCGGCTCGGTCCCGGCGCCGGGCACCCAATCATCGGTGCGGGCGAAACCTTGGACGTCGATCGCTTGCAGCACCGAAGTGCGCAATGCGGGATCGAGCCAGTGCTCCGGGACGCGCGCATAAGCCGGGTAGATCGCCAGGCGCTCGACCAGGAGCTTGCCGGCAGCGGCGGTGCGCTCGGCCAACCGGTCGAGCGACGGCCAGGGCGCCTCGGGGTTGACGTGGTCTGGGGTCACCGGCGAGACGCCGCCCCAATCGTTGATCCCAGCCCCGATCATCTGAGCGAGCCCATCCGGGTTCAGATTGGGCGGCGCCTGAATGTTCATCTCGGGGCCGAAGATCAGCCGCGCCACCGCGATCGTCCAGAGATGGTCGTCGAGGTCGGGCTCGGGCGCCTGCGCCATGCGCGTCTCGGGCTTGGCCCGGAAATTCTGGATGATGATCTCCTGCAGATGCCCGTAGCGCTCGTGCAGGTCGCGCAAGGCGAGTAACGACTCGATGCGCTCGCGCCGCGTCTCGCCGATACCGATCAGGATGCCCGAGGTGAACGGCACCGCCGCCTCGCCGGCCGCGCGCATCGTCTCGAGGCGCGATGCCGGATCCTTGTCCGGCGAGCCGAAATGCGGCCCGCCACGGCGCCGCAGCCGCTCGGCGGCACTCTCCAGCATGATTCCCTGCGACACCGAGACCCGGCGCAATCGGTCGATATCGGCCCGCGTCATGACGCCAGGGTTCAGATGCGGCAAGAGACCGGTCTCACGCCATACCACTTCCGCCATCGCGGCGAGATAGGAGAGCGTGGTCTCGTGGCCGAGCCGGGCCAGTGCCTCCCGCGCTGCCGCGTAGCGCAATTCGGGCTTGTCACCCAAGGTGAAGAGCGCCTCACGGCAGCCGGCGCGCGCCCCGGCTGACGCAATCGCGAGCACCTGATCCGTGTCGAGATAAGCGGGCTCACCGCGGCGTGGCGGATGGGCGAAGGTGCAATAGTGGCAGACATCGCGGCATAGCTGGGTCAGCGGGATGAAGACCTTGCGCGAGTACGAGACGAGCCCCCCATGCGCCGCGTCGCGCAATGCCGCCGCAATGCGCATCAAAGGCTGTGGCTCAGTGCGGTCGGCGAGCGTCAGCGCTTCCGGCGCCGATAGGGGTCGTCCGGCCGCTACGCGTGTCAGGACGCCGTCGGTGGTCATCGGCGAAAACCTCCTACGAGCTGCATACGCTCCTCGGCGAGCACGGCGCGCGCCCGAGTCGGTGATTCGATCCGCATAAAGGACACAACATCCTCCGGGTTGTCGATGTCGAGAGCGATCCCGGGCAGGTGCACGATATTCGGCCGGATGCCGCACGCTTCGGCCGCCTGAATATGTGGGTAGAAACTGTTCTCGCCAAAGCGCAAAGGTACGGCGTCAGGGGGCGAGCAGACGACCGTGTTCGAGCCCCGCTCGTCATGCGACGGGACTATCGTGAAGGACGGTGCCGGCGGGTGGGCGGCGAGTACGCTCGCGATTTCAGCCGGGGTGACGAGCGGGATGTCGCCCGGCAGAGTTAGCATGCCCAGGCATCCCTCGGCGGCCAGCAGGCGCGCTGCCGCGGTGACGGCGCCGGTATGACCGTCGCGGGCACCGGTCTCGATCAACCGCGCGCCGTAGGTCGCCGCCAAGCGGCCGGCCTCGGCATCGACTGTCACGACTGTGAGCCCGGCGATGCCCGGGGTCGCAGTCAGCGCCGCCAGCACATCCTCGAGCATTGCCAACGCCAACACCCGCCGCGTCTCAGGCCGCAGCATCGGAGCGAGGCGCTCCTTGGCTCGATCGACCTCCTTGACCGGCACGACCGCCCACAAATCCATGTCAGAGGCCTCGGCCGGCCGCTTCCAACACCACCCGCGCCAATGCCTCGCGATCCTCGAGCGACAGCATCAAAGTCCGCGCAAAGATCACCGGAACGCCTAGACCGTGGATCTCTTCGGTATCCGCCTCGTCGGCGATATAGAGGTCGAGGATGTCGCCGTAATGCCGCGCCACGGCCGCTGCGTCCACGATCAGGCCGAGCTCCGCCATCATCTTCGCGGTCGGGCCTTTGACCGCCTTGCCGCCGATGATCGGCGAGACCGCGATGACCGGCGCCGCGCAAGCACGCAGCGCCTCGCAAACCCCCGGCAGGCCCAGGATCGGATCGATGCTGATGAACGGGTTAGACGGGCAAATCACGACTGCCCGCAGATTTTCGTCGGCGAGCGCCGCCAGGAAATCTGGTTGTGGTCGCGCCACGTCAGCCCCGGCAAAGGCAATCTCGCGAACCACCGGCGCACAGCGCTGTCGCACGAAATAGTCCTGAAAGTCGAGCCAACCTTCCGCGGTGCGCAGCCGGGTGCGGACGCGGTCGTTGCTCATCGGCAAAAGCCGCACCGAAACCCCGAGGCGTCGGCGGAAATCATCGGTGATCTCAGACAAGCTCTCGCCAGCGCCTAGCCGCCGGGTGCGTTCCACGTGGGTGGCGAGATCGCCGTCGCCGAGGTTGAACCATGTCTCGCCGCCGAGGCGCTCGAGTGCGGCCATGAAGGTCCAGGTCTCGTCGCACCGACCCCATCCCAGCTGCGGGTTGTCGAGGCCGGCGAAGGTGTAAAGTAAGGTATCGATATCGGGCGAGATCGCGAGCCCGAGATGTTCGAAATCGTCGCCGGTGTTGGCGACCACGGTCAGCACTCCGTGCGGCAGAATGCGATAGAGCCCGAGCGCCAGCTTGGCGCCGCCGATCCCGCCCGACAGCGCGAGCACGTTCATCGGAAGAGGTCGTGCTCCGCGGGCCGAACCAAGGCGGCGGCCGGCTGGTCCGGGGCAGACCAGGCAAGGCCTCGCACCAGCACCATCGGTATCGCTTCGTCGGCTTGGCCCATCAAAAGCCCGGCGGCAGCGGCGATCTCATCGGCAAAGCCGGTCTCTGTCACTAACAGTTCCCGTCCGAAGAGGTCGGGGCGGCCGCGCAGATCGACAAATGCCGGCAGCCCATCGGCTCCGAGCGCCACGCCGACCGTGCCCTTGCGCCAGGGCCGACCAAAGCTGTCGCTGATGATGACGCCGATGTCGACGGCGAAGGCGCTTAGCAAATGCTGCCGCAAGGCTTGGGCGGACCCGTCCGGGTCGACTGGGAGGAGCAGCACTCGCTCGCCACCGTCCTCGGCCGCGACATTCGAGTGGTCAATGCCGGCATTGGCCATCACGAATCCCAGACGATGCTCAACGATCAGCAGACCCGAGCGATGGCGAACTACCCGCTTCGATTCGGACAGCACCACCTCGACAAAGCGCGGGTCCTTATCGACCTCGGCGGCGAGCGCTATCGCGCGCTCCGACGGCTCTACGGTTGCGATATCGACAAAACGTCCCTCGGCCTTCGAGACGATCTTTTGCGCAACGACCAATACATCGCCTACTTCCGGGGCAACCCCATTGTCCCACAATGCGGCGACGGTAATCGCACCGAGATCGTCGCCCGGCTCGACCAGCTTGATACCGGACAATGGGGTGAGAGTGACTTCCCGACGCATCACCCGAGCTTGGAGCGCAACAAAGGCAGCACCTGTTCGGCGTAGAGCCTCAGAAAGCGGGACTGGTCCGGGCCGGGCGCATGAAAGACGAGGTGGGTGAAACCGAGCTCGTAATAGGGCCTGATCTGCGCCAGCTGCTCTTCGGGGTCGGCCGAGACGATCCAACGGCTCGCCGCTCGCTCGAGCGGCAATGCCGCGGCGAGCTTTTCCATTTCGAGCGGGTCCTCGACGTTCATCTTTTCCTCGGGCGTCAGGGCGAGGGCCGCCCAGTGCCGCGTGTCCTCCATTGCCCGATACTGGTCGGTGTCGAAGGATACCTTGACTTCGATCATCCGCTCGATGCTGTTGCCCGCACGGCCGGCGCGCTGCAACCCTTCCTCGACCTTTGGCAGCAAGGTGTCGCGATAGAGAGCATCCCCCTTGCCGCTGGTGCAAATGAACCCCTCGGCGAGCTCGCCGGCCATCGCCGCTGCGGTTGGCCCAGAGGCGGCGATCCAAATCGGCACCGGAGTTGCCGGGCGGTCGTATATCGTCGCACCTCGGGTGCGGTAGTACTGGCCGTCAAAGGTCACCCGCTCCTCGGTCCACAACCGCCGCATCAACACGATCGACTCGCGCAGCCGGCCTTGCCGCTCCCGGAAGCCCGGCCATTTGATGCCGGTCGCCGGCACGTCGTTCAACGATTCGCCGGTGCCAACGCCAAAGATCACCCGATCCGGAAACATCGCACCGAGCGTGCCGACCGCCTGCGCGACGACCGAGGGATGGTAGCGAAACGTCGGTGTCGCAACGCTGGTGCCGATCTTGACGCGCGTCGTCTTGGCGCCGAGCGCGCCGAGCCAGGCAAACGAGAAGGGCGCGTGCCCACCGGTGTGCTTCCACGGCTGAAAGTGGTCGCTGACAAAGACCGAGTCGAAGCCGACTGACTCGGCCAAGCACGAAAAATCCAACAGCTCGCGCGGCCCGAACTGTTCTGCCGACGCCTTGTATCCGAGCTTTAGCAACGCGCGCTCCTTCTCTAAACCTTAGCCAGCACGTCTTCGCGGAAGCGCCGCATGTCGGTGATCATCGCGTCGGCGGTGGCGCCCGCGAAACTAAAATCGACATGACTGACGCCGAAATCGCGGAACCCACGCAAATCGGCGATGATGTCGATGGCTTCACCGGAGAACAGCCGTCGCTCACCGTCATCTGCACGGGCCGGCAATGATTTTCCCCAAGAGCTAACCCGATAGACCAGCGAGATTTTGGCCGGGTCGCGGCCGGCTTCGCGGGTCAGCCGGCGCAGCCGCTCGACCCCGGCTTGGTAGCGCTTCATCGAGTCGAGACGATGCTGCGGGTTGGTGCCGATCGGATACCAGCCGTCGCCGATCCGGGCAGTGCGGCGCAAAGCCGGACCGCTTTCGCCGCCGACCCAGATCGGCGGGTACGGCTTCTGCGCCGGCTTTGGCTCGAAGCGGATGTTGTCAAACTTGACATAACGGCCCTCAAAGCGCGGATCGTCATTGGTCCACAGCTCGCGGAAGGCGTTCAGGTATTCGTCGGTGACCACGCCGCGCTCGGCGAGCGGTGGCACCCCCAGCGCTTCGAACTCCTCGCGCATCCAGCCGGCGCCAATACCAAAGACCAGCCGGCCCTTCGACAGTACGTCGATCGTGGCAAGCATCTTGGCCTGCAGCACCGCCGGGCGGTGCGGCACGACGGTGACCGAGGTCACAAGCCGCAGCCGCGAGGTCTTGGCGGCGATGAAGGCCACAGCGGTCAGCTGCTCGTGCCTGTCGCCGCCGGCCCGGCCCGGGAATTCGCCGGTGTCGCTGTAGGGATACTTGGCCTCGATATCCCGAGGAATGACGACATGGTCGCTGATCGTCGCGTAATCATAGCCGATCGCCTCACCCTCGACCGCGATGCGCGCGAGGTTATCAGGCGACGAGAGGGGTCCGCTGACCGGCGCGCCGAAGCCGAACTGCATCTCTTGTCCCTCCAACGAGAATTGGTTTCCAGGGGCTACGGTAGCAGGCCAGAAGCGATGTGACCACCTCGGGCTAGCGATCGGCCTCGCGGCGCAGCCAGTCGCGAAAAGCCCGCACCTTGGGTCGTTCGAGCGCTCCCGGCGCGGTGGCGATGTAATAGGCAAACTGGTCCGGTAGCGCCAATGAGAAGAGCCGCACCAGGCGGCCCGCCGCGAGGTCGGCGGCGGCTATCGTGCTCTGGGCCAAGACCACGCCGTGGCCGGCGATCGCCGCATCGAGCGCCAAATGCATATTGTTGAAACTGAGACCGGTGGTGGCTGGGCCGTCCTTGACCCCCGCAGCTTTCAGCCACATCGACCAGGTTGGCACCAGAGGATCGCGCTCGACCGTCTGATCATGAATGAGATTGTGGAGCGGCAAGTCATCGGGCGTTCGCAGCGGCGGGCCCGTGGTCAGTAGCTGCGGACTGCAGGCCGGGAACACCTCGTTCGTGAAAAGCAGTTCTACCTCGAGCCCAGGATAATTCCCGGTGCCGTAGCGTACAGCAATGTCGAAATCGCCCTGGGTCAGATCGACGACGTTGTCGGTCGCGGAAATCCGCACATCGACCTCAGGGCATTGCTCCTGGAACCGGTGCAGCCGCAGCACCAGCCACTTGGCGGCGAAGGATGGCGACGCCGTCACCGTCAGTGTTCCCGTGTCGTTATGGGCCCGCAAACGTCTCACCGATGACTGGATGCCGGCAAAGGCTTCCGACAGCCCGGGCAGCAGGACTCGAGCCGAGGCGGTGAGCTCGATCGACCGGTTCATTCGGTGAAACAACCTGACACCGAGATCCTGCTCTAAGGCATGGATCTGATGGCTGATCGCCGCCGGCGTGACGTGGAGCTCGTCCGCGGCCCTGCTGAAGCTCATGTGCCGGGCCGCCGATTCGAATGCTCGCAGCGCGCTCAGAGGAGGAAGATGGCTGCTCATTCCGGATGAGGATTTCTAAGCCGTGCCTGAGAAAGTCTCGTTTGCGAACCTACTCATCCACGCCATTTTACGTGGAAATGGTGCTCATGAGTGCATTCGCAACGCTCGACGGGCTTAGGAGAATTCAAATGGCGGCGATCCATTTCGAGGTACCGCGTCGCCGGCTCGGCGTAGTCCCGCATCACCGGAAGCGGAGAGCGGGGGGTGCTGTCATAGGCCGGTTTTTCGCAACATTGCGCCAATGGCGACGGCGCGCCCACGACCGCGCTGAACTCGCCAGGCTCGACGATCGGATGCTCCGCGACATCGGGATCAACCGGGCAGACGCGGAATTCCTGAGCAACAAGCCGCTCTGGCGGGAGTGACGCTGCTAGCGCATCTATCCGCTTCGGCTTTTCGCCCGATCGCCGTATGCTGCTGAACAGCAACGCCGAATCTGGACATTTCGACTTCGCGACCACCAAGGAGGGACAGACCATGGCAACCCCAGACAGCCTGCGCTACGTCGAGGGTGAACTGAATTATCTCGTTCCGATGCCGGAGCGTCCGCGTTACTACGCCTATGATGCGGGCCCCGAAGCGCCACCCACGAACATGGCGCACGAGGCGCACACTGTTCGGATCCGCGACATGCGGCCGATTTCATCCGAGGTCGCACTCGACCGGCAGGGCTTCGCACTCGTCGAGCAGCGCACCGCAGTTCGCGACTTCTGGGATGAGGATGAAGTGCGCCGGGTCTATTATCCGGAGGCCGAGCGCTTTATCGCCGAGGTGACGGGTGCCAGCCGGGTCTTCATTTTTGACCATCTGCAGCGCCGGCGGGTGCCGGGCGCGGCGCGGCGCACGCCCGGCGTGCCGCCGCAGCCGGCGACGCGCGTCCATGTCGACCACACCGCCAAATCCGGCCCGCAGCGGGTGCGCGACCTGTTGCCTGACGACGCCGAGGAACTGCTGCGCGGCCGCGTCCAGGTCATCAATTTGTGGCGTCCGATCCATGGTCCGTTGCAGGACGCCCCGCTCGCGATGTGCGATGCCCGGACGATCGATCCCGCAGACCTCGTACCCTCGGATCTGGTCTATCGCCACCGGGTCGGCGAGACCTATTCGGTCACCTACAACCCGGCGCACGGCTGGTACTATGTGCCGGAGATGGGGCGCGACGAAGCGCTGCTGCTCAAGTGCTGCGACACCAAGACCGACGGGCGCGCTCGTTTCATGGCGCACACCTCGTTCACCGACCCGACGACCCCCGCCGATGCACGGCCGCGGGAGAGCATCGAGCTGCGGACATTGGTCTTCCACCCGAACTGAGACTTGCCGAGCTCCGGCCCAGCTCGATCGAGCTGGGCCGGAAATGCTGCGAATCGGCAGCCGCGAGGTGCTCCGATTCCACGGCGATCGCAAGAGGCGCCGGCCGGCGGCACGCTGGTTCTGGTAGATCGACCCCTGATATTCGGCCGACGGCAACAGCAACCGGACCGGCACCGGCGATAGGCGCCGAATCAGGGTTGGGCTGCCGCCGAGCAACAAGTCGTCGAATTTCTCGACCCCGCCAGCAAAGCTGAGCGGCGGCCAGGCGTCGGCCGCGCGGTACTGGAACAGCAGCAAGCGGCGCTCAGTGCCGGGGAAATTGGTCGCCGAGACGTGCACGGTACGCACATGGTGCACGGCGATCGAGCCGGCCTCGCCGAGACACGACAATGGGCGCCAGAAGTCGAGATCGCAGCACATCGGGTCGATCGCGCCGCAGGAGCGATCGTCGCGGCCATGATAATCGTATACCGGGCTCTGATGGTTGCCCGGGATCAACATCATCGCACCGTTCTCGATCCCGCGAAAGTGGTCCGGCCAAAGATGTCGCCCAGCCCGGCGGACCCGCCCCCGCCACCCGCGACGCGAAAGGCTTGGGATAGCCTCGGGCGGATCGGGTGGGTGGCACCGCGCTCGCTCCGTCGCTACTGGCTTGGCCTCGTCCGTCATCGTCTCATCCTCCGAAATGGCGAATGGCTACACTGGGTTGGCGGCGAGGTCGGATGAGCGAAGGGCCTAAAGTCCGCCGGAATTTATAGTGTGGTCGAAGCTGATTAATTGACGAAAAATTTGATAGTATTATAAGTATTGTCAACGCGGTTGGGTGAAATTAACGATTGTTGTGACACTATACATGTGCTATGTGGTGAACCATTAAAAAAATGCGAGAGGCACCAAAATGCACCGTTTTGCTGGGCTGGCGGTCGCTGGAGCAGCTCTGGCGTTGCTGATATCGAGGCAAGCCGAATCGTTTACCTACGGACGGTTGGTAGCAGGACAGTTAAAAACGGACCTGGCTTACGGTACGGGTTCTTCGTGGTGTCTGGTTGATAACGGGAATACTGAATTTCAAATGAACCAGAGCAATACCAAAGCGGTGATTTCTCTTGCTGAGGTCATCTATTTTGATGGATCTACCTACTATTCCCTAGATGGGCAGATGATATTGACGTTCAGTAGCGGAACCGGTGGAACGATCCACTTCAAGCAAACACCAACCTATCCCAGTCCGGTGCACAACCCAGCCTTTACAAATTTCGGCCAGACTTATAATGCGTCGACGGACCAGCTGACCGTCACCTTCAGCGTAGTCTTTCCAAACTGTACTCTGCCGATATTGGCAGTTTACGATGCGCCTTGAGGCAGCCAGCGCTACAAAGCCGCTGAGGCAGTCCAGTGACGAGGAGCTGATGATCCACAGGTGTT
>Ga0310909_10002085_pt1 | contig 12139 bp, 8 predicted proteins | sample GREbulkMGT000H_FD_203449 | JGI IMG/M metagenome (GOLD analysis project Ga0310909, IMG submission 203449) | Lab enrichment of tropical soil microbial communities from Luquillo Experimental Forest, Puerto Rico - GRE.bulkMG.T000H | ecosystem: Environmental > Terrestrial > Soil > Tropical forest >... | reverse complement strand
ACAGCATTCGCAGTTCGGTCGCAGCTCGAGTGCCATCACACCGACCTTTCGTCATAGATATGATGAAGCTATCGCACGGAAGATTTGTCGCAAACCGCGAATTCGGCAAACGCAGCCTCATCTTCGGGCTTAAGTCCTCGTTGCCCCACATCTAAGCAATCAGCGTCCGCACTGGAGGAAAGCCGCGGCGCGGTTGTGTCTCCAACGCCACACTCGACGAAAAAGGGAGGCGAAATCTCAATTCAACGACGCGTTGCCTCATCTCTTTTGGCACACTGCAACGGGGCGATGCGAGTTCGTATGCGTTCGGGGGCGGTGCGATGCTGGGACGGTTGCGCGGGTTCGTCCTTGCGGCAGCATTCGCACTCCCAACGACCGCCGCTGCGCAGCTCCAACTCAACCAGAATTTTGTCACGCAGGGCCCCACTCCCAGTTTCGGACCCACGTTCACGGTCCAGAGCGGGGATGCGCCGCCGAACGGCGGCGTTGCCGGCGCGGTCGGGCCGGTCGTTGCCGATCCCGTGAATGCCAACACGTTATTCGTGGGTACGCCGTGGGGCGGCATCTGGAAGACGACCAACGGGGGCACGACCTGGACGCCGCTGACCGACAAGCAGGCGACGCTCTCGATTTCCAGTCTCGCCTTCGATCCCACCGATCCCGCCCGCAATACTTTGATTGCGGGCACCGGCCTCACCGCAAACGGGAGCGTTCTTGGCTTGACCGCTTCAGGCGGCCTGCGGAACGGACTGTTGTACACGCAGGACGGCGGGAACACGTGGACGTCACTGGGCGCCGCGATACTCGCCAATCAGAGCGTGGTCGGGGTTGCTGCGCGCGGCAGTGTATTGGTGGCGGGCACCTATGAAATCTCCGGCTTCGCGGCAGCGACGGAGAGGAATACCGGGGCGCTCTATCGCAGCACGGATGGCGGCGCCAGCTTCACAAAAATATCCGGGACTGCGGGCCTCCCGAACGGGCCGATCAGCTCGATCGTGGGCGACCCCAACAATTCAAACCGGCTTTACACGGCGGTCACCGCGCCCGACGCCACCGCCGCCGGCAAGGCCTCAACCGCGCTGTTCGTGAGCGACGACACTGGTGCGCATTGGAGCCAAGTCTTCGGCGCGGCGCAGAGCGGGGGAAAGATCCAGAGCACCACGCAGACGATCATCAAGGTTGCTACCGGCCCTGGCGGGGCCGTTGCCGTCGCGGTTGTCAACTACCCGACGACGGGCGGCAGCGTAGTGACAGCGCTGTTTTGGTCGGGAGATTCCGGCGCGAACTGGAAGTCGCTTCAAGTGCCTGCCCTCACCAACCCGGCCCTCAATCAGGGATCCGTGAACTCTGCGATCGCGATCGACCCCAGCAACAAAAACCTGGTCTACGTGACCGGCGACGGAATTCCGACCGACCCTTTCACCTTGCCAGCATTTCGGATCGATGCATCGACGCAGACGGTCACCAGTCTCACCAATGGGAATACCGCCAATGGCTCGACCGTTCATTCCGACTCGCGCGCCATCGCATTCGACGCGAACGGACAGCTCATCGTCACGTCCGACGGCACGATCTACGCGAGAACGAATCCGCAAAGCGACAGCGGCGCATGGTCGCGGATCAGCGGTAACATTTCCGCATTCGAAGTCTACAGGGTCGGCTACGACGCGGTGGGCAAGCGTCTAGCCGCGGCGGCACAGGACAACGGTGTCACCATCCAGTCTGGCCGCAATGCACCGCTGTGGAACGCGGTGATGGGAGCAGACGGCATCAATCTCTTCGTGAATGACGTGACGCTTGCAGCAAGCGGGAGAAGCGTGTTCTACGGCACCACTCAGAATCTTGGTTCGCCCGCTCGAATCATACGGGACACGCAGGGGAACTTCCTCGGCCCGCAGACCGGCGGCTGGGGAGTTGGAGCTAAGGTCACCTGTACCCTTAATGGAATCCATGGCGAATGCGCGGACCTTGTCGCTGGCGCCAACAACCCTAATTTCGGTAGCACCCGTTGGGTGAACAACCGTGTCGACCCGACTCGCATGGCGTTTGGCGGCACCAACGTGTACGTCACTCAGGACACGTTGACCGGAACCCAGGACCCGGCCGCGGCTACGGTCGATCTCACGCTGACGGATCTCGGCCCGACTCCCGATGGAGGGTATGGAGTACAGATCGCGTATGGCACGCGTGACAATCCGAACATGATTGTAGTGGGTTCGTTCGGCGTGTCGCAGAGCACCACGGGAGCCGGTCCGCTCGTTGCGAGGCCGAACTACGCACTGGCTGGAGGCCTCCAACCGACCGACATCGTGCTCGATCCGCGCTCGCAGCACCGGTACTTCGTGGCCGACAACACCAACCTGTTCGGCACCAGGGACCAGGGCGCATCGTTTACCAATTTCACGGCCAATCTGCTGCCGATCCATATCATCAGGCCCACGGTGCTCGAATTCATCTCGAACAATGGAGTCGACGCGCTCGTCGTCGGCGGCCTCAACAACGTCGCCAATGCGCAGAGCCCGATCGCCGTCGCCGACAGCGACGCGGCCGGAATTCTCATGAATTGGCGGGCATTCGGCACGGGGTTGCCGAACTCGCAGGTCAGTGCGCTGTTCTACAATCCGACCGTCGACGTGCTCGCCGTCGGCACATTCGGCCGCGGCGTGTGGACCCTCTACGACGTCACCAGCTACTTCCCGCAGGCGACGGTGCTGCAATTCGGTCTCGCCGATAACGACTCGCAGCCCGATGCATCGTTCCTGACCGACGGAACGACGCTCGCCGGCACGAGCTTTTCTCGCCCGCTCAACAAATACGGCACCGGCATGCTGACTGTTGCCGGCAACGCCACCTATACCGGCGGCACCAGTATCTTCGGCGGTGTCTTGCAGCTCGGCAACGGCGGTACCAACGGCAGCATTCTCGGCAATGTCGCGTTCTGCAGCGATGCTGGCAATCCGCTGTGCGATCCGAGCACCAATAAGATGCTCGTGTTCAATCGCTCCGACATCTATACCTTCGACGGCGCGATCTCCGGCCCCGGTCAGGTCGTGCAGTTCGGCCCCGGCAAGACCGTGCTCACTGCCGTAAGCACATATACCGGCCCGACCTTCGTCAACGCGGGCACCTTGAGCGTCAACGGCTCGATCACCTCCAGCGTGTTCGTCAATGCGGGCGGCACGCTCGGCGGCAACGGCACCGTGGGCCCGACTGCAATTCTTGCCGGCGGCACGCTCTCGCCGGGCAATTCGGTCGGCACGCTGACGGTCAACGGCAACCTCGTCTTCGCGGCGGCGAGCCTCTACATGGTCGAAGTGCAGGGCAATACCGCCGATCGCACCAATGCCGGCGGGACGGCGACGCTCGCCGGGACCGTGGGGGTGGTGAATCTGGGCGGCATTCCGGTGCGCAGCTACACCATCCTGTCGGCGGGTGCAGGGCGCATCGGCACGTTCAATTCCGTGACCGCGGTCAACCTCCCGGCTTTCCTCACCGCGAGCCTCGCCTATACACCGACCGACGTGCAACTGACCCTGACGTCGGGCATCGGCCAGATCGCGGGCCTCACGCTGAACCAGTCGGCGGTCGCCGCCGCGCTCGACACCTCGTTCAACACCGGCGGTGGGACCTTGCCCGGTTTGCTCGGCCTCAGTGCCGCCCAGCTTCCGGCAGCCATGGACGCGCTCTCCGGCGAAGGCGTGAGCGCAACGCAGGAGACCGCGTTCGGCGCCGCCGGCATGTTCACGTCGATCATGATGGATCAGGGCGCGTTCTGGCGTAACGGCGAAACGGTCGACGTCAACGGCGTCGCCTTTGCCGGCGAGCCGCTGCCATATGCCCCGTCCAAAAAGTCCAAGACGGCGGACCATCCCGCGTTCAAGGAGATGGCCCCGCCCCCGCCCTCCCAGCCGCGGTGGCGGGCGTGGCTCACCGGCTTCGACGGCACTGCGAAGCTCGATGGCGAAGCCGGGATCGGCAGCGCCACCCTGTCGCGCAACACCGGGGGCCTCGCCGGCGGGCTCGACTATGAGTTCGCCCCCGATCTCCTGGCCGGCTTCGCCATCGCCGGCAGCAGCTCGAACTTCTCGGTGCGCGATCGCATCACCAGCGGACATCTCGAAGGGGTGCATTTCGGCGGCTACGGGGTCAAGACGTGGGGTTCGCTCTATGCGGCGGGCGCGGTGAGCTTCGGCACGTTCCGCAACAGCGAAACGCGCAGCATCGTCGGCATCGGGCCAACTGAGACGGCGACGGGCGATTTCGGCAGCAACCTTCTCAGCGGCCGCGTGGAAGTGGGCGCCAAACAGGTCTATGGGCGGTTCGCGGTCACTCCCTTTGCCGCCGTGCAGTTCGCCGAACTGTGGCAAAACGGCTTCACCGAGACGAACCCGGTGCCGGCCGGCGCCGCCGGCCCGCTCGGCCTAAGCTTCGGCTCGAGGAGCGTCACATCGCTGCCCACATTCTTGGGCGCGCAGTTCGATACGCGTTTCGCTTTCAGCAATGGAATGGTGCTGTCGCCGTACGCGCGGTTGTCGTGGGTGCACGAGTTCAATCCCACTCGCGCGATCGACTCTTCCTTCATCGCGCTGCCCAGCGCCGCGTTCACGGTCGATGGTCCGCGCGCGTCGAGAGACGCCGTACGCGTCGACACCGGCGCCAAGCTCGCCATCGGGCCGAACGCTTGGATGTTCGCGAGCTTCGACGGCGAATTTTCCGATCGAAGCCAAAGCTATGCCGGCAAGGGCGGCTTCAGGGTCGCTTGGTAGGCGAGCGAAGGTTGCTTCGCGAATGTCGGTCCGGTCTCTGCTGATTCTCACCCTTTCCTCTGCGCCTTGATCTCGTTGAATTTGGATAGCGCTCGTTCGAATTTGTCATTGAAGAGCCACATCGCCTCGAGAATTTCGCCGAACGTTGCAGATGTTTTTGCCCGGTCGGCCTGTCCAAAGGTGAAGATGCTGTTGTTGCGCAAAAATCCCATGATCGTCGGATCGGAAATTTTATATGCGGCGAAGTTGCCTGATTTGAGAGCGGCCCTGGTCGGACTGGGAATAATCTGGATGAGTTCAAAAAGTTTCATTTGATCGATCGGATTTGGCAAGGTTTTCACGATCGCCGGTATTTGCGCGAACAGCTCTGCGTGTGCGTTCACAAGGCCGTCTCTCACGGCGGTCCAGTGATTGAACCGATGATCTGAATTGCCCACCCGCGCCTCTTCCTTGTCGTCGCGCGCGCCCAATGCGGGATCAAAGGCTGCGATCGACTTCTTAATCGCTGCCCATTTCCTTTGACCACTTTGATCTTCGGATACGCCTGTTTGCAAACTTCCCTTGTACTTGTTCGAGCGCGCGTTCCCCATGTTTTGATTGCCATTCGTCTCGGCGAAGAAAATGCCCAAGCTGATGCGACCCGCCACTTCAGCATTTGCCGCATCGAGGCCCTTGGCTCGTCCGATAGCGGTTCCCAACTCGACCACGTCGTGAAATGGCGTATTCGAGTTTTGCGCGTTGACGGGTGGCGCCTGCATGATGTTGAAGAGATTGGCATGCTCGTCGAGTAGCGGCTCATTGTCGGCATCGAAATACGCCGGCGGAATTCCGAATTTATTGCGTCTTCCGATTTTGGACGGCTGCGCGTCGGTGAGATCCTTATACGTGCTCATCATATTGTTGCGCGCCAGATAAAGCGCTTGTCCCGGCAAGTTCGGCAGCGGTTGTTTCGAATTGATCTGCGCGCGCCGCTCTCGCAAGATCGACTTAAAGTCGCTTACGGCCTTGTCGTACGCGCTGAGCGTATCCGACGGTGATTTCGTGAGTGCGGCCGGCTGGCTCCGTGCGGGGGACATGAGGCTGAGATTACCGATCTTGGCCGGCACGAGCGGCGTGACCATGCTGGTGATCGTGTCGATGGCGCTGGAAACCGGCGGCGCGAGGAAGAGCCCGCAGGCGAGCGCTGCCGCACGCGTGGCTGCAAGCGCGCCGGAGGTCACCGCATTGACGACGCGCGCTGCGACGCCGACCCCCGTGGCAACAATACCGCTCATTGTCCGGCGCGCTGGCGGGCTTGGAGCTGGCGAAGCTCCGTGGCGTCGAACAGCGTTTCGTACACGCAAATTTTCCCCTTCGCGACGCGAAAGAACGAGGCAATCCTCAGCTTACCAACCGGCTGTGGAAGCTCGCACTCGTACAGTAGCGCCGCGCGATTGCCCTCGACCACGAGCTCCACGATCCAAGCCCCCTTGGTCATTTCGGCGAATTTCATCAGCGCTGGCAAGAATGCGTCGGCGCTTTGGTAACTGGCAGTCGGCCCGGAAAATTCCAGATCCCCCGCCAACAGCGCGTGTGCCGCGGGGACGTCCTTGGTCGTCCATGCTGCAAAATAGCTCTCGACAACCCTGCGGGTCTCGTCCTCAACCGTCATTCTGGTCTTCCTTCCATGCTTCAGCTTTCGCAATCCATCGTTGCGCACGGGAGACTCATTGCACGCACGCCTGACGGGCCTTGCGGACCGCAATGTCCAGTTTGGGTCGTGAGCGGACCTCGCGCCATCACTGATGGCCAACTCCGCTTTACCATTGAAAGCGGGCATGCGCGAGGTCACCTCGACACGTCCGTTCAGCACTACCAGGCGACATCTCGTCCCTCCACGTGCAGGCGAAGTTCATGTAGCCTCGTCGCGCAGTCGCAAGCCGCTTTCCGTCCACCTTGGAGAGTGCGCTCGTTCTCGTGGAGAAGCGCCATGAAACTTCGGCGTCGTCGATTTCTGCGCTTGGCCGTCGGCGCTACCGCATTGCCGGCGCTGCCGCCACTCGCATGGGCGCTCGACTATCCGACGCGGCCGGTGCGCATCGTCGTTCCCTATCCCGCCGGAATTGCGCCCGACATCGTCGCGCGCGTGGTTGCTCAAGCACTGTCGCAGCGGCTCAAGCAGCAATTCATCGTCGACAACCGGCCCGGCGGCGCCAGCAATGTCGGCACGGCGATGGTCGCCCACGCTGCGCCCGACGGCTATACGCTCCTGGTCGTGACCACGACCAACGCCATCAACACCTCTCTCTACGACAACCTCGATTTCGATCTCATCCGCGACATTGCCCCGGTCGCGGGGCTCGTCCGCTTGGGCCTGGTCATCGTGGTCCATCCGTCGATCCCGGCCCAAACGCTTCCCGAGTTCATCGCCTACGCCAAGGCCAATCCCGGCAAGATCAATTACGCGTCGGTGGGCAGCGGCGCCGCCACCAACGTGGCCGGCGAGCTGTTCAAAGCGATGGCCGGCGTCGACCTGGTGAACGTTCCCTACCGCGGCAATTACTTGCCCGACCTGCTCAGCGGACAGGTGCAGGCATCGTTCACTCCCATATTGCAATCGCTGGGATACATCAAAGCGGGCAAGTTGCGGGCGTTGGCGGTGACCGGCGCGGCGCGCTCGCAGTCGCTGCCGGACGTCCCCGCCGCGGCGGAATTCGTGCCGGGCTACGAGGCCTACGTTTGGGACGCGGTCGGCGCGCCCGCGAAGACGTCGGCGGAAATCGTCGAACAACTCAACAAAGAGATCAACGCCGTGCTCGCGGATCCGGCGATCAAGGCGCAGTTTGCCAGTTTGGGCGCGGAGCCGATGCTGATGACGCCCGCCGAGTTCGGGATGCACATTGCCAGCGAAATCGAGAAGTGGGGCAAGGTCGTCAAGACCGCGCGCATCAAGGTGGACTGAAACTCTCAGTCGAAGCTCACCACGGCGTAGGGACAGCGGTATTCGCCGGCGCTCGCGGCCGGAGCCTTCTCGCGCCAGCAAATCTTGCGCTGTGGAAAGTCGACAAAAAGCTCGACGCTGTCGTCCAGCCGTCGGTAGTCGATTTTTCCCGCTGTGACGTTGGTCTGCTTGTATTCGTAGAGCACCTCCCTGCCTCTCGGCTGTTCCTGCCGCTCGTGCCACGTTCCGTCGGGCTGGCGCTGGAGCATGCCGTCAAGCAGCTCATAGTCCGTCGACGTCGCGTCCTCCAAATGGGGAATCTTGAAACCGACGGTCTGCAGCCGCTGCAGCATGTCGACGTCGTACACGATCGCCGGCTTGCGAACGTCGACGGAGAGGACCAGGCCGACGACCCCACCGAACATCAGCAGTATTGCGACCAGGGCCAGAACGAAACTCAGCACCGGGCGGGTTCGCGCAGTGAGGTAGAGAAAGAGGAGCACGATGGCGAGGGCGATGAGGGCGATCAGCGACATCAGGCCGAACTGGCTTTTTGACGCCTCGCTGATGATGGGCACCACATGCCCGAGAATCGCGCTGATGTATTCCATGTTGGTGGCCCCTTCGATCAAGGCGCGCCTTGTTGGCGCCACGCAGGTGCGACCAATGCAACGACGATCGCTTGATACCCCCACGCAGAGGCGAACAACGTTAGCCCGGACGCGGGCCGCATGGCAGGATACCGAACTGGCAGGGATCAGTCAGCAGGAATGCCGACATCGGCGGCGGGCGCGGATGTTTTCGGTTTCAGTCGCCCGCCTTCCACTTTGCGAGCGGCCAGATATCGGGAACTTCGCTGCCTTTGTGCGTCCAGGGATCGACCGTCCACAGCTCGTTGGTCTTGCGATCCTTGATCACGGCGGTGTTGTGCGGGCCCTCGGTGAATAGAAACCGCGACACCGGCGCGGCAATCGTATGGTGCCGCAGCAATTTGAGCTGGTCGAGAACGAGCAGCAGCGAATTCGTGTTGTTGGTCGTATCGATGCAATCGAATTGACCGCGGTTTCCGGCTAAGCCGATGAGCGGGCCGGCCCGCGCGACACGCATCGCGGTGCCGGTGATGGGGGCGATGCGCCGTTCGAACCACGCCTCGGTGCGGCCGATGGCAGCCCGTTCCGCCTGAGCCGAGGCCGACCCCGACGCCATGATCGCGGCCATCTGGGCGTGATCGCCAGCCGTGAGCGCGATCTCGGTGCGGAAGGCGCATCCGAAGCCGTGGCAAATGACGACGCGGGATGGGCTCGGAGAGGTGAGCGACCACTCTCTGAGCATGGCCATGACCGCGGGATCGACTTTGTCGGCGACGGCCGGCCCCCCAGCCATCAGCAACGCCACGAGCACCATCGCGAAGCGGCGCACGCTCACCTCCCCCGATGAAACCCCTTGAAACCCCCTTGGCCAAATCTACAAAGCGGCCGACTCCCCGCAAAGGTGCGCATGGCCGCAAAGTACAGGTCCGTGTCATTTTCTTGGAAAGCGTGACTTATTTGCCAGCCCCACCGGCGCGCAAGCGCCGCCAGCTCGCACATGACGGAAGTCACAGCGCTTTTTGGGCGGGACGGACGCGGTTGTCGGGCCTATCGCGTCCGAGACGGGTCGTAAGCAGACCTCCTGCCGGCCGTTTAAGTCCCGCGCTGTCAGCGCACCTTTCGTTCGTTGACGCGCGTCGCGGTTGCCGGGTCGTTTTGGTCGTCACGCCACGTCGGATGATGGAAATGGATGACGAAATCGCCATTGTACGAAACGACCGCCCGGTCGAAGGTGATGGTTCCGATGCGGCGCCAATTCCGAAAGGTGCGGCGCTCGTGGAAGAACGGGCCGTGCGTCTCCCCGTCATCGGTGACCTCGATGTTGAAGGTGAGCGTGCGCTTCGGTCGGGCGTCGCCGCGGTCGTAGATCTGCGCCATGATCTCGTCGCGGAAGTCCAGTCCCGCGCCCTCGATTCTGGGCTGGCCTGGCGCCACCGTGAGACGCATGAAGGTCGGCGCGCGCGTGGGCTCGCCCGGCGCCTTTGCGAGCTCCGCAATCTGGTAGAGCTGGCGAATGCTCGGCTTGTTGTCGACCAGAACGAACACAACCCCGACGACCATCAAGAGCGGCATGCCCAAGCCCCGCCGCACCGCCGTCGTGTTCGGAGCGTTGAGCAATTCGACGTCGTTGATGTAGTCGTTATGGTCGCCGCCGATATCCTGCTGAGTCATGAAACTGGCGGTGCGCAGCGGCGCCACGTGATCGGGGTCGACGGTCGGATAGAGCTTGCCCACCATGGACAGCGACCGGAGATGGCCGCGGCGCGTCTCGCGGCAGCAGGTCGAATAGCGCCCCACGATCAAGGCGCGGCTGCCGTTGCGGAAATAGCCGGAGTGGCCGCTGTCTTCGGTAATCTGCCACAGGCCGGTCAGGCAAATGCCGTTCGGATGCACCAGGCGGCGGAAGCCTTTTCGATCCGGGCCCCAACGCAGGTCGGCGGCGGAATCAACCGCGCGCGCAGTGGCCTGGCGAAAGGCGTAGGGCGGACCGCCCGGCAGGACGCCGTAGAGCAAGCTCCCTAGCGTGACGGGGTGGACCGGCAGCGGCGGCTCCCCGGCCGCCCCCCATGTTCCTTGGTAGGGATTGGCGAACAGCGCGTCGCGCACGTCGGCGAAGCGCGAACCGGCGTAGGCGCGGTCTTCATCGGTGATGGCTTCTATCCCAAACGAACGCGGAGTCACGGCGGCGCCCTCACGTCGGGATCAAGTCGCTCTCCATGTCTATGGCGGCGTCCGATTATCTCGGATCGGATCACGGTCGGCAAGCGGTCGTCGCCTCGATCGTTCACAAACGACAACGAATCCCCTTTCGGGTCATTCGGCGGCCATATAGTTTGAGCGCGGCGCCGCCCGCGGGACTGCCGACGGTTCGCGTTTGCGCCTATCCGCGGGTAGGTTTGGGGGAACATGATGAAACTTCCCCGCAGAACTTTTCTGCATCTGGCCGCGGGCGCTGCCGCGCTCCCGATGATGTCGCGCACCGCGACGGCGCAAGCCTATCCGGCGCGGCCAATCACGATCGTCGTGCCTTACCCGGCGGGCGGGCCCACCGATACGCTCGCGCGCATCCTCGCCGAGCATGTGCGGATATCGCTCGGCCAGCCGTGGTCATCGAGAATGTATCGGGTGCGGGCGGCAGCATCGGCGTGGGTCGGGTCGCACGCGCAGCGCCCGACGGCTACACCGTCAGCATCGGCCACTGGCAAACGCATGTGTTGAACGGTGCGAGTTATCAACTCCCGTATGACGTGGTGAAGGATTTCGAACCGGTGTCGCTGCTGGCCGACACTCTGCAATGGATCGTTGCACGCAAGACCTTGCCTGCGAAGGACCTGAGCGAATTGATCGCCTGGCTGAAGGAAAATCCCGGTAAGGCGACGGCCGGCACGGTTGGCGTCGGTGGCCCGGAGATCACCGGCATCTACTTCCAGAAGAAGACCGGAACCAGCTTCCAGTTCGTGCCGTATCGCGGCGGCGCGCCGCTCAACCAGGACATGTTGGCCGGGCACATCGACTTCGGTTTTGGTCAGGCGGCGAGCACCTTCGTGCATGTGCGCAACGGCAATCTCAAAGCCTACGCGGTGATGGCCAAGAAGAGATGGGCCGCGGCGCCGGACGTGCCCACGATCGATGAAGCCGGGGTCGCGGGGCTTTACGCCTCGTTTTGGCACGGGCTCTGGGTGCCGAAGGGAACGCCCAAGGAGCCCATCACGCGACTCAATTCGGCGGTGCAGGCTGCTTTGGCCGACGCAACCGTGCGGCAGCGATTCGCCGATCAAGGCCAGGACGTTTCGCCGCGCGAGCAGCAGACGCCCGCAGCGCTCGCCGCCCAACAGCAGGCCGAGATCGAGAAATGGTGGCCGATCCTCAAGGCGGCGAACATCAAGGCGGAAAACATCAAGGCGGAATAAGCCGCTTCGGCGCCGGTATTTTTAGGGAGCGATGCCGTGAAACTTCCCCGTCGGACATTTCTGCATCTGGCAGTTGGCGCCGCCGCGCTGCCGGCTGTCTCACGCGTCGCGACGGCACAAAGCTATCCGTCGCGGCCGGTGCGGCTGGTCGTAGGATTTGCCGCCGGCAGCACGACCGACATCCTCGCGCGGCTGATGGGGCAATGGCTCTCCGAGCGGCTCGGCCAGCAATTCATCATCGAGAACCGGCCGGGCGCCGCCGGCAATATCGCCGCCGAGGCCGTCGTGAAGGCGCCCGCCGACGGCTATACGCTGCTCATGGTCCCACCCGCGGCCGCGATCAACGCCACGCTCTATGACAAGCTCAGCTTCAATTTCCTCAGCGACCTGGCTCCGGTCGCCGGCGTGGTTCGCGTACCCAACGTCGTGGAAGTCAATCCATCGGTTCCGGTG
>Ga0310909_10002074_pt1 | contig 12160 bp, 9 predicted proteins | sample GREbulkMGT000H_FD_203449 | JGI IMG/M metagenome (GOLD analysis project Ga0310909, IMG submission 203449) | Lab enrichment of tropical soil microbial communities from Luquillo Experimental Forest, Puerto Rico - GRE.bulkMG.T000H | ecosystem: Environmental > Terrestrial > Soil > Tropical forest >... | reverse complement strand
ACAACCGATGCAGTCACCGTTGGCATCGCGCATGCAGAGCTACGCCGCCTGGCCGCGGACTGGAGTGCCGAGGCGCAGCTGTTGCTGCCGCAGACGCTCGGCGCCAGCATGCACCTCGCGCTGCAGATGCGCGGCAGCCCGGACCTGCGCGATATCCCGAGCGCTACGCTCAGCTTCGAAGGCCGCCGCCTCCAGCTGCCTGCCTGGGGTGCGTTGGCGGGCATCGGCGGCCGGAAAGAGCTCCCGCGATCGGGAAGCGGCGACATCGAGATGCAGGCGGCATTTGCCCGCGGCAAGCTGCGCAGCGCCGCAGGCCGCATTTCCGCCGAGGCACTCGAGTGGCCAGCCACCGCCGCCGCGGGCTCGGGCCTGGCGTTCGAGCGCCTGCGCGGCAAATGGCAGGTGGAGCCGCGCGGCACGGGGTGGCGGCTGAGCGTGGACGGGCTCGAGCTGGATAGCCTCGCGCCGACCCGCAGCGCGCTCGTTGCGGACATCTCCGAAGACGGGACTCAGGTGCGCGGCCAGGCGCAGCACGCACCGGTCGCCACGCTTCTGTCGCTCGCGCGCTGGTATGCGGCGCAGCCGGCCGGTGGACTCGTGCTCGCCGGCGAGGCGCGCGAGCTGAGCTTCGATTGGGATGCGCGCCGCACACCGGGCACCCGGCTCGCCGCCTCCGCAGAGCTCGAGTCCCTCGCGCTCGCAGATGACTCGGAGGAGAGCGTGCTATCGGGCCTGTCGGGGAACGTTGCGGGTTCCGAGGCGTCTCTGGCGATAGCACTGCGCGCCCGTGATGCGCTGCTCGCGGTGCGCGCGGGGGCCTCCCCACTCGATGGTCTGGGAATCGATGCGTATCTGAACGCCACGATCGGCGCCGCCGGCGGTTGGCGGCTCGAGACGCACGATCTGCAGGTCCACCGTCGGGGGCTGAGCCTCAGCGCGAACGGTGCGATCGGCTCCGGCGCGGCGGGCTCGCCCGTGGTGATCGACTCCCACATCAGGCTGAAGGACTCCGACATCGCCTTGCTCGCAAATATCCTCGGTCCGAAAGCACTAGCCGCATGCAGCGAGGCTGCCGCTTCACTATGCGATGGACGCGTGGAGAGAGCGGAGCTCAGTTGGCGGGGCCCGCTCCTCGGGCAGCCCCTGAGCGCGTCGCAGATCGACTGGCAAAGCACGCATTTTCACGCGCTCATCGGCCGTGCCCGCGCGGGCGGATTCGTGCTCACGGACGCACTGACCGACTGGGATGGACCTGCGGCCCAGCCACTGCACTTCAGAGGTCATCTGGCTGGGGACGCCGGCGAGCTGATCGCGTGGCTGCAATCACATCCGCAGATTGCGCCGTGGGCACCGGGGCTCCAGGGTCTCGAGTTACAAGGCAGCACAGTGCTCGACCTCGAGCTGGCCGTGCCGGTAGCCGTGCCTGCGAGCACGGCGAGAAAGGCGCCGCCCCGCGTGCGCGTTGCTGCCCTGCTGGATGGAGCGCAGCTCAGTCCCATTGCAGGTGTTCCAGCGCTCACGGCACTTCGGGGGACGCTGGGCTTTTCGGGAGGGCATTTGCAGCGTTCCACCCTGAGCGCGCGGTGGCTCGGCGGTCCCGCGAGTCTCACGCTCACCGAGCGGCGCGAGCATGGGCTGCCGGTACTCGTGGTCTCCGGGCACGGCGTAATGGATGCGCGCGAGGCGATGCAGGCCGCTGCCGTCAGTGGGGAGCCATGGGGCCTGAGCGGCAGCGCTGAATGGAGCGCGCTCCTCACGGTGGCAACTGGCGATGGGCCGGCCCGCTGGCAGCTGCACGCGGACTCGAGCCTTACCGGCACCGCGAGCCGCCTGCCGGAGCCTTTTGCGAAACCGGCGGGTACGGCATTGCCCCTGCACGTGGATTGGGAAGCCCTGGATGACGCTGCACAGCTGCACGTCGCATTGGGGGAGCGGTTGGCGGCGGTAGCGGCGCTCGCCCGCAGCGGGGATAGCTGGCGGATCGAACGCGGTGCGGTGCGCCTCGGAGGCGCCACACCTGCGCTGCCGCTCGAGCCGGTGGTGCTGCTCGATGGCAATATGAGCCGCCTCGATCTCGCGGCAAGCCTCGCGTTGTGGCGCCAGGCTGCACACGATGCCGCTCTCCCTCCGCTGCGCGCGCGGCTGAGCGCGACGGAGCTCTCGGTGGGAACGCGCCACTTTCCCGAGGTGAGCGTGACTGCCGAGGCTGCCGGCGGCGGCGGTGCGTTGCAGGTGCACTCCCCCGACCTCACGGCCAGTGCACGCTGGGCTTCGGTGCTCGATGCCGGGCATCCCGCGCTCGTGCACCTCTCGCGCATCGACCTCGTGCAATCCGGGGATGCGGCGCTCGCGGCGGAGCTCGCCGCTGCGCTCGCTCCGGCCGCGGAGCTCGCAGTCGATGACCTGCAGTGGCAGGGCCGCTCGGTCGGGAGTTTTTCCGGGGCCTTCGCGGTGCGCGACCATGCACTCGAGGCGAGCGATCTTTCGCTTTCGAGTGCGAGCACGCAGACCCGGGGGAGCGCGCTGTGCCTGGAGTCGGGCTGCAAGCTGTCCTTTGCACTCGACAGCACCGATCCAGCCGCGGCGCTCGCCGCTTTCGGGTTCGCGGCGGAGCTGAGCGCGCAACAAGGGCATCTCGAGGGCCAGCTGCGCTGGGTGCCTCGGGCCTTCAGGCCACTTGCAACGCTCAGCGGCAACCTCCATATGCGTCTGGAAGACGGGATCATGAGCTCGACTGGCGCTGGCACCGGGATGCCCTTCGCACTGCTGTCGGTACCGGCTCTGCTCGCGGGCATCGACCCTGACGCTGGAGACTCGGCACAGGCCGCTCTGCGATTCGCTCGTTTCAGCGCGGACTACGATCTCCAGAACGGTCAGGCCGTCACCCCTGGGCTGCACTTTGACGGCGACGCCGAGATCCTGATCCGCGGGCGCGTCGGGTTGAGCAGTGGCGACTATGACCAGCAGGCCTGGATCCTGAGTGGCGAGGAGCGATTGCCGGCAGCGGTGCGCCGCCTGGGTCCGAGTCCACGCGTGGCCGCCGCCTGGCTCTCGCTGCGCGAGATGCTCGGCAGTGAGCGCGCGGAGCGCGCTCGCACCGCGCTGCGTTTGCGGGGTCCGTGGAGCGACCCCATAGTGACTCCGATGGAATGAGGTGAGCATGAAGGTTGCCGCGATACAGATGACCTCGGGTCCGGAGGTGTCAGTGAACCTCGAGCAGGCGCGACTGCTGCTCGAGGAAGCGGCGGCACGCGGGGCTCGCCTGGCGGCACTGCCGGAGAATTTTTCCTTCATGGGGCTGAAGGACGCCGACAAGCGGGCCGTGGCGGAGCCCGAGGGCCACGGTCCCGTACAGGAGTTCCTCGCCGCCACCTCGCGGCGGCTGCGCCTGTGGATCGTCGGCGGCACCGTGCCGCTCAAGGCGGGGCCGGATGGGCGCGTCGCTGCGGCTTCCCTGGTGTACGACGGCGACGGCGCCTGCGTAGCGCGCTACGACAAGATCCACCTCTTCGATGTCGACCTGCCCGGGCGTGCCGAGAGCTACCGCGAGTCGGCGCACGTCGCGCCGGGTGCGCGCGCCGCGCTGCTCGACACCCCGGTGGGAAAGCTCGGTCTCTCGGTGTGCTACGACGTGCGCTTTCCCGAGCTCTACCGCCATCTCAGTGCCGGCGGCGCACAGCTCCTCGCCGTGCCCTCGGCCTTCACCAGTCCGACCGGCCGCGCGCACTGGGAGACCCTGCTGCGCGCGCGGGCCATCGAGAATCTCTGTTATGTTCTGGCGCCTGCCCAGTCGGGCTTCCATGCGAGCGGGCGTGAGACTTACGGCGACAGCATGATCGTGGACTATTGGGGACGGGTACTGCAGCGCGTGCCGCGCGGCCGAGGCTGTGCAATCGCCGAGATTGACCTCGCCGCGCAATTGAGCGTGCGCGAGAGCTTTCCGGCGCTCGCGCACCGCGTGTTCGCACCACAGCCGGGGACAGGAACAGCGACATGAGTGACACTGCGACAACCGATCCGCTGGATCTCGCGCGCGAGCTGATTCTGCGACCGGGTGGGCTGGATGATCGCCGGCTCGATCGCGTGTTCGGCGAGGTGCTGACGCACTCGGTGGACTTCGCGGATCTGTACTTTCAACTCGCTCACCAGGAGTCCTGGTCGCTGGAAGACGGCATGGTCAAGGACGGCAGTGCCAGCATCGAGCAGGGCGTCGGCGTGCGGGCGCTTGCCGGAGAGAAGACCGGTTTCGCCTATTCGGACGAGATCGTACTGCCCGCGCTCACCGAGGCCTCGCGCGCGGCCCGCGCCATCGCGGTGCAGGGTGGTGAGCGGCGTGTCGCCGCCTGGCACGCCCGCAGTGGCCATCGCCTGTACCTGCCGGCCGATCCCGCCGCGGCTCTCGCCACCTCCGACAAGGTAGCCTGGCTCGAGCGGGTCGACCGTGAGGCGCGGCGCATCGATCCGCGTGTCGTGCATGTCACGGCAAGCTTGGTCGCGGTGCACGAGGTCGTGCTCATCGCCAACAGTGAGGGCGAGCTTGCCGCGGACGTGCGTCCGCTGGTGCGCTTCAACGTCTCGGTACTGGTGGAGCAGGGCGGGCGCCGTGAGCAGGGCTATGCCGGTGCCGGCGGACGCTTCTCGCTTGCCGAGCTGATCGCGGGTGACCGCCCGCTTGGTCTAGCGCGTGAAGCGGTACGCCAGGCGTTGATCAACCTCGAGGCGCAGCCGGCACCCGCCGGCAGCATGACCGTGGTGCTCGGGCCCGGCTGGCCGGGAATTCTGCTGCACGAGGCGATCGGCCATGGGCTCGAGGGCGACTTCAACCGCAAGGGCACCTCCGCGTTCGCCAACCGCATCGGCGAGCGCGTTGCGGCTGCGGAATGCACCGTGGTCGATGACGGCACGCTCGCGCGGCGGCGCGGCTCACTCAACATCGACGACGAGGGCACGCCGACACAGTGCACCATGCTCATCGAGGACGGCGTGTTGCGCGGCTACATGCAGGACCGGCTGAACGCGCGCCTCATGGGCGTGCAGCCGACGGGCAACGGACGGCGTGAATCGTTCGCGCACATGACGCTGCCGCGGATGACCAACACCTACATGCGCGCCGGCCCGCACGCGCCTGAGGAGATCATCCGCTCGGTAGAGCGGGGCATCTACGCGGTCAACTTCGGCGGCGGCCAGGTCGACATCACCTCCGGCAAGTTCGTGTTCTCGGCGAGCGAGGCCTACGCCATCGAGAAGGGCCGCATCGCCGCGCCGCTCAAGGGCGCGACGCTGATCGGGAACGGACCGGATGTCCTCACGCGGGTCGCGATGGTCGGCAACGATTTGAAGCTCGACGACGGCGTCGGTACTTGCGGCAAGGATGGCCAGAGCGTTCCGGTTGGCGTCGGTCAACCGACGCTCAGGATCGATGGCCTGACAGTCGGCGGCACCGGCTGAACCATCGCAGGAAGCGGCACGCAAGCGCGCACTTCACGGTGTCGCTGAAGCCAGCGTTGTCGCCGTTTGCGCACGTCGCAGCGCTGCAACCTCTCGTCGTTACTCCGCGACATAATGACGAACGCTTGTGAAGGTGTGATTCTCTTCTCGCACGGCAAGCCCGCGAGATCCTAACGTACGGCGGGCGCACTGAGAGTTACGCGGAAGGAAAACCGATGTTGTCAGAAGAAGCCACCGTCGAAGTTCCCAAGCTGAATCTGCCTCCCGACCTGCTGGCGGAGGTTGCCCGTCGCAACCACGGTAAGCGCCAGCCGGACTTCCGCGTCGAAGGGCTGCGGCCGTCGCTGTTCGAGCGGCTGGCGAGAATGTTGGGTCTGGGCTGATTTCCAACTTTGCTGTCCCAGGAGTTAGGATGGGGGCGCCATGCCGCGCCCCAGTCCGCATTTCTCGCGCCCCCTGTACGAAGGGCTGCCCTGGATTTACATAATGTTCGGGCTGGGTGCGCTCGGCGCCAGCTATCTGCTCGCAGCGCGCGGGGCCCTGAGCCTGGTGGTCGGAATGCTCGGCCTGACGTGTGTCGTGGGGGGCTTCGTGCTGCTGCTGCGCCGGCGTGACTACCGGGCGCTGCGCTCGCAATACGCCGATCCGGACTCGCTCAGCCGCGACGACGAGCGCTGAAGCCTCCGCCGGCCAGCGCAATTTCTCGGGGTGGCTTCGCGGGCCGGCTAGCCCGGGGGTGTAGCCTCGAGGTCCTCGTCATCCTCTTGTTCGGCTTCCAGGTGCTGAGTCTCGTGCGCCGCGGCCTGCGCGGACTTACCCTCGAGCTCCGGCAGATGATCGTCGGTGAGCGTGGTGCGGCGCCCGGCGGCGCGCTCATCCACGTAGATCAGCTCGTGCTTGCCCACCAGCACCACATCGCCGTCATTGAGATAGTGGCGGCGCACGCGCGCCGATTTCACGTAGATGCCGTTGGTGCTGTTGAGGTCCTCGATCACACACGAATTCAAGGTGGTGATCACCTGGCAGTGGTGCCGGCTGATGAAGCGGCTGTCGACCTGCACGTCGTTGTCGGGCGTGCGGCCGATGATCAGCCGTCCGAGCCGCAGCGACACTTCCTGCACGGTGCGCCCGTCGGCGGCCACCAGCAGGTGCCCGAGGACGCGCGCTCCGGCGCGCGCCGCCGCGGCGCGCGCGGCGGGCGTCGGCTCCTCCGGCCGATGCCGGTGCGGGCGTGCCGTGTACTCCGCCCACTGAAGCTCCTCCACCGCGCTCGCGATGTCCGCGCGCGTCACCACGCCGCGATCGGCGGTGTACGCGGCCATCATCGCGGTGTCGCACAGGGTGTTGACCAGGCGCGGCACGCCGCCGGTGTAGCGGAAGATCTCGGGAAAGGTGGCGTAGGCGAAGAGCTCCCGGTCGCCGGCACCGGCGACATCCAGGCGATGCTGGATGTAGCTTTGCGTCTCCGCTTCCGTCAGGTTCTGCAGGTGAAAGCGCAGGCGCACGCGCTGCGCCAGCTGCTCGAGTGCCGGGTCATCGAGCTTGTGGTTGAGCTCGGGCTGCCCGGCAAGAATGATGCGCAGCACTTTCTCCTTGGTGGTCTCGACCCCGGAGAGCATGCGGATCTCTTCCAGCACCCGCATGGAGAGGTTCTGTGCCTCATCGACGATCAGCAACACCTTGCGCCCGGCCGCGTACTGCTCGATGAGGAAATGGTTGAGCGTGCTGATCAGCTCGCCCTTGCGCATCTTGAAAGGCGAAAAGCCGAACTGCACGAGCACCGCTTGCAGGAAATCGATCGCCGAGACCTGGGTCTGGTTGATCTGCGCCACTACCACATCGGCCGGGACCTCCTTGAGGAAGGACTCGATGAGGGTGGTCTTGCCCGAGCCGATCTCGCCCGTGATCACCACGAAGCCATCGGTGAACCAGATGGTCGATTCCATGTACGCCTTGGCCCGGGCGTGTTGTTTCGAGAGGTAAAGGAATTGCGGATCCGGGCTTAGGCGGAACGGTAATTCCTTGAGTTTGAAGGGTTCGAGGTACATGGTGTTGGCTCGCAGCCGATGTTACGGGATGCGAACGTCGACCCCCAAATCCTGCAGCAGAGCTTGCGCGCGGGCATCGCGGGCTGCGGCGGTCGGCTCGACCACCGTGCAATGGCCCATCTTGCGCCCAGGCCGCGCGCTCTTGCCGTAGTCGTGCAGATGCACGCCGCTGAGGGCCAGCAACCGCGAGCGCGCCGGCCGCTCGCCGATCAGATTCACCATGGCACTGAAGCCACGCGCACGCGTTGCACCGAGGGGCAGTCCGAGGATCGCGCGCAGGTGGTTCTCGAACTGGCTGGTGGTGGCGCCCTCGATGGTCCAGTGACCGGAGTTGTGCACCCGCGGCGCCATCTCGTTGGCGATCAACCGCCCACGGCGCACGAAGAACTCGATCGTCAGAATGCCGCGGTAGCGAAAATGCGTGAGCACACGCTCGAGGTAGTGCGCCGCGCGGCGCTGCCAGCCGGGCGGTCCGTACGGGGCACGGGTGAGACGCAGCACGCCGGCGCCGTGGACGTTGCCGCACAGCGGATACACGGCGATCTCGCCGCGTGCTCCGCGGGCGCCGATGATCGAAACCTCGCACTCGAAGGGCACGTGCTCTTCGTACAGCAGCGGCACGCGGCCGAGCTCGCCCCAGGCACGCTCCGCGTCCGCCGCGGTGCGGATGACCGCCTGGCCTTTGCCGTCGTAGCCCATGCGGCGTGTTTTGAGCACACCGGGAACCCCGACCTTTGCCATGGCGGCCGCGAGCTCCCGCCGGGAGCCGACCGCGTGCCAGCGCGTGGTCGGAATGCGCAGCCGCTCAAACAGGCGCTTCTCCGCGACCCGGTCCTGCCCGGCGGCGAGCGCGGCGACCGGCGGGCGGATCCGTGCCTGGTAGCGGCGCGCGATCGTCGCGAGGCCGCTCACCGGCACGTTCTCCCAATCGACGGTTATGACCTCACACTGCCGCGCGAGCCGCGCCAGCAGCCGCAGATCGCCGAAGGCGCCCTGCAGCAGCGGCGCCACATGGCCGGCCGGCGCATCCGCGGAGGGGTCCAGGCACAAGAAGTCCAGTCCAAGTGGATAACCCGCCAAAGCGAGCATGCGGCCCAGCTGGCCGGCACCCACGATGCCGACCCTCATGTGCGCGAGGGTGTGCGCGGATCGGGATTGCCGAGCACTCCGGCGGTCTGACGTTCGCGGAACGACTCGAGCGCCGTCGCGATGGCGGGGTGCTTGTTGGCGAGGATGGCCGCGGCGCACAGCGCCGCATTGGTGGCGCCCGCTGTGCCGATCGCGAACGTCGCGACCGGCACTCCGGCGGGCATCTGCACGATCGAGAGCAGCGAGTCGAGACCACCGAGGGACTTCGACTGCACCGGTACGCCGAGCACCGGCAGGATGGTCTTGGCGGCGGCCATACCGGGGAGGTGAGCGGCACCGCCGGCGCCGGCGATCAGTACCTCCAGTCCACGCGCACGGCTGCCTCCGGCGTACTCGAACAGCAAGTCGGGAGTGCGGTGTGCGGAGACCACACGCACCTCGTAGGGGATCGCGAGTTGGTCCAACAGCTCCGCCGCGGCACGCATCGTCTCCCAGTCGGACGAGGAGCCCATGATGATGCCGACCAGCGGTTTCACGTGGGCATTGTAGCGAACAAAGCGCGCAGGGCGCGAAACAGCTCCCGGGAGGCGGCACCGCCAGTGCCGTCCCGTTGGTGCTCGGCCCGGGCGGCCGCCACGCGCTGCCGCCATTCGCTCACATCGATTGCCGGGTGCCAGTGCGAGAGCTCCTGCAGTGCCGTATCGCCTTCGCTGATGAGCCGGTCACGCCAGTTCTCGATGCGGCGGAAGTGCTCCGCCGCGCGCGCGTCGCGCGCGCTGCGCGCAGCGAGCGCCGCACGGATCGGCTCGGGATCGACCTGACGCATCAGCTTGCCGATGTACTGTCGCTGGCGGGCACCGGCCGCACGGCTGTTGATGCGGCGCCCGGCGCGGATCGCCTCGAGCAACGCCTCGGGCAGCTCGAGGGCAGCCAACTCCGCCTCGGGCAGGCGCAGCAGTGCTTCCCCGAGATCCTGCGCGGCGTGCGCGGCGCGCTTGCGGGCGCTCTTGCTCGGCCGCTCTGCGCCCCCATCATCCCCGTGGTCGTCGTACGATCCGGACGTCACCGTATCCTCTGCGTAGTGCCTGCCGCAGCGGCCGACAGGCAAAGTTGCGGCGGCTGCTAGAATTTAAGCGCAAACACCCGTCTGAGCCCAATAAGCGATCCAAGCCCATGCCAGACAACGACGACTCCGCAATCCGCTCGCTCGGCGATGTGGCCACCCTGGCACTCGAGGAAGCGCAGCGCCAGGGCGCCTCGCAGTGCGAGGCGGACGTGTCGGTGAGCCAGGGCCTGTCGGTGAGCGTGAGGCTTGGCGCAGTTGACACGGTCGAGTATCAGCGCGACCGGGGGCTGGGGGTCACCGTGTACTTCGGTAAGCGCAAGGGTGCTGCCAGCACCGCGGACCTCACGCCCACCGCGGTGCGCGAGACCGTCGGCAAGGCCTGCGCGATTGCGCGTTACACCGCGGAAGACCCCTACGCCGGCCTGGTCGAGCCGGAAGCCCTGGCGCGCGAGATCCCCGATCTCGATCTCGATCATCCCTGGGCGCTCACCCCCGAAGCGGCCATCGAGCTGGCGCGCGGCTGCGAGAGCGAAGGACTGGCCGTCGATCCGCGCGTCAGCAACTCCGAGGGCGCCTCGGTGAACAGCCAGCGGCACACCGGTGTCTACGCCAACTCGCTGGGATTTCTCGCCGGCTATTCCTCCACCAGTCACTCGCTCAGCTGCACGCTCATTGCCCAGGATGGAGATGACATGCAGCGGGACTACTGGTGGAGCGTGGCGCGCAACCAGGCCGAGCTCGATTCCGCTGCCCTCATCGGCCGCACCGCCGGTGAGCGCGCGCTGGCGCGGCTCGGCGCGCGCCGCCTGCAGACGCGCCGGGCACCGGTCGCCTATGTGCCCGAGATGGCGCGCGGGCTGTTCCGGCACTTCATCGGTGCCATCAGCGGCCCGAGCCAGTACCGCAAGTCCTCGTTCCTGCTGGATGCCGCCGGAGAGCAGGTATTCCCGGCGTTCATCAGCATGCACGAGCGTCCGCACATCCCCAGGGGGCTTGCCAGCAGCCCATTCGACCAGGAGGGTGCCGCCACGCACGATCGTGAGCTCGTGCGTGCGGGCGTGCTCGATGGATATGTGCTCGGCAGCTACTCCGCGCGGCGGCTGGGACTGAAGAGCACCGGCAACGCCGGGGGAATTCACAACCTGCTGGTGAGTGCGGCACAGGGCGGCCTCGAGCGCGAGGCGTTTCTCCAGCGTCTCGGCACCGGGCTGTTGGTGACCGAGCTCATGGGGCAGGGTGTGAACGGCGTTACCGGGGACTACTCGCGTGGCGCAAGCGGATTCTGGGTCGAGAACGGCGTTATCGCCTATCCCGTTCACGAGATCACTATTGCCGGGAATCTCAAGTCCATGTATCGCGACATGGTTGCGCTCGGGAGCGACATCGACCCGCGCGGCGGCATCCGTACCGGCTCGGTGCTCATCGGCGAGATGACCATCGCGGGCGAGTAAGGCGGTGCCGGAGCTTTAGGCGGCGGTGCGCCCGCGGCTCAACGCGAGGAGGACTGCCGCGAGCTGATCAGCGCCGCGAGCGGTACCTCATCGACCAGATCCCGCAGCGTCAGCTCGCCACAACGGCTGCGGCGAGCTTCCTCCACACTCGCCAGCAGGCGATCGACCGGTGGTACCGGCAGATTGCGTGGTGCCACGTGCCCGCTGCGCTGATTGCGGGCAATATCGAGGATCTCGTACACGCCGATGGTGCCGATGTCACGCGCCGGCAGCAGCTCGTCGTCATCGGTAACGATCAGCAGTCCCGCGCGCTCGAGTGCGGTCGCCACCTGTGCCACACCGATGCCCGGCAGCCCGAGCTCGTTGGCGAGCCGGTTGACGCTCCAGCGCCGTCCACCCGCGACGTGCGTGCGGCCGGCGAAATACATGAGCCTCAGCGAGAGCTGCTCGAGCTCAACCGCCGACAGGCGCAGCGGCTGCAGGCCGAGCCGCAGGTACGCCGGATTCTGCACGTAGAACGACAGCTGCGCGCCGGCGAGCAGGATCAGCCAGCCGAAGTAGGTCCACAGCAGCGCCGCCACGATGAACGCGAATCCCGCGTACACGATGGTGAGGCGCGTGGAGTAGACCACGAAGGCGGTGAACATCTTGCCGACCGCCGCCCACAACACACCCGCAACCAGCGCCCCGGTCAGCGCTGCGCGCCACTGCACGCGCGTGTTGGGAACCAGCATGTACAGAGCCGTGAAGAATGCGGTCACCATGATGTAGGGCGCGAGCACGATGCCGGTACCGCGCAGGCGGTTCAGCAGCGGCAGGCGCACCACCTCCTGCACCGGCGCGCTGCCGAGCGCCGCATGCGTCAGGCCGAGAAAGCCCACCAGCAGCACCGGGCCCGCGATCAACAGCGAGGTGTACTCGGCCAGGCGGCGGGCGAAGCTGCGCGGGTGGTCCACGTGCCAGACGAAGTTGAAGCTGTCCTCGACCTTCTTGATGGTGCCGATCAGCGTCCAGGCGAGCAGCGCGAGCCCGACCGAACCCACCACGCCGCTGCTCAC
>Ga0310909_10002071_pt1 | contig 12163 bp, 11 predicted proteins | sample GREbulkMGT000H_FD_203449 | JGI IMG/M metagenome (GOLD analysis project Ga0310909, IMG submission 203449) | Lab enrichment of tropical soil microbial communities from Luquillo Experimental Forest, Puerto Rico - GRE.bulkMG.T000H | ecosystem: Environmental > Terrestrial > Soil > Tropical forest >... | reverse complement strand
GGTAATGATCTCCATTCTGGCCATCCAATGTCCTTTGCACCGGTGCAAGCACCAATCCTTGCACCCGTGCGGACATCAGGCCTCAACCGGCCATGCGGCGCCAGGCGGCCTTCCCCGGAGGCTTACCGCAGTTCTGGTAACGCTTGGAGATAAAGTGGGCGGGCCCACGTTTGGGGGGACCCCTGTTAGTCTTCTCGCGGTGATCGTTCTGTTCGGCGTGATCCTGCGCCGGGCTCGACAGTCGGCTGCTGTCGCGTAGAAGCATCTCGCACGATCAAGGTTTCGGAAACCATCTGTCTGCTAGGGTATATTCCCTTGGATCGCCTGCAAGGCGCTTCGACATGAATATTCGCATGATCCAGATTATCGTCGGGCTCGCCGGCACCTTCTTCTTTTTGGCGCTCGCCTTTTACTACGTGCCGAAGGACGCCGGTGGGAGTCTGGTGAGCGCCGATCTGATCTGTATCGCCGCGGCGACGCTCGCCCAGTTCTGCACACTCCTTCCAATTGCCCTCGCCGCCGTCGCCCTTCTCATCCATGGATTCGGATTCTCTCTCTACGCGGTGCTGGCATGGCGGGAATTCGAAATCTCGCCGGGCAGGCCGTGATGCCCAATTTGGAACGAGCGGCTGCGCTTTCGGTCGTCATGCCCGTCTACAATGAGGTTCGCACAATCGGACAGGTGCTCGTCGAAGTCACGAAGGTTCTGCCTGGGGTGCCGAAGCAGATAATCATTGTAGATGATTACTCGAGTGACGGAACATCCGCATGGCTGAGGCGAAATCTCGCGCACGCAGCCGGGGTCTGGCGCGGCATTTACCTCGACGGTGACGGCGAACTCCACCTCTCCGCTGCGGGGCTGCAAAACACCGCTGGCTTCTGGTTTACAGTCCTTTTTCACGATTGCAACCGTGGGAAAGGGGCCGCTGTAAGAACCGGGTTCGCTCATGTCTCGGGCGATGTCATCGTCATCCAGGACGCCGACCTCGAATATGACCCGAACGACTGGTCGCTGATGTTGCCGCTCATTGTGGATCGCAAGGTTGCTGATGTCGTCTACGGCTCGCGGTTTTATGGCCGGCCACATCACTCACTGTATAACCATCATTACATTGGAAACCGCGTAATCTCGATTCTGTTCAATATTCTCTACGACCAAATGCTGTCGGACATCGAGGTCTGCTACAAGATGTTTACGAAGGAGGTCCTGAAAGACCTCGCGCTGACTTCGGACGGCTTTGGCTTTGAGATAGAAATCAGCGCGCAAATCACGCGGGCGAGGTGCTGGCGTATCTACGAGATCGGAATCAGCTATTACGGCCGTACTTACGAGGAAGGGAAGAAGATCAGCTGGTTGGATGGGATCAAGGCACTCGTATATCTGTTTATATTCAGAGCCCGGCCGATACGCCGGTCCTCATGGGCGCCGCGCGCGTGAGAACGCTCATTTCGTCTGGGGCCCGCCTTTCTGGGTACGTAGCAGGCTGAATCCAGTTCGCTGGTGCCCCAGCAGGTAAACATCCTCGCTAAGGATTCACCTAATGCCAACCCTTGCACCCGGCGTATATTCCGGAATCGATGTTCTCGAGGTAATGATAGAGGCTAAAAACTATAATCGTTATTTGATGTCGCTAATAGACGCCCATATACGGCCGGGGATCAAAGTGCTCGATTTCGGTGCGGGGGTTGGAACGTTCGCGTTCCCGCTCATGCAGCGAGGTGTCGACCTAATTTGCGTGGAGCCCGACGCCACGCTCGGCGCACGTCTGCAAGATGCCGGGGCACAGGTGGCCGCTGAACTTTACGAAATCGTCGGCGAAAGCGTGGATCTTATCTACACGCTAAACGTCCTCGAACATATTTCCGATGACGCCGCGGCCGTCCGAGCGCTCTCTAGCAAGCTGAAACCGGGCGCGACGCTGTTAGTCTACGTTCCTGCCTTCGAGCTTCTTTACTCGTCATTCGATCTCAAAATCGGACATTTGCGCCGATATGATCGCAAGAGCCTTACTGAGTTGGTCGAAGCAGCGGGGTTACGGGTAACCCAAGTCCGCTACGCAGATAGTGCGGGCTTTCTGGTGGCATTGTTGTACCGCGCGCTCAAAGGCCAGGATGCCAATATCGGTCGCGAGACAGTCAGATTTTACGATCGGATTATTTTTCCGCTAAGCCGCGTTATGGATATAGTTTTATCACGGTGGATCGGGAAGAATCTGATTTTGGTATGCGAGAAGAATAATCATAGTCAACGGACCAAGTGCTGATTTTGGTATCGGGTCGGTGACGGTCACCCCTTACGGGCTTCGATTGGATTTGCGTCTTGTCGATTGCTATCGCTTTTCTCGTCAGAGACGGGCTGTCGCGCGGATTTCTGCGCTGCGAGCGAGCAATCATGCTGATCTGCTGGACCGGTCTCATCCTTTTGACGGGGCCAATCCCGACGGTTGTCTGCGTGGTCCTGCCCGTGCTTATCATTCGACAAATGGCGGTGTGCCAAGGGGGAGACGCCATATCGGTACAGTCTCACGTTTCCCTTTTTCGGAGACCACGTGCGGTGAGTGAGGCTCTCAAGAATCTCGATAACTGGACGGGACCAGGCCGGCCTATACGGCGCCCGCTCGGCACGTCGGGGCAAACTAAATGGCTCGACTTCGAAGACGGGATCTTCACCGAACGACACTTCCGACTCTACGGGTCAGCCATTGGTTTCACCTATGCTCTCGTCCTGGCATTCCGCTTCTGGCAGGGTGTATCCGTTATTGGTCCGACCGGCAAGTTCGCATGTATCGACTTTTGTTGGATCTGGGATAGCGGTATTTTTGCAGTATCAATTGATCCTTCTCGCGTATACGACTTTGCTGCATATTCAGCGGCACAGAATACGTTGGTTGGTCCGAATGCTGGAGGACCATTTTTCCATTTCATTTATCCGCCTACAATGTTGTTTTTCACCTATCCTCTAGGGTTTATGCCCTATTTGGTCGCCTTTGCGGTGTGGATCGTTGCCACACTCCTGCTGTATCAGGCGGCAATTTACGCGATCATACCGCGTCCCGCGGCATTGATTGCGGCTGTCCTACCTATCGGCGTGTCTGCGAATGCCCTGCTCGGGCAGAACGGTTTTCTTACGGCGGCGCTCATTGGACTGTCGCTCGTCTTTCTCGAGCGGCGGCCTCTGCTATCTGGTATACTCATTGGTCTGTTGACTTACAAGCCGCATTTGGGGGTGCTCTTCCCGCTCGCTCTCGTGGCTTCACGGAATTGGCGTACCCTCTGCAGTGCAACGGCATCTACCGTGGCACTCAGCGTCGCGGCGGCAGCCGCCTTTGGTTATCAGGGATGGCCCTCATTCATCGCCTCCTTGTTTGGACGCAATTCGAGCTTGAGCCCGGACAGCGATGTAGAGCTCAACCTTCAATCCATTTATGGGCTGCTTCATTGGGCCGGTGCGAACGCGTGGGTTTCATGGACGGTGCACTTGACCGTTGCGGCTCTTGTGGCGGCGATGGTATGCGCTTTATGGGCCAAGCCGATCCCTTACTTTTTGAAGGCAGCAATCCTCTGTATCGGGTCGGTCACAGTTAGCCCCTACCTGCTCGGCTACGATCTTTGCATTCTGTTGATCGCTGTTGCGTTCCTCGTCAGGGACGGAATGTCACGCGGATTTCTGCCCGGCGAACGAATCGGAATGATCATTTGCTTCGTCGGTCTTTTCCCACTGGCGACACCAGTCGCCCCGATGATCGGCGCTGTCCTGTTTTTCCTAGCTGCTCGGCGAATCGCAGCGTGGCGTCGAGACTCGTTCACAGCCTCACGAGACGACCCCATCGGACGCGGGGTCTCGGGGGCTGGAAGTTGGAATAACCGCTATCCTTATCTTGGCGGCAAGATAGTATGTTCAGCCCTTGGTCGAAATTCGATGCTTAATTCGAAGTTTACGCTTGAAGTCCCATACTGCTATTCATGAGCGTAGTCGGAGACGGCATGAGCCAAGCATCGTCCTCCAGCGATGAACGAAAACCGCTAAGCCTTGTATCAATCGTCGTACCTGCATACAATGAGGATGACGTCGTTCTCGAATTCAATCGGCGTTTATCATTGGTCCGGCAAAACCTTTCGCTGCCGAGCGAGGTTATTTTTGTGAATGACGGCAGCACTGACAATACTCTCGGGTTGTTGCGCACGCTTAAGGCCGGTGACCCTACGATCGGAATCGTTGATCTCAGTCGAAATTTCGGCAAAGAGATAGCGCTCACTGCCGGCCTCGACTACGCGCGCGGCGATGTCGTCGTGGTGATTGACGCAGACCTTCAGCATCCACCGGAGCTGATCCCCAAATTCATCGAGCGGTGGCGTCAGGAGGGCGCTGACGTCGTGTACGGACGGCGTGCATCGCGAGCCGGCGAGAGCCACGGAAAAAAACTTTGTTCCCGAGCCTTTTACCGCGTAATCAACATGCTAAGCGGACGGCTCATTCCGGTCGATGCCAGCGATTTCTGTATCCTCAGCCGGCGGGCCGTCGACGCGTTGGCCAGGATTCGCGAGCGGCATCGCTTTATGAAAGGCCTGTTCGTCTGGATCGGGTACCGTCAAGTTGCAATGCTCTACGAACCCGATCTGCGATTTGGCGGTGTCAGCAAGTGGAATTACTGGAAGCTGTGGAATTTCTCAATAGAAGGAATTACCTCGTTTAGCATCGGACCTCTAAAGGTCGCGACTTATATCGGTCTTTTGGTGGCGATATTGGCCATAACTTATGGAATTCATATGATCATTCAGACAATAATGTTTGGAAATCCGGTTCCTGGGTTCCCATCGCTGCTGGTAGCGATCCTGTTTCTTGGGGGACTCCAACTTATTTTTCTCGGAATTATCGGCGAATATCTTGGTCGGACGTTTAATGAAGCGAAGCAGAGGCCTCTTTACCTGGTAAGGCAATGGGACCCGTCGATGCGAGAGCGTAAAGTCATGACAGGAGCCGTAGCAGTAGAAGGCGGACGAACCGGGTGCTGACGCTGACACCCTTGGTTTCCCCGAACGATCGGCGAGCTCACGCACACACTTTTAGCACCCCTCGCTGTTGGCGCTGGCCTCGCGGCCATTGCCGTTCGCATTCGCGCTGAAAGCCTCAAGGTGCATACTCACGCGATCTCCCCTAGACTTTCGCGTCCGCCGCAAGGGGGGCTTCATGCCTTGCTTTAGGTTGCGCCACCGGTAGTCTGCACGATCGCGGCGATAGCGCCAGCGCTCGCGCCGCTGCCGCCAGCTGTTTTGGTTCCGTCGTATCGATCGGACGAGGTTCCTCTCATATATTTCTTATAGAAGCATTCTCGATATTACCGACCACCCTCCGCCATTTTCTCGACGAAACTTGGTTCACGGAGCAGCCGCGCTCTTATCGCGCGCCTGCATGACGCGGTCATTAACGAAATTGAAACCGCGCCAGGGTTATCCGGTTAGGGAAACGGATTTCCTTCTTGCCCGCAACCATCGACTGTGTGTGTGCGCCGTCAAGCGCCGACTACCTTTTTCCTATACCTCGGCAGGCGCCTTCAGGTGGCCGACCCGCCCAGGGCGACCGGCATGGAACCGCCCACCTCGGTTCTTCGCCGGATCACCTAGGCGCCGGTCGCGACGCTCGTGGTGGCCGGCCCTCCCCTTGCCGGCTTCGCCGTACTCGCCCTCCGCCACTTTTATGTCAGAGGGCGCGTTCTTCTGGGATTCCGGCTTGCTGGCGTTTCTCCTCTCCGAGCAGGACCCACGACTGCCGACCCCGCAAATTTTGGCGGGCAGAGTTTTTTTTGCGACGCACGTCACGCCGGTATTCGTTGCCGTATTCGCTGATCAGACGCCTGTTGCCGGTCACGAACCCACAATTTTTTGCCGGGTTCGTCGGCCTTTGTCACGCTTTGCCTTGGCCTCGGTGTCTTCTGGCTGCTGTATTCGGGTCTCGGTCTGCGCCGACAGCTCGGGGTGGCTGTTGCTGCAACTGAGCGGCTTCTCGGCTGGCTCGCGTACCGGACATATATCGTCCTGCCGGCGGTGATAGCGATACTCTGGGCAGTGCGTGCGTGCAATCCGTATATCCTCCTCGGCTATCTCGCCTTCTTGCCATGGGCCTTAGCCCATCTCGCCGCGCAAAGCGAAATCGCCGCCACGCTGTCGGGGTATATGCATATCCGTTTATGATCGCGAGCTTCTGGCCGCTCGCGGCTGTTCTGGTCACCGGCGGCTAGAGCAGTGCCGCCAATCCGGTGCAACCTCGGTCATCGGATTCTCGGCGATGATCGCCGGCTCGTTCACTGCTTTATCCTCTCAATACGATCCTGGACATCTAGAATTGCCGGCGAGCTTTCTATCACCGCCATCTCGCACCCGCCAAGCAACGACCGACCGAGCGCTCGAGCAACTTTCTCGGTCGAAGGCGGAACTGGGGACGGTTCTGGTCGACGGCAGCGCGCTCGCACTCGCGCCGGAAGCTACACCTACGGCGAGACCGTTTTGGGAGCCCGCGCCAGTTATCCAAACACTGTTATTTACTTCGCCAATGGCTACGAGGCTGCGGCGGCGAAGGCGATAGCCTCGGCTGCTGGCCTCGACCATCACTACCTGGTCCCCGGCACCTCAATCCGCCTTGCGACCAACCGCTCGCTGTCCCCATCCTCGTCTCTCGCTGCCCTGCTCACCCCAGCGAAGCCGCCGCGATAGGAAAGCCGCGGCGCGCGGATCGTCGGAGTGGCTTGTTTCGTCGCATCGGCGAAGGTCGGTATCCCCCCAATAACTCGGCGGTGAGGCGGTTTTCAAGCATTAAGGGTCTGGCAAGCATAGGCGGTTAATGGTGCTGGCGGAAACGTCATCCCTGCCAGCGTCAACAACCAGCGAGGTCTTGCTTGTCGACAGACACCCGCCCCCGGCCGTCGCCGATGCCGACCCGCGGAGAGCGGTGGCTCACCGGTGCGGGGCTGGCTAGCCTGGTGCTACTGGCGGTCGGGCTGAGGCTAATACCGATCGTGTTCGTACCCAGCATGGTTTGGGCCGACGAAATCTTTCAAACATCCGAGCAGGCGCATCGCCTGGTCTATGGTAGCGGTCTAATACCTTGGGAATTCCAGCTCGGCATGCGGTCATGGCTATTGCCCGGAATAATTGCCGCCCTAATGGAGCTCTCGCGCATCGTCGGCGACGGACCGGATTATTATATACCGGTGATTGCAGGTACGTTTGCAGCGTTGGCGGCTGTGCCGGTGGTTTGCTGCTTTTTATGGGGACGCCGTTTCTTCGGGCTTCCGGGCGGGTTGATTGCCGGGACCGTCGTCGCGGTAGCGCCCGAACTCGTCTATTTCGGTGCCCGTACCCTCTCCGAGGTCCTCGCCGGCAATCTGCTCGTCGCCGCCCTTTATATCCTCGAGCCGGGCTATCAGGTGACCTCGCGGCAGCGACTTTTCGGGGGCGGCGTCTTGCTCGGCTTAGTCTTTCTGTTGCGGATCCAACTTGCGCCCGCGGTCGCGATCGTGGCGCTTTGGATGATCTGGCGAGCCGACCACGAGCGTGTTCTCGCCACGATCACCGGGGCGATTGCCATTCTCACCGCCGATGGAATTCTCGACGCTGTGACCCTCGGCTATCCGTTCGCATCGCTTTGGCGGTACGTCGTTTATAATGTCTATTACGGCGTGAGTTCGACATTCGGCGTCAAGCCGTGGAATTATTATCTCCTCGGCGAGATCGGCGTCTGGGGCGGCGGCGCCGCCACGCTGCTGCTGCTGGCGGCGCTCGGGGCGCGGCGGATGCTTTCGCCGTTCGCGGCCGCCATTACAATCCTCGCCGTTCACTCGGCCATCGCCCACAAGGAATATCGCTTCATCTACCCGGCGGTCGTGCTGCTCATGGTTCTGGCCGGAGTCGGGCTCGCGCAGATAGCGCGCTGGGGGCGAGACTGGTTACGGGACCGGGGCAAGCGGGGATGGACTGCTGAGGTCGGCTCCATCACTGTGGCTCTAGCTTGGTGGTGCTTTATCTCGTTCGAGGTCTGGACGGGACCGACTCTGACGGCTCACCGTTACCGAGGGCACGACAATTTGGCGGCGGTGTCTTTCCTCGCGCATGGTCCGGCCGTGTGCGGGCTCGGTCTTTACGGGCTCGACGGGGAAGATTGGGGGCAGTACGGCGGATATACCTATTTCCATCGTCCGGGGCCGATGTACTGGCCTAAGGACGAAGCCGAACTGGATACCTTCGCACCCGGGTTCGATACGCTCGTCTACAGAAAGGTGCCGCCCGAAGGATTGGGTTTCACGCCGCAGCGATGCTTTGGACAGGTCTGCGTCGCTCGGCGTTCGGGTGGCTGCGCACCGTTGCCGATGATGGCGATGCCGTTTCCTAGTCCCGTTTCCAGGCCGCTGGCCGGCAGCCCGTAACCGATCGAGCTGGATATATGCGCCCCGTTGCTTACAGATTGGCCGCTCCCCTCGCGGCGCTCGTGTGCTTCTTGAGCCTGTCTTGGCTGTATGGCTGGGGCAATCACGCCCTATACGAAAATATTTTGCGGTGGTACGGTGTCGTGCCGTTTCGGTTTCCATTTGTCGACATCAGCGGCTCGCTGGCGGCTTGGGAATGCGCGCGCCAGGGTGTCGACGTCATCTTGTCCGACCCTTGCGACGTGCTGCACCGGGGATACAACTATTCGCCATTGTGGATGGCGGCTGCGCCAATCCCGTTGGGTGTCAGCGACAGGGTGCCCGTCGGCTGGTGTCTCGACCTTTTGTTTATCGCGTCGCTTGGCCTGCTGCCGCCGCCCCGGCGCCCTGTCGAGCTGATGATCGTGCTGGCCGCGACATTGTCGACAATGGTCGTTTTCGCATTGGAGCGCGCCAATCCCGATATTCTGCTCTTCGTGCTGGCGCTGATGGCGGGGCTGCTCGCGGTGTGCCGACTCCCGCTAAGGCTGCTCGGCTATTGCCTCGCTCTGGTGGCGGCACTGCTGAAATATTATCCGATCATGGTCCTGATCATCGTGTTCCGCGAGCGTGCGTCGCGCTTCATTGCTACTTCCATAGTGATAGCGGGCGCGCTTGCGGTCTTCTGCGTCGTATACCACGGTGAGATTGCCAGAGGACTGCCAACCATCACGCGGGGACCATACAATACGGACCTGTTTGCGGCGAAGAACCTGCCATTTCTGCTAGGCGAGGTGGTCGGAGGTGTGGCGGGTCCTTGGAGCTGGGCGCCTTTGGTCCAGCCCGTCTTTGCAGGGGCAGTCTATGCGACGCTGGTCGGCATTTGCATAGTCATTTGCCTTAGGCTATTGGGCTACGGCGAGTTCAGTTCCACGCTCGCCTCGCTCAGTGAGCTCGAACGAATCTTTTTGGCGACCGGGAGCGCGGTGATCGTTGGCTGCTTTTTTGCCGGCCAAAGCATTGGATATCGCGGTGTGTTCCTGCTTATGGTCATTCCGGGATTGCTCGCAATATCGCGTGTATCCAATCGCCACTTGCGTAATTTGGGCGTTGGCACGTGCGTCGTTATCGTGCTGTTGATGTGGGGCGAATGCTTTCGCCTCGTGCTCGCCAGCGAGGGGAAAATCTTGTTTTGGCTCATCCGTGAGCTCGGATGGTGGTGGGCCATCAGCGTTATGCTCGCCGTTATCTGCAATTTTATCTGGGAAGCGCCCATCGTGCGGGCGATGGCCTCGGATCTCCACCGCTGGGTCGTGACGCACATCCCCTCCTCGCAGCAGCCCGGGCCAGGCCGAACGGTGAACACCGCTAACTCGACTGGAGGCGCACCCTCATGAACGCCCATCCCCTCCGCCACGCCGGCAAGCCGCACGTCACCTTTGTACGCGGTCCGATCGTGTCGTCGATGAAATCGTTTAATAACGAAGCGACGCCATGCATCGCCTTCGCCTATCTGTCGGGATACATCGCTCGGCACAGCTATCCCTATACTATCGTCGATGGGATTGCCGAAGGCCTTAACCAGATCTGGCCGCTGCCGGCGCGACCCGGATATCGCTGCCAAGGCCTCACCTACGACGAGATTCTCAACCGCGTGCCGGCCGCTACCGACGTCATCGCCTTCTCGGCCATGTTTTCGGGCGAGTGGCCGGTGCTCCGTCAGTTGATCGAGCGTGCGCGCGAACGGCATCCCGACGCCCTCCTCATAGCCGGCGGAGAGCACATGACGGCGCTGACCGAGTACAGCCTGCGCGATTGCCCCGCGCTCGATCTCGCGGTTTGCGGCGAGGGCGAGCGTGCGCTGTACGAGCTGCTTGAGGCGTATCAGGCTGGCGGCAAGTTCTCGCTGGTCAACGGCGTCGCCTTTCTCGATCCGTCCGGCCGGTTCGTGCAAGGTAACGGCGTGCGGCGCCTGCGGGAGATCGACAATATTCCCTGGCCGATCTGGCCCGATGGTTATCTCGAACGGTTTTGGCAGGCGGGCAAATCCTACGGCGTGCAAACCGCGCGCGATATGCCGGTCATGGCCTCGCGCGGCTGCCCCTACCAGTGCACTTTCTGCTCCAGCCCGACGATGTGGACGACGCGCTATGTGTTGCGCGATCCGGAGGATTTGATCGCCGAGATTAAATCCTATATTGCGCGCTACGGTATCACGGCGTTGCAGTTCTATGATTTGACGGCGGTTACCAAAAAACGCTGGACCGTCGAGTTCTGCCACCGGCTGATCGCCGAGGGTATCGCAATTGAGTGGTCCCTGCCTTCCGGAACGCGCAGCGAGGCTCTCGATGCCGAGACGCTGGCGCTGCTGAAGAAGACTAACTGCAACTATCTCGTCTACGCGCCGGAAAGCGGCTCGCCGGAAACGCTGAAGGCGATCAGGAAGCGGCTGGATCTCGACCGGCTGACCCGCTCCGTGATCGAGGCTAAGCGACAGCGGATCATCGTCCGCACGAACCTGATCATCGGTTTTCCACACGAAACCCGCCGCCATGTTGCGCAGACGATCGGATACGGCCTCTACCTCGCCTGGAAGGGCGTCGACGAGGTGTCGATCAACATCTTCTCGCCCTACCCGGGCACTGAGATCTTCCGGAATCTGTTGGCACAGGGGAACATCAGGCTCGGCGACGATTACTTCTTTTCGCTGACGTCGCTGAATAGCGATTATACAGCGCTCAACCCCTTGACCTGTAACCCGGTGATCGGCCCGCGCGAGTTGGCGGTTTACCGCGTCGGATTCATGCTGGTGAACTACCTCATCGGCTATCTGCTCTATCCCTCGCGCATCCTGCGCACCCTCCGCAACGTGTTCCTCAATAATCAGACCTCTACAACGGTGTTCGAGCACCGCCTCAGGGACGTATTCCGCCGTAGGGCTTTGGCGAGCCGTCGCAGCTGACAAGGTGAGAGGAAGCGTGTACGCATACAGAGCCGATTTCTACCGTTTTCTGTCGTCCTTTGCGTCGCGGTCGGCGCTGCGGATCATCCCCAAGGTTATCTCGGCGATCCCGGTCCGCAGCGTCGTCGATTTCGGATGCGGGCAAGGCGCATGGCTGAGCGCCTGGGCCGCCACAGGCGCATCGGTAACCGGGGTCGACGGACCCTACGTCGACAGACGTCACTTGCTGATCGATGCGAATGACTTTCATGCTGCCGACCTTGCCGAGCCGATCGACCTAGTCAGACAATTCGATCTGGTACAGAGCCTCGAGGTTGCCGAGCATCTGCCTGCCATAAAGGCCGGACAATTCGTCGATACGCTGACCGCCCACGGACCTTGCGTGCTATTTTCGGCCGCCGTGCCGGGCCAGGGCGGAGAGAACCATGTCAATGAGCAGCCGCTCAGCTATTGGCGGGCATTCTTCCGGGAGCGCCGCTATGCTCCGGTCGATTATCTGCGCCCCCTGATTTGTGATGATCTAGAGATCACCCGCTGGTACCGCTGCAACATTATGCTCTATGTTAAAGACGATGCCATCGCATCTCTTCCGGATCCGATACGGTCGTGCCGTGTGCTCGATACCGAACCGCTTAGAGACTACTGGCCGCTCTCTTACCGGTTGCGCCACGCGCTCGTCAGGCGGCTGCCGGGCGGCGTGGTCGACCGCATCTCGCGGACCAAAGGCGCGTTGTTGGCGGCGCGTCGAGCCGGGGTGTAAGGCGATCGGTTTCAGATATTAGTGGTCAGGCCGACAAGGGCGATC
>Ga0310909_10002067_pt1 | contig 12175 bp, 9 predicted proteins | sample GREbulkMGT000H_FD_203449 | JGI IMG/M metagenome (GOLD analysis project Ga0310909, IMG submission 203449) | Lab enrichment of tropical soil microbial communities from Luquillo Experimental Forest, Puerto Rico - GRE.bulkMG.T000H | ecosystem: Environmental > Terrestrial > Soil > Tropical forest >... | reverse complement strand
CATTGCTCCAGGTAACATGCGCAAACGGGCTCGCGGAAATCAGTTTTCCGTTGGTCCGGTCAATCAGATAAAAAAAACCGTTCCGGTTGGCGTGCGCGATGAGTTTTTTCCCTTCCAGGTCCACCATCACCGGCACCTGCGTGGAATCCCAGTCATGTTCATCGTGTTTGGTGTACTGGAAATACCAATTCAGCTTGCCAATCTCCACATCCAAAGCCAGCAAACAATTGCTGTAGAGATTGTCCCCCACCCGTTGCGCACCACGGTTGGACGGCGCGGGATTTCCCGTCGTCCAGAAAAGTTGATTCGTCGCCGGATCAAACACTCCCGTGATCCACGCGGGCGCTCCGCCAATCTTCCAGGAATCGCCTTCCCACGTCTCGTGTCCCGGCTCGCCCGGCCCAGGGGTGGTGTAGAACCGCCACTTGCGCTCGCCCGTCGTTGCTTCATAAGCATCAAGAAATCCACGCGTGCCATACTCGCCGCCGGAAACGCCACAATAATCAGGTTCTTCACCGCCAGCGGTGCCATTGTGAAGCTGTATCCCTTCCTGTAATCAATCGCGGCCACATTCCAGATCACCGCGCCGGTTTTTGCGTCGAGAGCTACCACGTGGGCATCCAGCGTGGCGAAAAACAGTTTGTCGCCCAGAATCGCGAATCCCCGGTTCACCCGCCCGCAGCAGGGGCGTATGTCTGAAGGAAAGGTGTATTGATACTCCCAGATCGGCCGGCCTGTGCGTGCGTCCAGCGCGAACGCGCGATCATCTTGCGCCGTGCCGTACAAAATGCCGTCCACCACCAGCGGCGTAGTTTCCCATTTGCCGAGCGCCGCGGATTGAAAAACCCACTTGGGTACGAGGTTCTTCACATTCGATGTGTTGATCTGATCGAGGGCGCTGAAGCGTTGCCCATTGTAATTTCCCGAATAGGTCAGCCAATTCTGCGGCTCCTTTTCCGCATTGCGGATGCGCTCGTAACTGACTTGCGCGTGAGTCATCGGCCCGCCGATCAAACAAAAAATCGGAAACGCCAAAATGATTTCCGACAGTGTTCTCTTCGCGCTCACGCTCTTCATTTCGAGCTCACGCCTACCAAATATCCGACAATGTCTTGCAGATCCTGGTCAGTCAGCGTCTTTGTGTCGTAAGCGGGCATCAAGGATTCCCGCGAAATCTCATACGACTTGAGCTTGTCCTTTTCGAACAGATGGATCTGCTCTCGTCTGTCCATCATTTGCAGGCTGAAGTTGTCTTCGTTCAACACCACTCCAGAGAATTTCTCTCCGCTAACCGTGGCCACCGTGACGCTGAGGTATTCCTGGGGAAATTCCTTTGTGCTCTCGATCAAACCCCAAGCCAGGCGACGGCTCGGATTCCGCACCGACTCGATCAGAGAATCCACTGACCGCGCCGACCCAATCGACGTCAACTCGGGGCCAATCCTTCCGCCCTTTCCATTCACCATGTGACAGGTCGCGCAACCCGCTCCCCCGTGGAACAGCGTGTCGCCCCGCTGCGCGTCTCCCACTGGCGCCGCTTTCTTTTCCACGCTCCGAATGTACGTGATTACCTGCCAGATTTCTTCCGCGGTCATCCCTACGCCTTGCCCGGTCGTTCCGTTCGCAGGCATCGCGGTTCCAGGAACCCCTGCGTTAATGGTGAGGAACAGGTCTTCGTCCGTGCTGCCGTGCTTTTTCTGAGCACGCGTAAGATCCGGGCCCCGACCGCCGCCTTGCGCTCCCAACCCGTGACAAAATGCACAGTTAATTCGAAATTGTGATTCCCCCAACTTGGCGGCCTTGGCGTCTCTCGCGTAGGGATTCTTCCCCTGTGCAGTTGCAGGTTTAGGGCCAACCAGAGAAGCAGCAAGGATCCCGAATATGAGGATGTTTTGTCTCAAGCTCTTGCGGCGCATAATAGCACAGCGAAATGAAGGAATTTGCGCCGGGAGTCGCACTCAATGACTCAATCCTGGCAGAAAAGTCTTCCTGCTTGATCTCAGCCCTTCTTCGTTTCTTGCAGGATATTGCCACCGTCCACCACCAGCACCTGCCCCGTGATGTACGACGCTTCATGTGACGCGAGAAAACTCACAGCCGATGCCACCTCTTCCGGTTTCCCAGAGCGTCCCACCGGCGTGTACTTTCCTGCTTCGGTCTCCTCCGGTGTCGAAGACCCCGTTACGATCCAACCCGGCGCAACGCCATTCACCATGATCCCAAAGGGTCCGCACTCGATAGCCACCGCTCGCATCATTCCATCCATCGCACCCTTCGCTGCTCCATAGGCGCCCGAACCTACATTGCTCACGAGCGGACCGGTCACCGAACTCACATTCACGATGCGCCCGTATTTCTGCTGCTTCATCACCGGCAAAACGGCACGGGTCATCAAGAATGCCGTATTCAGCGTCATTGCCAATTGCTGCTGCCAGTCCGCCAGGCTCAACGATTCGATTGCGCCGCTTCCCGGCTGCTTTCCGTCCCTCGCCATCCCTGCATTATTCACCAGGATGTCAATCCGGCCGAGTCGCTTGTGCGCCGCATCCACAAAGGCCTCCACCTGCTTCTCATTAGTAAGATCCGCAAGGAAGGAAGAAACGCGCGCTCCGCATGCATCGAGTTCCTTGGCCCGTTCATAGATGCGTTCCGTCGTCGCCGTGATGGCAACCGTCGCGCCATCCCGCAGAAGGCGGCGCGCAATGGCAAAGCCTATGCCCTCGGCGCTTCCCGCGCCCGTCACAATCGCTTTCTGTCCTTGGAGATCAACTGTCATTCAAGATTTCCTGGAATATTCCTTCGCAGTGGACGTTTCCTTTAGCATTAGCCAACTAAGCCAAAAATGGCATTCTGAGGACATCCGAAAGGATGCCCGAAGAACCTCAACTTAAAATGTCACAATAACGTGCTTCTCGCCAACAAAACTCCGCATCCATCATTACTTCATTCCTTCGTTACGTCGTTGCTTCTCTGCTTCTCACAATCCCGGCGGGTGAATCGCCAGCAACCGCGGCTCCGTCATCTCTTCAATCGCGTAGCGCCAACCTTCGCGCCCGATTCCCGAATCCTTCACGCCGCCGTAGGGCATGTGATCAATGCGCCAGCTTGGCACTTCGCCGAGCATGAGCCCGCCCACTTCCAGCGATTCAAAAGCCCTCATAATGCGCGCGAAATCGCGTGTGAACAGTCCCGCCTGTAAACCGAATTCCGACCGGTTAATCGAGGCTATCGCTTCTTCAAAATCGTGGAATTTCTCCACCGTTACAACCGGCCCGAAAATCTCCTTGCAGTTCACACGCATCTCCGGCTTCGTGTGAGTCAGCACCGTCGGCGTAACGCTCGCGCCATGCCGCTTCCCTCCACAGAGCACCTTGGCTCCGCCGTGGACGGCTTCCTCAATCCACTCGATCACGCGTTTCGCCGCATTTTCGTTAATCAGCGGTTCCACATCCGTATGCTCATCGAGGACGTCGCCTACCTTGAGCCGTTGTACGCGATGTACCAGGGTCTCGGTAAATTTCTCAAAAACGTTATCCTCCACAAGAATCCGCTGCACCGAGATGCACGTTTGACCCGCGTAAGTAAAGCCACCCAGCACGCAGCGATCCGAAGCGTACTCCAGGTTTGTATCCGCACAAACAAGCACGCCTGCATTTCCACCCAGCTCCAGAATAACTTTCTTCTTCCCTGCTCGCTGCTTCAGCGCCCACCCGACGGCGCTACTTCCCGTAAAGCTCAGCAGCTTCAGCCGGTCATCTGAAACAATTTTCCCCGCATCTTCATTCGAGAGGGGCAAAACATTCAATGCGCCTGCCGCCCACCCAGCTGCTTCAATGATTTGCGCTAGCCGCAGCGAAGAAAGCGGCGTCTGCGGCGCCGGTTTCAGCACAAATCGGGCATCCCGCCGCGATCGCCGGAGCAAGTTTATGCACCGCCAGGTTCACTGGAAAGTTGAAGGGCGTAATCGCTGCAATCGGTCCCAACGGAAAACGCCGCACAACACCCCAGCGGCCGGCCGCCGAGGCCTGCCAGTCCAAGGGTAGATACTCGCCGCCGATGCGCGTCGCTTCTTCCGCTGCAATGGAAAACACAAACGCGGCCCGCTCCACTTCCACTCGTGCCGCCTTGATCGGCTTGCCGGCTTCTAAGGCAACAATACGTGCTAATTCCTCTTTTTGCTTTTCAATTGCGTGGGAAATGTTGCGCAAGATGCGTTGCCGCTCGTAACCGCCCATATGCCGAGTGGTTTCAAACGCCTTTACCGAGCCGCGAATCGCTTCCTCGACATGGGCGCCATTGGCGCGATGCGTCGTTCCAACAAGCTGGCCAGTCCCGGGAGCATGGATGTCGATATGCTCGCCATCGGTATGCCACTTTCCATTCAGCAAGAATCCAAATTCCAGAGCCGCTGTTGTCGATGCCGTGCTCATCGCTTTTCCTCTTTTTCTCTCGCCTGCTCCAAAGACACGAAGGCGGCCCCGAAAGGCCGCCTCAATTTTCAAAACCGGCTACTCCCCGTCAGGCGTGCGAGACGACCACCTGTTTGGTCTCCACTACCTGGGCCAGCCCCGCTTCGAGCACGTCCAGCGCCTCGTCCATCTGTTCATCTGTAATCACCAGCGGCACCAGAATGCGCATGATGTTATTGAACGTACCCGCGGTGATGGTGATGACGCCGTGATCGTAGCAATAATGCGCGAGTTCCTTGGTCTCTGTATCTGCCGGCTCGCGCGTCTCACGGCTACGCACCAGTTCAATGGCGCACATACCGCCGAGCCCGCGAACGTCGCCGATCAACGGCCACTTCGTCTGCCAGCCCTTGGCGCGCTCTTCAAAACGCTTTCCGATTGCTGTGGACCGCGCCAGCAGGCCGTCCTTTTCGATGGTTTCCAGCGCCGCCAGAGCGGCAACGCAAGAGAGCGGGTTACCCGCAAACGTGCTGCCGAGGCCGCCAGGTTGCGGCGTATCCATGATCTCCGCGCGTCCCGTTACCGCCGCAATCGGCAGGCCGCCTCCCAACGATTTCGCCGATGTAATCAGGTCCGGCTCCACGCCGTAGTGTTCGATCGCAAAATATTTCCCGGTGCGGCCGATTCCGGATTGCACTTCATCCGCGATGAAAACGATTCCGTACTTCTTGCAGATGCTATGAACAATGCTGAAAAATTCCTTGGGAGGCGCGACGAATCCGCCTTCGCCAAGCACCGGCTCCGCAATCACTGCGGCGACGGAATCGGGTGAAACGATCCGACGGAACGTGTCTTCTAGATGGTGTGCGCAAGCCGCTCCGCACGAGGGATATGTCAAGCCATACGAGCAGCGATAGCAATAAGCATACGGAATGCGATAAATGTCGCTGGCAAACGGTGCAAACCCGGCCTTATACGGATTCGTCTTGCTCGTCAAAGACATGGCGAGCAACGTGCGCCCGTGAAACGCATCTTCAAAACAAATCACCGCGGGGCGCTTGGTGTACGCGCGTGCAATCTTCACCGCGTTCTCCACCGCCTCGGCGCCGCTGTTGATAAAAATGGTTTTCTTCGCAAAATTCCCAGGAGCCAGTGCATTCAGCTTTTCCGCCAGTGCAATGTACGACTCGTACGGCGTCACGCCGAAACACAGGTGCAGGAATTTGCCAACCTGGTCGCGCAGCGCAGCTTCGACCCGCGGCGCGCGGTGCCCCACATTGAGGCAGCCAATCCCACCGGCGAGATCAATGTAGCGGTTTCCATCCACGTCCTCGATGCACGCGCCTTCGGATTTTGCCGCGAAGATCGGCGTGACGAGATGCGGCCCGCGTGGAATAGCGGCCTCGCGCCGTGCCAGCAGCGCCTTCGATTTTGGCCCGGGTATTTCGGTACTAATCTGAATCGTTTTCATGGCTCCCAATCCTTTTCCAAAATTGCTGCAAAACCACAAAATTTCAGTACCAACCGATCGGCGCTTCGTCCAAATTAACGAACACTTGCTTGGTCTCCAGGTATTCCTCGAGTCCCCACGGACCAAGTTCCCTGCCGAACCCCGACTGCTTGTACCCGCCCCAAGGCGCCTCGACATACGTCGGCTGCATGTGATTGACCCAAATAATCCCTGCACGGAGCGCTTTCACGACCCGGAATGCCTTGTAAATGTCGCGTGTCCAGACTGCACCTGCGAGTCCATACGGCGTGTCGTTTGAAATACGGATGGCGTCAGCCTCGTTCTCAAATGGAATCACGCTCGCAACGGGCCCAAAGATTTCCTCGCGCGCAATGCGGGCATTGTTATCCACGTCATAGAAAATCGTGGGCTCGACGTAGTAACCCTTACCAAACGCCTTCGGCCGTCCGCCGCCAATCGCCGTCTTCGCCTCTTTCTTACCGATTTCGAGATACGACGTGACGCGGTCGTATTGCTCCTTACTGACCAAAGGTCCCATCTTCGTGTCGCGCTCGAGCGGCGGCCCCAGCTTGATGCGCTTGGCCTTTTCCGTCATCGCTTCTACAAACTTGGGATAGATCTTTTTCTCCACAAGAATGCGGCTGCCCGCGGAGCAAACCTCTCCCTGATTGATGAATACGCCAAAGAGCGCGCCATCTACGGCCGCTTCCCAATCCGCATCAGCGAAAAAGACGTTCGGCGACTTGCCGCCCAATTCCAGCGTCACCCGCTTGAGCGTATCCGCCGCGCTCTTCACAATGATCTTTCCAACCGCGGCGCTCCCGGTGAACGCCACTTTGTCCACGCCCGGATGTGCTACCAGCGCCGCGCCCGTCACTTCGCCGACGCCATTTACAACGTTGACTACGCCCGGCGGCAGCCCCACCTCTTCAAACCAGTTCGCCACTTCCAGTGCCGTCAACGGCGTCTGCTCTGCGGGCTTCAGCACGCTGGTGCACCCAGCGGCAATCGCCGGCGCTAACTTCCACGCTGCCATGAGTAACGGATAATTCCACGGGATGATTTGCGCCGCGACGCCGACCGGCTCCCGCATCGTGAAACTCAACGCATTCGCGGGAACGGGATTGACGTGTCCCGTCACCTTATTCGCCAGGCCGCCGTAGTATTCAAAACAGGTGGCTACATCTGCGAGGTCGTATTCCGCTTCGACGATCGGTTTCCCAGTGTTGCGCGCTTCAATCTCCGCAAGCATCGGCGTTTTCTGCCGAATCTTCTCCGCAAACCTGAAGAGGATTCGCCCGCGATCTTGCGCGGTAGTTTGCGGCCAAGGCCCGGAATCAAACGCGGCGCGTGCCGCTTTCACCGCCTTGTCCACATCCGCCGCGGTCGCCGACGCGACGTGCGCGATCACCTCTTCCGTGGAAGGGTCACAAACGGGAAAAGTCTCTCCGGACGAACTGTCAACCCGCTGTCCATTGATATAGTTTTGATAAGTCTTCACCGTCACCTTTGCTGTGGTGGACATCAAACACCTCCGAAATCCAAACTCTTACGCTGCCGGCGCACCGGTTGCCAGCTTGCGCGCCGCCTTGCGGCTTCCATAAACAAAAAAGAAAAATGCCGCGAGCCCGATAAACACCAGCGTCCCGCCAAACATCCAAATTTCATAGCTGAGCAACGAAGTAATCTGTTGCGCCGGGAAAAACGCCAGCGCGATGCCAAGCACCGTGGTTAAGAGCCCGCTAACGCCAGCGAAAATCAGCGTCCCGCGGCCATAGTGTCCGCGAACAAAACCTTCGTCGAGGGCGATCTTGAGCAACCCGCCAAACATGTACAAGAACGGAATCAGTTGCAGGACCACGGCAAGGGACAATAGCCGTTGAAACGATTCCTGCACCCCTGACCCCACAAAAACAAAATTGAGAATCACCAAAATCAGCGAGACCGTGGCATGCACGATCAGCGCGGCATACGGCGTCGCATACTTCGGATGAATCTTCCCCAGCCACGCCGGCATATACGAATCCAGGCCCGCAACAAATGGAATGCGCGCCGATCCGCCCAGCCACGCCGAGCCGATCCCCGCAATGGACAAGCTCAGCAGAAACGCGAACGGCGCCACTATCCATGACACGCCCACGCGGCTCGCCATGTGGCTCACCGCCTGCACAATGCCCTGCAACACGCTGATGCTGTCCTTGCTCACCGCGATCAGCAACGTCAACGTCGCGCCGATGTAAAGGAATCCGGAGAGCACGCCGCCCCACGCCACCGCTCCGGGCAGCGTCTTCCGCGGATTCTCGATCTCATCGCCCATGATCGAAGCTAGCTCCAGGCCTACCAGTCCGAAGCAAATCACGCCGAAGGAATTCAGCACAAACCGGGGATTTGCAGGAATTTTGAAATCTTCCCAGCGAATCGTGGTGCCAAATTTCAGAAAGACGATTGCCCCCAGTCCCATCAGCAAAAATGCGGCAAAAAATGTCCCGATACCGCCCAGGTTGTTAATCCACTTCCCGACACCCAAACCCATGACATTTAGGATCACGAGTATGCTGAGAAGCACCACAGAGGCTGCCAGCGCGAACGATCGGTTGTCCCCCAATCCCTCGTGCCCCGGACCCAGCACAAATACGGACACACCGACGAAATACAGCATGATCGTCGGCACGTACATCATGTTGTTCGTCCAGTAGCACCAGCCGGAAAGAAAACCGTGGAAGTCGCCGAAGATTTCTTTGGCCCACAGGTACACGCCCCCTTCGCCAGGGTAGCGATGCGCCAGCTCAATCACGGCAATGCCTTGCGGCCAGAAAAAAAGCGCCAGCGAAATGAGCCACAGCCAGATGGTTACGCCGCCGTTCGCAGCAATCGAAGGAAGGACATTCAGATTGAAAACCGCGACGACAAAAAGCAGTACGAGGTCCCGCCTCCCGAGCACGCGCTTCAGATGCGGCCGTTCGTCAACCGAAGCCGGAGAAGCGGCGCTGATGGTCGAGACCTCGTTGCTCAAACCTCTTGCTCCTTAGTGGCCCGCGGCACCCACATACTTCGCGCCTCGTTCCTGCTGCGCCTTGGCTAGGCCCGGCGCCATTTCTTCAAACACCGAGAGGTGCTTGTCAATGTCCGCTTCGGTGTGTTGCACGGAGATGGTCCATTGTTCGTCCCACCAATATGGCATCGCCAACACGCCGCGGTTCACCATGCCGAACCAGAACTGCCGCCACAGGTCTACGTCAATGTCCATCCACTCGCGATAGTTGCGAATTTCCTGCGGGTACAGCATGAGCGCGCCGTTGACTCCGGCGCTCGCAACATAGGCCCTCAGGCCGCTCCTTTTCACGATCGAGCGGTAGCCTTCCGTCATTTTCTTGCTGAGCTTGTCCACGTGTGCGTAGTTCTCGCGTGTGAGCACTTCGCGGAAAGTCGCCAACCCCGCCGCCATCGCAAAGCGGTTCGTGTTGTACGTGCCGCCGTGAAAAACCTTGTGCTGCACGATCAGGTCCATCACCTCACGGCTCGCCCCAAACGCCGCCAGCGGCACGCCTCCGCCAATGGACTTGGCCAGCGTGATCAGGTCCGGCTTCACGCCGAAATATTCGCTAGCGCCGCCCCAACAAAGCTTCGCGCCCGTCTTGACTTCGTCGAAAATAAGCAACGCCCCATTTTTCGTGCAGATCTCACGCAAGCCTTCGAGAAATCCAGACTGCGGCATGCACACGCCGACATTCATCATGATGGGCTCGAGAATGATCGCCGCAATCTGTCCGGGGAACTGTTTGAAGCGATTCTCGACGCTGCCAAGATTGTTGAACGTCGCAACCGTCACGTTATCGAGCACGGCCTTGATAACACCCAGCCCTCCCGGCACGGAATTTGGTGCGTTGATGTCCCCGAAATCCTCTGCCTTGGGTTTGACGCTGACAAGCGCCGTGTCGTGCAGTCCGTGGTAAGCGCCTTCGAAGCGCAAAATCTTGTCACGGCCGGTAGCGGCGCGAGCGATACGGCAAGCGTGCATCGTGGCTTCCGTGCCGCTATTGCCAAAGCGCACCATCTCGACCGGATACCGCGCGCAAATTTCTTCGGCAAGCTCCGCTTCCATCCCGTGGGGCATGCCAAACGTCGTGCCGCGATCCGCGATGTCCTTGACGGCCTTCACCACTGCCGGATGACCGTGCCCGGCCATTAACGTGCCAAAGCAGAGGTTGTGATCAATGTATTCGTTGCCGTCGATATCCTTCAGCTTGCTGCCGTGTCCCTCGGAAACAAAAATCGGATAGGGGTCATACGCGCGGTAGTTGCTGGCCACCCCGAGCGGAATCCGTTTCTGCGCCTTCTTGTGCGCTTCCGCCGATTTCGGCGTGCGCTTCTCGTAGAGAGCGATTTCCTTCTGTAGTGCGTCGTGCATTTGAATACTCCGTCCAGGCTGGCCTTCCTAGGGGTCACCTGTGGCAGGTCTGTTCCCTGCGGTCAGTATCAAGCGAGGAAAACTGCGTGGCGTATGGGCCGGACTGCCCCTTTATTTTACGCCATTCTCCACTCTTTTCGCGCGTCTCGGCCTGCGCTTCCACGCGTTGGCCTTTTCGCTTCCTTCCTTCTTCGCATAAAGACGCCCTGACCTGGTCAGGGCGCCTCCGCCTGCCTCTCTTGTTCGAGAGTTAGAAGTTCAGCTTCAGTGCGAATTGGATCAGCCGTGGATCGTGGACATGCTGCACCTGGCCGAACGTAGCACCCTGATTGGATATGTTGCCGTCCACGCTATAGAACTGCGCGTGATTCCAGATGTTGAAAATGTCGGCCCGGAATTGCAGGTTCATTTTTTCGCCGAGCGGCGTGTTTTTCATGAAGCTCATGTCCCAGTTGTTGAGTCCCGGGCCACAGCAGAGGGTCCTTGGTGCGTTGCCGATCTGCCCTGCAGGGACAGTAGAATTAGTGAAAGTGGCAGGATCAAAAGCGAATCCTGAGATCGGGCTGCAGGGTACACCCGTTGTTCCCCCCGTGCCAAAGTTACAGATGGTGGCGCGTGGGTTCAGTCTTTTAAAGGGCATGGCGTAATTGGGTTCGCCCTGAGGCTCAAAAAGGAACCCAGAATCCAACTGCTCGATGTCTGCCGCCGAGGTAATGCGGATCGGGAATCCACTCTGGAAGCTCAATATGCCGGACAGCTCCCAGCCGTTGAGCATCACCCCTTTGAACCCTTCCATCTTCGGCACAGGCAGGTCCCACACGTAGTTAAAGACGAAACGCTGCCTCGCATCGTAGGCGGAGGGTCCATACGTCGCCCGGAAGTTGTAAGGGTTCAAAGCACTCTCAAAACTGGAGGAGTTGTCGAGCGTTTTGCCGAAGGTGTAAGCCGCCTGAAACATCACACCATGCGAAAAATTTTTCTGCAGCATCGCCTGGAACGAATTGTAATTCGACCAGCCAACCGTATCTTCCGCAAAGATCCCCGAAAACGTGGGAATGCCGTTTGCCGGGCAGCCAACACCCGTCAGAGGATCGCACGTCGGCGAAGAATACTTGCGGAGCCCCACCAAGTTGATCGGGACCGGAGTTCCCCCCGTCGGGACGGACACTGTGCAGGCCGCGGGGGCATTGGTTGGCGGGCAAGGAATATTCTGACCGTTTGGCCCACCGGGAGCATAGGGAAGATGCAAGACCTGGCCCGGTTGAAGTGTAAATTGGTATTGCAAGTCTTCGCCAAACGGGCCGCAAGCTATGCTCGGATCGTTATTCGCAGTGGAGATTGCCGCCAGGTCGTTGCAAGTCGTAGGATTGGCCGGGTTCAGCTCATAGCTGGCGAGCAAACGGTGGCCCTGCGAGCCGACGTAACCCAATTGCAACAAGATATCGTTGCTGAGCTGGCGCTTGATGGTCAGGTTGTACTGATCGGAATACTGCATCCGTAGGTTGGCCGGGAATTGCCCAAAGAAAATGCTGCTCTGGAACTTGGTCCAATCAAGTGCTTGTCCGCGGGGCGGATTCAGGATTCCATTGAAAGGGTTGGCATACACGTTGCCGCTTTGATCGATGTAAGGCGTCGAAAGAAGTGGTGCCGTGATGAAATTGCTTCCGCCGAAAGGCGGCTCGGCGCTGAATTGCTCCAACACCAGTTGCTCGATCGGATTGTAGAACATCCCCCAACCCGCGCTGACGCTGGTGCGGCCCGGACCACCGGCAAGCTTGCCCAGCAATCCTTCTGTCCAGCTCGGACTCCAGTTTATCCCAAACCGCGGGGCAAACCCTTTGTAGTATGTGTTGGTCAGCCCGTTCGGGACGCCCTTGTCACCTGGAA
>Ga0310909_10002056_pt1 | contig 12204 bp, 10 predicted proteins | sample GREbulkMGT000H_FD_203449 | JGI IMG/M metagenome (GOLD analysis project Ga0310909, IMG submission 203449) | Lab enrichment of tropical soil microbial communities from Luquillo Experimental Forest, Puerto Rico - GRE.bulkMG.T000H | ecosystem: Environmental > Terrestrial > Soil > Tropical forest >... | reverse complement strand
GCGCCGTCAAACTCGGTGGTTACCGGACAGTCGCTGCAGTTCCCATGCTCAAGGACGATTCGCTGATCGGTGCGATTACGATCAATCGGCAGGAGGTACGGCCCTTCAGTGACAAGCAGATCGAGCTGGTTCAGAATTTCGCCAACCAAGCTGTAATTGCTATCGAGAATACGCGGCTGTTCAACGAGCTGCACCGATCACTGCAGCAGCAGACGGCCACTTCCGACGCGCTCAAAATTATTAGCCGCTCGACCTTCGACCTCAAGACGGTGCTTCAGACTCTGGTCGAATCGGCCGCACAACTGTGTGAGGCCGATCAAGCCGCTGTAACGCGGCAGATCGGTGGTAAGTTCGTTCGCGTGGAAGCCTATGGTTTTTCTTCTGAGTTCATGAATTACGTCAGAGACGTACCCGTTGAGTTGGAACGTGGGACGGTTCCTGGGCGAGCTTTGCTCGAGGGCAAGATTGTTCATATTCCAGACGTGCTAGCTGACACGGACTACACCGGGGTCCAGGCGCAGAGGCTGGGTGGGTTTCGTACGATCCTCGGAGTTCCAATGTTGCGCGAGGGTATTCCAATTGGCGTCATGATATTGACGCGCTCCGAGGTGCGACCATTTACCGACAAACAGATCGAGCTGGTGACCACATTCGCGGATCAGGCTGCAATCGCGATCGAGAACGTGCGGCTTTTCGAAGAAGAGGCTACTGCCAGGACCGTCGCCGAAGCCGCCCGTGACGTGGCTGAACGTGCACGCGCTGAGGCGGCGGCCTCGCGCGACGCAGCCGAGCAGGCGCGTCGCGAGGCAGAGGTCGCCAACCTAGCAAAATCGACTTTCCTAGCCACCATGAGTCACGAAATCCGGACGCCTATGAACGGCGTGCTTGGCATGATCGAAGTGCTGGAGCGGCAGGAACTCACGAAAGATCAGCGGCGCATGATCGTCACCATGCGAGAATCAGCTCAGGCCTTGCTTCGCATTATTGACGACGTGCTCGACTTCTCGAAGATCGAGGCGGGACGACTAGAACTCGAGGCTACACCTTTCTCGCTGAGCGGCTTGGTCGAAGGCGCATTAAATACATTCCGACCGCAGGTGCTCGCCAAAGGCCTCACACTTGATTCCGAAATCGACGCCGGGTCGCAGGACGCTTTGGTGGGCGATCCGACGCGAGTACGGCAAATTCTGTTCAATCTGTTGAGCAATGCCATTAAGTTCACAACCGACGGCGGGGTGCGGGTGCACGCAGGCACCGTGCCACTTGGAGGTGGGAATACCCGCGCAACGCTGACCGTGACCGACACTGGTATTGGGCTCGGGGCGGAGCAGATCGCTCGCCTGTTCCAACCCTTCGTCCAAGCCGATAGCTCGACCACACGGAAGTTCGGAGGGACCGGGCTTGGGCTTTCAATCGTCCAGCGGCTCGCGCAGTCAATGGGCGGTGATGTTGCAGTCAAGAGCACGCCTGGCGCCGGGTCCACCTTCGTCGTGACGTTGCTGCTTCATGCGGCGCCCGTGGACTCCCCGCTCAAGACACTGCTTAGGTCCGTTACCCGGACTTCAGCAAGAGTGAGTGCGCGCGCAGACGAGGGCCCGCGCGTGCTGGTAGTTGAAGATCATCCCGTTAATCGCGAGGTGCTCATGCTCCAGCTCAAGCTGCTGGGGATCGCCGCCGACACTGCGGAAAATGGCCTTGATGCGCTGAAGGCATGGGCGCCCGGCCGATTTGCGGCCATCCTCGCCGACATCCATATGCCGCACATGGATGGCCTTGAGTTAGCGCAACAGTTGCGCGCCGCGGAAGCCGATCGTGGCGCCGTCCGTACCCCGATTGTTGCGGTCACCGCCAACGCCATGAAGGGAGAGGAAGAGCGCTGCCTCGCCTCCGGCATGGACGCCTATCTGCTGAAGCCGGTGAGTGTCGAACGCTTGCGTGCGACTCTGGAACGCTGGTTGCCGGTACAGTCCGAGAGCAGTACCAGTGATCGATCAAACCAAACGGAATCCGCAGCGGCCATCGACCGGAACGTGCTGGGTGCTTGGCTCGGCGAGGACCACATCGCGATTGCTGCGCTGTTGGCGAAATTCCGCAAAACGGCGGTTGAGGCAGAACGAGATATCAACGTTGCCTCGCGCAGTGGCGATTTTGCCAAGCTGGCAGCAATCGCTCACAAGCTAAAAGGGGCCGCGCAGGCGGTTGGTGCGACTGCCGTCGGAGTCACCGCGGAGGCGTTAGAGCAGGCGGGCAGGGCCGGCGACCGTGCGCGCTGCAGCGACTTACTGGGACCGCTTGCGATGCAAGTGCGCCGCGCCAGTGCAGACATCGATGGGTCCGCCGATCGCGTAGTCTGATGTCGCGGCGGGTTCCGTCGGGGCAGCATCGCGCTGCTAAATGGTAATTGCTACGCGTACGTCCGCTTATGACCCTTAGCGGACATCAGCTTGTGCACTGCAAGAGTACGCTTTTGACCTAAAGCAGACATATCGGGCAACAACGTTGACCCAATTATTTTCTCGTAAAATCCATCAACGATTGATTGGCGTTCTATCGAGGTTCTGACCAACTACCCGAGCCTCGGGGGGTCAAAATGAGACGCCGCGATTTCCTCAAAGTTATTGCTGGATTGGGGGCATGGCCGCTCGCCGCGAGCGCGCAGCAGCGCGCGATGCCAGTGATCGGATTTCTTAGCGGCTGGTCGTCCGGCGACTCCGTCGAATATCTTGAGTATTTCCGTCGAGGCCTGGCTGAAAGCGGCTATGTCGAGGGTCGGAACATAGCAATCGAATTTCGCTATGCGGAGGGGCGTTTCGAGCGGCTGCCGGAGTTGGTCGCAGAGCTGGTTGAGCGTCGGGTCAATGTAATTGCCATACCGAACACAACTGCGTCAGCGTTTGCCGCCAAGGCAGCGACCCAAACAATCCCGATCGTTTTTTCACTCGGCTCCAATCCGGTCGAGGTTGGTCTGGTCACAAGCCTAAGCCGTCCTGGTGGAAACCTCACGGGACTAACCGCGCTTCAAACGGCCGTCACGGCCAAGCGGCTTGAGATAGTACACGAATTGCTGCCCAATGCGACGCGGATTGCCTTTCTCGTCAATCCTGTCAACCGCGCTTTGGCGGAAGCCGACACAAAGGAAGCCCGAGAAACGGCACGGAACCTCGGATTGAACCTATTTGTCTTGAACGCAAGCAGTCCGAGCGAAATTGACGCAGCTTTCGCGACTCTTGTCCGTGAGCAGACTGACGCACTTCTGACTAACAGTGAAAGCTATTTCATGATCCAGCGCGATCAACTTGCTGCGCTCGCGGCTCGTCATGCGGTCCCAACGATGTATGCATTTCGCGAGAACGCGCTGGCAGGCGGCCTGATGAGTTATGGATCAAACTTCCTTCATGCCACGCGGAGATTGGGCCTCTACACCGGCCGCGTTCTCAACGGCGAAAAGCCAGCTGACCTTCCTGTGCAGCAAGCCACAGATATTGAGCTGATCATCAATCAAAAAGCCGCCAAGGCGTTGGGTATCAATGTGCCGCAAGCCCTGATTTCTCGCGCCGATGAGGTAATCGAATGAAGCGGCGCGAGTTCATCACGGTTCTCGGTGGTAGCGTTATGTCGACCAGTCTCACTGCATGCCCGCGCCGACGAGGTGATCGAGTGAAGTTTAGCTGATGGCTGGTTATGGCCTTTGCGGACATGATCTGTTGCACTGCAAATGTCTGCTTCTGACCCAAAGCGGACATCCCTGGCCTCTCCACGGTGCCAGATTAAGTCGCTAAACTGTTTCTTGGTCAGCCTGGGGCAAACATGAGGCGCCGCTGATCACCTTAACGGTGTCCAGAGTTTGCGGTCCCCGAGCCACCAGAACAATGCTCCTACGCCAATCAGGGCGACCAGCGCGAGCAACACGATCAGTGCAGCCTCTTCGATCCACGCGATGGCCGGTACGAAAACCCCCATGACGAGGCCAAGAACGCAAACCTGCCATGCGGGAATGTGCACGCCGGCGACAAACGTCCCGAGAGCCAGCAGGAGAAGAATGGCGAGACCAGTTGCATCCGCGTTCAGCATGTTTTGCACGCTGGGCAACAACACGAGATTCATGGCGACAAAAAAGGCAAGCCAATGCAGCGCCTGGCTGGCGATGAGACGGATCTTTGCCTTTCTATCGGGTGCGTAGCGCCAGCCACCCCAGATGCAGGCCGCTGCGGTCACAAGGACAAGAAATTCCCAATAGACGATCGTCGGCCGTCTTGTGACGCTCGTGTAGGCGACACCAAAAAGTGTGAGAACCAGCACAACGACGTATGGCAATTCCCTGAGCCAGACAGTGGCGGGTGGCAGCCATCGTTTCGCCGGTGTCGTGGAGGCTACCGCTTCATCGTTTGGCAGTTCGCTCATCACCATCATCCCACAAGTCGTGCATGGCAGTTATTGCCGTGCCGTTCCGCCCGTTTCCCGCATGCGTCGGATGAAAAAGGCCACGACGAGGATCAGGCCGACGGCGATCAGGAAACTCACAACCACTATCTTGTGATGCGCGAGCGTGACAATGAAGGCCAGATGCTCGCTGAAATAGGCGGGGAGGAACACCCAAACCGCCACCCAAAGCGCCGCCCCAACAGCATCGAACAAGACGAACCGCCACCAGGACGTTCCTAGAATCCCGGCCACGATGCCGTTGAGCTGACGCAGAATGCTGAAGAAACGTGCGAACAACACCGTCGCGGAGCCGTAGCGAACATAGGTAATTTCGATTTTGCTGAACCGTTCATTGGTAAGACCGACTTTTGCGCCATAGCGCAGGACAGTCTTTCGTCCGAGTTTTCGGCCGATCAGAAAGCCCAGATTGTCGCCTATGACTGAGCCTACCCACGCAAAAATGAGCAGGGCCGGCAGGGACATCTCTCCGCGACCCGCCAAAACTGACGCGAATATTAGCAACGACTCGCCGGGGACTGGCGCGCCGATTGCCTCGATCGCCAGAATTGGCGTCACCGCGAATGCGCCGTAGTGGCGAACGATGTTTTCGAGGCCCGCAATGAGTTGGCCGATATCCTCCACCGCTCTGCCTCATAACGTGCTGGTTTTAAAAGCCGACAGCCGACTGTGACCTGCGGATTATCGGCGCGAAATTACTCTTAAGGCAAACGACGTCAGTGACCGCTAATCAGTGATCGCCTGATACACCATCGTGCGCATGAGATAGCGGTAGTGCAGCCGCTGCAGCGGCGCCTGCATCATCAGAATGGCGATCAGTTCCTGCTGCGGATCGATCCAGAAATACGTGCCGGTGACGCCGCTCCACGAAAAATCGCCGACCGAGCCCGGCAGCGGATTGCGTCCGCTATGTGTGCGTACCGCAAAGCCGAGGCCGAAGCCGAGGCCAACTTCCGGCGTTGGCGCAAGCGCGCCGAATAGGACTGGCGTTGATGGGCTTCGGCGCGTTTCCGGCGTCAGGTGGTCTGACCTCATCAGCGCGACGGTCGCTGGCGCGAGCAATCGCGTGCCGCCGAGTTCACCGCCATTAAGCAGCATCTGGCAGAAACGCACATAATCGCTGGCCGTCGACAACAATCCGCTGCCACCGGAAATCCAGTTCGGACGAACGGATGTGTCGCGCATCGGCGGACGCTTTCCCGAAGCGCCGTCGATTTGCGGCTGGGCCGCGCGCGAGACCTCGATCGGCCCAAAACTGGTGTTGACGAGGCCGAGCGGCTTGCAAATGCGTTCGTCGATAAACCGATCGAGGCTCATGCCGCTTGCGACTTCGACCACGCGCCCGACCATGTCAGTCGACACGCCATACTGCCAGGTTGAGCCGGGCTGGTAGGCGAGGGGAACCTTGGCGAGTTTTTCCGCCATCTCGGCATTTGTCTGCCGCTCGTCGACAACGCCCCCGGCTTCGTAAGCCTGCTTGAGATGTGGGCCGGTGAGGTGGGCGTAAGTCAGGCCGGACGTGTGCCGCAACAGGTCCTGCACGGTCATTTCGCGACGTAGCGGCTCCAGCGTCAGCGACTTTGCGTTGGCGTCGTCGGAATTGGCCGCGACCTTGAGATCGGCGAAGGCCGGGATATAGCGGGAAACGGGATCCGCGATGACGAGCTTGCCTTCCTCGGCGAGCATCATCGCCGCAACCGAGGCGACCGGTTTTGTCATCGAGGCGATGCGGAAGATCGTGTCGGGTGTCATCACCGCGCCGTCCTCGCGATCGCGATAGCCGAGCGCCTCAAAGCTCGCGATTTGGCCGCGCCGCGCGATGAGCAGCGCCGCGCCAGGCGCGAGGCCCTTGTCGATGTCGGCCTGCAAGGTGTCGCAGATGCGTTGCAGGCGCTGCGACGATAATCCGACTTCTTCGGGTTTGTTTGCCCGCGGCATTTCGAACGCCATTTGCCTGTCTTCCTATTTCCAGAATTGATTGGAGGCGATGGCCGCGCCGTCGGCCATGGCCCTAAATTTGGCGAAGACAACATCGGGATCGACCGCGGCCTGTCCGACCCAGGTTCCGTAGCCGCAATCGCTCCCGGCAATCACGTTTTCACGTCCAACAAGTTTGGCATAACGCCCGATGCGTTGCGCAATGAGCTCAGGATGCTCGATGAAATTCGACTTCGATTCGATGACGCCGGGGATCAGCACCTTGCCGTCGGGCAGCTTCACGGTTTCGAACAATGTCCACTCGTGCGCGTGCCGTGGATTGGCGGCCTCAAGAGAGATCGCAATCGGCTTCGCCTTGAAGACGATGTCGATGATATCGGCAAGCGGGACATCGCGATGATGCGGACCTTCGTAATTGCCCCAGCACAGATGCATGCGCAGCTGCTCGACGGGAATATCGGCAACCGCATGGTTGAGCGCCTCGATATGCAACTGCGCTCGCTTTCGGAAGTCGGGCACACTGAGGTTCGCGTATTGGATATGCCGGCCCATGGCGAGGTCGGGACAATCGATCTGCAGCACGAAGCCGGCCTTGGTGACGGTCTCGTATTCATGCCGCATGGCGTCGGCAATGGCGTAGATATAAGCCTCGAAGTCTTTGTAGTGATCGTTGCGAAAAAACAGCGACACGACACCGGGCGAGGCCGCGCTCATGAAGCCGGCGGTCGCCTTCACCTCCGCCAGAGCGGCTTTGAGATTCTCCGTATCGGCCAATGGCGCTTTCCGGTCACGAACGCTGATCGGAGCATTGCAGGCCGGGGTCTTGCGGCGGGAACGGCCGGGATCGCCGAAGACGCGTTTTTCCAGCCGCGGAAAATCCGACAGGTCTTGATAGACAAAGGTGTTGCCGGTACCACCGAACCCTTCAAGGCGGTCCTTGACGTAGGTGGCGTAGCTCGGCTTCGACATTTCTCCATCGTTGATCAGATCGATGCCTGCATCGGCCTGTTTCCTGACGACCTCGGCCACCGCCGCCTTCACCCGGGCCGCCAGTGCGTCCGGATCGACCGGCACGCCTTCCTCTTTGGCGTACATCATGCGGATCAGGTCGTCCGGCCGGGGCAGGCTGCCGGTATGGGTGGTCAGGAAGCGGTCGCGGCTGCGTTGCATCGCTTGAACTCCTGCGTCCAACTGTAGAGCAGGGCGATGGCCGCAACCATCGTCCGGCTCGCGTTGACAGGACCGGCTGGGCTGCGTATGTACCCGCCAAACAGCAGCCTGAGATCGACATGAAAGTCCGTAACTCCCTGAAATCCCTGCGCGGCCGGCACCGCAATAATCGTCTGGTGCGCCGGAAGGGCCGGGTCTACATCATCAACAAGACCAACCGCCGCTTTAAGGCCCGTCAGGGCTGATTTTGGCGCCGCCGGCGCCTGTTCCATTGCGCATATTGGTTTGCCATAGCGGACGGAGGCACTACACTCCGCCTATGCTTTGCGCGCGATTCCTTGCACCTCTCCTCACCGCGGCCGTGACCGCGACCCTGACCGCCACCTGGGCTCTCCCAGCCAGCGCACAATCCAGTAAGCGAAGCGAACAGGCGGCCAAGCCGCAGGTGTCGCGCATCGATCGCACCCGCAGTCTCGATTTCCTGTTTGGCGCACTCAAGCTCGCGCCGGACGACACCACGGCGAAGGCGATCGAAGAGCGCATCTGGACGGTCTGGACAGCCTCGCGCAGCGACACCGCAAATCTTCTGATGATGCGCGTGAAGACAGCGATTGAGGCAAAGGATCTCGACCTTGCCGTCACGTTGCTCGACGGGATCGTCAAGATCAAGCCGGACTACATCGAAGGCTGGAACAGGCGCGCAACGATTTTTTACATGAAGAAGGATTATGGCCGCGCGATTGCCGACATCCGTCAGGTGCTCAAACGCGAGCCGCGTCATTTCGGCGCCTTGGCGGGATTGGGGCTGATCCTGCAGGACATTGGCGACGACAAGCAGGCGCTTGAGGTCTATCGCCGCGCGCTCGAAATTTACCCCCGGATGGAGCGCATCCCTGACATCGTGAAGGCGCTGCAGGAAAAAATCGAAGGGCGCGATATCTAGGCTTGTGCTGCCTCGTTCCAGGACATCTCGATCTATTGCTACCGGAAGTGAGCGGCGCGCACAGCGCTAGTCATTCGCCGCGTCAGCTCCGATATAGGCGATGCGCAACATATTGGTCGCGCCGGGCGTTCCGAGAGGAACACCGGCAACGACGATCACGCGCTGCCCGGGTTTTGCGAAACTTTCCTTCACGGCGATGCGACAGGCGCGTTCGACCATGTCGTCCTGGTCATGCGCATCCTCGGTGACGACGCAATGGACGCCCCAGACAACGGCAAGGCGCCGTCCGGTCGAGATATTGGGCGACAGCGCGACGATCGGGGAGCGCGGTCGCTCGCGGGCCACGCGCAAGCCGGTCGAGCCGGAAGACGTCCAGCAGATGACGGCCGCGAGATCGAGCGTATCGGCGATCTGGCGTGCGGCATCAGCGATTGCGTCCGCACCCGTTGCCTCGGGCGCTGCGCGCTGCGCGGCGATGATGTTGCGATAGAGCGCGTCGCCTTCGACTTCCTCGGTGATGCGGTTCATCGTCGCCACCGCCTGCACCGGGTAGTTCCCGGCCGCCGACTCCGCCGACAGCATCACTGCATCGGCGCCTTCGAAAATCGCGGTCGCGACGTCGGAAACCTCGGCGCGCGTGGGCACCGGAGCGTTGATCATCGATTCAAGCATTTGCGTTGCCACAACCACCGGCTTTCCGGCGACACGGCCCGCGCGCGTCATCTGCTTCTGAACGCCGGGCACCTTTTCGAGCGGCATTTCCACGCCGAGATCGCCGCGCGCCACCATCAACGCATCGGCGAGATCGATGATTTCGGCGAGCCGGTGCACGGCCTGCGGCTTTTCGATCTTGGCCATCACCGCGGCGCGGCCGCGCGTGATCTTTTTTGCCTCGGCGATGTCTTCCGGTCTCTGGATGAATGACAACGCGACCCAATCGATGCCGACCTGGAGAGCAGCTTCGAGATCGGAACGGTCTTTGTCGGCAAGCGCCGAGAAGGGGATCGTCGTGTCAGGAAGGCTGACGCCCTTGCGGTCTGACAGCTTTCCGCCGATGATAACGCGCGCGACGATGCGTTTTTGCTCTGCCTCGGCAACGGTGAGGCGGACCTTGCCGTCGTCGATCAGCAGCGTGTGGCCGGGCTTGATGGTCGCGAATATTTCCGGATGCGGAAGGTATGCGCGCCTCGCATCGCCGGGTGCCGGATCACTGTCGAGCACGAAGCTGTCACCGGTTTTGACCGTGACAGCGCCGCCGGTGAAGGTGCCGAGGCGGAGCTTCGGTCCCTGCAGGTCGATCAGGACGCCGATGGGGCGGCCGGTGTCGCGTTCGACCGTGCGGATCATGCCGACCAGTTCGCGCATGCGGTCCTGGCTGGTGTGGCTCATGTTGATGCGGAAAACGTCGGCGCCGGCCTCGAACAGGCGGGCGATCATTTCGGCGCTTGATGACGCCGGTCCGAGAGTGGCAACGATCTTCGCTCGCCGCAGACGTCTCATGGACGGCCGCCTCCGGGCGAGGTCGCCGATGGCGGCGGCGGAGCCAATGACGGCGGTGTCGGCAATGGCGAGGCAGGCGATGGTGGCGACGTAGGCGACGTCGTCGGCGGTCTTGACACCCCTACCGGCCCCCGCGGCGCAAGAGGACGCTCAGGTGATTGTTCGGCAGCATCCGTCAATTGCACCGTCCAGGACCGTTGCTCTGCGGTATCGACTTCGAAAAAGCCGGTGCGATCGTAGCCACGCGTCAGACAATTGTCGGTACCGCGAATCGTGAATTCTTTTTCACGGGAGCACATGTAGGCCTTGCCGGACCATTCGCCGCCACGATCATAATCGACGGCGTAGATGTAATAATAACGCGCAACCAATGCGCCTCGTAGCAACGTCTCGCAAGACCGTGATGAAACGTTCCACCAGCCTTCGGTGGTCCAGCCTTCGTTGTCCTTATAACCAATGGCGACGCCGACGCGGCTGCTAGTATTGTTGCATAGTCGAAAATCAGCTTTCGCTTGAAAGGCTGATAAGGCCAGCAACAGTGCGGCTACAACCGCTGCGCGGGCAATAGAAAAGGAAGGGTGACACCTGACGTCAATGAGCTGTGGTGCGGTCACTTTTGTCGCGGTTTCCGAATAATGCGGGGGTTCTGGCGTGATCCGCTACGGTCTGTCAACGATGATGGCACGGAAGTCATTAACGTTGGTGTAAGTCGGTCCTGGTGCCAGCAAGTCTCCAAGCGCCTCAAAGAATGCACTTGAGTTGTTGTCTGTGAGAAAGGCGGCGGGATCGAGGCCGTTCTTTTTCGCGCGCGCAATTGATCCGCCATCGACCAATGCGCCGGCGGGGTCGAGGGGAGAGCCGGCGCCACCGTCGGTTCCGTCGGTGTCGGCGGCGACGGCGGCGACCGCCGGCATGCCGTCAAGCGCCATCGCCAGCGCCAGCGCATATTCCTGGTTGGGCCCGCCGCGCCCCTTGCCGCGAATCGTGACGGTCAACTCGCCGCCCGACAGGACCACGGCGCGCCGCCCGCTCGCGCGCAAATCGCGCACGATGCGCGCATGCTCTGAAGCGACCTCACGCGCCTCGCCCTCGACGCGATCGCCGATGAAAATGCACTCGTAACCGGCGGCAAGAATGGCAACCTCCGCCGCGCGCAACGCGTCTGCCGGCCGCGCCGCTAGCACAAAGTCGCTGTCGACAAAAACCGGATCGCCCGGCTTCGGCGATTCATTGCGTTGATCCTCGAGCGCGCGCGTGACCGCATCCGGAATCTCAAGTCTGTATTTCGCAACGATCACGCGCGCATCGCTCAGCGTCGTCGGATCGGGCACCGTCGGCCCCGAGCCGATCGCCGACGGATCATCGCCCGGCACGTCGGAGATCGCGATTGTCGCAAGTTTCGCCGGATGCGCATGCGCGGCGAGCCGCCCACCCTTGATGCGCGACAGATGTTTGCGCACGACATTGATTTCGTTGATCGTCGCACCCGAGCGCAGTAGCGCGCGTGTGACCGCCTGCTTGTCCTCGAATGAAATGCCTTGCGCCGGCGCAACCAAATTTGCCGAGGCGCCGCCGGACATCAGGACCAGCACGAGATCATTCTTGCCGGCGTCATCGGCGAGCTTGAGCGCACGATCGGCGCCTTCAAGTCCCGCCGCATCGGGGATCGGGTGCCCCGCCTCGATCATGCGCACGCGCCGCAGGGGTCTTCCATAGCCGCGACGGGCGACTGCAACGCCACTCAGCCGTTCGGCGGCAACGTGCAGCAGCTGGCCGAGATAATGCGCCTCCGCGACCTCCGTCATCGACCCTGCAGCCTTGCCAGCCGCGATCAGGATCAGCCGACCCGACGGTGGTGGCGGCAGAAGCGGCGGCAGACACGACGCGGGATGCGCCGCCGCTACCGCAATGCGGTAGAGGTCTGCGAGAAAAGCGCGCAGGGGCTGATTCATGTTCCCATCATAGTGTCCAGGCCACGAACTTCGACAGCTATCGCGTTCTGCGCATGAGCGAGATGCCTGAAATCCACACCAAGATCTTCCTCACCGAAAATCGCCGAGCGGAATGGGCGAGATCGGCGTGGTGACGGTTGCTCCGGCGATTGCCAACGCGGTGTTCCAGGTCACCGGCAAGCGTCTGCGCCATCTGCCGATGGTGAAGAAAACCCTGGTCTGAGCGCTGAAAATCAAACCCGCTGCGTTTCGCAGGGAACG
>Ga0310909_10002051_pt1 | contig 12222 bp, 10 predicted proteins | sample GREbulkMGT000H_FD_203449 | JGI IMG/M metagenome (GOLD analysis project Ga0310909, IMG submission 203449) | Lab enrichment of tropical soil microbial communities from Luquillo Experimental Forest, Puerto Rico - GRE.bulkMG.T000H | ecosystem: Environmental > Terrestrial > Soil > Tropical forest >... | reverse complement strand
CCGCACGGGCAAGGACCCGGGCGAGCACTACCGCGCGCTTACGGCGGAGTTCGGAACGGCGTACTACACGCGCATCGACGCGCCGGCGACAGCAGAGCAAAAGGCGAGGCTCGAAAAACTGTCGCCCGCTGCCGTCAAGGAGTCGACCTTGGCCGGCGAGCCGATTGCCGCCAAGCTCAGTCGCGCCCCGGGCAACAATGCTCCAATCGATGGCGTAAAAGTCGTCGCCGCCAGCGGTTGGTTCGCGGCCCGGCCGTCGGGCACCGAAGCCGTCTATAAGATCTACGCGGAAAGCTTCAAGGACCAGGCTCACCTCGACGCCATCGTCAGCGAGGCTCAAGAGATGGTGAACACGGCCCTGGCCTCCTCCGACTGAGTTCGCACGGGCGAGGTTAAACGACATGAATGGCGACAGCTCGCGAGTGAGTCTCCCGCCGTTCCCGGCGGAATACCACGCCTCGGGCGTGCTGTTGCACGTCGCGTCGCTGCCCTCGCCTTACGGCATCGGCGATCTTGGGCCAGCTGCACGGGTATGGGTCGACCACCTGCACGAGGCGGGGCAGAGCTGGTGGCAGGCGCTGCCGCTCGGTCCTACAGGATACGGCAACTCCCCGTATCAATCCTTGTCGTCCTTCGCCGGCAACGAGCTCTTGATCAGCCCGGACGGCCTGACCGAGGACGGACTGCTGCGGTCACAGGACTGCGAGGGCAATTCGTTCCCGACGGCCGCTATCGACTATGGCGCCGTCATCCCGTTCAAGCGCCGGATCCTCGAAAAGGCTTGGAGCAACTTCTGCGCCGGGGAGCGCGAAGACCTCCAGGCGGCTTATGAACAGTTCTGCAACACCCATGGCCACTGGCTCGAAGATTACGCACTGTTTCGTGCGCTGAAAACCAGGCATAACGACGCTTATTACCTCCAATGGCCGCCGGAGCTGGTCAGACGCGTTCCCGAGGCTCTGGCGCGTGCACGCCAGGAGTTGGCAAGCCAAATCGATCAAGCGCGGTTCGCACAATTCCTGCTTTTCCCCGCCAGGGCGAGCGCCTCAAGGAACACGCCCACGCCGGAGGCCTGCGCCTGATTGGCGATCTGCCTTTCTTTATCTCCTCCGATTCGAGCGATGTATGGGCCAATCCGGAACTGTTCCTGCTGGATGAACAGCACCGGCCACGTTTCGTCGCGGGTGTCCCTCCCGACTATTTCAGCGCCACAGGGCAGCTCTGGGGCAATCCAGTTTACGACTGGGACACTATTCGTCGTACCGGCTACCGCTGGTGTATCGATCGACTGCGCGCTGTCCTGGCACACGTTGATGTCGTTCGCCTGGACCATTTCCGTGGATTCGCGGCCGCTTGGCACGTCCCGGCCGGAGCACCGACGGCGCAATCCGGCCAATGGGTGCCCGGCCCGGGCGCCGAGTTCTTCGAGGTGGTGCAGAAGGAGCTGAGTGGTTTGCCGTTCATTGCCGAGGATTTGGGGTTGATCACTGCGGACGTAGGCGCCTTACGCGACCACTTCCAGCTGCCAGGGACCAGAGTTCTACAGTTCGCTTTCGACGGACATTCGGATAACCCGCATCTGCCGCATAACTACCCTTCCAATACCGTGGTCTATACCGGCACGCATGACAATCCCACCACCCGCGAGTGGTACGAGGAATTGCCCTCCGCTGAGCGACAAGTTCTCTGGAGCTATCTTAAGCGGCCCGACGGTCGCAGTAGCGATGCGGCACTGGCGATGATGGAGTTGGCGTGGTCCTCGCGCGCGGCGCTCGCGATCGTACCTTTGCAGGATGTGCTCAACCTCGGAGCTGAGGCTCGGATGAACATTCCCGGTCGGGCCGAAGGTAATTGGTGCTGGCGTTGCCCCGAAAACCTATTGTACGCACCAGAGATCGAATGGCTGCGAGACTTGACGAAGGCGTCCAATCGCTCTGGCGTATCGCGCATCAAGCTCGGCTGACGGAAACCACAACTACAGCGAGAGAGCGATCGCTCACTCAGGCTGGTTTTATCGCGTTTAGAGCGCGGCCGCGTGAATATTGGAGCCGCTGGGGTCGCATCTGGCACTTATCGGCGCGAACACGCAGCGGGGTAACGGCCGTACTCATGGAAAACTCCTGTCGGGGATGGGGTTGACGACACCTCGATCCTCAAGACAGGACGCCCCTGGCGCTATCGACGATCTCTACCCGGTACCGCGCCCGGAAATAACTCTCCGCCTCCATCAACTCGTTGAGGGCCTGCATACCCGCGTGCAGGCAGCTGGTGCGCTCGCCGCCTCAGGTCATTCGGTCCGGGGTTAACCACGGCGAACATCCTCGACAGCGAGTCCAAAATTAGTCCATTGTCGAGTCCGCTTGGCACCTCGCCGGAGTCGTCAAAGCCGCAGAATTGCTGGGGTTTGGTTTGCCCTCGTGGTCGGCTGGACCGATCCCGAGGGCTCGCGACCATGGCTCGGAGCGCTGTTGCTCGCCTATTACGATCCGGAGGGACGGTTAGTTTACGCTGGCCGCACTGGTACCGATGCGGAGCTCGAGCGGCTGTGGCGCCGCCTGCAGCCGCTTGCCGTGCCCAGCATGCCGCTGGATATCCCGCCGCCGCGCTCCAGCCGCTTCGGCGCGCCGCTCGTTGTCAGCCGTGTTCATTGGGTGCGACCCGAGCTTGTCGCCGAGGTCAAATATCTGACCTGGACGGAGGACAACCTGTTGCGCCAGGTCGTCTACGAAGGTTTATGCGAAGACAAGCCGGCGTCGGAGGTCCGCCGACCCGTGCCGCACCCGAAGCCCCGAGTTCGCTGCCGACTCTCCGCTGGAGGGAGCAGGATTCGAACCCTCGGTCCCCCGTCTACGGTGAGCTCGGTGCACCCGACGCTATCCGCTATCTAAAACCGCTTTGAACAATGCGGTCGGCCCGAGCAGTGCGGTCGCCGCCCCCGCCGGCCGAAGCCGAGCACGTCGAGGCCCGCCGTGCGATTTTCACCTGGATCCAGGGCCCGCGAGCCTGAGCAGCCGCTAACCGAGGGGGGCTTGGAAAAGCCTTGTCTCGACGGGCTCCTCGTGGTCGTTCTTGCGAATCACAGCAACGCCGTCATCACCAAGCAGCAATTCCGCCCCTCGCAACGGGGCCTGCGTGACGGGCGCAAAAAGCAGCCGACTCCGGTCATCGAGCTCAGAGAGGAATTCCTCGGTACACAGCATCGTGCCGGGCGCGGCATGCGGCTCGATGCGGGCTGCGGCGCGGATCACGATGCCCGCGCTCGGAACCCGAACGCTCTGCCCGTCGGTGTGCGTCGTCGAAAACGCGATGGCACCGACGGCGGCGCCGAAGCGAAAATCCTGCGGCATTTGGAACCGCCGTACCGCTCGCTGCAGCGAGCGCGCCGCGCTCAGCACGCGGTCCGCGGAATCATCGACCAGCACCACCGAATCGCCGGATTCGAGCGCGGCGTACTCTACCTCCTTTTTGCATTTCTCGAACTCGCTGCCAAGGTATCGTGTAAAATGCTCGCCAACCACCGGGTCGCTGAGCACGCGCGAATAGCGGTTGAGATCGCCTTTTGCTGCACATTTGAAGATCTTGCCCTCGCGCCAACGATTGCCGTGTCCAATGACATTGCGAGTGTGGAAGGCGCGAATGTAGTCACTCGACGCTTGGGCGATGATGTCGTCAAGGGCGGGATGGATCAGGTAGTGCCGCTCCGCCGGCAGCGTCGCCTTGGACCCGTCGTGTTCGATATCGTGCGGTCGCCGAAAGATCTGTATGTCCTTTTGCTCTCGGTTGCGACGCACGACGCCTAACAAACCGAGGCGGTACAGAGCGCAGAAAGGGTGCGCATTCGAACCCTCGAGTCCCTTTTCCTTCAGCCGGACGGCGTAGGTTTCTGCGATGCGCTTCAGCACGCTCCTCTCCAACACGTTGCTCGGGATCAGGCCGAGCAACGAACGATCCGGAATCTCGCTCAGGCCGCGCATCTCCGCGAGGTAATGCCAGACGATTTCCCCGGCGCCCTGGTCGACCGCCATCCTGAGTCGTTCCTGGGTACGAACGCCCGCCGGAATTTGTGCGATCTTGCCGCCGATCAGCATCAGGTCGCGCGGCCGATACAGGCTGTGCCGGAGCACGAAATCGTAGAAGAATTCGCTCTTCTTCGTGATCGGGTTGACGATCATCGCGTTCGATGCGCCGATGAACCGCGCGATCGGCGTCGCTTCCCTCGGTTGGGTTAGATCGTCGCGCTGCATCGCCTCGATGTTTCTATCGAATATGCGGCTCAGCTCCTCGCCTGAATAGTGTAGCTGGACGACCAGACTGCTGATGTTGACCGCGTTGCGATCATAGTAATCGAGGCTGTTGAAGGCCTCCTTGCGAATCGAAACAAAGATCTTGACGTGCGGATTAACGCCGAGCAGCTCGCGGATCGCGCGGCAGATGCCGAGCTGACCGACAATCCAGATGCGGGAATCCTTGTTGCTGTGGAGGTAGCTCGCATCCGCCTCAGATGGGTCGCCGCTGTCGACGTAGCCCTCGAAGTATTCATCGATCGTATCGACAAACACGGCCACGGGCCGCCGAATCTGGCGGTAATATGACATCAGCGTGGTTAGATCGTGCGAGCGGCGCGCCTGCTGAAATTCGCGGTCGGAGTTGATCAGCCGCTTCAGCGCATCGAACGGCGAGACCGGGTACGACGACAGCAGCAGTTGCCGCATAACGGGCGAGCGGAAATCTGCCGGGTCCAATGGGTAGAATTTCGCGTTGCTCTTGACGACGCTGACCATCAACGCGGCCGACCAAACCTGGCACCAGAACGCATAGTCGACGAAACGCTGCACGTCGGCTTGCGACAGGCTCGGGCTGTCGGAAATCGTCGCGTCCACCAATTGATTCTCCGGCAAGCACGACAAATTTTCCGAGTTGCGCTGCAGCAGAATCCGCTTGGACTTCAGAAGAAAAGTCTTGCCGTAGCCCTTCGGGGCCACGACGATGCGTTTATTGGTTTCGTTTCTTAGAAAATCGCCTATGGCTGGGGTTTCCAGCAGTATGCCATGGGCCGAATGCAGAAGCTGCTCGGCATTGTCGAGGTTGCGGGCATCCTCGACCCATGCATCCGGCAAGCTGGCCATCGAAGCTGCCTCCGTTTTTTATCGCGCCCGACCCGAGTTCAGCTACAACAGGACGGAAAACGACGCGCCTCGGGTATCGATCGTCTGGCGCTGGAGAGCGATAGCACGACGATAATGCCGTTCGCCGGCGAAAGATAGCGCTCTCGCCGCTGCCGGCGAGACCCGTTTTGGCGTCCGGGGCTAAAGGAGGCTCTTCACGAGCTCTCTTGCTGCCGCGCAAGGCCGACATGCCTACCGAATGCTCGCCGACGAGGTAGATCTCGCTCACCTCGTTCGAGCGCGAGCCAACGGCTGCTTAGGGGGCAGGAAGAGCCGTTCCGAATGCGAAGCTGAGTGACCGAGAAGGGTCGGCTTGAGCCGCCCCACCGAGGTCAGCCTGACGACCGCTTCCTGGCGCATTTCGTCCATAGCCCGGCGTAGGGCCAACTTCTTAGAGGGTGGTTTTCTGTTCCCGATTTGCCCGCCCGTGAGCGCCCAGACGCAGGCCAGCAATTTGCCCTGGTCACCCACCTTACCCGTGCTACGCTTCCCGGCGGCGCAGACGGGAAAACCCGCGGCGATGCCAGGAATAGCGAAGCCGGAGCGAGAGGGGAAAACCCGCGAAGCTCCCCCGGCTAGGAGGCGGAAATGACGCGAAAGTTGTGCGTGTTCGCGGCAGTTGGCGTTGGGCTGGTTGCAGTGGCGACGGGCAATTCAACGACTGCCCAGAAAGCTGGTGGGATCCTCAAATCCTATTCGATCGACAGCCCGGCCAGCCTGTCGGTCCATGAGGAGGTGACGATCTACGCGCTGCGGCCGGTGATGGGGGTCTTCAACAACCTCGTTATGTATGACCAGCACGTAAAGCAGAACAGCATGGCGTCGATCGTCCCCGATCTCGCCTCGAGCTGGAGCTGGGACGAGGACGGCACGCGGCTCACCTTCAAGCTGCACGAGGGTATCAAGTGGCATGACGGCCAGCCGTTCACCGCCAAGGACGTGAAGTGCACCTGGGACCTGTTGCAAGGCAAGGCGAGCGACAAGCTGCGCATCAATCCGCGCAAGGCGTGGTATCGCAATCTCGATGAGGTCACGACCAATGGCGACTTCGAGGCGACATTCCGGCTGAAGCGGCCGCAGCCCGCCTTCCTGGCGCTGGTCGCTTCGGGGTTCTCGCCGGTCTATCCGTGCCACGTTTCGCCGCGCGACATGCGCCAGCATCCGATCGGCACCGGCCCATTTAAGCTCGTCGAATTCAAGCCGAACGAGTCGATCAAGCTGATCCGCAACGCGGATTACTGGAAGCCTGACCGGCCCTATCTCGACGGGCTCGAATACACGATCATCCGCAACGTCTCGACGGCGACGCTGACCTTTGTGTCGGGCAAGCTCGACATCACGTTCGGCGGCCTTTCAGTGCCACTGACCCGGCAGGTGCAGGAACAGGCGCCGCAGGCCTACTGCGAGCTCAATCCGACCAATGTCAGCCGCAACCTGGTCATCAACCGCGACATCGCGCCGTTTGACAAGGCCGAATTGCGGCGGGCGATGACCCTGAGCCTCGACCGCCAGGCGTTTCTCGACATCCTGACCGAGGGCAAGGGCAGCGTCGGCGGCGTCATGCAGCCGCCGCCGGAAGGCGTCTGGGGCATGCCGCCGGAGGTGTTGCAAACGCTGCCCGGCTACGAGCCCAACGTCGCCGAGAACCGCAAGGAAGCCCGCGAGATCATGCAGAAGCTCGGCTACGGGCCCGACAAGCACTTGGCGATCAAGGTGACGACGCGCGACCTGCCGTTCTTCCGCGACACCGCGGTCATTTTGATCGACCAGCTGAAGGAGATCTACGTCGATGGCGAACTCGAGCCGGTGGATACGACGCAGTGGTTTCCACGCCCTACCGCGAGGATTTCACCGTCGCGCTCAATTTCACCGGCAACGGCATCGACGATCCCGACCAGAATTTCTACGAGAACTACACCTGTGGTGCGGAAGGAAACTACATCAAATACTGCAATTCCGAGCTCGATCGGCTGATCGACCAGCAATCGATGGAGCCCAACCAGGAAAAGCGCAAGGCACTCGTGTGGGCGATCGAGAGGAAGCTGGCCGAGGGCGGCGTCCGACCCGTCATCATGTATTTTATTGCGGGCAACTGCCGGCAGCCCTACGTCAAGGGGCTAACGCTGATGAACAACAGCATCTACAACGGCTGGCGCATGGAGGACGTGTGGCTCGATAAATAGCCGAGTTGCCTACCCCTGCAGTTTTGCCTTTTAGAACACTGTCCGCCCTGCTGGCCGTCATCCGTTGACGCGGCGGTGAAGGTCCGCTCAGGGTCGACAGGTGCCTGACGGCGAACGATCCGGCGATGGGTAAATTGGGTAGAGTCGGGATGTGGCGCGGTGGTGTTAGGTCGACCATGTCGGTTGCCGCCCCTTTCGTCTGGCGCACACGGTTTTTGCCGGATCGGCGGCGAGGATCGCGGTCAATCGACGGACAGGGGGCATGTCGTGCCCGGCGGTAAGATGCCTTAAACAAGTTTACCGCGAAATCGGCGGCGGCCCTAGTGCTCAATGGCCAGAGGGAACCTCGCCAACTACATGCTGCCACCACCGCCGTGTTCAGTCCTATTCCCTTGTCAATCCGGCGGGTAGGATGCTCCGGGCTGGCTTGTGGTCGCGTCGCCTCGGCTTACGCTGGCGTGTAAGCGGCTGGGTTGGTGGCACCGTCGAGGTTACCAGATAGCTGCTTTCGGCGCGCCCCGCGGGCAACCGATCCGTTTCGCCTTTTTCCCGGCGTGATAAGTTTGCTATCGGCCGCACTGTCTCCACATTTGCCGTCCAGTAGTTCTGCGGTCCTGCCCTGCTGGTGACCATTGCGTAGATCGGGGCTAGCCTTCCGATCGGCGCTATGTTTTTGCGCTTTGGCACCTTCAGTGAGGCCGGCGATGACTGGGCGCTCGGCTTGCTGATGAATGATCTCAGCTCGCTGCTCTTGGTGCTCGCCGCCACTCCTTCGGCCGTTTTCGGTGCTGCCAACCGAAAAGCCCTCGATGGCGCTTGGCTGGGGCGCAGGCAGTGCGGGAATAAACAGCTGGGAGGCTTCATCGCGCCGGGCGATCGCAGCGCGGCGTGCGGAGCGATAGATGTGGGGTACGCAGCCACCGATCATTAAGGCCAGCGCACTTGGGAATGCGAATAACATGACGAGTGTCAGACCGACCAATTTGTCACTTGGGATTTTGAGAGCCTCAGGCAAATACACCACTATGAGGGCCATGCCCAGCGCCACGGCGACTGCGCAGGCGGCCGCCTCGGCGAGGCGCAACCACCTGGGCGGCATCGTATCCGCGACCCAATCGTCGCAGCACAGCGCCAGCGCCGTGCACATCATAGAGCTGAGCAGGATCGGGGCCACATCGCCGGCAGTTAGGGGGTCGGGATTGCCAGGGTGGAACATGAGACCAATGCCTGCGGCAACCGCTGCAGCTATTAAGCCGTTCAGGACATAGGCGAAGAAGCGCGGCGGATCGCCCGCGGCACGGCGGAAAAAAGGATATCGCTGCATCAGCCATACGGTCAGCGCAATGGTCCCCAACCGTATTGATGTGACCTTGACGGCGGTCATCAGACCCGCGGCGTTCTGCTGCTCCGGCGTTGCCATCACCCGGTTGAAAAACACGATGGCGACGAGCAGGTAGACAAATACGCCTAACGCCAAGACGGTCAGACTGTGGATCGGAAAGCGCGGCAGGTTCATCGGCGCGGCCGCGTCAAAGCCGATTGCACGCAGGCGACGAACGACACCCATTTCGCTCGTCTCCGACCGTAACACCGCACGAGCCAGAAACAGGGCCAGCACGCGAAACATGTCGCGACAGCTATTGGCGAAGTCCTCTCGACGCTCCCGAATGAGTTCGTCATAGGTCCCCTCTTTCTCGGCTGCACGCATCCGCTCCGCTAAGGTTAGACCAATGGCGGCGCGGCGCAGAAAATCGGTCGCTTTGCGGTCGAGCTCGTCGAACTCGTTAGCTGCCTCGGAGAAGAAATGGCTGTAACGCGGCTCGCCGGCCAGCTTGCAGATGCAGTCATATAGCTTAACCACACGGGTCAAACGTGCCTGTGATTGCCCCAGCCCGTCGCCGCCGCGCCTCCGCAAATGGCGAACCAGGGTATCGCCATAACCGGCCTCCTGATAGCTTTGCCGCAGTCCAGCCACCTCTTCGCTGGTCACGTTGAAGTTCTCCAACGTCATCACTGCAGCGCGTCGCCGGACCTCTCCAGGAATTTCCGCCCAGTCGAGAAAAATCGAAAGAAACCACTCGTCCAGCCGCTTCAGGGTGGGAACGGCCGGCAGCAGCGTTGTCATCGCCAAAGTGGCTATCAGCGGCGCCGGAAGTGCCGGGTCGTCAGACTGGCCGAGCAGCAGCTTGCGCCAGGGGCCAGCGTTTAAAAGGATCGACAATGCCGCAAACAGCACTAGGGCGCTGAGCATGTAACCGATAGCACTCGACCAATAGAGCGTTTGGCGGGTCGACGAGCGGTTGGAGGGCGGTGTGTTGAAACGCGCCCATGCGTAGGCGATGATCAATAGGCCGCAGGCGGCGTAGGTCAGATTTTGGTCCATCGCAGCATGCTCCGCTGTCATTAACCATTAGTTTGGTCAGGCGAGCGGCCAGCGTGTGTGATGGCGTTCACACTGATGCTTTTTTATTCGACGGTGCTGTGTCGCGAGGAAAGCAACCGAGCGCCGGATATGGGTTTTAAATTTCGACCGTTGCAGGACCGCGTCCTCATCCGCCGCATTGAGGAGGAGGAGAAGACGGCAGGCGGCATTATCATCCCCGATACCGCCAAGGAAAAGCCGATGGAGGGCGAAGTCATCGCCGCCGGGCCGGGCACCCGGGGCGATGATCAAACTTTGGGTGAGCGATGCGGAGTGAGATCTCTATGAGGCGGACGCAGAAACGGCTGGCAGATTTCTCGCTCGGCCGGGTGATGTCCCGGTCCACCGTTTGAAGGCGTGGTTGAACGCTCCAATCTCTGAATAACCGAGCAGCCAGGCGGGAACGTCATGCCGCGCATCTTGACGACGCGCAAACGCCGGCGTTCGGCACCGTACTCCAGCGAGAGCTGCTCCAGCGATATGACGCCGTGCGCAATGCTCTGTAGCTGGAGATCGCCCTCGTGGGACGAGAGATCGTCGAGCAAAACGACGGTGCATTGCCGATTGGCAAAGAAGTTTTTGAGGGCAAGGATCTGGCGGCGATAGCGCAAGGAGCTTTGCGCGAGCAGCCGCATCTCGGAGAGCGAGTCGAACACAACTCGGCTTGGGATCACTTCCAGCACTCGATCGAGGATATGCTTCGTCGTCTCGCTGAGCTCCATCTCGGCGGGATGAAACAGCGTCAGCTCTTGGTCGGGGTCGAGGCTCGCCTCCGGTGGCACCAACTCGAAAATGTCGATCCCTTCCGTCGTCCAACCGTGACGGGCCGCGACAGCGCGCAACTCCCGCTTACTCTCTGACAACGTAATGTAAAGGCAACGCTCGCCGCGACGCACGCCCTGTAGCAGAAATTGCAGCGCCAGCGTCGTCTTTCCGGTCCCCGGACGTCCTTCGATCAAATAAACGCGATCGGGGTCGAAGCCGCCCCCGAGAATATCATCCAGTCCAACGCTGCCGGTGGACGCTCTTTCCGGTTCCGCGAAGTGTCGAGTGGGTTTCGCTTGTCTCATTGTCCTTCCTTAAAAAACGCGAAAACAGCCAAGTCGTCCCATCGAACCGTGGAACATAACATCGCTCGCCCGCCTCCCTTCATCGGGATTCCGTAAATTATTTGATCGGCCGGGTTGAGACCCGGCGCGGCCTCCAAAAGCCGGTTCGCCCCGGCGATAATTCGTGGCTTCGTCGAATCATGAGGCCACTTTGGGACCCAGCCGAGATGCGGTCTCAGTCAGCGGTCCCGCCTGATACCAAGGATGCTCGCTCAGGATCGGGCGCTGCGGCGGGATTGCCCCGCGGTGACCATACGCCCACCCGGACGCGACAGCTTTTTGGCCCGACCTTGCGGGATAAAGACCGAGCAGGTTACCGGCCATCGGCCTAAAATCCCCGTGTGATACGGGAGATCGGCATGCGCTTAACCATCAATGGTGCACGGGGCCGCAGCGCCTTGCGGGCGGGATGCTCAGGCCTCGTGTTGTTTTTGTGTATGTTGCTTTCGCTGGTTCCGGCCAGAGGCGCGGAAGCGCCAGCCACACCGCCGACGATGGACAATATGATGAGCTCCCAGGGCTGGCTGCAACAGATCGTCATCCAGCTCGAAGACGAAGCCATCGACGACGTCCACATGCTGCCGGAAACACCCGGCGCGCTCGCGCGCGAATGGCGTTCTTTCGACAGCCAGGGCTCCGCCGTTGGCGCGCTCGTCAATCTCGGTTGGGTTGCAATCGCCGCTTGCCTTTCACTTTTAGCCCAAAGCCTCGCCCGTCGCGCCTTCGGCATCCGCATTCGTCGCCGCCTGCGGCTGCGGCCCGAGGAACCGAGCCTGGGGCGGCTGTTGCAGCTACTGCTGTGCGATCTCGTCGGGCTGGGCGTTTTCAGCGGCGTGTTCATTTACAGCCGGCATTGGCTGATGAACGTCGGGGTTGCGGCTAGCCTGATCATATTCTCGGCCAATGTCCTGATACGCTGGCGTGTCTGGGCATTGATTATCGGCATTGTGCTGCGCCCCGGCGAACCGGCCGCCCGTCTGATTGATTTGCCCGACGGCGAGGCGCGCCGTCTGGCGTGGTTTCTCTCAGCGATGCTCCTAGTGGTGATTACGTTGGTCGGCTTCGTCCGCTATCACGCGCTGCTGGATCAAGACAGCGGCGCCTCGCATGTCCTCGGGCTTTTGGTCTCAATCATTGTGTGCGGCCTCTATGCGCTGATCGTTTTCCGCGCGCGGACCGCGGCGGAGGCGTTGATTCGCGGGCGCACGACCGACACTATTGTCGCCGCACTGCGCTCCGCGATTGCGCGCGCTTGGCTGACCATCAGCCTGACGGCGATCGTCGCTCTGTTCTTGTTCTTTGTGTTCGGGTTGTCCTTCGGATTGCTGTCCTACTACTACGGC